>Ga0180300_10000080_pt1 | contig 33489 bp, 32 predicted proteins | sample GuaBasSediGuay15_FD_121798 | JGI IMG/M metagenome (GOLD analysis project Ga0180300, IMG submission 121798) | Subseafloor sediment microbial communities from Guaymas Basin, Gulf of California, Mexico - Guay15, Core 4569-2, 21-24 cm | ecosystem: Environmental > Aquatic > Marine > Hydrothermal...
ACCTTGTCAAACGCATCTTCGCCGGGCACCCGCCACGGCGAGTGTCCAGAGACCTCTGTGTCAAGAGGCAGACCCTCGACGCTCGAATGTAATCTCACCTCTGCGGGCCCGGCGCGTCCTGTCTTGGCCCGGTTGAACCAGAGGAGGTCTGCAGGCTGCCGAGCCACCAGCGGTGTTCTCTCGAACTTCCTTTGCACATGGCCGACCATATTGCGGACCGGGGCCAGCAGGCGATCGGCCCACCCCACCCCACCAGCAGCCGGATACTGCGGTCTCCACACGGGCAGTCCTCGGAGCTGCGGCTGGCGGGAGATAATCCCAATGCGCTGGGCAAGCTCCACGGCGAACCGGCTGCCGCGCCACACGACACGGGAGGCAAAGGCGCGGCCCACGTCCCTCCAGCCCTGGACCTCTTGCCCTGTACCTGAGGAAGGCGTTTGGCTGCTGCGCTCGGGCTCCGGCCCCTCGGCCGGGCCTCCTTCCTGTCTGCCCTTCTTTCTCCGAGCCATATTGGCCTACTGTTTTTCCAGAGTCATGCCTTCGTGGGTCAGCTCCAGCGTTTCAATGGAAACGCCGTTGTCGTCGACCTTGAAAGCCGGGCCTACCCATTTCACCGGGTAGGCCCGGACCAGGTTCCATCTCCACGCCTCCGAACCGTCGTAGTAGTGGAGCACTATGGATACGTTCTTGCGCTTCTGCTCGCCTTCGATGATGGACTGGAACCAGTCCCACAAATCGCTGCCTGCAGCATATCCCCGCTTCAACGTCACGTTAGAGTACTTGACCCTCCCCGGCAGCTTGTGGATCTGGTCGTTCAGACCGCCTTCTTCATAAGAGAAGACCTCTCTCTCCACATCAAGGCCCGAGCACTCAGTGAACTGAGCGTGCGACATACCTTCTATTTCGACCGTGAACCGATAGTTCTGCAGGTAGTCGACAACCTCACCCGGATTAGCCATCGTCATACTCCCATGCTAAACCCTGCAACGGAACTGCGCTCCGGCACCCCATGGCGCGTTCGCACACCAGCCATCGAACCCTGCAGGCCGCCTCCCGCGGCGCACGTCCGCCCACGACACGGCCTCTCACCCTATGCACGGCTGACCGCAAGACCATACCAGCAACCCCCGAGGCTGACGGCCCGAGCGCCCAAGCCACCTACCCCTCGCTAAGCCTGCGGTTTATGCCACCGATCTCCTCGACCCACCGCTGTCTTTCCTGGTGCTCCATCTCCAGGATTTCCCGGCGCGGCCAGTGGAAATAGTAGGCGATGTAGGCTACCTCCTCGTACAGGCGGTCGAGGGGGTAGCCCTTTATGCCCCCCCCAGGCGGCCCATATCTACCTCGAAATTGTGCCCGCACTCAGGACAGGTAGTGGGAATCATGCTTGTCCCGTTCTCATTGATCCGGCGATAGAACTCCTGAAGGTAGGCCAGGTCGGCCGAGAACAGGTTCTCGATCACCCCGGTATTGACATCCTTCAGGTTGCCAAGCTTGGTGATCACTCTGGAGAGCAGGACGACCACCAGGTAAGCCTGGTTGGCCTTCACCCGCATGTCTTTCAGCGGGAATATCTCGTCGGCCGCCGTGGCCAGGCGCATGACGCCGTGCTTGTGGAGGTTGCCCTCCTTGTCCACGTAGCCCCGTGGCAAGGTGAACTCGAATTCGGTCTGCAGAGTCATCTGCTCACCTCAGTCACACTCTTACTGCGACCGCACCATACCCTCGTGGACTATGGTGAGCTCCTCGATGCCGACTTCATTCGAGCTTGACGACAGAGTCGGACCAGAGATCTTCGTCGGCCAAGCATTCACGATGTCCCACCGCGCGATCTCCTGGTAGTTCCGGTCCATCATGACGATGGAGCAGTTGGTACGGGCAGAGCTCAGGTCACCCTGCTCCACCTCCTGACGCCACTCCCACATGTCCAGGTTCGCAGTTATGCCTCGCTTGAGCGTAATCGGGGACCACTTCAGCCGGCCGGGTATCTGCTTCACCAGTTCATGGCCGCTGTCATCCACCACCTTGTGCTCTATTACCTCGTGCTCCGAGCCCAGCCCAGAGACCTCTGTGAAATACCCATCCGCCTTACCCTCGATCTCAAGGCGGAAATTAAAGCCTACTAACGGGTCTTCGCCATTTGCCATGGCTCATTCACCTCCTTTCAGTCTACTCCGCCACTGCGGAAGCGCCAGCCCACTGGCTGATGCGGAAGATCACGAACTCCGCCGGCTTTACCGGGGCCATCCCGACCTCGATTATCACCTGTCCGGCGTCACGCACCTCAACCGTGTTCAGCTCCTCGTCGCATTTCACGTAGAAGGCTTCATCGGGGGTGTTGCCAAATAGTGCCCCATCACGCCACACTCTGGTGAGGAAGGCCTTGACATCCCGCCTGATGCGCGCCCAGAGACGCGGGTCATTGGGCTCGAAGACCGTCCACTGAGTGCCCACCTCGATGGACTTCTCCACGAAGTTGAACAACCGGCGCACGTTGATGTAGCGCCAGGATGGGTCACTGGAGATGGTCCGGGCGCCCCAGACGCGAATGCCCCTGCCGGGGAAGGCACGGATGCAGTTTATCCCCACCGGATTGAGGGAGTCTTGCTCGCTCTTGGTGATCTGCGTTTCCAGTCCGATGCAGCCCTGCACCACCTCGTTGGCCGGGGCCTTGTGCACGCCGCGCTGGGTGTCGCTGCGCGCATAGATGCCAGCCATGTGGCCCGACGGCGGCACGAAGATGCCCTCACCGTTGCCAAGCGGGTTGGCTACCTTAATCCAGGGATAGTAGACCGCACCGTATTTGGAGTCGTACCCGGCCTCGTTGACGATCCAGTCCTTCACCTCCTGAGGGCTCTGGCCTGGCAGGCAGTCCAGTATGGCAAAACGGTCCCTCATGTTGGCGGCATGGTCCAGCATGGCTGTCTGGACGAGCTTGACGCCTTCTTTAGAGATGGCGCCCGCCTGGTAAGCGGCCATTACATCTGGACAGACCACCATGGTAACGTCGTCGCACAGCTCAAGTCCGTTCACGCCAGAGCGCTCCTCGGCACTGCCCACGATCGCGGTGGGGCTGATTTCCCTCACCACGACTGCTTGCGTCGCAGCGGCCGTCAGAGGGTAGGTCCCCGGCGCAGGTGTCCGCTCGGCTATACTCAGTGTGGACTCCTTCTCCGCCACGCGAATCAGCTTGGACTCCCTGTTGACCACTTCTACTACGTTGCGGGCCCCTTTGCCCCTCCTGAAGGTCACGTTCTCGAAGGTCTCCTCCGCTTTGCTGCTGATTACCTTGAGGTTAAACAGATCCTCCGGCACGTCCTCGCCCACGGGCCTACTGACCTCTACCTTGATCTCGCCTTCCTCCAGGGCGGTCACATTAAGAGTGGTGATCGATGGCTGCGCGCCGCTGGGCAGAGCTGCCTGGGCCACAGGCCGACTTTCCTCCGCCTCGCCCCCGCCACCGGGCAGCCGACTGACATAGCAGCTGCCACCGCCATTGTGGAAGTACCCGTAGACGGCATGAGCCAGGTAGCTGCCCGGCATGAACTCGCCAAAGGTCTGCACGAACTGGCCCCAGTTAGCGATAAACGTCGGATAGTTGACCGGTCCCTTTTGGGCAAAACCGATGAAGGCCGCCACGGAAGTGCCCGCACCTTCAATAGGTTTGGCTCCCTTGTCAACCTCTTCAACGTACACCCCGGGGGACAGATATTGAGGTGACATACTAAGCCTCCTTTCAGTACCACTGTTGCACCGGGAACCTCAGCTATCGCTGGGAGTCCACCCGGCCCGCCCCGTTCCCGGCATGCTTCGGGACGCGTCCGGAATCTCCCTCTGAGCGTCTCACATCTTCGCACCCCCCTTTCTCAAGCCTCCGCCTGTCAGTCAGCCATCGACAACAAACGGTATTCTTCCTTATCGGCGGGCTCAGATTTCAATATCGTAGCTCGGGCTGGGCACAGCAAGCTGCAACTCGCGCTTCTTCCTGCCCGGAGCCGAGACTTCAACGGTATATGAGCCATAGACCAGCTTGCGGAAAGCGTATTTGCCCTCCTCGTCGCTCCTCGCCGTTTTCTGGAGCTCCTTGAGGAAGAGAGTGGCCTCGGCCACCACCTCTTCCGGTTTACCCCTGGCATGAACAACACCGCTTACCAGGACCGCCTGGTCAGCCGGTGCCTCGCCCTTCTGACTGAACTCCAGGACTGTGGTCTTCACCAGCGGCGACGTGAACTTCATGTCGATGTCCACCGGCACGGTGAGCACGTAGTTAATTGACGCCCTGAGCTGGTTCTCCAGTGCCCCCCAGAAATCAGCCGCGTTCATGTTGATCCCGTTCGGCTGAGCCGTAAAGGCAAGAACGGGGCATTGCGACTCCTTGAGTACCCCCTGGAGCAGGTCCGCAGGTAGCTCCTGGTAGCGGGACAGGGTGGCCAGGAGATGCCCCAGCAGGCGGTGCTGGTCAGCCGTGTCGTTGGTCCAAACAGTGACCAGGTAGGACAGATCGATCCGAAGCGGTGGCTTCGCCATAACGGCACTGCCGCCGCTGCGCTTCATAATCCATTCGTTGTTGCGAAGCTGGTGGTTCTCGCGTATGTCATAGAGATAAAGGTTGACCGTGGGACGGGACACGGAAGCCGACCACTCCCTGTCCGGCATATCGAAGCTGATGTCAACCTCCGCCGGATCCAGAGGGACCTTCTGTATCAGTAACTGTTTCAGAGTCTCATCAACGTCATTGATCACGGTTCACACCCCCCGGACTCGATCAAGCCAGCCCGTGCCCAGCATCACTTTCCTTCTCTGGTAGAAGTCCCTTTGCCAACCCCAAGCTCCGCTTCAATGCGCTTCAGCTTCGCAGCATACCTCTCCACGTCAGCCCTCAGCTTCATCACTTCTGCCGCCTTCTGCTTGGCAGCGTCCACGACCTCCTTCGGCGAGCTGGCAGACTCCAGTATCATTCCCACGGCCCCGGAATCTGCTGACGGTACAATTGACTTGTCCAGGGCATAAAGCGTGGCGTTTCTCAGCCTGATCTTTCTCAAGAGCGATCCCATGGCCGCCATGATCCTTATTCCATTCTTCACCGCGCCGGTGATGTCCACCTTGCGCAGCAGACGCGGAATGAGGCCGATCACAGGCATGGTCAGCGGGAGTTCATATTTCTTGCAGAAGTCCGACACCGCGATCGGGTCAACCCCGGGGCCAGCGGCCTTGGCCAGACATGCCAGAGCCAACAGGTGGTGACGGTGCTCCAGGACCTTCCGGTGCAGTTCGCTCCACAGCCCTTCCATCATGGGCTTCAGTACCACCAGGTAGTAGAGTTTCTCCCCACCACCCTTCGAAACTTCGGTCTTGGCGCTGCCCCTGCCTTCCTCCGGCGCCAACAGGACCGCAGGGCTTGGCCGCAGGGCTGTCTCGGCCGAAGGCGAAAAGACGGCGAAGCTCCCCCCAACCTCGTATGCGGCGCTCTCTGAGTCGGCGTGCTCGTTGACCGTCTTTCCAGGAGCCTCGTCAGCTACCGCCACAGTCCGACCCCCCTCGTCCAGAGACTGTACGCGCCCCAGCAACCGTTGGACGTATGCGTTGCCGACCCGCTGCTGCAACTGGCTCACCATTTGGATCTTGCGGGTCTCGTTGGCAGGCTGGCGAAACCGAGCATCGGTCAACAAGGAGGCATACCTCTCGAACGAAAGCTCCGCTGCCGAGCCCTCACCGAGGGCATCAAGGAATAGCCGGTCAGCCAGTGCACTGGAGGCTCCCCCGCTTGGCCTGCGCGCTCCCCGTATTGCTCTACCTTTTTCGGCGGCGTCAGACCGCCCTTTCACCTTCGGCTGCCTCATCGCCGCCTCCCTGTCCACTGTCTGTCAACATTGACGCACCCCCGGACACTCATTCCACCCAGCCTATCGCCTTGCGCGTCTTCTGCCGCGCCCTGATTTCCCACCGGAATTGCCCGACCCTTCGGCTTGTATCGTCTCGACGCGCCGCGCCACCCCACCCGCGGGGGTGGACGCCGACTGCTGCACCACGTGGGTCAGCTCATGCGCGATGAGCTTCTTGCCATCATCCGAGCCAGGCCGATATTCGCCCTCACGGAAAAAGATATCGCGCCCCGTGGTGAATGCTCTGGCGCTCAGTTGCCTTGCCAGGGCATTGGCCTCAGCATCAGCGTGGACCCGCACGCCGTTGAAATCGTGCCCATAGACAGGCTCAAAGGAGGCACGCACGGACTCGGGCAACTGCTGCCCGCTGCCCCGGGCTGCTTCAATCCGGTTCTCGATGTCGCTGGACACCGCCATGTCCCGGCCGATGTCGGACTTCGCCTGTACCTCCTCCTCTTCTTCCTCCTGGCGCTGGACGGCCTTTGCCTGCACCAGCTCTTCCTCTTCTTCCGGCGCCTGGCGCTGCACCTGAGGGCTCGTCATCCGCGTGACCGCCTCGGCCACCCTGTCTGCCTCTTTCTCATAGGCGCTGTCCGGCGAACTGACGGTGAGCTTTGCCTGTGGAGACATGGAATCCAGCAGCCGCTGGACGTATGCATTTCCATAGCTCCGCTGCAGCCCGCTCAGCAATCTCGCCTTTTGTGCGGCATTGGCGGGGTGTGAGAGCCGGCCATCACCGAGCATGGCTGCATGTGCTTCCAGCGAGCGCGCTCCTGTCACATCTGCCTCGGGCGTGTCAACGGGGGCCTTCAGCTTCTCAGCCGCTGGGGTCAGTCTCTTCTTCACCCGCGATTTCTCTTCCGACTGGGCCTTCCTGACGTCATGCTCTGTCATCTGGACACCTCCGGTCTAGCTTTTCACCAGGTCAAAATAGGGTCCGAAATCGGTCTCGGTGCACAGCCTTCCGATCTTCTGATACTCGCGCTTGGTGGCCTTGATCAGGTGCTCCATATTGATCGTCCGGCCATCAGAAGCAGCCAGGAAGGCAGCTCCCAGGGCTATGTTCTTGATATTGCCGCCAGTTATCTTGAACTGGCTGGCCATGAACTTTAGGTCCACACCCTCTGAAACAGGTGCCTCTTTGGGGAACACGCGCTGCCAGATACGGTAGCGGTCCTCCTCTTCAGGAGACGGGAACTCAATGCTGAAATGCATCCGGCGGGCAAACGCCTCGTCCAGGTTCTTGCGCAAGTTGGTTGCCAGGATGACTATCCCGTCGTACTCCTCCATCTTTTGCAGAAGGTAGGCGATTTCGATATTGGCATAGCGATCGTGCGAGTCCCTCACCTCCGAGCGCTTGCCGAAGAGAGCATCTGCCTCATCAAAGAACAGGATGGCATTCGAATCCTGCGCCTCCCGAAATATCTTGTCCAGGTTTTTCTCGGTCTCACCGATATACTTGCTGACCACCGTGGACAGGTCGATCCTGTAAAGGTCGAGCCCCAGTTCGCCACTTATGATTTCCGCAGCCATGGTCTTGCCCGTGCCAGAGGGGCCAGCGAAAAGTACGTTCAGACCCAGGCCCAGCGATAGCTTCTTCTCGAAGCTCCACTCCCCGTACACAACCTCCTTGTATCGAACATGGTTGGTGATCTCGCGGAGTTGGGCCATCTGGTCGTTGGGCAGGACTATGTCTTCCCAGGTAAACTTGGGCCTTATCTTTCGTGCCACGGTGCTGAGTTTCTGATTGGACTGGGCACGGCAGGCTGACTGAAGGTCTTCCATGTCAATGTGAGCCTGTCCGTTCCCTCGGGCCAGCGCCATATTCCTGGCATTGGCCACTGCGTTACGAATCTGTCCACCGGTCAGGCGGAACTTGCTGGCCAGCGCCTCGAGATCGACACCAGCCCCGCACAGTCCACTGTCCAGATGCGCTCCCCACAGCTGTCTGCGGGCGCCGAACCCCGGTGTCGGCAGATCGATCTTCACCAGCGGCTTGCCGTCCAGCACACTCTGTGGCTCCCGGGTGACCCGGCTGCCCAAAAACACCAGTCCCGGCCATCGCTCCGTCCACTCCAGGATGCGTGCGCGCAGAGCCTCGAGATTCCTGTCTTCTTCCAGGAGCGCCTCGTAGCTGTCCCAGTACACGGCACCCTTCTGTAGCAATGCCTCGCGCCCAATGACTTGCAGGGCAACCTCTATCGGAACCTCCCCCGCCAGCATCCGGGGAATGTCGACAATGAGCAGCGGCATACCGAACTCGTGGCAAACAGCTTCAGCCGTCATCCGCTTCCCAGCACCACGTGGCCCCTGCAGGAAGAATGCCACCCCGCTGGTCGGGCTCTTCTCTTGAACCATCCTCTGTATGCGCTCCCTGATGTCCGGAGGCAACAGGACATCCGACAGCCCCACTTGGGGCTGTCGCAGGCTGGCGAAGGCAGCCAGGCGTACGTCGACCTCGTCCCAACCGAGGAGATAGTCCACCACCCGCTCCTCCACTCTCACGGCCTTCTCCAGGAGACAGCCACTGTCCGCTGAGCGAGCGTCCACCAGCGAGACCAGGCGATGGGTCAGCAGTTGGCCCTGGGGCAGAAAGATTGCCCTGAGCGCCAGCCTCTCCTCCGCAGAGCGTGCGATCAGCCGCAGGACAAGGTCAACCGTGGGCTCTTTCCTGGTCACGTCGTCCTGAAGGTAGGCGAAAAGCCTCTGGTACTTGAGGTCCAGATCAGGCAGCAGGGCAACCACGATAGTGTCGACCTCCGCCGCGGTCAAACCAAACGCCTGCCTCAAATACTCCAGCCTCAACTCAGCCCCGGATTCCCGGGCCCTGTCCCTTTGCTCCCTGATGGTCTCCTCAACTGTGCGTAGATATTCGTCAAGCCTCAGCGCCGCCGCGTCCGATGACGCCGACTTAGACGTCCGACCCTCGTCGGGCTCGGATGAGAGCAGGCTGTCTATCTCCTCCTCAGATATATACAACCCCCGAAACTCGTCCCAGCTCCCCTGGGACCTCTGCCCACGGAGTGCAATGACCTCGCGGCGCAGCATCAGGTCTATACGCCTGGCCTCTGCCAGGAGATGGTCCAGACTGCCGTCAAACCCGCTCATCCCTGGCCTCATGGTCTTGCACAGTCACGCCCAGCGCAGCGTCCTCGTCTGTTGAAGCGGAGTAGCTCGGCGGTGGGCTCAAGTGGCCCATGATGAACTCCATCATTTTCTCCGGCCTCAGGAAGTGCACCGCCTCCTGGGTACCAACATGCTGGACATATCCCCGGCTCATCCTGTGCTCTTCGTCCACCCAGATCTTGACCACAAATGAACTATAGTGACCCATTCAACCACCCGTGAGCCCCCACATTAGACACACTCTAGACCGGGGCCACTGTCAGTGCTCCAATGAGTAAGGTTAGTAGGTAACGGTGAATATCCGGATAATTGACGGTGAATCGGCGGTGAATCAGCCGCTCGGGGGGCAACACGTGGCAGATTGCCCGGATGGGGCCAGCTTCGAAAGGGGAACGCAACGCCGCGTGGGGGCATGGGGGCTTTGATAGCGGGGATTGTGAAGGGAGGGTGCCTAGATGTGCTCGCCGCTCAACAGCTTCGTGTACAGTCCCACCGTGCGGGCATCCGGGGATACCTCCAACTCGGCTTTCATGGTCCTCTCGCACAGGCGGTACCAGTTTATGGCCCGGCTGCGTTGCCCGAGGCGACTGTGACAGCACATCAGGCGCTGGTAGGCGTCCTCACGGCACGGGTCCTTGGTCAGTATCTTCTGGCAATACACAATGCAGCCTTCATAGTCATCTTGTTTCATGGAATAGTCGGCCAGTCGGCCCAATATGGCAAGATAGGTGTCTTTGACAGCCTCGCGCCGCAGCGTGGTCCACTCCTCGTAGAGGTTGTCCTCCATGTAGTCACCTTTGTAGAGCGACTCAGCCGTCTGATGCTCCTTAATTGCCTCGGCAATCTCTCCCTGCTTCTCCAGGCGCTTTGCGGTCTGCCAATGGTGCTCGAACTCGTCAACGTCCAACCACAGATCAACCGCTGGGTTGATCATGTAGTTTCCGTCCTGGCATAAGATCCATGCAAAATCACCGTTCGACCCATGGGCTGCGCCCAGAGCCTGCCGCAGGGCTCGCGCCGCCGCCTTCAAGTTGTTGTTTGCCAGTGAGGGCTCCCAACCCGGCCACAGGGCCTCCATCAGTATGTCTTTGGCAACCGGATGGCCACGCTGGCCCACGAGATACTTTAGCAGAGACTTCGCCTTGGTGCTGTGCCACTGGTCAATCTTGATGCAACCGACGCGCACCTGGAATCTGCCCAGACAATACACCTCAAGAGTGGGGACAGCAAGAGTTTCGCCAGATGTCATTACGCTGTTACAACCGGAGCGCTGACCGTCAGCAACGATCAAACTCCCATTTCGCTCCGCAGCGTTTTTCTCCAGGGCCTCAAGAGCGGTGCGCAGATGCTTACCTGTAGCAGCTTCCCTCTGGCCCAGGTACAAACTGACGTTGTCTAGTTGCTCGATAGCCCGACGGTAGTCGCGCTGCACCAATCTGAGGATTTCAACAGCGGTCTGGTAGGGGTTAGCCAGCTCGTCGTTTGTGTCCGCCTTTCGCACGCTTGACCAGTCCTTCCTGGTATCCCGTGACCGGGAACAAGCAGCCTTGTGTCCACCTCACCAGGGTTCAACCAGGGCGTGTTGGACGCACCTAATCTACACGTCCGAAGCTAATACCATACCAAGAACTGCGAAGCGCCGGGCGCGCCCACCGCGCCAGCTTGCCCATAAGAATACCACGGCGCCGGTTAAAAGAGAATTGCAGAACGGTTAAGAAAAGGTCTCAATATCGCTTCATTTGTTGCTGCAGGGTAACTCGACACAGGGGTGCCGCTCCATTATGGCGCGCTTTTTACCCGCACCTGCCGCCACACAAACCCCAGCCAGGAAATCAGCGCACGGCAGGCCAGCAAACTGCTCCCAGGCGGCGAACACCCCTGCCGCGGATTGACCGAGCGCTGCCTCCTCCGGTATCAAGGTTACGAAAACAAAAAATACGCCGATCAAGAAGACTGCTCCAGCTACTGCTCCCCCCACCAGGCATCCCCCCGCAACTGAGCCCTCCTTCAGCCATTCTTTGCACCCTCCGCTCCTCCTTGCAGAACGCCATGACCGCACCCGACCTCAGACACCTCGTCTGAGCCGGCGGCCGGCAGAAGAGTTACGCGAACTGAAGGGGAAACGAGGGCCGTGGCCCTTGAGTACCTCTCAGACAGCAAGCGGCACACCTTGTTTACCACCTAAGGGAAAGGTGGTCGATACTTGATGTCAAGCTCCTTCAAGGCGCTGTTGCGCAGCTTTGTCAGCGACTTCCAGAGCGCTTCCCGCTCTTCTTTTGAGAGAGACGACATGATCTTGCTTATTATCCGTCTCTTCTCTCTCGAACGATGGTAGAATTCTTCGCCTTTCTCCGTGACCTCAATCCTGACGAGGTTCTTCCTATCCAGGTCTCGCACCCTCCTGACCAGCCCCTGGGCCTCCATGCGGTCCAACAGTCCCGATATCGTGTGCGGCTCCCGAAACAGCACGCGCGATATCTTTGCTGGCGTCACCGGCCCATCCAGGCTCTTGACGAAGAACAACACCGTAGCCTTCGCCATGGTGATGTCGGCTTGTCTGAGCTCATGCTCCCTGGCCCGCGCTATTGCGTCTCGGGCCTGGTGCAGCAGGGCCCACAGCCTGAAGTCCTCGTCAGCGTCTACAGCCGTCACTCGCGATTTGGGCATGATCGGCATACCCGCGACATATCTCTTGCGTCACCACGTGTGGCGGAATACTATCACAAATTCACAGTGCCCTGCCACCAGAAAGCTATGCCGCCCAAGCACCTGTCCTCAGCGCCAGGCGTACCCCGCCGTCAGTCGGCTCTTTCGAGGTAGATAGCCGAGCCCTCAAAGTCTATTCTTTTCAGCACTCCCTCTATCTCCTTCGTCTCGCCAAAGAGGGTGGACAGCCGGACCTGGCCCCCCTCGATTTCCATGAGAGCCACGTCTTCCGCAAGAAGCTCCGGCTCGCCTTTTCCTTCCGCATAGGCTTTTGCCAGGCACATCTAGCCCTCCTTCAGCTTCTCCAGAGCAGCAAGCAGGAACTCATTCCCTTTCTTCACTTGCTGGGCTGCTTGCGCAATGGCCGCGCGGACTGCATCTTCTCCCAAGCCCCCGGCCTTCTCGGCCCACTCCATGAACTCTTCAGCATGCTCACTGTTGTGCTCAATCCAATGATCCAACAGTATCTTCAGCTTCTCTCTATCGCTCATCTCCGGCACGACGCTACCCCGCGCTTGTGTTCGGCGCTATTATACAGCATGGCCACGCTGGTATGAAGTGTGCCCCATAGAAACCACCTCCCGTGATTGCCGATCGCCATCTTGAAATGCTCATGCCCCCAGAGCACAGGACAAGCGACCACCGTAGTCGGTCAGTCGTTGTCCCTGTCCCTCCCATCCAGGACACGGTACTCAACGTCTATCACCCGAGCCCTGGTGTCGATCTCCTTTCTCCACCGGCGCACCAGCGACCAGACCCTGAAACCGACCACCCCGGAAAGGATGAGCAGGAAAGTCACCATGAGCAAACCTGCCACCAGGAACAGTGGCAAGGCCAGGATGGTCAGGGACAAGAGCAGCCAGTCCAGCAGGAGCCCCCGTCCGGTCCTTCGCAGTTTGCCTACATATCCAAGGCGGTACACGTTCATCAGGGAACCCCGCACCACCTCCGCCCACCATGGAGACCATCCGCTGGCGGGCGGCGTATATTCGTGTAACCCCTTGAGTGGTCCCAAGGCTGGCGCATGCTCATCATCCGGCCTCAAAAAAAGCTTTCAGCTTCCTGGCGGTGTCCTCCGGCGGAGTCTCGATGTCCGCCTCATAGTGGAACCTCTCCAGAATGCCTGTATCGTTGCGGTAGAAGGGCTGGAATACCGGTCTCGAGATCAGCTTGGCGTGCAGACAGTAGTATGGCACCTCCTCTCCCAGGCGCGCCGAGAAAGTGCAGAGGTTAAAGGAATTGATGCCCATCCGGTCGTAAGCCCGCAGCAACCTGACCACGCAGTCGGCGAAGTCCGACGCTTCCTCTGGCCTCAGGCCCATCAAGTTGCTGCTGCCCCTGAATATGATCAGGGCTTCCCTGTTCCCCTGGGGTGCAAAGGGGGCAATAACAGCCACTGAATTGTGCTCCCCTATATACCTCTCTCCCCTTCGCTTCTCCTCCTCAACCACGTCACACCAGAAACACCGCCCATACCTGGAGAAGTAGTCCCGGCTGCACTGAAGCAGCCTATCCTGATATGGGGTCGGCTTCCTGTCCACCAGTACCTGGACATGGGGATGGAACATGCTTGCCGCACTGGGTGGAAGATGGTTCCACAGATAGATGGGGTACCCGACTTCCTGGGCATGATGACTGACCCTCGCCAGATACTCCCTGGTCGCTGTCAGGTTGTCAACCAGCATGTACGGCTCGAACTGGTCCAGTTCCAGGAAGTGCCTCGAAGTCAAGGTACCGGTGGCGTGGTACTCAGCCAGAGGATACAGGTTCGGAAAGAAGCAGCAATCGCCGCTCCTGATTCTGCCTTCCGCACAAAGCTCTGCCGGGAACAGGGGGGTGGCCTGCTCGACGTTCTCCGGACAGAAGGGACATTCATCCGGCTTACCTACCACCTGGCTGAAGTCGGCCTTCGCCGAGGTTTCCTTCAGTCTTTCTGCCCTCCTGACGTTGATGCGGCACCGTGCGCCGGTGAGGGGGTCTTCTCTATACTCAATCGACTGGGTCTCCCTGCCGAAGGAGTGGGGAGACAAGAACACCGAAGTCGCAGCCACCTTGTGGAATTTCATTCAGTCCTTTGCCTCGGCCCTCGCAGGCCGGCGGCGATCTGGACACGCGCCACCTTTGCAGGGCAGAGTGAGCAGATCAGCGCGGGCGCTTCCTTCTCAATTCCTGGAACCTTCTCAACAGTTCCTTCTGCTCTTCGGTCAGGTCAGTGGGGGTGACGACCTTTGCCACCACGTACTCGTCGCCTCTGCCGTGACCGCCTAGATGCGGGATTCCTGCATTGGCAATCCTGAACACCGCCCCATTCTGCGTCCCTTCAGGCACCTCTAGCATCAGGCTGCCCTCCAGGCCCGGTATGCCATCAATCTGGCCCCCCAGGGCTGCCAGGGACATATCAATTTCCTTCACCACATATATGTCATCGCCATGCCGCTCGAAAACCGGGTGCTTTTCCACATTCACAACGACATACAGGTCCCCGCTCTCCGCGCCGTCAGGGCTGGGCTCTCCCTCGCCCTCAACCCTGATGTTGTGCCCCGTATCTGCGCCCGGAGGAATGTTGACCACGATCTCTCTTACCTTCTCAATGGAGCCCTTGCCGCGGCACTCCTGGCACGGGTCCGCTATAACCCTGCCTCTCCCTCCACACTCATTACAGACGGTTATCTGCCGGATGACGGTGAAACCCGACCTGTGTTCGCTTATTGACTGCCCCGAGCCGCGGCAGGTGCGACACTCTTTCAGACCTCCTTCCTTCGCTCCCGAGCCTCCGCACGCACCGCAAGTCTGCACCCGGGGTATCTCGATCTTCTTCTCCTTGCCAAAGGCTACATCCTCCAGGGTGACCGACAGGTCATATCTCAAGTCAGCGCCTCTGCGGGCCCGTCTGGTCCTGCCTCCTCTGCGCCTGCCAAAGAAGCTGTCAAAGATGCTTTCACCAAATCCAAAGCCTCCACCGAAGAGGTCATCGAGAATACTGCTAAAGTCAACGCCCCTGAATATGTCTTCCTGGGTGAGACCCTCGAGCCCAGCATGGCCATACGTATCGTACAGCCGCCTTTTCTGCCTATCGCTGAGCACTGCGTAGGCCTCGTTTATCTCCTTCATCTTCTCCGCAGCCGCTGGGTCGCCCGGGTTTCGGTCGGGGTGATACTTCATGGCCAGGCTGCGATAAGCCTTTCTCAACGCAGCCTCATCAGCGTTCTTGTCTACGCCCAAGACCTCGTAGTAGTCCAGCTTAGCCATAACGCCGTTCTGCAACTCTACTCAGACCCATTCCCTTTCTCTTTGTCACTGGCGGCGTTTGCTTCCATCTTCTCCTCGCCACCCTCACGGCCGGGCGCAGAGCCTGCCGCACTGTTCTTGGCCCTGCTGTCGGTAACATAGAAGCCCGGCCCTTTGAAGATTATCGGCACGGGCGAGAAGACGCGCCGCCCGTCGCCCCCGCATTTGGGGCAGCGGGCCCCAGAATTCTCCCCGAAAGCCTTCCTCACCTCAAAGCCGAGTGAACATGATTCGCAGAAATACTCATATATCGGCAACTTGCACCTCCCAAGCAACCGAGCGAATTAGCACTCGAACCTCTAGAGTGCTAATTATTTTAGCGAAAACACCGCGCCCCTGCAAGCACCTGGGACTGCTTTCACCACCGCGAAAAACGTGGCTGACAGGCAGCATCAGCACCAGAGCAGCCACGCACGGACCAGTCACCTAATCCGTTACTCTCTCGTCGACCAGGAAAGCCACCGTCTTGCTGGTGTCCAGAAACGTCTGCTCATCCTCGCGGATCGCCTTTCCCGCCTCCGTTTCCAGCGCCTCTACGATGGCCTGGGCATCTTCCATGGTGTCAAACCAGAACTCTGTGATGCAGTCGAAACCCGGTTCCTCACCACTGAGAGACATGACGATGTGGTTTCGCACGTACTTCTTGATGGTGGGAAAACATCTCAACGCCAGCGGTGCATGCACCTCCTCGTAATGCCGGACGAACTCCTCGTGCGAGATCGACTCTTTCCTCTTGAGCAAGGCCACCGACTTGATCACATTCACCCCCTTATGATTCAACTCTTGCCCGGGCTATATCTTCAACGCTACCCTGGCAGCCTCCAGCGTGGCAGCCGCTGCATGGCGCGGCTCCACGCAGTCGCCAATCCGGTAGACTTCCGGAGCGAGCCCTTCCACTGCATCAGCCAGTCCGCTGTCCGGCACCGCGCCGATCGCCAGCACCACTGTATCGGCCAGCAGGTGGAACGTCTCGCCTCCGAAGTCCAGCACCACGCCGGCCCCGGTGATCTCCCGCACAGAGGTATCCAGATACATGGGTATGCGCAAAGCAATCAGCCGCCTCACCAGCGCCATGTAGGTGAAGTGCTCTTCGGGGCCTTTCCGACCCCCGAGCCTGCCACGGCTGACCAGGGTCACCTCTCGCCCCTGCTCCGCCAGCCAGGCAGCCAACTCCATTCCCAGGAAGCGTCCCCCGATCACCGCAACCTTCTTTCCTACATCAACCCGGCCCAGGATAACGTCATTAGCCTGAACGACACGGCCACCCGAAGCCACAGGCACGCCCAACCCCTGGGGTACTGCACCGGTGGCCAGCACCAGGGCATCCGGATTCTCTGCCAGAACCACCTCTCTGGTGACCTCGCTGCCCAGAAACACGCGCACCCCGTGTTCGCCCAGGCACCTCCGCAGATAGTCGACAAAGGCAGCATAACCTTCTTTCCCCGGCATGGCACAGGCAATCTTCCACTGACCACCCAGGTCGGTATCTCGCTCGTGGAGCGACACCCGGTGCCCCCGCTGCGCCAGCAGTGCAGCGGCTTGCATGCCAGCCGGACCACCTCCAACCACCATCACCTTCTTCGGCGACGGCGCTGCTACAAGCGCGCTCCTCGCCTCTCGGTATAGAAACGGGTTGACGGTGCAGGACGCCGGGCTACCGAGCTGTCGCTCACAGTTGTTGCAGTATATGCACCGTCGCACATGGTCTACACGTCCCTGGCGCAGCTTGTTGGGCAATTCTGGATCGGCCAGAAGGGGGCGCCCCAGGGCAACGAAGTCTGCCCTGCCGCTACCGATTATCTGCTCTGCCAGCTCCGCGTCTATTTTCCCTGCTACTATCACCGGTATGCGCACCGCCTTCTTCACCGCTTCGGCCAGCGACACCATCGGCCCCTTGGGAAAGAGATAGCACGGTATGTTCAGCGGAGACCAGCATTCGATGCCTCCGGAAACGCTGACGGCGTCGGCCCCGGCCGCCTCCAGGATGCGCGCCTGAAGCACAGCTTCGTCAACGGTGAGGCCGCCTTCCACATCATCGGTGCCGTTCATCCTGACGGAGACCGGGAACCCCGGACCGACCTTGTCCCTCATTCGCTGCACAATCCTGACAGCGAAGCGGGCCCTCTTCTCCACGGTGCCACCGTAAGCATCGTTCCTTCTGTTGGTGACCGGGGACAGAAAGGTGCTTACCAGGCACCCGTGGCAGGCATGCAACTCGACCGCGTCTGCTCCCGCTTCACTGGCGCGACGTGCCGCTTCAGAGAAGTCCTCTACATAGCGCTCGATGTCGCTTTCGTCGACCTCCCTGTACGGCTCGTCGCCCACCATCCACGGCATTGCCGACGGTACCATGATGGGAACGCCTTGACGCATCGATTTCGGGACTATGCTGGCCAGAAGGCCATAGTGCACCAACTGGATAGAGACCTTGGCCCCGTGCTCATGAATGGTCTCCACGAGTTTGCGCAGCCCAGGGAGGAAGCCATCGTCGTAGATGGCCAGGTTGAAGGGGGCGGCGCTTTCGCGGCTGACCGCCGCGATCTGAGTGGTTATCAGCGCTACCCCGCCACGTGCCCTGGCACGGTAATAGTCCAGCAGCCTGTCGGTGACATTGCCCTGTTCGTCAGCCAGGAAATTGCCCATGGCTGACATGACCAGCCTGTTCTCAAGCCGCAGCCCGCCTATGCGGCCTGGCTGGAACAGTGAGTGGAATTTGGTCATTCTCATTCTCTACTCCCGGGGTGCTTCATCACGCCTACGCTGTCGCCCGTCCCTTTTTCAGCGGGGTCCGGGAAGGGCTGAGGGACACTGATGCGACCAATGGCCAGTCCGAGGTCTTACAAAAGCACCTGGACATGCATCCTTCCCGCGGAAACGAAGGCTGACAGAAATGGCAGCGGAGGGATTTGAACCCCCGACCCGAGGCTTATGAGTCCCCTGCTCTACCACTGAGCTACGCTGCCACCTGGAAAAAGCTAGCACAGCCCGGGTCGAGTGTCAAACCCGCCACCCTTCGTGGATGCAGGGCGTCCAGGTGCACCTGGCCTGCGGGCGAGTCGACTGCCCACAAGCGCCGGTAGTAAAATGGAGTCTGCGATGTACGAGGTGATCGTAGTCGGAGCCGGCCACGCTGGTTGCGAGGCAGCCCTGGCAGCCGCACGCCTGGGCTGCAAGACCTTGCTCCTTTCCATGAACCTGGACAACGTAGCCCTCATGCCCTGCAACCCTTCCATCGGCGGGCCAGCCAAGGGCCATGTCGTCCGCGAGATCGATGCCCTCGGGGGCGAGATGGCCAGGAACATTGACAAGACCTTTATCCAGATAAGGATGCTCAACACGGGCAAGGGTCCAGCGGTCCGTGCACTCAGAGCTCAGGCAGACAAGAAGCTCTACAGCATGTCCATGAAGCACACCCTGGAACGGCAGCCCAATCTCCACCTGAAGCAGGGCCTGGTGGAGGCCATCGGGATCGACAGCGACAACGCTGGCCAGTCCGCGCTCGCCAGTCTGTGGGTAAAGACCAGTTCATCGCAGGTCTACAAGAGCAAGACCGTAGTGCTCACTACCGGCACATCTCTGAACGGCCGCGTAATCGTGGGCGAGTCTAGCTACCAGGCGGGCAGAGCCGGAGAGTTCGCCGCCCTCGGGCTGTCCGAAAGCCTCCGCCGCCTCGGCTTCACCCTTGCGCGTCTGAAGACCGGCACGCCCCCACGCCTGGACGCCAGGACCATCGACTTCAGCAAGACAGTCTTGCAGCCGGGCAGCGAGACGCCTCTCCATTTCGCCTTTCGCCACGAGCAGTTGGACCAGTCGCACTTCCCCCCACCCAACCCGCTGTATCCACAGGGTACACCCACCCGGTGGCGACCCCAACTGCCGTGCTACCAGGTCTACACCAATGCCGAAACACACCAGATCATCCGGGCCAACCTTCACCGGGCCCCGTTGTTCAACGGGTCGATCCAGGGGGTCGGCCCGCGCTACTGCCCTTCGATAGAGGACAAGATCGTCAGGTTCGCCCACAAGGACGCTCACCCACTTTTCCTGGAACCGGAAGGGTGGGAGACCGGGGAGGTCTACGTCCAGGGTGGGAACACCAGCCTGCCCGAAGACGTGCAGTTGGCCATGCTGCGCTCCATCCCCGCTCTGGAGAGGGTAGAGATGGTCAGAGCAGGCTATGCCATCGAGTATGACTATGTCCCGCCCTCACAGACCCAGGCGACCCTGGAGTCAAAGCTGGTGCCGGGACTGTTCCTTGCTGGTCAAATCAACGGGACCACCGGCTACGAAGAGGCAGCAGGCCAGGGACTGGTCGCCGGTATCAACGCGGCAAACAAGGCCCGAGGCAGGCCGCCCCTGATTCTGCGGCGTGACCAGGCCTACATCGGGGTCATGATCGACGACCTCGTGACACGGGAGCTGACCGAGCCCTACCGATTGCTCACCTCGCGGGCAGAATACCGCCTCCTTCTGCGGCAGGACAACGCCGACCTGCGACTGACACCTGTGGGATACGAGCTGGGCCTGGTCGACAGGTCTCGCTACCAGGCGGTCGAGGCCAAGAGAGAGGCCATCGCCGCGGATGTGGAACGGCTCAAGAGGACGTTCCTACCATCCGATAATGGTAATGGTAGCCTGGCCGCCGTTGAATTCCTTCGGCGCCCGGAGGTGAGCTACCACACCCTGCTGTCCCTTGGCCTGGGTTCCAGCGACATCAGCCCCGAGGTGGCCGAGCAGGTAGAGATCGAGACAAAGTACTGGGGTTATATCGAGAAGCAGAGAAGAGAAGTAGAGCGAATACGCCGCCTGGAGGAGTGGCGTCTGCCGCCAGACCTGGACTACGTCGGCCTGGTCGGCCTCCGGTTTGAAGCATCCCACAAGCTCTGCAGGCTGCGCCCGGCTACGATAGGCCAGGCCTCCCGGATCGACGGAGTCACCCCTGCCGACATAGCCGTCCTGATGGTACATCTGGGAAGGATACGACGCAGACGTTGAGACCGTCGGCAGACCTCCTGTTGTGCAACGCCAATGTGCTGACCCTGGACCCGGCCAAGCCCAGAGCAGCAGCCGTGGCCATCCGCGGCGACCGGATACTGCTGGTTGGCGGTGATGACGACATCCAGCCCCTTAAGGGACCACACACCAGGGTCATCGATTGCCACGGCAAGGCCGTGATTCCCGGATTCGAGGATGCCCACTGTCACCCACTTGCACTGGCTGCCAGCCTCCTCAGCGTAGACTGCGGGCCCCTCTCGGTGAGAAGTATCGGCGACCTGATAAGCCGCATCCATGAAAGGGCCAGTAGCACCCCTGCGGGCGAATGGATCAGGGCCACTGGCTATCATGAGTTTTACCTGAGGGAGAAGCGTCATCCCAACCGCTGGGAACTCGATCAAGCCACGTCAGACCATCCCGTCAAGCTGTCCCACCGTTCCGGCCACGCCTGCGTGCTCAACAGCCTGGGCCTTGAAAGGCTCGGCATATCATCCGAGACTCCTGAACCACCCGGCTCCATCATCGAACGAGACCTGGCCACCGGCGAGCCGAACGGCATCTTGTTTGAGATGAACTCTTACGTGGAAAGCCGGATGCCTCCGCTGACCGATCAGGAGATGGATCGGGGGATGGCGCTAGCCAACCAGTTGCTCCTTTCTCATGGAATCACGTCTATCCAGGATGCAAGCTGGGCCAACAGCCAGCAACGCCTGCGGCTATTGGGCCACTTCAGACAGGAGGGAACGTGCTTTCCACGCGTATCGATGATGATAGGCACAGATGACCTCCAGGAGTTTGCTTCCACAGGTCTCACAACAGGAAGCAACCTCGGCAACGGCGTACGCCTGGGTGCCGTGAAGATGGTGCTGCAAACCGCCACGGGCCACCTCAGTCCCTCCCAGGAAGACCTGGACTGGCTCGTCTCCACCGCGCACCAGGCTGGTTTCCAGCTTGCTATCCATGCCGTTGAGCAAAACGAGGTAGAGGCAGCCGTCAACGCCCTCGAATATGCCTTGTCGCAAGCTCCCCGGACGGGCCATCGCCATCGCCTTGAGCATTGCTCTGTCTGCCCTCCGCGCCTGGTGCGGCGGCTGGCGGGCATCCAGGCAGTCATTGTCACCCAGCCAGGTTTCATCTATTACAGCGGGGAGAGGTACCTGGCTACCGTACCAGCATCGGACCTCGAATGGCTCTACCCCATTGGCTCCCTCACCAGAGAGGGCCTGGTGGTTGCCGCTGGGTCGGACGCGCCGGTATCACCTCCAAGCCCCCTGGTCGGTATCGAAGCCGCCGTCACCAGGACGGCAGAGACAGGGCAGGTCGTACTCGAGCGGGAAGCCGTCGGTAGGGTGGAGGCGCTCAAGATGTACACCTGGAACGCGGCCTATGCTTCCTTCGAAGAGAGGGAAAAGGGGCGCATCGCCGCCGGTAACCTGGCCGACCTGGTGGTATTGAGCGCTGACCCTACCCAGGTGCCATCAAAGGAAATCGAGTCAACGGAAGTGCTCATGACCATCATTGGCGGAGAGGTCGCATGGCAGAGATGAACCTGATGGACTTCCAGGGCGCTGTAGACTACGTACTCAGCTTCGCTGACTACGAAAGGCTGTCGCGCTCAGCCGTAGTCTTTGACCTGGCACGCATAGAAGCCCTGCTGCACAGGTCGGGCGATCCTCACCTGGCTGCCAGGGCCGTCCATGTCGCCGGGACGAAAGGGAAGGGCAGCACCTCAGCCATGATCGCCACCGCGCTTACCGCTTCAGGCCACAGAACCGGTCTCTACACCTCGCCGCACCTTCACACCATCCGCGAAAGAATCCAGATCGACGGCAGCCTCATCTCGGAACGTGCTTTTGCCGGCCTGGTCGCCAGGCTCAGACCTCACATCGAGTACATCAACCGCACCTGCACACTTGGGGAGTTGACCACCTTCGAAATACTGACCGCAATGGCCTTTTCTCACTTCGAAGAGAGGGCAGTGGACTTCCAGGTACTGGAAACCGGCCTCGGCGGACGCCTCGATGCCACCAACGTCATCCGGCCAGAGGTCTGTGTCATTACTTCGATAAGCCTCGACCACACGGAAGTACTTGGCGACACCATCGCACAGATAGCCGTCGAGAAGGCTGGGATCATCAAACCCGGCACCCCGGTGGTCTGCGCTCCGCAAGTGCCGGAAGCGGCCTCCGTGATAGAAGAGGTATGCCACGACAGGGAGTCAAGGCTAATCAGGGTAGGGCACGACGTCACCTGGAAGAAGACCGGCGCCAGCGATCTGGGCCAGTCGTTCCGTGTCAAGGGCACAAAGGGCAGCTACGACCTTACCGTCCCCCTCCTCGGCGAGCACCAGTTGGAGAACGCTGCCGCTGCTGTAGCTGCGCTGGAAGTTTTGGCTGAAGGCACCGGCATCACCCCCGACAGCATCGCCCGGGGATTGGCACAGGTCCGCTGGCCAGGGCGTCTCCAGGTCATGCGAACAAGACCGCTTTTCGTCGTCGACGGTGCTCACAACGCCGACTCGGTGGAAAAGCTGAAGCAATCCCTGAGGCAGTCTTTTGCTTTCGATGACTCGATCCTCATAGTGGGCGCATCGCGGGACAAGAACATTACCGGGATTGTCGCCGGCCTGGCGCCGTTTTCTCGAAGAGTCATTGTCACCCAGTCCGAACACCCCAGGGCTGCCGAGGTCTCCACGCTAGCCCAAGAGTTCTCAAAATGGGGCATAGAGGCATTGATCGCCCGGGATACAGACTCGGCCATCCGGGCAGCACTCAGAGAAGCGAAACCAACTGACCTCATCTGCGTTACCGGGTCGCTCTTCGTGGTGTCCGAGGCACTACGTTACTTCGGCAGACCCGCCCAGCCTGGCACGACGGCTCCTTGACGACCATCGCCGCAGGGCCAGGTCACGTCACGCGGCATACCAGAACATCCTGCACCGTGCCAAATGGTAACAACAGAGCCGCCAGCTTTTGACATTCAGGGTGAATTTGGTGTACTCTTACAGGCAGACGTCCCACTTTATACAGCCTAAGGAGGTGTTTTGATGGTTCAGCCTGCCCCAGCCTCGCCCTTGTTTTGGAGATTCAATCCAGAGATATACCAGCGGATGGGGATGAAGTGCTCCGACTGCGGTCACATTACCTACCCGAGACGCAAGATCTGTCCCGAGTGTGGCAGCTTCAACGTCAAGGAACACCAGCTTTCCAAAACAGGAAAAGTGCACACCTTTTGCATCAACTGGACACCACCACCGAACCTGGAACCGCCCATTGTTAACGTGATTGTGGACCTTGACGGCGGCGGCAGGTATCAAGGGCTCATAACGGAAGTGGCTAACCCCGAGGATGTGACTATAGGCACCAAGGTGGAGATGGTCCTTAGGAAGGTAATGACTGACAGAGGGCTGAACATCTACGGCTACAAGTTCAGACTCGTAGAGGAGGGCTAGTATGAGAGGTAAGGTCGCTATCATAGGCGTCGGCATGATTCCCTTCGGGGAGCTCTTTGAAATGGGCCTGGAGGAAATGGTCCAGCAAGCTTACATCAATTGCCTCAACAGCGTTGATAAGGGGATTTCTACCAAGGATATCAAAGCAGCCTGGTTCGGGCAGTGGAGCGGTGGCGGTATGATTGGGCAGGGCGCCTTGTGCGGAGCCTCTCTGGCAACCATGATAGGGAATCGGGAAATACCCATAACCAGGACCGAAAACGGGTGTCCCACCGGGAGCGATGCTTTCAGGAATGCATGCCTCGGGGTTGCCTCCGGCGTTTACGACGTCGTCCTGGCCATGGGGGCTGAGAAGATGCGGGACAAGCCGGGAGTGGAGTCGCTCATAGCTGCCGGCGGGGGTGGCGGGGGCATCCTGGGTCTACATCCCTCCTGGATGCTGGGCATGGGTGGACCAGTCTTGCAGGCGCTCTATGCTACCAGGCAGATGCACGAGCTGGGCTACACCATGGAGGACTACGCCAGGGTCGCCGTCAAGAACCATCACAACGGAGTCGCCTGCCCGTATGCCCACTATCGATTTGAGGTAACTATGGAGCGGGTGCTCAACAGCCCCATTGTCTGCTGGCCGTTGCACCTGCTCGACTGCTGCCCTCAGACCGACGGCGCTGCCTGCGCCATCGTCTGCCGGGCCGACATAGCCAAGAGCTTCACCGACAAGCCTGTCTACGTCCTGGGTAGCAACACCGGCCTCGATCACAAGAACATGTGGGACAAGCACAGCTTCGTTGAAATGCTTTCTACAGTCAGGGCGGCCAGAGGGGCCTTCGAGATGGCCGGCATCAAGCCGGATGACGTAGACTTCGCTGAGATCCACGATTGTTTCACCAACACGGAGCTGATGAACCTCGAGGACATCGGCTTCTGCAAGAAGGGCGAAGCCGCCAATCTGCTCAGGGAAGGCTACTGGAACCGTGACGGCGCGAAGCCCATAAACCCAAGTGGAGGGCTAAAGGCGCACGGGCATCCCATAGCTGCCACCGGCATCGGGCAGATATGCGAAAACTACTGGCAATTGCGAGAAGAGGTAGAACCGGAAAGACAGGTCAAGCTAAAGAATGGTATCGCCCTGAGCCACAACGTGGGCGGGGATGCATTCGGCGTTTCGTGCGTCACCATCCTCAGCCGTTCCCTATAAAACGCAAAGGAGGCAAATATGGCTGGTATTATCGGCTATGGAGTCTACGTTCCCCGGTATAGATTGAAGCAGGCAGATGCAGCCATCCCGTGGGGAGGCTTCGGAATGGGTGAGAAGTCAGTCTGCGGCTGGGATGAGGACATCATCAGCATGGCTGCCGAGGCACTCGAGAACGCCGTCAACCATTCCGGCGTTAACGCATCTGACATCGGCGCCCTCTACCTTGGCACTGCTTCTTCGCCATATATTGAACAACATGTGGCCCCAATTCTGGCAGAGACGCTGGGCCTGTCCCCCGAAGTGTCTGTGTTGGACTACTGCGGTTCTATTAACGCGGTCGCCGCAGCTTTGCTCTCCTGCCTGGACGCTATCGAGGCCAAGAGGATCAAGACAGGCATCGTCGTCGGGACCGAGAACCGGCGGGTGGGGCCGGGTACTGAAGGCGAGGTCAGTTTCGGCGCCGCCGCAGTGGCCCTAGTAATTGGAGACTCAGACACCATCGCCGATATCGAGGGTCGGCAGACGTACTCCACCCTGTTCTATGACAGGTGGCGGGCGGCAAAAGACAGCTGGGTGTCCAACTACTTTGACTACAGATTCGCGCGCGAATACGGATACCAGAGGCATGTCAGCGGAGCCTGCAAGGGCTTGTTGGAGAACCTCCAGCGGAAAGGCGATGATTACGACCACGTAGTCTTCCACCAGCCGGACGGCAGGCTTCCCGCACTGGCTGCCCGTGACCTCAAGATCAATCCCCAGAAGCTGGCTCCAGACCTGACCGGGGCGTTGGGTGACCTGGGCGGCTGCTCTCCTTTCGTTTCTCTGGCCGGCATCCTGGACAACGCCAAGCCTGGGGCCAAGGTACTTGTCTGCTCTTACGGCTCGGGCCGTAGCGACGCCTTTAGCTTGGTGGTGGGCAACCAGATAGAGAAGAAGAGGGGCAACGGCATTCCTTTGGAAAAGTACATGGCACGGAAGGCGTATCTCGATTACCCCACTTACCTCCGCCTGACCAACAACCTGGTACGCGCGCCTTACTAGGTGCGGCATACAACTAATACCCGGCAGAAATTGAAGGAAGCCCGAGGATGCATCCTCGGGCTTCTGATTACCTTGCCTCTCGGCTCGCTGTAGAGTGTCGACCGCTCAGCCGCCGACCTGCCTGCGTTTCTCCCTCGCCCGCTGCAACCAGTTCTCAATCAGCGCTTCATTGGTAAGGATGTCTCTGGCCACAGTGTAGGGGTCAGCCTCACCGCTCTCCACTTTCTCAAAGTACTTGGCCATCTGTCTGTCGCTCTCGATCTCTTGCGTGATCTCCGTCATCACGCTGTACTCGATAGTCCGGAGCAAGTCATTCCTCCGCTGGCCCGATCGCTTGGCGGCAAGCCGACCACTCTCCTCCAGCGCCTGTCGGTGCCGCTCGATCTGCCGATATAGCTCATCGATTCCCACGTCGTTGACGGCCTGGGTAGCCACCACGGGCACGTCCCACCACGACTGCTTCGGACTCTCGTGCAGCATTCCCTCCAGTTCAGCCACCAGGTACTCCGCCCCCGGGCGGTCAGCCTTGTTCACGACGAAGACATCCGCAATCTCCATCAGTCCAGCTTTCATCGTCTGAACGCTGTCACCTGCTCCCGGAACGAGGACAACCACAGTGGTATCCGTCGCCTCTATTATGTCAATCTCGGTCTGTCCCACCCCCACCGTCTCCACGAAAATGATGTCCTTACCACAAGCATCGAACACCTTTACCACACTGGATGCAGTCCTGGGCAGCCCTCCAGGGCTGCCCCTGGTTGCCATGCTGCGGATAAACACACCCTCGTCCAGGTAATGCTGCGGCATCCTCACCCGGTCTCCCAGTATCGCACCACCAGAGAAGGGACTGGTTGGATCGGCAGCCACTATTGCCACCTCGAGCCCTTTTTCTCTGGCGATAGATGCCAGTTTGCCCACCAGAGTGCTCTTGCCCGCGCCCGGCGGCCCTGTGATACCCACAGAATAGCCCTTGCCGCTACGAGGATACACAGCCCTCATTACGTCCCTCGCCTCAGGCCCTCCCCTCTCCACCAGCGTAACCAGCTTTGCCAGGGCCTGCCTATCACCAGCCAGCGCCCGCTCGATTAGTTCCATCATTACCTTTCCTCGTACGATCTAACCCTGCCGTCGCTCCAGAGAACCATCCGTTCGTGCCCAGCTTTTGCAATAGCAGCACAGTACTGATATTATAATAAGCGACCACACGATTTCAAACGTCTCAGAACATGCTCAACAGGGGGCCGTTCGCGGCCCTCCGGCTAGGGGACAGGACAAGGAGGCACCATATGGCTGGTAGCGATGAGGGTAAAGTCACCACGGCATCCGGTGTCCCGGTAAAGGACATCTACACGCCTGATGACATCAAGCACATAGACTACGAGAGAGATATCGGGATACCAGGTAAGCCTCCCTTCACTCGGGGCGTCTACGCTACCATGTACAGGGGACAGCTATGGACTATCAGGCGCCTGACCGGGTTCAACACACCTGAGGACACCAACCGTCGCTATCGGGAAGAGTACGAGTTGGGGCAGACAGGCTTCTCCATAGCCCCTGACATCTCAACAGCCGTCGGCATGGACGCCGACGACCCCAGGGTATCGGCCGACGTCGGCCATGCTGGTGTGCCCATATACTCCGTTGAGGATATGGAGACGGTCTTCAACGGTCTGCCTATAGAGAAATGCTCCACCTTTCTGGCTGACAGGGTAGGGGGACTGCTAACGCCAGCCTACTTCCTCATGGCCGAGAAGCGGGGTATACCGCTCAACCAGGTCAGGGGCACCACCGCCAACGATCTTTGCACCTGGAGCTCGATTGACCTGTTCAACCAGCCGCCGCCCGATGGCTTCTTGCGGTATGCTGTGGACCTCATCGAGTGGTGTACCCAGAACGCGCCGCGGTGGTATCCGGTATCCTTCAACTCTTACAACCCGCGGGATAACGGCATAAACGCCGTCCAGGAGATGGGCATGCTCATGGCGACTGTCATCCAGTACGTCGAGGAAGCGAAACGCCGTGGGCGGGTGCCTCTCGACAGGTTCGTCCGGCGCTTCGCTTTCAACATGGCAATGCACAGCGACTTCTTCGAAGAAATAGCCAAACTCCGGGCCTCACGCCGCCTGCTGCAGAGGATTATGAAGGAAAGGTACGGCATCGAAGACCCCGCCTGTGGTCAGCTTCGTGTCCACGTCCAGAGTTCAGGCTCAACCCATACCCACCAGGAACCTTTGAACAACCTGGTCCGCATTGCCTACCAGGTTATGGCTGGCGTCCTGGGTGGGGCACAGTCGATACACGCCAACGGGTATGATGAAGCAGTCTGCCTTCCCACCGATCAGGCAATGCTGCTGGCCATCAGAACGGAACAAATCGTCGCCCTGGAGACGAATGTCACCAACACGGTTGACCCACTGGGTGGCTCGTACTACATCGAGAGCCTCACGAAAGAACTGGAAGAGCGCGCCTGGGACTATATCAAGAAGATCGAGGACCAAGGTGGCATGGCCGAAGCCATCAAGTCCGGCTGGATTCATAGGGAATACAAGAAGGCCATAATCGAGCATGAGCGCAAGCTGGCGTCCGGCGAGATCACAGTTGTAGGAGTGAACAAGTTTCGCCTGGAAAAGGAACCCTATGAGGTACCCATCTTCAGGCCTGACCCCAGGTCGCCTGACATCCTGATCGAAAGGGTCAAGCGCCTTCGCGAGCAAAGGGACGATGCGGAGGTCGCCCGAGCGCTAAAGAATCTTGAGGCGGTTGTTCGCAGCGAGGAGAATACTTTCCCTGCCATAATGGAAGCTGTCAAAGCTCATGTCACCCCGGGCGAGATGGCGAGAATCCAGCTCGAAGTCTATGGACCATGGACCTACCCCATCGGGGGATAGAAAAAAGGAGAGCGGGCTATGGACAAGAACAAAGTCAAGATATTGATGGCTAAACCGGGTCTGGAGGGGCATTGGCGTGGGATTATTGCAGTCAGTAGCGCGTTCAGGGATGCTGGTTTCGAGGTAATATACGGCGGCCATATGCTCCCTGCGGAGATCGCTGCCACGGCTGTCCAGGAAGACGTTGACATAGTCGGCTTGAGCATCCTGTCATCCAACTACATGCGCCTGGTATCCGAGACGGTAAAGGAACTGAAGGACCGCGGCAGGGGCGATGTCATGATCCTGCTCGGTGGAATCATATACAAGGAAGACTTCCCCGCCCTTAAAGAAATGGGGGTGGCTGAGATCTTCCTCCCCGGGACTCCACTCGACGAGATCGTCGAATTCGTCCGTCGCAATACCTCCGAGGCTTCCCAGAAGGTAAGTTAGACACACCAGCGCAGCGCCCCTAAGTCTGCCAGCGAAGGAGACCGCAATGGCTGATGGACAGCAGGTTTGTTCGGCATCGGGCATCCCGATAAAGAATATCTACACCCCAGAGGACACCAAAGACATAGACTACGATAGGGACCTTGGCCTTGCAGGGCAACCCCCTTTCACCCGTGGAGTATACCCTACCATGTACCGCGGCAGACTGTGGACCATCAGGCGGTTGAGCGGGTTTAACACCCCCGAGGAGACTAACAAGCTCTACAGGGAAGAATACGAGCTGGGCCAGACGGGCTTCTCGGTAGCCCCGGACGTCTCTACGGTAGTCGGGCTCGACGCCGATGACCCCTGGGTCACTGCCGATATCGGGCACGCGGGCGTGCCCATGTCTTCCCTTGAAGATGTCCAGGCCACCTTTGAAGGTCTGCCGATAGAGAAGGTTTCGACGTACATGGCAGACAGGTGTGGCGCAGTCAACACAGCCATGTACTTTGTCATGGCCGAAGAGAGAGGCCTGGACCTCCAGGAGATCAGGGGCACCACGGCGAACGACCTGCTTAGCTGGAGCGTTCCCGCTCTGATCAATCAGCCACCACCTCAGGCATACGTCAGGTATGCCGTTGACTTCATCGAGTGGTGCACCGAGCACGCTCCAAAGTGGAACCCGGTCTCGTTCGACTCCTACAACGCCAGGGACTGCGGTCTGAACGCAGTCCAGGAGCTGGGCATGCTCATGGCCACCGCTATTCAGTATATTGAGGAGGAGAAGAAAAGGGGCAGAGTGTCCCTTGACCGGTTCGTCAGGCGCTTTTCTTTCAACACAGGTCTGCACAACGACTTCTTCGAGGAGATTGCCAAGCTGCGCGCCGCCCGCCGGATGTGGCACAGGGTTATCCGGGAGAGGTATGGTATCGAAGACCCGCGCTGCGCCTTGTTCCGAGTGCACGTTCAGAGCTCCGGCTCGACGCACACCACCCAGGAACCGCTGAACAACGTGATCCGAATCGCCTACCAAGTGCTGGCCGGCGTTCTCGGCGGGGCCCAGTCAATACATGCCAACGGCTACGATGAGGGTGTCTGTCTGCCCACTGACCAGTCCATGCTCCTGTCCATCAGAACGGAGCAGATAGCTGCCCTGGAGACAAATGTGACCAACACCATAGACCCTGTTGGCGGTTCGTACTACGTCGAATCATTGACCAACCAGATCGAGGAACGTGCCTGGCAGTACGTGCAGAAGATCGAGGATATGGGCGGCATGGCGGAGGCTATAGCCTGCGGATGGGTCCACAGGGAGTACATGGACGCTACGATTGAGCATGAACGCAGGCTGGCGTCGGGGGACATTACCATTGTGGGCGTGAACAAGTTCCGTATGGAGAAGGAACCATATGAGGTGCCCATCTTCCGATGGGACCCTGAGGCACCTGACAAACAGATCGAGAGGCTCAAGAAGTTCAAGAAGAACCGCGATCAGTCCCGGGTTAACCAGGCGCTGCAGGAACTTGAGAGAGTCACCCGCAGCGGGGAGAACGTCTACCCGGCAGTTATGGAGGCGGTCAGGGCTGGGGGCACATTGGGGGAGATAGCCGGCGTGCAGCACAAGGTCTATGGCGTCTGGCACCATCCCATAGGAGTGTAGGGCGGCAGACGTTTTCCTGCTACGGCAAGCATAGGACAGCCGGTGAACCGCGCTGACCACCTGGTTCACCGGCTGTTCAGAGAGTCGGGCGTGTTGTGCCATGCGGCATTCAGCTTGACACACGGCAGGGGCTAATCTATACTTTAGACAGTGCCTGGGTTCAGTTCCGAGGTGAGTGAAGCAATGGGGGTTCGTGTCTACTGCAGGCGCAGGCGCTTGGGTAGCAGCGGTGATCGGAGCAGAACGTCAGTCAGGAAAGGGCATCGGGCGTCAGGCAAATCCGGGCAGTCCGCCCACAGCACATCGTTGATCGTATGACTGTTCCCGCAAAGGTTACTCCCCCCAAGGTGTTGACTTCTGAATTGCCACCCGAGGGTGTAAACTGTCGGCCAGCGTTGTGAGTTGGAGAAACAGGCTGCGGGGAGCCAGGCCGTGGGGCTGGACATCAGGACACCGGCTTGTGATGGCAGTGCCTGTGATATCCCTTGTTCCTTAGCGGCAACGAAGGAAAGCGTTTGCCGCAGCGGGCAAGGGTAGCCGGAAAAGCCAGCTGTCAAGGAGGAGCAAATGAGCGTCAAGGACCCGTCGTGGTTGGCCCAGTACCTGAATAGCGGCAAGAAGGTCTTGATCATGGCCGGTGCTTTGTGCGACAAGACTGAACTGGGAGACAAGATCCTGCTCGACTACGCAGCCGATATGGCCAAGAAGACGGGATTCCCCGTAGCTGCTACCGGCAACACGGTGAACGGACTGAGGGCCAGAGGGATCGACACCAAGAAGGCGTGGGCAGTGGAGATGGTGAATTTCATGCGCTACGACTGGCAGCACCCGATCAGCGACACAAGACCCGAAGTCTTGGTCCTTATTGGCTACAGTCCGCTGATGACAGCCAATCTGGCCTCCGCGGTAGAGAACGCGGAGACGGTCGCTCTCGGGAGTAGGTACGTCCCGGAGGCGACCTACTCCCTGCCAGATGTCACCTCTTTCCAGCAGTGGCAGCAGGAGCTGTCAGAGTTGGTGCAAGCTCTCTGACACACGTGCCTTGACATGGAACGCCAGACTGAGGGAGCCAAGAAGAGGGTTAGCGACGGTGCCTTCCGGCACTACGTCTTTGAGACCTCAGAGCTGCTCGTCGAGGCGGAGCGGTTTCTGAAGCAAGTGGGCTATGAACTGAAGCCTACAGCCTTTATCGGCCTAGTCCAGCCGGACTTCCGAGCCAAGCGAAAGACCGACAGCGGCAGCTACGAGGTTGTTGGCCTAGTGCGAGAGAACCTGGACCAAGCCGTGGAAGCGCTTGTCCGGTTGGCGGCCATCAAGGCCGCAAGGCGTGAACTTGACTGTGTCCTTGTGCTGCCGCCAGCCAACGAGTACCTGTTGATAGAGTTCCTGAGCGAGGGAAAAGGGCGGTGGTATTTCGGCATCAAGGACACCGGGCTCATGGTCTGGTTCTGCAACCCGGATGAGCACACGACCATGTGCGCCATCGGCGCACCAGCGGACCGGGACTTCCAGAAGCACTTCTACATGAGCAAGATCAGTTTTGATGGGTACATGGCCACTCGGGGTGCTCACATACTGCAGGAAAGGCTCCTGGCAGAAGAGGAAGAGGACGACTAGGCCAATGGCCCGGTTATCAGGTGTAGTCCCACAATCGAGCAAGGAGGTAAGGCATGGATAAGAAACTAGAGGGCAAGAGTGCAGTGGTTACCGGGGCAGGTAGGGGGATCGGCAGGGCGGTGGCCCTGGAGCTGGCACGCCACGGCGCGAAGGTAGTGGTCTGCGACGTGGGTGGGTCCAGGGCAGGCGAAGGGTCTGACGTGGGGCCGGCACAGGAGGTAGTGTCGGAGATTAAGGCGAGTGGAGGGGAGGCCATTCCCAGCACCGAATCAGTGACAGATTTTGCTGCTGCCGAGCGTATCGTCAAGACCTGCGTGGACACCTTTGGCCGTGTTGACATTCTGGTCAACTGCGCTGGCATCCTCCGCGACCGCATGGTCTTCAACATGTCAGAGGAGGAATGGGACGCAGTCATCGCTGTCCACCTCAAGGGGACATTCAATATGGTCCGCCACGCCTCTCGAGCCATGAGAGAGCAAAAGTGGGGCCGAATAGTCAATACCACCTCTGATGCATGGCGGGGTAGCCCGGGGCAGCCCAACTACAGTGCTGCCAAAGGAGGCATCGTCAGCCTGACGCGTACGGTTGCTGGGTCACTCGGCAAGTACAACGTCACCGCGAATGCAATCGCCCCCATCGCATCGACCAGGATGACCATGGACGACGAGGTGAAGGAGAGGTTCACCAAGCTTTACGAAGCTGGCATGATGACCAAAGACCAGTTCGATGAACTGCTCAATATGCCCGGTCCCGAGTATGTGGCTCCCGTGGTTGCCTACCTCTGCACGGATGAAGCAGCCATGATTACCGGGAAGGTCATCGGTTGCGGCGGCGGCCGGGTAGCGCTTTACTCCGATCCGGTAGAGATAAGGGGCCTTTACAGAGATCACGTCAAAGACGGTGCGTGGACAGTAGAGGAGCTTATCAAGCTGGTGCCAAAGACGCTGCTTGCCTAGCCTTGCGCCTTCCGAGCGCGAGTGATCGCAGCCCGGTCCGTTTTGGCGCGACAGACTCCTGTCTGTCGCGGAGGTAGCTATTGGGTTGATGGCGCTGGCTGGTGCTTTGTTGGTGAGATGAAAGGGTTGACCCGTCAGACCGGATGTTTGCCTGTGCGAATGGCTGGCTGTGTCGCGGGTTGACGGTAGGGCAGCATGTGCAAAAGGAGGTCAAAGTGAGTGCGGCGGAAGATACTGAAGTGAAGATTCCACCAGGAAGAGAGTTCC
>Ga0180300_10000081_pt1 | contig 33196 bp, 28 predicted proteins | sample GuaBasSediGuay15_FD_121798 | JGI IMG/M metagenome (GOLD analysis project Ga0180300, IMG submission 121798) | Subseafloor sediment microbial communities from Guaymas Basin, Gulf of California, Mexico - Guay15, Core 4569-2, 21-24 cm | ecosystem: Environmental > Aquatic > Marine > Hydrothermal...
GTAAGATCCCTTACCTCGTTGCCAGGCTTGCCCATAAAAAGAGGGTCCCGGTAGTTGCTATCGTCGGATCGGTGGGAAAGATCGGGCCAGAGCTCGATCGCCTCTTCGATGGGATCTTCTCGATTGTGCCGGGTCCAATCGGGCTGGAGGAAGCGATGGCCAAGGCCGAAGATTATCTCCGGTTTACGATCCGACAGGTCCTCAAAATCTTTCGAAAGGGGGGATCATGCGGTTGAGCCGTAGGGGCTTCTTTAAGACCGTAATCGGCGGTCTCTTCTTCTCCAGGCTTTTTGGAGGAAGATGGGAGCATAGTGAGAAGAGCTTCTGGAAGGGCAATACCTTTATCCAGGATAATATCCGGATCCTGAAGGACGGGATTGAGGCGAGGATTAATGGGAAATGGCGGTGTTTCCAGAGAGTTGAGTTGAGTGATGCCTTCATGGAGTGGAATCTGAAGAGGAGGATTGAGACCCTCGATCGGATCAAGGAGGGTAAACGGCCGGATCTTGCCGGCCCCCATTCCGCAGCAATCGCAACTTATGGGACGAGGAGATTGGATTCCCAGTTCACGATAAATAATGCGGTTAAAGGGCTCGGCTTTCTGCCCCGCAAGGAGATACTGGTTGATACGATAAAGGAGATGGAACGGACGATCTCCGATCCGATGAAGCAGAAACTCGATTTCTTAAAGAAGATCTATCAGAACCGGAAGAATCTTGACCGGACCAAACAGGTCTCCTTAGAACTTTATACCACCAAGGATTTTGAGACCCATACCTTCCTCAACCTGATGGAGAATCCGGTCGCCTCGATCGTCTTCTTAGACTTCCCCAGCTATGAGATCAGGGCCTTGGTTCAGGTCCTCCATCCCGAGAATAAGAAATTGACCCAGTATGAGCGCAACATCCTCCGCTATGTTAACCTCAGCCACTCCTATTTCCACGGTAGATTCGAGCGGGAATTTATCGGGCTCGTCTTCCATGTGATCGAACTCTTCGACAACACCCCGGGCAGGATGCGGGGTGTGAGGGTGGTCCCACCCCGGGAGGAATGATGAGGGTTCTGATCATCTCCGACTTCCACGGTCGAATTGAATATCTCGACCCCCTTAAGGTGGAGGTCGGTATCGAGCGACCCGATCTCATCCTCTTTGCGGGCGACATCGTTAAAGGCCATGCCCGGGGCAATGAGTGGCTCAATGCCCAAAGGGAGGGGAGACCACCGAACCGGACCTTACGATCGATCGAGGATGAAGAGAAGGAGGATCTTATCCTCTACCGCCAGTTCTATAACTTCCTCGGCTCGTTTGACATCCCGGTCTGCTTCGTTCCCGGAAACATGGATGCCCCGTGGTCGAGATTCTGGGGTGCCTTCTCCGAGGTCAGATTCCAGAATATCCATCTCGTTCACCGGACCTTCTACTTCCTGAGCGAATTGATGATCTACGGCTTTGGTGGTGAGATCTCGGATGGAGCCAAGGAGGATTTCTTCGTCCTCATCTATCCCGGGGCTGAGGTAAAGAAGGCCTTTACCGATATCGAGGCGGAGAAGAAGATCTATCTCTTCCACCATGCTCCAGCCGGTTTTGCCCGAGGGGGATCCCCAACAGTGAGGGAGATAATCGAGAGGGATCAACCACTGCTGGTGGCCTGTGGCCATCGCCATAAGGAGATCGGGATCGGAAACATCGGTCGAACGGTGGTGATTAATCCCGGTCCGCTCAAGGAAAAGAGATACGCCATCTTCGACCTCGAGACCGGAGCGGGCGAGCTAAAGACCTTCTGAGAAGATAACCTTCTCTTTCTTGAAGATCACCACCCCGGGCGATCTCCCCTTTTTGATATCGGCCCTTAGGGCATAGGAGACCGGGACCCACTTTGAGTGTTTTGCCTTACTGAAAAGGACCGCATAGCGGGCCGCCTCCTCGATATCACTCTTAGAGGGTTTTCTCCCTTTAGTCCTCAGGATGACATGGGCACCGGGATGGCCCCGGACATGGAAGAAGAGATCCCTGGGACGGGCGATCTTAAAGGTAATCAACTCATTGGATTGGGCATTCTTTCCCACCAGGATCTCAAGACCGCTTCGGGTATGGAAGAGATGATAGGGGAGGGTTGGCTTTTCATCCGGTCGGGGGGGTGGCCGCTCCGAAAGGAGCCGCTTGAGCTGGCGAAGGCGTTCCTTTGCTTTCTTAAATCTACGATAGTAACTCCGGGCAAGCTCTTGAGGGGTGAGATTGGGAAGGGCCTCGATAATAAGAGTCCTTTCCGGGTCGTTAGGATCGGGCAGGGCTACCTCCCCCTCTCTACCCTCAACCAGATGGGGGTAGGTGAGTATGGCATCACCTTTGCACCGGAGCTCCTCCGGATCTCCGATCGCCTCGATCCTCTTCTTGATCCTTTCGATCCGCCGCTCCTCTCTCCGCTCAGCCTCTCTTCTCTTCTTCTCCTCCTTTTGTCTCCGATAGTTTGCATAGAGAGCATTGACGGCCTCATTGATAAATTCGAACTCCCCTTCCGGATCGGGTAGGACCGCATGGTTGATGATCGCATATCGGACCTTCTTATCCCGAATTGACCGAATCAATTTTTTGGGACTTAATTTCTTGGTTGTCAAAAAACGGGCCAAGGCAAGATCAACCCCTCTAACCTTCCGGATCAATTCTTCAGGATTATCAAAAAGACTGTCGACCTGATCCGGGTCCATCCGATCATCCGGAGGAAGCTCCAGCCCACTCCGGCTCAATCTCGCTCCCTTGGCGAGTAAGAAGGATAGCTCCTCGGTCCCGATTCTCAGTTTTAAGACCCGATCCCATCCCGATGTCTCAAGGCATTCGAGCCGATAGGACCAGAGGTTACGCCAGATCGGATCCCCCTCAATCGGGTCAGACCGATCGAGGAGAACCGGCAGTTCGGGATCGAGTGATACGATGAGATTGTGGCCGGGGAGTTGAAACTGGAAGATCCGATCCTGGCGGAGGATTTTTTTTACCCGTCTGCCGATCAGATGATTCAGTTCTAAAGTGAGAAATTTAAGAACGATCCCGGAAAGCATAGGGAATTATAACGGTCAAAAGAAGGGAAACAAGGGAGAATTGACGGGAGGGTTGGTCGTGATATAATCTATATATGAAGCGTGATGGATTTGAGGAGCTGCAGGCGAGTCAGAGGAGAACTGATGAACGGATCAGAAGAGGCACCCTTGGGGTGAATCTGGAAAAAATAATATGTACAAGCCGGAGCACCTTTTCCCTTTAATCGGGAGAATCGATGATTCTGATCTTGCCCGGATTGTCATTTCCGCCTGGCATGAGGTCCAGGAACGGCGACCAGGAGTCGATCTGAAAAAACTTCCTTTCACCTTACTGATACCAACGAAGAGGAGCCTGATCGATCATACCAACGCGGTAACCGAAATGGCTCTCCGGATCGGTGAGATGAAGGGAGGCCTAAATCTGAATCTCCTGATTGCGGGTGGCCTCCTTCATGATATCGGCAAGGTCCTCACCTATGAAAAGAGGGGAGAAGGCTATCTTGCTGGCCCTTTGGAGAAGACCCTCCGCCATCCGATGGTCGGTGCGGCCCTCATCGCCCGTTTTGGCAATTTTGATCTGGTCCACATCGTCTACACCCACTCCCATGAGGGGGATAATCTGAGGAGGTCAAAGGAAGCGATCATTATTCACCACTGTGACTTTATCGATTTTGAACTGGAGAAGAGGAAGGTTCAGTAGGCCTCGAAGTTATATCCGAAGCCAAATTTGATGATGAAATCCTTAAAACTCAGATCACGATGGGTGAGATACTCCGGTGGGACCTCCTCCCGCTCGTTGGTTCCGGAGATGACCCGGGAGTAGGTCCACTCAGTGATCCGGGTGGCAAATGGGTAGCCGATCCTGAGTTTGAGATGGTAGGAGCTGAAATCGTAGCGGATCTGACCACCGATAAGGCCGATAAGGCCATGGCCGACCGCAATCCCGGTGGTGTCACCCAAGACCTCACCACCGTCGGTAGATTCCCACTTCTGGAAGGCAAAGACAATCTTACCGGTGCAAAGTGGTCCCATAGCCAGATCCTCACCCAAGTAGAAGAGGGGGCCGAAGTCAAGACCAATCATTGGGGAGAAGATCTCCCCAAAACCGAAACCACCCTCAAGGCCAAACTGCAATTTCCTCCCGGCCCAGATCCCGGCATGGATCCCATAGGGATGGAAGTACTGGTCCTCTACCTCGGTCCGGAATTGGGTATAGCCGATACCGAGATGAAGGAAGCTCACCCCATGGGGACACTCCCGGATCGGGTTACCCTTTCTAATCCGCTTTACCCCTTTGAAGATGATACCCTTTGATGTATCATCGACCTCCCGGATCTTAAAATATCCCACGCCCTCTCTCCCCCGGGCGAGAAAGGTCATTCCCGGTCTGATCCCATCGTCCTTACCGAGGTCGATCCAGACCTCCCGGCCGATCTTCTGGACGATTTTTCCCTGCAGAACAAAGAATTCTCGGAGGTAGTTTCCGACCTTGAAGCGGAGCGATTTGAAGGCGATCTCCTCCGCATCTGCCACCTTTCCCCATTCTACCTCTCCGGTAGTGACAAATCTCTGCCAGGAAGGGGGTCTCTTACCCTTCTGGTAGATCCTCACCTCATAGGCGATCTCCGCTACCGCCACCTTCCGATAACCGCCATGGACCGTGTCGGTAACATCGGTATAGATTTCGATATCGGATTCGAGCCGTTCGAGATTTCCAACAACGAGGTAATCAAGATCGAGTGACTTGAGAATAAAATCCTTAGATGAGTCACGAATCGCCTCGGTATTTTCTCTCCGGATCAAACGGAACCGCTTCATCTTATATAATGACTGACGAATTGCTTTCTCAATCCGATTCGACCAGGCATCGTCGGTCTCGCTTATTACTCCAACTTTCGCCAGGGTGATCAGGATGAGAATAAATACCATACATAATGATATTGCTCTCTGCATTGGTGTCAACCGGACTTGACAGTTTATAAGGGGTCTGGTAGACTAAAAAGGAGGTGTGATGCTGGGGCTGGTCATACTTTCCTTCTTTATAAATCAGGCCAAGATTGATCAGGCGATGGAATATATTCGGCTGCACTATCACCAGGGAATCCCCAAGGCTTCTTATCAGAAGTTCTCCTTACCCCCCATCCCTCACTTTCTCTCCCACCAGAGAGAGCTCTCCTTCGGCCGCGATGATATTATTATTGGTGATGAGCCGAATGAGACCCTAAGGATTACAGGCTATTTTTACCACTTGGGAAATATTATTATCATCAATAACGGTGTATTAATTGTTACCAAAAGCGATTTTCATCTCGATGGCGGTATCACCATTGCTGATCGGGGTGAGGCATGGTTCGATTCAAGTCAGGTAAGATTCCACCAACACTATATTTACCATCACTGGATTGAGATCTACGATTCGGGAAGTTGCACCATCACCAACACCACCACCGATTTTTCTGGCTTTCCACTCGGATTTGCGATCATGGATGAAGGGAGAATTGCTCTCAACAATGTGACCAACCGTGACTGGTCCACCTCGGTCCTGTTCCAACACGCCCGGGCCCGACTCACCCGGATCACCGGTTACACTGGAGAGTGGCTTTTTGGTGATGAGACCCATGGAGAATTTCACCATACCAATGACCTTATTACCTGGTACTTCTTTCCCGACTCATCAATAATCGACCTCAATTTCCCTGAGGGGGATACTATCTACAACTTCTTCATCGATTCCACCCTACCCAACATATCAGGTATTGGCTATCATGTCGAAATCGACAGTTCCGTCGGTTGTCAGTGGGCAACAATCCCTCTCAGTGGTTCGAGAGTAACGATCCGGAACTCTCTGCTCAGGGTGACCGGCCTGATGTTTACCGGTGGGGACAGTAACCAGGTTTCTGGTCTGGTTAATGGACTACATTACGATGACTGGATCCTACCCCTCGGGGATCGGTACTATCGACTCATCAACACCACTGTCACTACCTGGAACCTCTATGCCTATGATTCCACCAGTCTCCACCTCAAAAACTCAATCTTTGGTGAATTGGGGGCATCGGGTTTTGGCTATGCTCAGGTTGAGAATGCCTACTGTGATGGATCAGGAGGTCATATTGAGGCCGGTTACTGGGCGACGGTCTTTGTTCTTCTCTCCAGTATCTCTGCCGATGTCATCTCAGGAGAACACGGTCTACTCATCCTGGGCCACTGTGCCATGCCTTTCGGCCGGATCTGGGCCAACGGCGCCTCAATTATGGTTATCATCAATACCAGCTATCCTGAGGATCCGATCCCTTCCGATACTGCAATTGTCTTTGTCGCTGCAATTACCGGCCCCTCCAGTGGTTTCATCCCGGATACGATCGGTATCGTTGGCTCGGCATTCATCGATCCTGGGCCACATAATCCACTTGATTTCGACCACTACCGTCTCTATTATCGAGCAGTAGGCGATTCGGAGTGGATACCGGTAGGTGATTCTCAATCGGTTGAGGTGAGGAGGGACACACTCGACTACTGGATTACCAATGGCCTCAAAGAAGGCGATTATGAGCTGAGGCTGGTGGTGAAGGATGATGTCGGGGATAGCGTAGAGGCGATGAGGGGGATCAGATTAGAGCCGATCGGGGTTGGTGAGCCCCAGGCCGATCGGATCAATCAATCATTACTCATTGAACGAGAAAGGGAGAGATGCTACCGCATCCGAGGCCGGGGAGAATTTGAGATCTTTGATGCTACTGGACGCATCGTCCACCGATTCAGAAGCAAGACCATCTGGAGGGCACCAGTCTCAGGCATCTTCTATCTCCGGTCCAAAGATGGTAGACAGAGTTGGAAATTGATCGTCTACTAAGGGGGTAAAGTTGAAGCGGTTTGGAGTTTCAATGGAGGAGGAGCTACTCACCGCTTTTGATCAGCTCCTTGAGAAGAAAGGTTATAACAATCGCTCCGAGGCGATAAGGGATCTCATTCGGAGATGGCTGGTTGAGGACCGCTGGGAGAAGGGGAAAGGGAAGGTCGGCATCCTGGTAATCGTTTATGATCATAGGAAGAGGGAACTTTCTACCCGAATTCTTAAACAGAGCCACCACCATCATCACCTAATAGTCTCAACCCTCCATATCCATCTCGATAAGAACAACTGCCTTGAGGTAAACGTCCTCAGAGGCAGGCCATCGGAGCTGAGAAGGTTGAGTGAGGCCCTGATTGCAACGAGAGGGGTCAAATATGGGAGGCTTGTCCCCGCTCCCTCGGGTGAGGAACCGTGATCCTTCTTCTCTTCGGTTATCTCACGATCCACCAGCTTGAATATGAGATCCATAAGGGAGAGAGTATCGAGGTTCCGGTACCGCCTCGAATCACCCGGCTCATCCCGAGGGAGAAAGGTCTTAAAAGGTTTGTTTTCGGTTATTACCCTTACTGGAATGGTGACTGGTATACCCGGTTCCGCTACGACCTTCTTAACCATATCGCCTATTTCTGTGTCGATCTCCATCCAGATGGCTCTCTGGGGGAAATCCCTAACCCATCGATTCTTAAAAGTCTTACCGATCTCGCCCACCGGAATGGGGTGGGGGTGTCGATTACTGCGGTTAATTTCTCCCAGTCTGAGATCGACCGCTTCCTCGCCTCAGCCCAGGCCCGGTCTCGAGCCATCCATAATTTAAAGACGATGGTTGAGACCCTTGCCCTGGATGGTGTAAATATCGATCTGGAATTCCCATCGGCCTCGGTTCGTGATTACCTTGTTACCTTTATGAAGGATCTCACCGATACAATCCACGCCCTCTCCCCACTCAATATCGTCACCATTGCCACCCCCGCAGTTGACTGGTGGGGGAGTTTCGATTACCACCGACTCTCCTCGGTCACCGATGGTCTCTTCATTATGGCCTACGACTATTACTGGTCCGGTTCCTCCCATGCTGGACCGGTTGCTCCCCTCCGCTCCAGTTCCCTCTGGGGACCATACAGCGATTCCTGGACGGTTAATGATTATCTTAATAAAGGGGCGGATCCGAATCGCCTCCTTCTCGGTGTTCCTTATTATGGTTACCGGTGGCCTACCGAGACCGGCGGATTGAAGGCGAGGACTACGGGTAGCGGTGTTGCCCGGATCTATGCCACCCTTGCCGATTCGGCCGAGAAATATGGTAAACGGTGGGAGGATAGATCGAAGACGGTCTGGTATCGGAAATATACCAACCAGTGGTATCAGGCCTGGTTCGACGATTCTCTCTCCCTTTCACTAAAATATCAATTGGTAATCGATTCCCTTCTCTTTGGCGCTGGAATCTGGGCCCTCGGCTACGATCGTAGTCGAACCGAACTGTGGGGAGCGATCGAGACCGCTTTCGGAAGGAATCGAAGGGATGCCCGCTTCGTCGATTTTGCCATTCCCGACACCATGGCGGTTGGGGAGACCGCGCTGATCTGGATCAAGGTTGAGAATACCGGCAATCTGATCTGGCCGGACTCTGGCAGCACCAACCCCTACCGGATCGGAGCCGGATCGATTGGGAATGGTAATCCACATGATAATCAGTTTCCCTGGTTCGATTTCCAGTATGGGGGATATTCTAATCATCTCCTCGATCAGCGTGCCTATCTTGGCGACAGTGTCTTCCCGGATTCTACCCATACCCTCACCTTTAAGATCGAGGCCCCACGTATTGAAGGCCGCTACTGGTTTGAGGCCCGGATGGTCTGTGACGGCGTTGGGTGGTTTGGACCCCCCCTGAGCCACCAGATCGTGGTGGTAAGGGTTGCGGTTGCCGAAGGGAAGGGGGGATCAAAAAGGAGGGAGGGGCCGATCTATTATGATATCTTGGGCCGGAAGGTGACGAGGATTGTCCGCTCCGGCATCTACTTTGAGAAAAAAGGGAAGCTGAGAAAGATCGTGGTTATAAGGTGATCAGAAGGTTCTGGTGGCTACCAGTTGTGATCGGTCTCATCCTGAGGCTAATCTATCTCTACACCTTTGCCCGTCATCTCTTCTTCAACACCTTCTCCGACGCCCAGGTCTACCATCTCTGGGCGATGAGGATTGTTAAGCACTGTCCTCCTCCCCCTCCCTTCTTCATGTCCCCCCTCTACCCCTACTTCGTTTCGCTCATTTATTTCCTCTCTGGCCCTTCGATTACTACGGTCCTTTTCATTCAAGCCCTGCTCGATACCGCAACAACCTTTTTCATCTTCCAACTTGGTAAGTTGGTATGGGGTAGGAGGGTGGGCTTCTTTGCCGCGATGGCCTATGCGATCCTCCCATCGGCCATCTTCTACTCCGGACTGTTCCTGATGCCCTCTCTGCTTACATTCCTCATCACACTGGCCAGCTATCTCTTACTCTCCGGGGGTGGTGATCTCCTTGCGGGTCTGTTGCTCGGTATCGCGGTTTTGGGTCGGGGTAACATTCTCATCCCAGCACTCCTCCCGCTCCGTTTTTTTAAGGCGAGATCCTATCCAATCGGTCTCCTGATTCCGATCGGGACACTCTTCCTCATCAATCTGACGATTGGTAAGGCGCCGATCATCACCACCTACAATTTTGGTCTCAACTTTTACATAGGAAATAATCCCGATGCCGACGGGACCTATCATCGACCCGGAGGGTTGGATCTTACCGAGGATCGTGATGGCCGAAAGGTGATCGAGCTGATTAGTGGTAAAGGGGTCGATTGCAGTGGCAGTTCCCGATTCTGGACGGGTCGGGCATTCTCATTTATTATCGGCCATCCCATCAAGACCCTCTGGCTTGTCGTTAAGAAGATCTACTTCTTCATCGGTCCGATCGAAATCCCCCAGTTCGAGAATCTCTATTATGTCCTCGATCGAACGCTTCTGAGATTCTTACCGCTCCGTTTCTGGCTGCTCATCCCCTTTTTCATCTCCGCTTTCTTCCTTCCCAAAAAAGGCACGGTCTCATTTCTCCTCTGGTTTGTGCTCCTCTATGGTGCAGCGCTCATCCCCTTCTTCATCATCGGACGCTTCCGTCAGCCGATTGTCCCGCTGATAACGGTGGTGGCGGTGGGGACACTTTTTACAATAGGTAATAGGAGAGATTGGAGAATAATCACCCTTGTTGTGGCGCTACTTTTGAGTTACACCTTTATCAACCTCATCTCGCAGGCCGGTATCAGAAGAGCGATCTTCAACACCAGGAGCGACTACGGGATCTGGGCCTACTATGCCATCGGGCCAGATGTCGGCTTCGACTCCACCAGGGTCTTGCTAAAGGAGGATCCGGATAATGTGAAGTGTCTGGTCAATCTTGGGAATTACTATTTTCGGAGGAGCGAGTATTACCGGGCCCGGTTTCTCTATCGCCGGGCGGTAGCAGTCGATCCCGATGATGGGGAAGCAAATGCCAACCTCGGGATCACCTTTCTTGCCTTGGGTAAAATCGATTCCGCCCTCACCTATCTCGAGCGAGCAAAGGAAATCCTCCCTTATAGCATCTTAGTCAGGAGGACCATCGCCCGGGTAAAAAAAATTAAAAGTAAGGGATTGACACCGATCGGATCACCAATAAAATAATACGCTAATTTCACTTCTAAGAGGAGGTTTCGGTGGAATTCGTGGATGCGGTTAAAAAGCTATTCGAAACTTTCGAGCACGAACCGGATGTGAAGCTGGAATGGGTGGACAAGTATCTCAAGGAGATCTCGAAGCGGAAGGGGATGACGCCGCGGAAGCTGGAGGAGATCTGGGCCTACATCTACCTTTTCCTCTTCTATCAGAATCGGAGCGAGCACGACGATCTCTCGAAGATCCCCTGGTGGGAATACAGCATCGCCCTCCAGTGGTTGAAGGAGAATGTCAAGGGATGGAAGCTGAACATCAGGACCGCCCGGAAGATGCTCCTGACCCTGCTCGATTTCTACAAATTTCTGGTCAAGAACGGGTATATTGACAATTATCAGGAGATTATGAGGGCGGTGAATGAGATTGCGGGCGGAAAGAGACTGAGACTTCTGAAGCGGATACCATTTACCGGTGAGGAACTCTGGGCGATCGTTCCAGGTAAACGGGGGGATAAGATCAAGTTTAAGCGGAGTGATTACTGGCTCGCCATCCTCTACTATAACAATGGTCGGTCTTGGGATAAGCTGATCGAGATGGTGGATAGCATCCCTTCGGCCGAGGAGAAGCTGAATCGGATCAATGAGCTTAAGAAGAAACTCGAGCTTTCCGGTTATCAGTCACCCGAACGACTCTTCTTCCACAAGATCACCGATCAGGATATCGAGGATGCGAACAGGTGGTTCTTTGAGAAGTTTATTTAGCGACCCAAGAGCTGGCGGGCAATAACAATCCGCTGAATCTCAGAGGTTCCTTCCCCGATCTCATTCAGTTTGGTATCGCGAAGGAAACGCTCTAATGGGAAGCGGCTAACCAGCCCTTCGCATCCGGTGATCTGAATTGCTCTTCGGGTGGCCCTCATACTCACCTCGGAGGCAAATAGCTTGGCGGCAGCGCCCTCCAAGGTCACCCTTTTCCCTTCATCCTTAAGTTTTGCCGCATGGTAGATGAGATGGCGGGCGGCCATGATCTCGGTGGCAAGGTCTGCAACCGTCTTCTGAACCCACTGTCTCTTTTTGAGATTACTCTTGGTGACATAGTCGATTAAGAAATCGAGGGCCCCCTGCGCAATGCCAAGGGCCAAGGCACCGATTGAGATTCGACCACCATCAAGGGTCTCCATAAAGATCTTAAACCCTTCCCGTGGTCTTCCCAGTAGATTCTCCTTGGGGATCCGACATTCCTCCAGACTTAGCTCAGAGGTGATTGAGCCCCTCAGCCCCAGCTTCGTTTCGTCCTTGATTGGCTTAAAACCTTCTGTCTTGGTGTCGATGATGAAGGCAGATATACCGTGGACACCGAGTGAGCGATCCTCGGTTGCAGTAATGACCAGTGTTCCAGCTATTGAGCCCGAGGTTATGAAGCGCTTGGTGCCGGTGATGATGTAGAAATCACCCTCCTTCCTCGCGGTCGTTTCTGTGGCTCCAGCATCGGAACCGGCATTCGGCTCGGTCAGACCAAAACTACCAAGCTGTTCCCCTTTAAGAAGTGGGATGAGATATTTCTTCTTCTGATCCTCGGTACCATGGGCATAGATCGGATAGCAACCGAGGGAGATGTGAGCGGCGAGTGTGATACCGGTGGAGGCGCAGACCCTCCCAATCTCCTCGACCGCAATAATATAACTTATCGTATCGAGACCGAGGCCACCGTACTTTTCGGGAAATGGTATCCCGAGCCAGCCCTTCTGGGCCAACCTGCGGATCTTCTCCTCGGGAAATCTCTCCTCCCTATCGATCTCAAAGGAGCTATCGAAGAGTTCTTCTTCCGCAAATTCCCTCACCTCGCTTCGAAATCGAAGATGATGGGGAGAGAATTCAGAGAGATTGTGCAATCTGGGATCGGAGCTCTTCATTGACGATTCCCATTACCTCCAAGGCCTTCGCCTCCCGGAAATAACGTTCCATCGGATAGTCGGTGGTATAGCCGTATCCACCGAAGATCTGAACCCCATGGGTGGCTGCGGTCATGATCCGGTTGGTGACGAAGGATTTGGTGATGGCAATATCGGTGGGGTCGTAATCCTTCTTATCATAGCGTGAAGCGGTCTCCTTTACTAATAACTCCGAGGTCTTGACCGTGGTGGCGATCTCAACCAGCATATCCTGAACCATCCAAAACTCGATGATCGGCCGTCCAAACTGCTTCCGATTTTGGGCGTAGGTCTTGGCCTCGCTGAGGATCTCTCGACCGATGCCGAGGGCGATAGCAGAAAGGCCTAATAGATAGAGATCGATTGCATCTTTAATCCTATCGGTAGATGTGCTGAATCTCACCGGGACATCTCTAACCACAAAAGAGGAGATCTGGAGGTCTCTGAATGCGAGTGTTGCTACCGGTGTGGATTCAATCGTATCGATGAGGTAAGATTTCTCCTTTCCAACAAGGACAAAGAAATCCCCGGCACCATTAATCAGAAAGCTACCTTCTCCAGATAATCCTCCTTCTTCCTTTAATCCTTCCGGAAAGATCGCACCACCACCGAAACTCTTTCCCTCAATCAGGGCTGCAATGAGATCCTCCTCTTTGGCAAGGGTCAACATCTCCCCAACCAGACTATTCTGGAACAGGAGGAAGAGAGCGAGTGAGGCCGAACCCCGGGCGAGCTCATCTAAGGCGGCAACGAGAACCTCGGCACCATAGCCAATACCGCCATGCTCTTCTGGAATGGTGAGACCGAAAAGACCGATTTCGGAAAGCCTGGCAAGGATCTCCGATGGTAATCTTCCCCCTTTCTCCCACTCCTTAACCTCGGGCTTGATCTCATCCGAGACCAGCCGACTGATGTTTTTCCGCAAAAGGCCGATTTCCGATTCCATGGTGAATTATAGCTCTGCCTCTGGTTTCGTCAAATAAAAGGCCGGGCGTAAGCCCGGCCCCGAAACAACTCCTTAAACCGATTAGTGGATGAGGAGGAATTTCAGGGTGGTCTCGGAACTGCCCTGGTGGGCATTCAGGAAGTAAACACCCGGGGTCAGATCGGTCAGATCCAATTTTCTGGGATGGGTGAGTCTGGCTCTCTTCACAACCTGCCCCGAGGCATTGTAGATGGTGACATCGGTAGCTCTGTCGGTCTGGAGTTTAACCTCCAGCATACCGGTGGTGATGCTGGGGATGGTGATCCAGGATTGGGCCTTGGCCGTCCTTCTCTCGGAGACGCCGGGTGCAGGTCCAATCTCATAGATGATCACACAATCAGGGTCTCCCTGGTGCAGATAGACTACATGTCCCATACCAGGTTCCCATTCGGTGGTATAGGATACTCCACCAGCAACACGTGGTTTGGAAGTAACCGGGAACTGGATACCGGTGTAACTCATCGTTGAGGGGTCAAACTGGTAAATCATATTAGGGTTTTGAGCTGAGATCCAGACCCAGGGACCATCGGGGCTACCATCATCGTAAGCGGCACCATAAACAGAGTAGGAATTAGATCCGGTCTCAATTATATTTCCAGTGGTGTCATATTTGTAGATCGGTGAGCTCCAGCTTGCGGTAAAGAAGTATTTATTAACCGGATCCCAGGCCTGGGCACGGAGAGGCGATGGACCTCCGGAGACGGTTATCTGCTTATGTACATTACCATCGAAGTCGAACCCCTCAGAAGATGCATCGTGAGATCCCCACAGCCATTCGTTTCCACTCCACCCGTGAGAGTAGGCGAGATCTCTCCAGCCCCAACCAGAGGTGCCCTGCTGGGGAAACCGACGCACATAGTTGCCATTGCGATCGTAGACCAAGACACAGAGATCGGTTCGTCCGGCGGTAACATAGAAGGTGTCATTCACAAAGTGGACACCGACGCAGTAATAGCTCTCGTTGCACTCGAATCCGAAGACGGAGTCACCTAAGCCCTCCCAGCCCACCTTCGGTTTTTGCGGCTGGGGAGTCCAGTTGGGACAGACATCGTTTATCGGTGTTGCCCACACCAATCCCATTATCGGGAGAAGCATTAACAGATACTTACCCATCACAACCTCCTTTGGCTAATAGCTCATAGTTCACATCATAATTTTATTTACTCCCAAAATTCTGTCAACGGTTCGATTTTCCTCAAAAAATAATCTTACCGAAATGGGATTGGTTACTCAGAATTCAGTCTTGAAAATATGAGTCCTCCCGGGTAAGAAAGGCGAGCTGGTCCGGGTGAGACACCGGCATCGGAAATACCTCATCCATCTCCTCAACCGCACTGGAGATCATCTGGGAATTGACCAATTTCCGGGCCTCGATCTACTTGGAGATCGATCTGGTGCACCATTGCGGTATATCCACCCGGGGTGACTACCGCCATACCCTCACCGGCTGGACCGAACTGCGGGTCTTGCGGAATCGGGCCCGGATCTGGACCGTCAACTCGGTGCCTTTTTCTATCCACACCTGGCATTCGGACAATGGCTCGGAATTTCTCAATGGTCATCTGATCGCGTATGCGGAGAAGCACAGGATCGATCTGACCCGATCCCTTATGTGGAGAGTCGACAGTAGACCTTAGTGCGGTCTTATGTTGGGCAGGAGTATGAGGTCTTAGCTGCACGGACGGTGACACATGAGGTAAAAAACATCTTCAGCGGATCAAAGCCATCGCTTACAGCAACTCCTTGACCAGAAGTATCAAGAGAAATACAGTCTTAAGTTGGAGGTAGGTTAGCCATGATCCAGATCGAAGGATTAACTCACTACTTCCAGAATCACCGAACCATTTCGGTAACATTTAATTTTGAGGAAAGACGTGTGATAAAAATATTGTCATCTGAACCCCACTGACTAATATCTTCCATGTTTCGCTTGGAACCGAGGACGAGGTTTATTACTGTCTTGATCCTGATCATAGGTGTGGTTGGGCTCGATTGCCAGTTTGACCTCACCATCTACCTTATCTTGCTCATAATTGCTTCTTATTCCTCCCGCCGGCTCCTCCCAACCCTCATCCCTTTACCAGCCGCTTTCTTTATCATCGGGATAAACTATCTTTTTATCAGGGATCCAAAGCCATTTGTTGCCGCTCGATTCTATTTTGCAACCGCATTTGCCCTTAGCTATACCGCAATGACATCGGCCGAAGAGATTGCTTCCGGTATTAGCTGGTTCTTGAGTGGTTTCGGGATCCGGATTAAACAAGATCTTTATATCCTGCTCGCTACGGTGAAATCCATCGATCTGAAAAAGGTCAGCTGGAGGGATCTTCCCAGCTGGATGGGAACCCTCCTTACCCAAAAGATCGACCCAAAGAGATGTGAAGGAGATAGTTGTTCTCCACAGATGCTCGATTTTGTAGCAGCGATTCTGACCGGATTTTTGATCATTTTGGTCCTCAGATCATGAGATTTCGAATCACCATCTCCTATGATGGCACCAACTTCTCTGGCTGGCAGGTTCAGAAGAGGGAACGGACTGTCCAGGGGGAGATCGAACGTGCCTTGGCGGAGATCTTTAAGGCGGGCGTGAAGATAACAGGTGCTGGTCGGACCGATGCCAAGGCCCACGCCTTGGGGCAGGTTGCTCACTTCGATATCGACCGTCGAATGGCTCCCGATGATTTAAAGAATGCCCTCAATGCCCATCTCACTCGGGAGATCAGGATCATAGAAGTAGCGCCGGTCGATCCCAAATTTCACGCCCGATTCTCGGCCCGGGCCAAGATCTATCGGTATCAGATCTCTTTTGAGGATTCTCCCTTCCGCCGCAACTACTACTGGTATATCCGCTATCACCTCGATAAGAAGAGAATGGAACAGGCCAGAAGCTGCTTGATGGGTAGACATGATTTTACCAACCTGGCCGGAGACTTAGAAGGGAGATCACCGGTATGCGAGCTGAGGAGGATTGATTTGACAGATATTGAGGCCGGGATTATAATTGAGATCGAAGGTGATCGTTTTCTCCCCCAGATGGTGCGGCGAATTGTTGGACTTCTGGTCGATGTGGGCCGGGGGAGATATGATTTCTCTCAGGTTGAGATGATCCTCTCTAATCAAGCCGACTTCAGTTATCAGATCGCTCCGGCCTGTGGCCTCTATCTGGTCAGGGTTATCTATTAGGAGGAGGTATGGACCTTTACCTTGATACCGCATCAATAAAGGAGATCGAAGAGATCGCCTCCTGGGGCATCCTGGATGGTGTCACCACCAATCCTACCCTGATGTCAAAGGAGAAGGGTGATTATCGAAAGATCCTGCGACGAATATGTGATATCGTTCAGGGTCCGGTTTCGGCCGAGGTGATTGCTACCGATCATGAAGGGATGGTGGTAGAGGCAAAAGACTTGGCCAAGATCTCCGAGCACATCGTAATCAAGATCCCCTGCACGGTGGAGGGGATCAGGGCGACCCGACGACTCAGCACCGATGGTATCCGGGTTAATATGACCTTGGTCTTTTCTCTAAATCAGGCCCTGCTGGCGGCCAAGGCTGGTGCCAGTTATATCAGCCCTTTTGTTGGAAGGCTGGACGATCGGGGTGAGGAGGGATTAAGGCTCATTGAGGATATCGTCACCCTCATCCACAATTATGATTTTCCGACCAGGATCATCTTCGCCAGTGTCCGGCATCCCTACCATGTGAGAGAGGCGGCCCTGATTGGAGCCGATATCGCCACTATCCCTTATAAGGTATTCAAACTCCTCATCACCCATCCTCTCACCGATCTCGGACTGGAGCGGTTCCTTAGCGATTGGAAGAAGCGGTGAGGTTGATTATTGCGACGGTGGCTGCCTTTCTTGGCGGCCTTCTCCTTTCTCCCCTCATCACCCATCCGGAGGTGAAGTTTGAGGAGCGGGTTGTTACCAGGGCATCAAAACGTAATGAGATTATCGAGGCGGCTCAGAAGGTAGCCGATGCAGTCGTCTCGATTACCGTCACCCAGACCAGGATCTACCGTTCCGAGCCCTTTCTCTTTCATGATGAATTCTTCGATCAGTTCTTCCGAGATCTCTTTCCCCCCAGTTACTATAAGAAGGAGGTGAGATCTCTCGGCTCCGGGGTGATCGTCTCACCAGACGGCTATATCATCACCAACGAACATGTGATCCGGGATGCGAGTCGGATCAAGGTTACTCTCCCCGATGGGCGTGATTTTGACGGTAAGGTGGTTGGCTCAGACCGGGGGCTGGATATTGCCCTCATCAAGATCGATGGCCATGATCTTCCCACCGCCCCATTGGGGAATTCAGATAGCCTCGTGATCGGTGAGTGGGTTGTGGCGCTGGGCAATCCTTTTGGTTTCCTCCTGGAGGATCACCAACCGACCGTGACGGTCGGTGTCATCTCCGCCCTTCATCGCTCGATAAGATCGAAAGGGGAGATGGTCTATCGAGATATGATCCAGACCGATGCCGCAATCAATCCGGGCAACTCGGGTGGGCCCCTTATCGATCTTTCTGGAGCTGTTGTTGGAATAAATACCTTCATCCTTACTGCGGGGGGAGGATCAGAGGGCATCGGTTTTGCCCGTCCGATCAATATTATCAAGAAGAAATTGAGAGAGCTCTTGAAAGGGGAGCGACTTACGCCCTGGTTGGGCATGGCCGTAGAGAGGAGGGAAGAGGGGATGTTTATAACTCAGATCCACCCCAACGGACCAGCTGCAAAGGCGGGACTGAAAGTTGGTGATCGGATAAAATACTTTGCTGAGCGGAGAATACGGGGACCCGTCGACTGGGCAAATTTTCTTGCCTCAATCGCAGTGGGCGACACCCTGAGTGTGGTCGTTAGTCGGAAGGGAAGGGAGCTTTCCACCAGGATCATCGTTGAGCGGATGCCCGAGACTGAGGGGGTCCGTCTTAAGCGGTATGGGATCGATGTGGCCGAGATTACCACGCCACTTATCCGGAAATACGGACTGGCGATCAAGAAGGGGGTTGTGGTGGTGGCGGTCTATCCAGGAGGACTTGGCAGTCGGATCGGACTGGAACCAGGTGATGTGATTTTGGAGATTAATGGTCGCCGTATCGGATCGGTCGGTCAACTGAGAATCCTCACCGGGCTCCATCGAGTCGCAATGACAATCAATCGGAGGGGGATCAATCTGAGGATCTATTTCGAGATATGATCCCAAGATATCTCACTGAATTGGCTGAGATCTGGACCGAGGAGGCCAAGATCAAAAGGTGGCTCTTAATTGAAGCGGAACTGGCTAAGGTTGAAGAAAAGCTGGGGATCATCCCCAAGGGGGTCTCACGGGGTGTGAGGGACTTGAAGATCAGACCGGAACGGATTGCCGAAATCGAAAGGGAGACCGGGCACGACATCATCGCCTTCCTCTCCGCAGTCAAGGAGAAGATCGGTCGAAGGGCTGACTATATCCATTTTGGCATCACCTCTTATGATCTGGTCGATACCGGCCTCAGCCTGGCTTTGAGAGAAGCGGGGATCCTGATCAGAAAGGAGCTCAAGACCCTGGCCCGGATATTGCGGGAGAAGGCGAAGAGATATCAGAACCTTCCAATCATGGGTAGAACCCATGGGATGTTTGCCGAGCCGACCCAGCTCGGTCTCAAATTCCTCTCTTTCTACGAGGAGACACGAAGAAATATCGAACGTCTTGATCAAGCCATCGAGGCGATCTCCTATGGTAAGATATCGGGAGCGGTGGGGACTTACTCCCAACTCCCACCCAAGGTGGAACGGCTGGTTTTGCGGAGGCTTAAGTTGAAACCAGAACCGGTCTCGAGTCAGATCGTCCCCAGGGACCGTCATGCCCAACTTCTCTCCACCCTTGCCCTGATCGGGGCCGGACTGGAGCGGATCGGACTTGAGATAAGGCTCCTATCCCGATCCGAAGTTGGTGAGCTGGAGGAGCCGTTTGGAAAGAAGCAGCGCGGCTCCTCGGCGATGCCCCATAAGAGAAATCCGATCCTCTCGGAGCGGATAACCGGGCTGGCCCGGCTCCTGCGGAGCTATCTCATTTCTGCCCTTGAGAATATTGCCCTCTGGCACGAACGGGATATCTCCCATTCCTCGGTTGAAAGGATCATCCTGCCCGATGCCACTATCCTCTGCCATTATCTCATCCGTCTCACCATCAAGGTGGTAAAGGGCCTCCGGATAAATGAGGCAAGGATCGGGGAGAATTTGAAGAGGGCATACGGTATCTTCTTCTCCCAACGGCTTATGCTCACCCTGATCAAAAAGGGAAGGGATAAGGACTGGGTCTATCGGAAGATACAATCTTTATCCTTCAGTGCCCTGGCTGGGAAAAGAGATCTCAGATCCGTTGTCGAAGAAGATAAAGAGATGGCCGGAATACTTACAAAGGAGGAGCTCGATCGGATCTTCTCCTTTACCGAGCTCCTCAAGAATACGAAAACTATCTATCGACGGGTATTAAATCCCACCCCCGAATAGGAAGTTGATCGAGAAGACCGGGGTGAGGGTTCCCAACTTGGGACCATTCAGGACCCGTTTGTTGTCGTAGCTCCATTCCGGAGTGAAGAGATTGAGATTGATCCCTCCGGAAAGGCCGATATGGAAGAAGGAGAAAGGCTGGAATGGGATCGAGATGAAGAGATGGCACTCGGGATGGATGAGGAAATGGCCGAATTCAAGATCGACATAGCGCCTCGGATCCTTCAAGAGATCATCAAAGTTGACATCGGGAAGGAGAGGGCGGAGGCTGAGCTTATATCCTGCGCCACCAAAGCCAAAAGAGAGTGCCAGATTGAGATAAGAAGAAGAGAGGACGCCATAGCCGATCTTAAACTCACCCGAACCAATCGAGAGCTCGGCCCGGATCGAATCGGATTCAGCAATCTCCTTTGCTGAGTAGCCGCTCCCCCCGATCAGGATCCGATTTATCAGGGCAAATCCAGAACCGCCGATACCGATCGGCCGTCCCGATAGGCTTGGGATGCCGCCGGAGCGGAAATGTTGATTCATCTCATCAACATCGGGGAAGAGGAGGTTGATCGAGAAGCCACCAAACCCACCCCGCTCCAAGGGGAAGAGGATGCTGAAACTGAGAAGAAGTAGGGATGTAATGCGCATCATCACCTCCTTGGAAAAATCATAACCGGGAGATCGGTCCGGTCAAGCCTTAGGCCCGGGGATGGGCCCTCTGATAGATCCGGATCAGTTCTTCAATTGTCACATGGGTGTAAATCTGGGTTGCCGAGATCGATTGGTGGCCAAGCAGTTCCTGAACCGACCTGAGATCCGCACCGCGAGCAAGGAGATGGGTGGCGAAAGAGTGGCGGATGATATGCGGATTGGTTCCCGTCGCACTTGCTACCCGAAGCAGATATTTTCTGACAATATTCTGGAGGGAGCGGGTAGTGAGCCTTCTTCCGGATCGGTTGAGAAAGAGGGCGGGATCATCCGACTCTCCCCTCACCTTAAGATATTCCTTTAGTGCAACAAGGGCAGGTCTACCAATGGGGAGGATACGCTCCCGGCTTCTCTTCCCCAGAATCCGAATCTGACCGTTCTCGATGTCGACATCCTCAAGGTCGAGATTGATGAGTTCGCTCGCCCTTAACCCACAGGAATAGAGAAGTTCTAAGATCGCACCATCCCTCTTATTGGTAGGTATTGAGAGGGCTTCGGTAATTGCGGCGATGGTAAGGAATGGTGGGAGGGTCCGTTTCTGTTTGGGGGACTTGATAAGCAGGGTGGGGTCCTTTTCTAATCGATTGGTCCGGATGAGGAACTTATAAAAAGATTTGAGGGTGGAGAGCTTCCTTCCGATCGATCTTCGGGTGATTCCCCGATCGAAAAGATGGGCAAGAAAGGCAACGATGTCGGCTTTCCTTTCGCCACTTCTCTTCCGGGTGGTAAGGAATTGGTTATACTCTTCAAGATCGACTCGATAGGCCCGGATGGTATGGCGAGAATACCCCTTCTCTTCTGCTAAATAAGTGAGGAACTCGTCAATCAGAGACTGGAGAGTTCCTCCTGCCAGAATTCCATCCACTTTATCGCCCTCTTAACCTTCTCCCGCCGCCTCCCACCGGGAAGGAGGCCGAAATTGGCATTCATCGGTTGAAAGTCCTTATTGGGTGTGGTTATGTATCGGATGAGCCCACCGAGCATCGTCTCTTCGGGAGGGACGAGTGGTTGCCTTCCTTTTAAGAGCCTGGCAAGATTGATGCCGGCAAGAAGCCCGGTCCCGATCGCCTCAACATAACCTTCGGTACCGGTAAGCTGACCAGCAATAAAGAGATCGGGCTTCTCCTTAAGCTGAAGGGTGGGAAGGATATGCTTGGGGCTATTGAGATAGCTATTCCGATGCACCGCACCGTAGCGGAGGAACCGGGCATGCTCCAGACCGGGGATGAGCCGGAAGATCCGCCGCTGTTCCGGGATGAGAAGCCTGGTCTGGAATCCAACCAGGGAATACATCCTTCCCTCCCTATCTTCGGGGCGGAGCTGAACGATGGCATAGTAGTTGCCATCAAAGCCCACCGGTTTGAGTGGTCCGAACCTCAGGGTATCCTTCCCTCTTCGTGCTAACTCCTCGATCGGAAGGCACCCTTCAAAATAGCGGGGTGATTCGAAGTGGTGGAGCGGATAGACTGCTCCCTTTCTCAGCTCCTCAACAAACCGGAGGTAGCTTAATTCATCCATTGGACAGTTGATATAGCTCTCATCGATCCCATATCGGGATCCACGGAAGGTCTTGCTCTTATCGATCGAATCCCCAGCGACAATCGGAGCGATCGCATCATAAAAATACAAGCCATCTTCTCCAACGAGACCCTTGAGATCGGCAGCCAGCAGATCAGAAGTGAGGGGACCCGTGGCTAAGACGGCCGGTTCTATCGGAATTCTGGTGACCTCCTCCCGTCTCAATTCGATGAGGGGATTCTCTGCGATCATCTTGGTTACCAATTCCCCAAACCTTCTCCGATCGACTGCCAGTGCCTTTCCGGCCGGGACCTTGGCTTTCTCGGCTCCGGCCAATAGATAAGATCCTAAGAGTTTTAACTCCCACTTTAAGAGACCATGGCTATTTTTGATCTCGACCGATTTGAATGAATTGCTACACACCAGTTCCGCCAATAGATCGGTCTGGTGAGCTGGAGTCATCCGGACCGGACGCATCTCATAGAGGATGACCGGAATGCCAAAGCGTGCAATCTGGAGTGCGGCCTCGCTCCCAGCCAGACCGCCGCCGATGACAATCGCCTTCATTCCTCCTTTTCCGGGAGTTCGCTGGTCTTATAGTTGCACTCTCGACAACGGTAGTAGACCGAGCTGTGAAAAGTCTGTTCGATCATCTTCCCCCCACAGATGGGGCAGGGGGTATCGATCTCGAACGGCTCGGTATGGCGACACTCGGGATAGCGGGGGCAGGAGAGGAATCGCCCCCTTTTACCATAGCGGATAACCAGCTTGGTGCCGCATTTGGGGCAGGTCTTATCCACCTCTTCGTATTCCATCGATTCCGTATAGCGACATCCAGGGAAACCACTGCAGGCATAGAATTTTCCATACCGGCCCATTCTGATCACCATCTCCCGACCGCAAACCGGGCAGGTCTTCTTAGTCTGCCCAAGTAGTTTTGCCTTCAGATTCTCAAAATCCTCCTCACAGCTTTTGACTTGCTTGATCAAGGGATCATAAAACTGAGCCACAACATCCCGCCAGTTCTTCTTCCGTTCTTCGACCTTATCCAATTCGACTTCAATCTTAGCGGTATAAGGGATAGCGAAGATCTCGGCGAAGTGTTTGATCAGGATGGCATGGACGGTTCGGCCCAGCTCAGTCGGATGGAGAACCTTTCTCTTCTTCTGAACATAGCGGCGCTGGAAGAGGGTGGAGATGATCTTGGCATAGGTGCTCGGTCGACCGATACCGTTCTGCTCCAGCTTCTTAATCAAGGATGCCTCGCTGTAACGAGGTGGCGGTTGGGTCTTCTTCTTCTCATAAATACCCTTGATCAGTTTAACCTCGTCCCCAACTTCAAAATCGGGCAAGGGTATGGGCTCAAGCCGATCCTTGGTTGCGATCTTCTGGTAACCAGCAAAGATTGGTCTGATCCCCGAGGCCTTGAAAAGTAGCCCTTCTTTCTTGATTAGGACCTCCTTGACTTCGTATTCTGCATCCGCCATCTGGGAGGCGAGGAAGCGGTAGTAGATCAGCGTATAGAGCTTCAGTTGATCCTTACTGAGGAAATCTTTAATCTCCTCCGGGGTCCGTTTTATCGAAGTGGGGCGGATCGCCTCGTGAGCACCCTGAGCGGTCTTCCGGTCCTTGAAGATCCTCACCTTTGGGGAGAGATATTCCTTACCGTAGCTCCGGCTGATCCGTTGCCGAAGCTCCTTGAGTGCCTTTTCCGCAACTCGAGTTGAGTCGGTTCTCATATAGGTTATGAGACCGATTCGGCCATCCGGGAGATTTACACCCTCATAGAGTGATTGGGCAATCTGCATTGTCTTCTGGGCGCTGAATCCATAAACCGTAACCGCTGCCTGCTGGAGGGTGGAGGTGATGAAAGGCGGTGGTGGGGAGACCGATTTGGTAGAGGTCCTAAATTCCGATACCAGAAAACCACCCCCTTTAAGAATCTTCCTTACCCTTCTGACATCATCGCTCTCCCAGCGCCGCCGCTCCCCATCAATCTCAATAAGCTGGGCCGAAAACTCTTCACCATCTTTTCCAAAAACTGCGGTTATTAACCAGTATGGCTGGGGTTTGAAATTTTCGATCTCTTCCTCTCGCTCACAGATGAGTCTCAGAGCAACACTCTGAACTCTACCCGCTGAGAGGCCACCTTTAACAATCTTCCATAAAAGGGGGGAGATGTAATATCCAACTAATCGGTCGAGCACCCGTCGGGCCCTGTGGGCATCAACCATTGCCATGTCGATCTCACCCGGGGAGGCAATCGCCTGTTCAATTGCTTCCGGGGTGACCTCATGGAATAGGATCCTTTTGATCTCCCGATTATCCCTTAACTCCTCCGCAAGATGGAAGGCGATCGCTTCACCCTCCCGATCCGGATCGCAGGCGAGATAGAGTGTATCCACCTTCTTCAAGCGCTCTTTTAATTCCTTTAAATCCTTCCGTTTATCATGAATAACAATGTACTCAGGCTCAAAACGATTTTCAATATCAACTCCAAGCCTTGACTTTGGAAGGTCCTTGATATGACCTTTCGAAGAGAGGACAACGAACTTCCTCCCCACAAAACCTTTGATCGTCCTCGCTTTGGTAGGCGATTCAACGATGATCGCTGCTCGGGCCATGAGCGATTATAATCCCGACCTCTCCGTGGTCAAGAAGAATTCTCAGTTGACCAGGGAAATACCTATCAATATAATCGATGGTGCGGATAATCCTCACCTCTGATCTTCATCTTAAGGTAGATTCGGAAGAGAGGCTTCAGGCATTTCAGGAGGTGCTCAGGGTTGGTCGGGAGCACCAATCGGACTGGATTATAATTGCCGGTGATCTTTTCGATTCACCTCATGATGCGCGGCGATTGAGACCCAAGCTCCGTGAGATCCTCCGCGGCAATACCCTACCGGTTATGGTCATTCCGGGTAATCACGATCATAACTGTTATGAAGAGAACCTCGATTTTGGTGATAACTTCCTCCCTCAGACTGAGCGACCATTTACCATCGTCGATGGTGATGGCTGCCGTCTGGTATTTATCCCCTACTTTGAAGGTGATCTCACTTCACTGCTCCCCGAGCTCCAAGCTGCGAAGAACCCGGGTATGATTAATATTCTCATCATCCACGGCAGCTTAGATCTGACCGGACTCTCCCGGCTTGATTTTGGTGAAGAGAAGGAGTACCGCTATCTCCCAATCACTGAAGGTCTTGTTAAGGAACTAAGTTATAATTATATTCTTGCCGGCCATTATCATACCGAAGCGGTGCTCAGAAAGATCGGGAGAACAAGATTCATCTATCCCGGATCACCGGTCACCATCACCAAAAGGGAGATAGGAAGGAGGCATCTCTACCTGATCGACACCAGTAGTACTCCAAAACTCGTCCCCCTTAAGACCCGCTATTACCAACCGATTGAGATTTATGTTTATCCCGGTGAGGAGAAGAAGGCCTTGGTTGAATTGAAACGGATTATCCAACGCCATGATCCAAATCTGGCCCAGCTGGAGATTACTATCCGAGGTTTTATCCAGGTAAACGAGAAGGACTTCCGTGGTGTTATCTCCATGATTGTCGGGGATCAAAAAGTCCATAATGAATGGCGTCAGGTCTCCGACCTCATCAGCGAACCACTATACCGACGGATCAGAAAGAAACTGGATGAGTCTAATCTCAATCCAGAACAGAAACGGAGAGTTGAGCTTCTTCTTATGGAAGCGATGATAAGATGAAGATTAAGAGGATCCGAATCAAATCCTATGGTCCGGTCACCGATCTTGATATCAAACCTGTATCTGGGTTCCAGCTCATCTTCGGATACAATGAGACCGGTAAGACCCTGACCGTTGATGCCATTATTCGTCTCCTCTCTGGACTCAAAACCAAGGAACTTCTGAGGGTAGAAGAGCCGCCCGAGGGTGAGATCATCCTCGATAAAAAAGGGAAGATCATCACTATCACCCGGAGGACAAAGCGGCCATATCGTTACTTAGGGCTTGAAGAACCCCACGATCTTAAGGATATCTACATCATCAGGGATAGTGATCTAAGGATCAGTCCTGATACTGACCTCATGAAACGACTGGTAGGGATTGAGACGAGGGAGATCGAGCGGATTCGGGATGGTGTTCTGAGATTGGGCCGATTGAGTGCCAAGAGGCTCGAGCTTTCCGATCAATATGATCGCATCAGGTCTAGGTACGAAAAGAGCAAAGAGCTTATCCGTGAGATGAGATCCTATCTCAAAGAGGCCGAGGAGCAGAAACTCGACCAGCTTGAGATTGCCTCAACAAAACTGAGACAGGAACTGACCGGGATCGATCGGGAAATCAAAGATCTGGAGGAGGCGCGGCGGGTGGAGGATTACAATCGCCTCAGTCAGGCCTGGGAGGAATTTCATGCCGCTGAGAAGAAGGTTGCCGAACTGGAGGTGTTCGGTCCCGCTCAACTCGACCTTCTCTTAAGGCATCAGAGCACAATTGAACACAGGGAAGAGGATCTCAAATTAATTGAGGAGAGGGTCAAACAACAGCAGGAGTATCAGAAGGAACTCATCCAGAAAAAGGAAGAGCTTATTCTTACCTTGCCCGAGAAAGGGGTCGAGGAGCGGATTACCCGGATAAAGGAGAGGTATGAGCAGCTTCCCCTTCCTTTTCCTATACTCCTGACCAAGTCACTACCATTCGTCTTCCTCCCCTTCCTCTCTCTTGCTACGCTCTTTTACTTCCGGGTTGGATTGAGTGGGCTCACCCTCCTCTTTGGATTGAGTGGGTTGGCCTTGGCTGCGGTTTTCCTTTATGCGATCTTCCGCTCGGTTTATATTGATGTAAGGAAGCGTCAATTAAGACGGGAAGCAGAGGCACTGGGTATCTCCTTGGAAGGGGAGGAGCCGATTGAGATCATCCACAGCTTCGGGGAGGAGGTTCAGAAGAAGGTGAACCAGCTCAGTCGTATTGATGCCGAGCTCAATCTGATTAGCACCGAACTCGAGGAGAATCAAAGGAATCGACATCGGATCGAGAACGAGATTAGAGTTAATCGGGAGAAGCTTATCGGCGAATTTAATAAGCTTGGTATCAACGGTATCGATGATTTTTCGAAACGGATGGAGGAGAAGAAACGATATGAAAAGATACTGGCACGGGCCCGGCAGTCGCTCATCGATTATTTCAACTCCAGTGATACCCGTCAGTGGAAGGAGGGGTTGGAGAAGCTGGCTTCAGGTCTGAGCAGGGTGAAGGTGAGATTTGATCGTGACCGTTTAGAAAAACTGAAAGGGGAACACCAGTTAAAAACCAAGACATTAGAGGAATGCCTGAACCGGTTATCCGAACATAAGGTGAGATTGAAAGACTTTGAACGTCGAGCCGGTCGGCTTGGAATTGCGATTGAGAACGAACCGGATTGGAGTGTTGAGACAATTGACGGACTCAAACGGATCCTCTCCATGCTCGAGGAGTTTGTTATCAGAATCGATCAGAATACCGAGGCCTCAAGATGTGCAATCCGAATTCTCGACTCCCTAAGTCAGGAGGATGAAGTCAGACTCTCGGACCTCCTTAGCGGTCGTCTTAGGGCATCCCAGATCTTTGCCGAGATAACCGATGGTCGATATCAGAAAATAAGATACGAACCGGAAAGGAAGAGCTTCCTCATCATTCAAAGAGATGGGGGTATTACGGAGCTGGAGAGGTTGAGTAAAGGGACCTTCGATCAGCTCTATCTTGCCGTCCGAATAGCAATCGCGGAAGGGATTGGCGAGGGGCCGAGATTCATGATTATGGATGACCCCTTCCTCTCTTCAGACCGGAAGCGTTTGGAACGGCAGTTTGAGATCCTTAAAGGTTTGATCGGAAGAGGCTGGCAGATAATCTATTTCACGGTAAAGGATGAGATTGTGGAACTGGCTGAGAGGTTCATTCGGGCGAAACCTTTCTTGCTCTCCCAACTACTCTGATTACTTCAACAATCATCCAGACAACGAAGATGATAATGAAGCCATTTATTATGAAGAGGAGCCAGTTTCCTTTCTGGTAAAAATTTCTGATATTGAGCACCATCGCCCATCCGGTCATTATCACCATGAAAACCATCGGGAGGGCAGTATAGACAATCGGTTTCTTCTTATGCCATAGATAGACCGTTATCACCAAGAGGGCGATCCCAGCCAGAAGTTGATTTGATGCACCAAAGAGAGGCCAGAGGATGAGGGCCCCTTTGCCATCGGGCCTGGCCATAGCAAGGAGGAAGGCGGTGATAATGACCAATCCGGTTGCCAGATAGCGATTCTTAAAGGGGGTAATATTGAAATCTTGAGCGAGTTCAGTCACTACATATCGCTGGATCCGAGTTGCGGTGTCGAGGGTGGTGGCGGCAAAGGAGACGATGAAGACACCGAGGATCGTTGCGGCGAAGGTCTTGCTGATCCCGAGGGCGGTAAGAAAAGTGGTTCCCCCATCGATAAAGGCCGAGAGTTTTGCTCCCAGTCCGGAGGCCGAAGCCCAATCTGCGTATCGACTGCTCCAGGCCAGCTGGTCACCAAGACCGGCGACACAGGCGATGATGACAATTGTGGCTAAGGCGCCCTCCATCAGCATGCCACCATAGCCGATGAACTGGGCATGAGTTTCGTTGTCAAGCTGTTTCGAAGTCGTTCCGGAGGAGACGAGGCTGTGGAAGCCGGAGATGGCGCCGCAGGCGACGGTGATAAAAAGAAAGGGCCAGACCGGCGGGGCATTTTTGGGTGCTGGGACGATGGCCGGAGCGGAGATGTTGGGATGGGCAAAGAGGAGACCCAAGAAGAGAAGCCCCATGGCGACCATAAGCTCGTGGGCATTGATATAATCCCGGGGCTGGAGTAGAGTCTGGACTGGTAGGACCGAGGCGATGTAGGCGTAGATCATAAGGATAATGACCCAGGTGATGAGGGAGGGGGTCTGAATCGGGAGATAGGTTCCGATCCAGATGGTAATGTACATGAGGACAATTGCGAGTAGAGAGAGGATGGTAACATTGGCATTCTTCTGATAGACGAGATGGCCAAGGAGGATGGCGATCGGAATTTCCATCCAGACCGGAAACACCGAGGTAGGATATAGTCGAAAGAGGAGACCAATAATCATGGCAAAGATCGAAATGACGATGACTAAGCAGAAGAAGATGACCAGAAGGAATAGGATTCTTGAGGTAGGACTGACGATCTCTTTAGTAGTCTCGCCAATCGACTTCCCCTTATTCCGGGCTGAGATAACTAAGGATCCAAAGTCGTGGACCGCTCCCATGACGATGGAACCGACTACAACCCAGATGAGGGCCGGGACCCAACCCCAGATGACACCGATTGCCGGTCCGACGATGGGACCGGTCCCGGCAATCGAGGTGAAGTGATGACCGAAGAGGATCTCCTTCTTGGTCGGGACATAATCGATACCATCATTCAACTCTTGGGCCGGGGTGATGGCCTTCCGGTCCAATGAAAATAACCTTCGAGCCAGAAAACGGCCATAGGTCTTGTAGGCGATGATGAAACCTAAGTAGACCAGAATGCAGAGGATGAGTCCATTCATGGCAAAATTCTATCTCAAGATTCTAATGAGTCAACTGTTGACAACAAGGTGAAAAATAAATAAAATCGCAACAATGGAGGTTATATGAGATATTTCCTGATCGCCTTACTCCCTCTGATGTTACTTCTCGGCGATGAGCTGATCGTAAATGGTGGTTTCGAAGAGCCCTTATCGGTTGGATGGACTACTTACGGTGGTTCCAATGTTACCATATCTCGAAGCACTAGCTACCATCCTGATCCCGATTATGAGGCTCGGGTCTACCAGACAACCGGTGGTGGTAGTGGTCTCCTCTATCAGACCCAGGATATACCCTCGACCAACCTCAAGTTCCGAGTCCAGTTGAAGCTCTACGCCTATGATAACCACTACAGTGCCTGGGCAGCGGCTGCCTTTGTTCTCTATTACTGTAAAACGGCAACCCAGATTCTGGGGCGGACAATGTGGGCATATATGAGTCCGGGCTGCCCCTGGCAGAATAGTTCTACCCTCCACATCTACAAAGTAACCAATCAGAACTGGAATCACTACGAGATCGATGTTGATGAAGAGATCCGAAATCATCTTCCCGGTGTCAACCCATCCGAGGTGAAGAAGATAAGGGTTGCCCTTTACACCTCCGCCTACCATTGCTGAGGCGCTACTGAGACGGCACAGGTTTGTGCCGACAGCGTCTCGTTAACGACAATCCCAGAGGTCGAGCAAGAGAGAGGTTGGGATCTCGGTTGGTTGAGTTTTACTAATCCCACCGATGGCAATCTTAAGGTCCGTTACGCTTACCAAAGACCCACCAACCTCGGGATAGTAGGCTATGATGTTCAGGGTAGAAACTGCTTCTCCTTCCACCGAAGGCTTTCCGGACAAGGAACGATCGGGTTAGATCTGACCCGGTTACCCGAGGGGGTATATCTCCTGAGGATCACCGAGGGGGATCATCAGAGGATCGAGAAGCTGGTGCTCCTGAAGTAGGGTTATTGGGGAAGCTTTTGCTGCCCCAATATCAGATGGGGGGTAGAATGAGGCTGATAGCGGTGCTGATAGTAGCGGGAGCATTATGGAGTGGAGAGCTACTAACCAATGGCGGTTTCGAGGAGCCATTAAGTGTCGGCTGGACCAAGGCCCAATACGGTGCCAATATTCTGATTGAGCGGAGTACCGGCCATCACCCCGACCCGGACTACGAGGTATACATCTATAAAGGGGATGGTCGCGGCTATGGTAAGATTTACCAGACGGTCAACATCACCACCTTAGATCTCAGATTTCAGGCCCAGTTAAGATTTATCACCTATGCGTCCGGCGGGACCGCCTGGGCTGCGGCAGCACTGGTTATCTCCTATCTCAGCAGTAGCAACACCATCCTCGGTGAAACCAGGATCTGTAACAAGACCACCTATTGTCCATGGCGTAATTCATCGAGGCTCCATCTGATTAATGCCCCGATCGGTTCCTGGAATCATTTTGAGTTCAACATCGATGAGGAACTGGTGAATCTACCCGGTGTCGACCCGTCCCAGATTGCCAAGATTCGGATTGCGGTATTCGATACCTGTTACGACTGCTGAGGAGGTACCGAGTGGGCGAAGGTCTTCGCCGACAGCCTGTCACTGGCAACCCTTCCCGGGATAGAAGAAGGTGAATCACATCGGGAGGAGTTAAAGTTCTCCACGATTGGCCGCCATCTCAATTGTTACTACTCATACTCCAAACCGACCACCCTGGAGATCACCTTAGCCGGTATGGATGGGAGAGAGGTTGCTACTATTTCTAAGGAGAGGCTCTCAGGTAGCGGTTGTATCTCTTATGACTTATCCCATTTCTCTTCCGGAATATACTTTCTGATTGTGAAGACAGAGAGAGGGGTTACCCACCATAAATTCATTCTGATCCATTAGAGGCCTTATCCGGGCAGGGCATTCGCCCTGCCCGTTAGATTCTAGTTAATCCTGACCATCTTCTTAATGGTCACTTCCTTGCCTCTCTTAAGGAGGAGAAAATAGATTCCGGGCACCGCAGGGCTCTTTACTCTCCTGCCATCCTGGGTGTAGATTTCGAGCACCCCATCTTCTGGATAGACGATTCGATCACCATCCCGGAATGGATTGGGAAAAGATAATAATGGTTCCTCAACATCCCGTTCCTTCTCCGTCTCAATCATAACCGGATTTGGTGCTTTGGAGAAGAAGATATCGGGATTCCCTGATCCATTCCGACAGTCACACCAGATTGAATAGACATGATCGGCACTTGAGGCACAGGAGTTGTAGTCACCAATAAATGTCCCAGCATAAGCAAAGCTATCAGAGACACGATAATTCTGACTCCATGTGAGGCCTTGATCGGTCGAGTAGGCATAGTATTGGGCGAGATGGTTGACACTGCTTCCATCCCGGGAATCAAACCAGACAACGTGGATCCGGTCCTGGGGGTCGACCGTGAGCCAGGGATAACACTGGAGAGAGGGTGAGGATGGATTGTCATTAATCTTAATCGGGGTCATCCAGGTCTCCCCCTGATCGGTAGATCTTGAGAAGAAGATATCGAGCTGGTTGGAGGCTAAACGAGAGTCGGCGAAGACAACATAGATGATCGAGCGATCCCGGCTCATTCCGAAGGATGGGATGTTGTTGAGTCGGAAATTGGTGGAGGGGGGGCTCCAGCTCACACTAATAATGACCTTCTCTCCCTGCCAGGTTCTCCCCATATCGGTTGACTTGTTGAAGCGGACATCCTGCATACCCCAACCAACATATACGAGTGAATCGGTTCCCCTTAATGGGATAGTCCCATTACCACTATAGCCAATGACCACACCACTGCCCGGCCAGGTCTGACCGTAGTCGGTAGATCTTTTGAATTTAATCCCTCCTCCACCACCAAACTCTCGCCAGGTGACGAAGACATTATTGCCATCAATTGCGGCCCAGGGCTTATCATCGAGGGTGGTGGGGGAGTTAGGGGTAACACAGATAGATGGTTGCCAGCTCTTTCCCCAATCGGTTGATTTGGTGAGGTAGATGTCACCCCGAAAGGTCGAGGGGTTATAGGAAAGCCAGAAGTAGTAGATGATCCCGTCCTCACCGATCACAATACAGGGATCACAATCACCGGGATAGCTCGGTTCGATCATCAGGGTCTCCTTCCAGGTCTCTCCACCATCGGTCGACCAGCCGAAGCCGACATGGTAGGTCCCCAGACGACTATCGTTCCATCCGCCACAGATCAGGGTATCATTATAGGTTCCCATCGTGGTTTCATTCTGATTTCCTCCTCCCTCATAGATCCCAACATCCGGACTCCAGGGTGGGTCGGCGAGGAGAAGGAGGGGGATCAGGAGTATTGGCCATCTCATCGTCCCCTCCTCAATTCATCAAGGATCTCCCGTTCTAATTTCCCGGAGGAGGGAACCGACAACCAGATCGGAGGAACAAGCATATAGCGGGATTTGGTCCCATAC
>Ga0180300_10000082_pt1 | contig 33188 bp, 29 predicted proteins | sample GuaBasSediGuay15_FD_121798 | JGI IMG/M metagenome (GOLD analysis project Ga0180300, IMG submission 121798) | Subseafloor sediment microbial communities from Guaymas Basin, Gulf of California, Mexico - Guay15, Core 4569-2, 21-24 cm | ecosystem: Environmental > Aquatic > Marine > Hydrothermal...
AAGAACCGATGGATGTCAGGGTAGTTGAAATAATGATTCATAAAGAACAAATGACTACAAGACCCCTTAAGATGCCAGAGGACACTTACTCTTGGCTAAAGACAGAAATAAGAAGGGTAAACATGATGAAGGACTCAGATCCTCTCGAAATAAGGCGATTAACATCCAATCTTTTTGATTTAAGCTCAGCAAGGTTGAGAAAAATAGTCAGATATCTCTTGCTTTCTCATGTTGATGATATGGAGTGGAGAATTCTTGAGCATCTTACTCCTGAGGAGAGGGTATTATATCTAGTCCTTAAGGGAATTATAGATAAGTGGAGGAAGGATCTGAGGGAGGAGAAGTAGGTAAAAATGAGTCTTGTAAGCTCTCCTTCTATTCCAACGGACATCAAGAGTTTAAAGGCCATTTACAAGAGATTCCTAGAGGAATACAAAGACAAATCCGGAGAAGCCAAGTACAGGCGTGCCATCGATGAGATGATAGCTAATGGACGGCGATCTCTTATAATTGATTACCACGACCTGTTTGGTTACCCCCTGACAAGAGAACTAGCAAGAGATTTGCATTTTAATCCTGAGAAGCACATAGAGGCCGCGTCTCAAGCTATTAAGGAAATTGTACTGACGTTAGTTGGAGACCTCGATTCCCCAGAAGTTACTTTCGTGAAATATCCCTTTCACGCAAGATTTGATAATCTTCCTGAGACCACTAGCATAAGGGAGCTGCACTCTCAAGTCCTTAATAGATTCGTTCAAATAAAGGGGATCGTAATAAGAGTTTCTGAGATATTTGCCAGGATTTCGAAAGCAGCTTATCGATGCAAAAGCTGCGATGAGATGATCTTGATCGACCTCATGAAAGGAGAGCAAGACATTCCAAAAGTATGTCCTAATTGTGGAGGAAGGCTTCTCTTTGATGAAGGGAATAGCGAGTACATCAATTGGCAACATATAAGGATACAAGAACTCCCGGAAGACCTACCACCTGGAGCCATGCCTAAGCACATCGAGGCAGAGCTTTGGGACGATTTAGTGGACAAAGTAAAGCCAGGAGATCAGATAATTGCAACGGGGGTCATTAAACTCCAACCTGCTTCAGGTTCTAGAAGGATCTCCACGAGACCCGTGTTAATTTACAAGAGGTACTTGGACCTCAACAATATCAAGGTCCCGTCAAAGGTTTACGAGAAGGTGGATATATCGCCCGAGGACGAGAAGATTATTCTGAACCTAGCAAAGGATCCGAACATTGAAGAAAAGCTACTAAACTCAATAGCGCCCGCAATTTACGGATGGAGACATATAAAGAAAGCAATCGTCTTAGCACTTTTTGGAGGCAACCCCCTTGTCCTTCCAGATGGGACGAAAATAAGAGGCGAGTTACACCTTTTGTTGGTAGGGGACCCTGGAGTCGCTAAGTGTGTGTCTGGGGATACCCTTGTATTTGTTGATGGAGAATTTTGCAGGATTGCTGATTTGGCTGAAGAATTATTGAAAAAGGGAAACAAAAGATTAGAAGACGGATATGCTGCAGAGGGCAATTTTAAAGTCCTTTCTATGACAAAGGATATGAAGATAGAGGAGAAAAAATGCGCAGGAATCGCAAAGAGAAAGGCTCCAGGTACTTTACTCGAAATAAAGACCGAGAGGGGACTTTCTATAAAAGTTACCCCAACTCATCCGTTTTTGACGATAGACAAGAATGGACGGCCCCAATATGTGAAAGCAGAAGATCTGTTAATGGGATCTTATGTGGCTACTCTAGGACTTTTTGAGACTAAGCACAACCGCGATCCTCCCAAATGTTCTTTGAAAGTTGACCACGAACTAATGGAGATTTTAGGCTTCCTTTTGGGAAAGGCACAGTTTAGAAAGAGAAAATCCACAGTCCTAGTTACTGTTCAAGCAAATGAAAGGTGTATAAACAGATTTACAAAACTAGTTAAGGGCTGTTTAAAGGCTAGAGGAGTCCGTGTGTATGAAACTAGGGGGAAAAATAAGAAAATTGGGTTCTATATTTCCAAAGGCGTGTATGAAGACATGCTTTCGTTAATTCCGTCATTACAAGACAAGAAGATAGCCAGAAAGCTGCCATCATGGCTAATCTATTCTCATAAAGATCTTGTACTGCCTTTTATCAAAGGATATGTTGCTTCTTCAGCCAATTTTTCCGAAAAACTCAAGAAATTATGGTTTTACACGTATAATCAGGGGTTAACGCATCAGGTTAGGCTTATTCTCTTGAAGTTAGGAATAGCTCCAGATGTTGAGGTAAATAGGACGTGTAAGATAATTCTAAAGGGAGGTCCTCTTAAGCAATTTATAGGTTTAGTAGAAGAAGACTTTCCATTTTTCAATGGTTATGATTCAAAGATTGCAGGACCTAACAGCAAGCAAGCGAGACAAAGCCTTGGAGTTCCTCGCATAGGAAAGCTTGTAAAGAAGATTCGTGAAGAAATGAAAATTCCTAGGTCAACCCTTGCATCTCTCACAGGAATCAAGCCTTATTTGCTTAGAAGATATGAACTTGGCATTTCAAGGGTTCCAAAAGAGCATCTAAGCAAGATCTCTAAGGCACTCAGGAAGGAGTTAAAGAGGAGATCCTCCACTTTCAGAAAGGCCGAAGTTGCCTCCATAAGAAAAGATCTCGGCCTTTTAGACTTCATTTCTGAGTCTACGGTGGATTGGGAAAGGGTAGTTGAGATAAAGAAGATAAGGAGGCATGAAGGCTGGGTATATGATATAGAGGTCCCTGGAACGAGAAACTTTGTAGCAAACGGATTTATTGTCCACAACAGCCAGTTCTTGAAGTATGCCGCAGAAGTTTCCCCAAGGGGATTATATACGACTGGAAAAGGCTCCACTGCTGCTGGTTTGACTGCTGCTGTGATTAGAGAACCTGCAACAGGGGGTTGGACGCTGGAGGCAGGGGCTCTCGTGATTGCAGATGGTGGAATCGCTTGCATAGACGAGTTCGATAAGATGAACGAAGATGATAGAAGAGCTATTCATGAAGCGATGGAACAGCAGTCATATCATCCCTCAACTGAAATACAGTTCGCAGATGGAACCAAAAAACGGATTGGACAGTTTGTAGATGAACTCATGGAAAAGCATCCAGAAAAAGTCATTGACGGCATAAACTGTCAGATTTTGCCTCTAGATCAAGAAATTGAAGTTTTCACAGTTGATCTTAGGACATTTGAGATAAAGAGATCGAGAATTGATAGGGTAAGTAGGCACTTGGCTCCTTCATATTTTGTTAAGCTGAAGTTTTCGAATGGTAGAGAGGTAATTGTAACGCCAGAACATCCTGTTTTTGTTTATGATGAGGGTACTTTGATAACCAAGCCGGCTATCGAAGTTGAAAGCGGTGAGTCAACATTAGGCGTTCAAAGGCTTCCTGAGTTTTGTACATTATTCTCTAGAGATTGTAATAAGATTGAGGAACTTGTTATGAAGGATGGTGGCTTCAATCTGCTAACCATAGAAAGCGTAGAGGTCGTGCCAAACAAAGGAGATCTTTCGACGAAATGGGTCTACGATGTCACAGTAGAACCGACTCATAACTTTGTTTCACATGGTGTTGTTCTACATAACACGGTATCTATAGCAAAAGCTGGAATAGTTGCGACGCTAAACGCGAGGACAACAATTATAGCTGCCGCAAATCCGAAAAGAGGTCGCTATGACGCAGATTTATCTGTTGCAGAGAACATCAACTTGCCTCCAACGATCTTATCGCGTTTCGATTTGATTTTCGTAATTAGAGACATTCCTGATGTAACTCTGGACGAGAAAATAGCAGACCACATCCTCGCCCTTAGAGCTGGAACAGGAAAAGAAGCTCAGCCCCCAATTCCCCCAGATCTTCTAGAAAAGTACATTGCTTATGCAAGGAAGAGAATCAGACCGGTAATGTCTGAAAAAGCTGCGGAGTTAATCAAACAGTTTTACCTTGAAATGAGAAAGATGAGCATGAAGAAGGAGCAAGAGATGGCTTTTGAATCTGTTGCAATCACTCCGAGACAATTAGAAGCCTTGATCAGGCTTAGCGAAGCCAGAGCAAAGATGTTTTTGAGGAGAGAAGTTACCGAGGAAGACGCAAAGGAAGCCATCGAACTCATGAAGATAATGCTGAGCACAGTTGGATACGATGTTGTCAGCGGTAGATACGACATATATGGTGTTATGGCTGGTAAGTACATATCTGAAGCAGAAAGACGTGCTAAAGAGATTGAGTTCTTAAGGGAAATGGAAGAAGATAGGAAAGGCCCTGTTCCGAAGGTAGAGTTCATTCAGGAGATATCTAGGTTGCTAGGTATAAAGGAGGAAATCATTGAGAAGGATCTCAGAGTTCTTAGGGAAGAAGGTCATATATATGAACCTAGACCCGGATACCTTTCCTTAGTAAGGTGAATTGATTGCTGCTTGAACAGGCTCCGCTCCCAGAAAACATCAAGACCGCACTAAAGGGATGGGGTATTACCAAGCTCTTTCCTCCTCAGCAAGAAATCATAAAAAAGGGACTTGTTTCGTCAGGAAATTTCGTTTTGGCGGCTCCTACTGCAAGCGGCAAGACTTTGGCAGCCGAGCTAGCTATGCTCAACGAGCTGTTCAATGGAGGGAAAATAGTTTATGTCGTGCCTCTAAGGGCCCTGGCTTCGGAGAAATTCTCAAGCTTTTATCCTAGATATAAGGCTCTTGGATTTTCTGTTAGAATAAGTGTTGGAGACTATGATTCATCTGAAGAGCCTTTGCGAAAAGATGACTTGATCATAACCACTTATGAGAAGTTTGATTCAATACTTAGGCACCGAGCTTCATGGATCGGGGATATTAGCGCAATCATCTTTGATGAGATACATTATGTGGCTGATGAAGGTAGAGGTCCAGCTATCGAGATGACTGTAGCTAAATTCATGGATTTAAACGAGACATGTAGACGAATAGCGCTTAGTGCAACCATTCAAAACATAGATCAAATAGCTGAGTGGTTGGAAGCTCAACCAATCGTAGTAGATTGGAGACCGGTCCCCTTAAGATATGGTGTTTTCTACAAAGGAGAAATAGTATTCCAGGATGGCAGGCGCCAAACGTTACATGATGGTGGGGACTTGTCTGATCTAATTTTGGATTGTTTGGATGGGGGGCAGGTTCTGATCTTTTACATGAGAAGGAAAGCAGCGGTTAGCGGAGCTAAGAAAATAGCTAGGATATTCAAGAAATACGATGTTAAAATAGACAGGGAGGTCCTTTCTGAAAAGGCAGAGGAACTCGTTGAAGATGAGCCTTCATCGCATCTTGCCAGAGAATTGGCAAGCGTTCTAAGGGAAGGGGTTGCGTTTCACCACGCAGGTCTCTCTCACAGAATGAGGACCATAGTGGAGGATTTGTTCAGGAGAAGATTTCTTCTAGCGCTTACGGCTACTCCAACTCTGGCAGCAGGCGTAAATCTGCCTGCTAGAAGGGTTGTTATCGCTTCTTACATGCGTTATGATAGTATGGCTGGATATTCAAGGCCAATCTCCACGATGGAGTTCAAACAAATGGCAGGTAGGGCTGGAAGGCCAGATTACGATGAGGTAGGGGAGGCACTTATCATTGCTCGATCTAAAGCAGAAACACAGAAGTTGTTTGAAAAATACCTATTTGCAGCCCCCGAACCAATATCCTCAAGCCTTCACAGCATAACGAAGTTAAGAGCTCAGATTTTATCTTTAGTAGCTTTAAAGGAGCCTACAAACGAAAAGGAGATAGAAGAGGTCCTTAACAAAACTCTGTTTTCCATACAAGGAGGAAGAAGGCTAATAATGAGGATTATTGACCCTATATTGGAGTTCTTACAGAAAAATGGGATGATTGAGAGAGTTGGAGGAGCATTGCTTGCCACAAAACTTGGGAAAAGAGTTTCTCAGCTTTACATAGATCCGATGAGCGCCATTATGATGGTAGAAGCCATGGAGCCTGCTAATAGACTTTTGAAGAGGTCAATACATGACCTGGAATTGTCTGTCTTGCAGTTTATTGGAATGCTACCAGATATGCCTAAGATAGGTCTAAGGAGGACAGAGTATGATAAAATCGGTATGATAATGGACGAATTAGAGTATCTTATTCCTCTTGCAGAGGCTCCTCTTGCATCATCGTATGAGTTACTTCAAACGATAAAGCTCGCGTTAACGCTAAGGGCTTGGATAAGTGAGATGTCTATGGGTGAGATTGAGTACAAATTTAGAGTTGAGCCTGGTGATCTTCATAATGTCGTTCAAAACGCCGTATGGTTAGTATATTCGTTCTCTGAGATAGCAAGGCTGTTTCAAAAAAGAGAACTTTACAGATATCTTGAGAGGCTTATGGATAGGGTGAGATATGGGGTGAAGGATGAGTTGTTGGATATTGTGAGGATTCCCGGTATTGGTAGGAGAAGAGGCCGTATCTTGTATAATGCGGGATACACCTCCCCTGTTGAGATAGCACGCGCAGATGTGGCCGAGTTGGCGAGGCTTCCAGGTATTGGAGAGAAGATTGCCAGTAAGATAGTTCAGCTAGCTAGGGAGATGAACTAAATGCCCGTTCATCCTATTGAATATAGATATGGTTCAAAAGAGATGAGGGAGATTTTCGAGATATCTACAAAGTACAAGCTTATGGCAGAGGTAGAGGCGGCTCTTGCTAAGGCAGAAGCCCAGGTGGGACTTATACCTAAGGAAGCTGCTGAACATATAGTTAAAGCTGTAAGGGATGGTAGAATTCGGCCAGAGCGGATATTTGAGTTAGAGAAGGTCACTCAGCACGAAACCATGGCACTCGTTCTAACTATAGCAGAACAAGCTGGCCCTTATGGGGAATACGTGCACTTCGGTGCTACGTCCAACGATATATTAGATACGGCTCTAGCACTTCAACTAAAGCAGGCGATAACCTTAGTGAAACATAGACTCATTTCTTTAACAAGATCTATTATCGAGAGAGGGAGAGAAGCCCTAAATTTAATTTGTTTAGGCAGAACTCATGGAATAGCTGCTCTTCCAATGCCATTCGGGTTTAAACTTGCGGTCTGGGCTAGTATTATGAAAAATAACCTAGAAAGACTCAATTCAGTTGAATCTAGAGTTGTTAGGGGTAAGATGAGTGGAGCTATAGGAACGATGGCTTCTTTTTATGGTAAGGGCAGGGAAATTCAGTCACTCGTTATGCAAGAGCTGGGTTTGAGAGAAGCAGATATTTCAACTCAAATTGTACCGAGGGATTCGCTTGCTGAGTTAATATCCACACTGGCTCTGATCTCTTCAACACTTGAACTAATTGCCAATGAGATAAGAAATCTGCAAAGGACTGAGATCGCAGAAGTAGAGGAGCCGTTCAAAGAGAGAAAGCAAGTTGGTTCTAGCACAATGCCTCACAAGCGAAATCCCATAAGAAGCGAAAAGGTTTGCGGGCTAGCTAGAATAATGAGGGGTTTAGCTGTGGCTGCTTTTGAAAACGTAGTTCTTGAGCACGAAAGAGATCTCACAAACAGTTCTGTTGAACGAATAATGATTCCAGAAGCATTCCTCATTGTAGATGAGCAACTTAGATCGTTGGAATATGTCGTCAAGAACATGGTTCTAAAGGAAGAAGCGATGAAAGAGAACCTCAAGAGGGCGGGAGATCTCATAATGGCCGAAAGGGTGATGCTCGAACTGGCCAGGCGTCAAATGGGACGTCAAAAAGCCCACGAATTAATAAGAAACCTTTCAATGAGAGCCATGAAAGAAAGGAAGAGCTTTTTAGATCTACTCTCCCAAGAACCACTTGTTCTTGAGAAGATTTCTAAAGATGAAATTAGCTCTCTCTTAGATCCTGCTACCTACCTAGGAGAATCTAAAGAAGTGGCAGAGAAGATATTCAAGAGTACTGAGGAGTTTTTAGACTCTATAACTACGTAATTTGACTTTGTTGACCGTCGCTATCGATTATCTTTCTCATAATGATGATGAACCCCGTATGCCCTATCATCCATGGCTTTGGCCTAGTTCTCCTCTCATCTACCTCGTATTCTCTAAGTAACACCTCATACACCTCTGCTACCCCGAAGCCATTGTCTTTAGCTGATAGAACAACCTTCCTCATCTGTTCGTATGAGGGAACAAAACAGCAGATCGTTCCTCCGGGCTTTAAAGCTAAATGAGCTTGTTCGAAGACGTCCCAAGGATTACCAATGTCCAGAAATATGGCGTCTACTTCTTTCTCGTCAAGATCTCTTATGTCTTTGTTTTTCAGGACTACATTCTTGACCCCAAATCTCTTTAAGTTCCTTGAAGCGAGTTTTAGAAAGTCTTTGTTTGTTTCATAACTAACGACTAAACCACTTTCCCCAACAGCAAATGAAAGACAGAGAGTTAGAGATCCAGAACCCGTTCCTCCTTCAACAACTAAGGATCCTGGTGAGATGCCAGACTTAATTATCATGAAGGCGGCGTCCTTAGGATAAATTATCTGAGTCCTCCTAGGTATTTGCTCCATTAGATCTGAAAGTGTAGGTTTTAGAACTAGAATGCTACCTCCTGTTGAGGTTTTGATTGAACTTCCCCACTCAAGTCCAATCACATCATCGTGACATATAGTCCCTAAATGGGTGTGGAAATACTCCCCTCTTCTCACTCGCCTTATAACTTTTCTCAATTCTCTTTTTCCTTTGTATATGAAAAGTACTAGATCGCCTTCTTTTATTGTCATCTATGGATCATGTATGTGCGAGTAAATAATCATTGAAAAATTCGACTTGAGACGTATTCTATTTACGCACTCACCATCACTTCAGATTCAATACTAACCGTTTCCTTATGTTCAAATAAAGATCTGTGGGTTCTTTCAAGGCTTAGGTTTCTTTTTTGGAGTTGCTTAAGGCATGTTAACTTTTAAGATAATGTTGATACATATATCTCAACAAGGGTTCCCGGCGCCCCCGGGCGATCCCCTAGGAGGGGGGTTCCTAGGTAACCCAAGATGAAGGGGGAAGGCCTTGCAGAATCATAAATTACTGAATGCCCATATAAGGATTCTAAGGAAGTTAGAGAAGGCCGGCGAGGACGGTGTTGTGGCTTCAGAACTAGTTCCAGAGAGGTCCTATAGGGAGTTCGTTCTTAGGTATCTTTGTATTCATGGATTAATTGAAAGACAGAAGCGATTTCGAGGTGAAAGGGTTTTCATAACCGAGAAGGGCCTTTCACTGATTTACAAATTCAACAACGGGCACGAGGAACTCCCTGACTAATCTCCCCTCTCCTTTTTTTAGTAATAATCTCCTTCTTTAATGAAGAGGGTCAAAAGATGAAGGAAATTGGCTTTTTTTCAATACGAGCCAGAGACGCATCTGCAAGGCTAGGCACACTTGAAACCAAGAGCGGCGTCCTAGAGCTACCCGCTTTCTTTCCTGTCTATAACCCAAACAAGCCCATAATACCGGCAGAAGAGATCCTAAGCGATTTCAAAATAAAACAGATAATAACGAACTCTTACATAATATATAGAAACCCGGATTTGAGATCAATGGTGCTTGACCGTGGTTTACACGCTACTTTAGGTTTTGATGGGATAATAATGACTGATTCAGGAGCATATCAGCTGTACAAATATGGAGAGGTGGAGGTTTCCAACATCGATATAGTTAGGTTTCAGCATCAGATTGGTTCTGATATTGGAAGCATAATAGATGTTCCTATGGCGGCTCATATATCCTATCAACAAGCCAAAGAAGGGGTTAAAAAGACTATTGAAAATGCTAGGGAGCTAGATAAGATCAAAAATGAGCTAGAGGGGACAATTTGGCTTGGAACAGTTCAGGGCGCAAGATTTCAGGACCTGCTAGCTCGATGCGCAAGAGAGATCTCTTCTCTGTGTTTTGGATATTTCGGTGCAGGTTCGCTAAAAGTCGCTTTGGAAAGGTATGAGTACAATGTTCAAGTAGAATATCTACTTCGTGTTAGAGAGCTTTTACCTGCCGGAAAGCCCCTCCATTTTTGGGGGATAGGACATCCGTCCACGTTTGCCTTTTTTGTTGCTTTGGGTGCAGATAGTTTTGATTCTGCTGCCTATGCCTTGTTTGCCGAGGATGGAAGGTATATGACCATTGAGGGAACCATGTACCTTGAGGATCTCGAAGAGTTCCCATGCAACTGCCCTGAATGCATAAAATACAATCCAGAGGAAGTTAGGTCCTTAACTAAAGACAAAAAAGTGCGTTTTTTGGCAAGACACAATCTTTACGTTTGCGTTGGGGAGATTAGGAAGATTAGAGAGGCTATTAGAGGAGGATGGTTGTGGGAACTCGTCCAAATGAGAGCTAGATCTCATCCAAGCCTTTTAGAGGCCCTAAAATTTGCATTAAAGCATTTCAAAAGCGAATTAGAGAAGAGAGAGCCGTTTTCTAAGAAATCTGGTATCTTTTACTCCGGTGAAGAGACTATGGATCGTCCGGAGGTTAGTAGGGCAAAGAAAATGTTGCGAAGGGTGACTGAAGCTAGACGTTTCTTTTCAACACACCTTTACGGCCAAGTACCAATTGGATTGAGGTACACCTATCCTTTTGGTCAAACACATGTTCCTGGTGAGGCCGAGCCTAAGGAAGAACCCAGCGATGAAGAGTTGCTGTCCCATTTGCTCCAATATCAGTTCGGTCCTGAGGCTAGAGACGCCTTTGAGAGCCCTAGAATTGTAAGGTCCAAAAGGACAGGCATGCCAAGACAGGTCTTTGATGGAGAAGAGAGGGTTGGCATGATAAGACACTATGATGGCATGTTCGTTCCCAGTTTAGAGGGAGCTAGGAAATTGATTAGAGTCTTGCCCTATCCTAAGTGCAGGGTTGTCGTGAAAAAGGAATTTGTGGAGGCTGTCGCAAGAGGGACTTCTGTTTTCACACATTTTGTTGATGATTTAGATCCTGAAATCAGGCCTTACCAAGAGATAATTGCAGTTGATGGATCTGATTCAGTCTTGGCTGTTGGTAAAACGATCTTGGCTGGACCAGAGGTTAGGGAATTTAAGAGGCATCCATTTATGAGAATTAGACATCACGTGCTTCCAAGAAAAGCTGAAAATTAGTCATTTGCACATTCAAATGACTCTTCTAGGATCCTTATAGCCCTAGCCTTTTCTTGCTTGGTTAAGTGAACTATCACAGCCCCTTCTCCTGGCTGTCCATAGACAAAAAGGGAATCTAATGGACCAATGATGGCTACAGGGAATCCAAGAAGATCTTCCTCCCCTTCAACTAACACAGCAACTTTTTGACCTGTATTCATGGCATTTATTGCCTTTTTTATGGTTAGCCAGGCCTCCATGGTTATCCACCCGGGAGGGTTTTTCGTCCTTAGAATAGTGTAGCCCTTTAGCGCCTCTTTTGGTTCTTCTATCCTTTGCCTTTGTACTTTGAGATCTAGAACACAGAGATTTGGTTTTATTCCTATTTCTATGAGGTTTTTGAAAACCGCATCGCCTACTGCCAAAACTAGTTTCTCCTCAAATAGATCTCTAGAGAGCTTTCTAACGACTAAGCCCTTAGGTCGACTAATGACAAGCCTAGCGTCCTGTTTCAGCTTTAAATCACAGATCAGATCTCCTTGAAGAACTCTTTTAGTTCCTTTCAACAGACATCACATCGTTTTGACGGTTTGGGTTTTGAAGAAATCCATAACCATTATTTTTGTAAAAATGGGGCCGCCGGGATTTGAACCCGGGTCACCAGCGCCCCTAGCCGGTCAAAGAAAAGTAATCGTCTTGACCTCAGGCTGGCATCCTGGACCAAGCTAGACTACGGCCCAGTTCAAAAAGCTCTAACCAACATTTAAATAGTTACATTTTTCCTAGAGACAGCTAGAACCTTTTCAGGTATAGAATCTCACATTTTCGCCTTTTGGGTAACCAAAAAATCGATGGATGAGGAAATTTTGCCCATTAAAATCTTTCTTGCATCGAGATCTTTATAATATAGTAGTAACAAGCGGGTTAAGAGAAAGGGACCTAGAGTGTATACTAAGATAATAGGCCTTTCAATAGTTATTGCTCTTGGGCTTATCAGTCTTAGAAAGGGCTGGGTAGATTTTCTAGGGCTAATCAGTGGTTTTGTTGTTGGAGGGAGTATCGTTCTTCTAGGTGACTTAAAGGCTTTTTTGCCGATGATGGCCTTCTATTTATCTGGTAGTTTAGCTACGAAGCTAAAATACAAGAGAAAAGTTCAAAAAGAGGCTGCTCAGCCCAAAGGTGGAGCGAGAAGTTGGCAGAACGTTTTTGCAAACGGTTTAATGCCTGTGGTCTTTCTAGTTCTGTGGCGAACCTTGGGGTCTGAAAGATGGCTTTTTGCCTATATTGCTTCAGTCTCTGCTTCTATTGCTGATACTTTGAGTAACGAGATTGGCGTTTTGAATCCTTCTCCACCAAGACTTGTCACAAGACCCTGGATGGAGGTTGATCCTGGTACATCTGGAGGAGTTAGTCCGCTAGGCTTTTTAGTAGCTCTGGTTGCCCCCTTTCTCTTGGGATCTTTAACTAGTGCTGTTGGTCTCGTTGGATCCAATCCGGTTCTGTTTTCTACAATAACGGGCTTTTTTGGAAGTTTAGTGGATAGCATAATAGGAGCTGAGTGGCAGGCCCTTTACTTATGTCCTAAATGTGATAAGATAACGGAGTCAAAGGTTCATAGATGCGGAACTCAGGCCAAGCTAATTAAGGGGTATAGTTGGCTGAGTAACGACCTTGTTAATCTTATTATGAGTGGAACCACTGGTCTAGTTGGTTATCTGATTTCAGTAAGGTTTATTTAATCTAACGTAAAATTTATATATCACTTCTCCAACGCATAGTGGAGAATACTTTTCTGGGGGTATGTATTTCTTGTTCGAATATCCATCTTCTAGGGATAAGAAAGAGAGTGAAGAGTCTCCCTTCATAGAGGAGAGGATTGTTTGTCCCAGATGCCATAGCACAAAAATTATTGAGGATGTTGATACTGGAGAGCTGGTTTGCTCTGAGTGCGGATTGGTGATAACAAAAGGTCTATTCCTTGAGGATAAAGATTGGAGAGCATTTGATACCGAGGAATTCATGGAAAGAGCCAGAGCAGGGGCTCCAGTCACTCCAACAAGACCCGCATATGGGTTAGATACCCAGATCTCTTTCTCAAAGGGAATTAGCCAAAAATCCATTCAGGCCCTGAGAAGAACAAAGAAGCACGTTAGAAGTAGAAAAGAGAAGAACGTGATGCCTGCGTTGTTTAAGATAAGGGCCATAGCAGAGCAGTTAGACCTTCCCACCCATACGGTAGAGGATGCTGCCAAGCTATATAGAATGGCCTCGTCTGCTGGCCTTGTTAAAGGGAGGAGCATGGATGCTATGGTGGCGGCCGTCATCTACGCTGCATGCAGAAGAACAGAGGTACCAAGATCTCTTGGAGAGATAGCTTCCTTCTTCAATCTTACAGAGAAAGAAGTAGGCCGCAGCTTTAGGTTCTTGTTTAGGAAGCTGGGTACAAGGATTCCACCACCGAAATCCGAAGTCTATGTCCCTAGGATCTGCTCTAAGCTGAAACTTCCTCAATCCATTGCTACAAGAGCAATAAAAATACTCAAGATAGCAAGAGAGGTTGGCGCAACGTTAGGGAGGGAACCTGTAGGAGTGGCGGCTGCTGCTGTTTATCTTGCATGTCAAGAGGCAGGAATACATAGGACTCAGAGGGAGTTAGCACAAGCAGCCTCAGTGACTGAAGTTACTGTTAGAAACAGGTACCGTGAATTTCTAGAGAAAGTACGGCCTGTTCTTAAGGAAGAAGATGAAAAGGCGGCTGCTGCCGTAGTACCGGATGGTGCCAGTGACCAACAAAAATAAATTTTCTAAAGGGATCGCAATATCCAGACCTGTCAAGGGAGGTCTTGCATAAAGTAATGAGCTTCGGAGAAAGGTGCCCGATCTGCGGACTTCCAAAGGAGTTATGCGTCTGCGGTGAAATAGCCAAGGAGCAGCAGAAAGTTGTAATAAAAATCGAAAAGAGAAAGTACGGCCGCGAAGTGACTCTAGTTGAAGGAATTGATGCCAACGACACCGATGTTAAGGGATTAGTGAAATACCTTAAGAAGAAGCTGGGTTGCGGTGGAACTTACAAAAAGAAAGAGGGTTTGCTTTTACTTCAGGGCGATCATAAGCGCAAACTTAAGGACATGCTGGTGCAATGGGGGATCCCAGAAGATAGGATAGAGGTGGTCTAAGTGTACGTTTGTATGAGGTGTGGAAATACTTTCCATAGGGAAGAGATGGAGGAATACTTCAAGGACTTTAGATGCCCGAAATGCGGATATAGAATATTGAAGAAAGTTAGGTCAGGAGCTGTTCCCAGACATGTGAAAGCCAAGTGAGGTCTTCCACATTGAATAGAGAAAAGGAGATAGCAAAGTCAATTATAGAGATTATAGTAATCTTTGCTGTCGTTTTTATAATTGCAAACTATGGATTGCGTTTCTTACTTGGGGTAAAATATCCTCTAGCGGTCCCCACCTCAAATTCCATGTATCCCACGCTAAAGAAAGGAGATTTGCTTATAGTAACTAAAGCGGATCCCTACGAACTCAAGGAAGGGGACATCATTGTTTTTCAAGCATCATGGGCAAGCAAACCTGTTGTTCACAGGATAGTTAAGATAGAATGGTCTGGGGGTTCACCTATCTTTTACACAAAGGGAGATGCCAATTCTCACATAGATATGGGATTCAGAACGGTTGAAGATGTGATTGGAAAAGTGAAATATCGAGTTCCTATCCCGAGACTTGGGGAATTCCTGACCATACTTCAGAATAAGTGGGTGCGTATTACGCTGATAGGGATCCTTGGATACATGCTAATAGAGGATATACTCAAAAAGGAAGAAGAGTAGGTCTTTGCCTTCATAACATGTTAGTTACCCTTATTTCTCTAAATTTCCATCATTTTAGGAGATGTTTAGGAAAGAAAGCTAAAAGGTTCTCCAGAATTCAAAAAAGCAGTTGTAGAGAGCTTTAGCAAGGTATTTAAAAAGTCCCCTTCTTAGGAGCATAGGGCTGCAAATGGGGTTGGGGAGTGAAGAACATCCAGAAATTAAGAAAAAGCCTGAAATAAAAATACAAAACGTAGTTTCATCCGCAGATATAAGACAAAGGCTGGATCTCAATGAAATAGCTACTAAGATAAAGGAATCTAGATACGAACCGGATAAGTTCCCTGGATTAGTCCTTAAGCTGAAGGAACCAAAGGCTGCCCTCCTAGTTTTCAATAGCGGAAAGTTTGTATGTACTGGAACGAAATCAATAGAGGAAAGCGCTATTGCCGTCCAAAAAGCGATAGAACTCATGAAGCAACACGGGATCAAGATAGAGGGAAAGCCTTTGATAAAAGCCGAGAACATAGTTGCTTCAGCCAAGCTATTCCTTAAGGTTGATATCGAGAGGCTTGCCTTTGAAATGCCAAATACCCTCTATGAACCTGAACAGTTTCCAGGTTTAATCTATAGGATGGATAGTCCCAAAGTGGTGTTCTTAGTATTTGCCTCTGGCAGCTTGGTATGCACAGGAGCTAAAAAGGAGGCAGATGTTAAGAGGGCTGTTTATAAGCTCAGGGATATATTATTAGAGCGCGGATATGCTAAACCTGAATAAAATTACGCCTTTAGACCTTGAGTTGAAAGGCGGGTTGTGAACTATGAGCATCGAAAATATCGGAATTGAAGAAGGTGCTTACCTAGTAAAGCTAGCTAGAAGAGCGATTGAGACATATATTTTGGATGGAAGTAAGCTTAAGGTGGACCCCCCGTATGAGATATTGAAGTCCAATTTCGGAGTCTTCGTGACATTAAGCACTTATCCTAGAGGATTACTGAGAGGATGTATTGGCTATCCTGAGCCTATTTTGCCCCTGTACAGGGCAACGATTGAGGCAGCCATCGCGGCTGCCTTAGAAGATCCTAGATTTCCTCCTCTAACTGTAGGAGAACTAAGTTCCATTGTTGTTGAGGTATCTGTTTTAACTCCTCCTGAAAAGATCGTGTTAGATTCTAGGGAAAAACTTCCTGAGAATGTCATGATCGGAAAACATGGGCTAATGGTTAGGTCTGGATGGTTCGGTGGACTTCTCCTACCTCAAGTCGCTGTAGAGTATGGATGGAATTCGAGAGAGTTCTTAGATCAAACATGCATCAAAGCAGGAATGCAACCTGGGTGTTGGCTCAGGGAAGACGTAGATGTGTACAGGTTCTCTGCCCGCATATTTAAAGAGGAATCTCCTGCTGGAGAAGTTGTTGAAGAAATCCTAGAGAAGCATTAGAACCTATCTTTCGAGTTCAGCAGACTTCCTTACAGACCATATGAGTTTTCCTATGAGATCGTTTATCTGATCTTCCTTTATGTTCGATATCTCGATTTTCCTTACCTCTCCAGCCTTCCCCTCCTCTAGTTCAAACTTTAAGGCTGGTTGCTCCTTACGCAATTCCCTCATGACTTTCCTCTTGAGGAAAGACTCTATTGGACCAGAGTTTGCGGGTATGAAGACTTTCTCCGAAGGTTTGAAGACTAACGTTTTTGATATCGGATTTACAAAGATCTTCCCGACTTCAACTTCGCCAAGTCTTACTTCAATTATTCTTTTTTCAATCTCTTCAGATGGACGTTTCTCTAGCATTACATCGGCGCTAACAAGAGACTCTTCTAAGAGAAGATCCTCTAACCTATCTAATATCTCTCTAAGCTCTTGCAGGGTACTATTAAGGCTACTAATGCTCTTTTTCATGTTTTCTCTTATTTCTAATAAGCGTTTAATTCTCTCACGATCTTTCTCCATTACCTCTCCTTATTCTTTCAATGGCACTTAATATTAACGATTTTGAAGTTTCTATTCCGAGCCTGTGAATCAAGGGTCCAAGCTTAGGGCCTGAAGACCTCCCTAAAAGAAGGAAATAAACAGCAGAGAAGAACTTCCTGATGGGAACTTGGTTTTCCCTTGCCAATGAAAAGGCAAGGGATTGTATCTCTTCTGGATTCATATCATCTTCTATTGAGTCTAAGAACTTTTCAATGGTTTCCAATGTTTTGGGATCTATTTTCGGCGTCTCAACATGTATGTATGGGACTATCTCGTTTAGATAGTTCAGAGCACAGCGATGCAATTGAATGAACCAACTATCTTCTCTCAGTTTTTCTTGTGGGATTTCATAGTATTTTCCAATTATTTCAGAGACAAGCCTGAGCAAGGATTGTTCATCCATCTGCTTGAAGGGGAGAAGCGAGATAACGTTCATTATCGTTCCAAACCTGTATTCTTTAGGTTCTGGGACCTTTTCTAGAAGATATGAGTATTCGACCAAGCGCTTTATGTTAATTCTTCTTCTAGGATCCTTTATTCTATCCAAATTATGATATTGTGCAAGTTTCTCTTCAAGTTCGTTAATGTATGTTGGAATCATCTCAAGCGAGATTGCTCTTGTACCTTTGTACCGTTTGAACATCAACATCCTAAGCACTTCAGGAGGGGAGTATCTCAGCCATTGCTGAGGAGTTATCACATTTCCTTTTGATTTGGATATCTTTGATCCAGTTCTGTCAAGGAACATCTCGTAAACTATCGTAAGCGGCGGATCGAACTTCAGTATTTCCTTGCAGATCCTAGCGTTAACTCTGAAAGAGTCGGTTATGTCCTTACCGTGAGGCTCAAAGGATATACCTAGTGCTGCCCATCTCGCAGCGAATTCCCCTCCCATCCATGCTAGTTTTCCAGTCCCCCTTCTGTAGCTAGCCTCGCCATTGTACCCACACCCTTTAATACCTTTGAACTCCTGATCGCAAACATAAAGGACCTTTCCTTCCTCTGGAAGAACCTTTGTAACCCTGGTTGTGTAAATTCTCCCACACCTTTCACAAACAGGCCAATAGTGTATCCAACCGAGAGGCTTGCTTGATCCAACCTCTTCCCTTATTATCTGGTCTACTTTTTCATGATTTCGCAGAAGAACGTCAATTGATTTGTCCAGAAGTCCAGATTTGTAAGCTTGCGTTGCCGATATGAACGTAAATTCTAATTCGAGCATCTCTAGGGCCTCGAGTAGCAATTGACTCATGTGTTCTCCATAACTAGAATGACATTTCCATGGATCTGGTATATCCGTTACTGGCATTCCAAGATATCTCTCATAGTCACTGGGAACTCCTACCGGAATCTTTCTTAGGCCATCTCTGTCATCACTGTATGCTATGAGTTCGCTCTTTGTACCCAATGCATCTAGCCCCAATTTCACTCCAAATGCCCTAATAGCATCTCCTACGGATCCTATATGGGGAAAGCCACTTGCTCCTATCCCACATTCAACTCTTAGTACTTTAAGGCCTCTATCTAGTTCCTTTTCTCTTTCTAGGACAGCTTTCGATATCGCATCGACCCAGAATTGTGGTGGCATCTAAATTCCTTACACTCTTAAAAAAGAGAAAAATTGGGGGGTGATCCCCTCAATGCTTATCCTCCATTCAAACTTAGACTGTCGTTAACTCTATCTCAATGACGCTAATGTCCCTTCTGCTTCCGTCTTCCTCTATTAGCTCGTCCGTCCCTGTCCTGATGTCAGTGATTTTGAGTTTTCCTGGGAAATACTTGAGTCTTGCAATTTCAGCCACATCAACGGCCCTTGAAATTGCCCTTCCACGCGCTTTAAGGATTATTTTTTTCACTCCTCTGTTGATTTGGAGGGTTGTAGCCATAACATAGTTTATTGCAGGTTTTCTACCAACATACACAATTCCTACTTCCTCGCTTGACATATCCCTCGCCTTCCTGACTTACTATGAAGTAATGTTACCCATGAGGATGGGTAGTAGGAGAGGATCGGCTTGAGCTATTAAACATTACTCCTCTTCAATGAGTTCATTTACAGGGATGAGCTGGGACTCCCCAGTTATCCTTTTCCTTTCTATTAGAAGTGGTAAACGCCCCAGTTTTAGTTCTAGCTCGGCTAGCTTGATAGGATCAACCTCTCCTTCGGGTATCTCGTCCTCTTTAAGAAAGAGTGGGGAGCCAGCAGCGATTTGTTGGGCTCTAAGAGCTATTATCCTGGTTTTTTCGTACCGAGTTAATCTTTTAGGACCTATAATTTCTTCTTGGTTCACGTCTCTACTCCTGCTCCCTTCTTTGGAAATTCTGTCTTGCCTGCAGCTGCGATAATGTCATCAATCTTTAAGATCGTCTCTGCAAATTCAGCGGCGGATTTAACGGCGTGGCTTACAACCCTTAGCGGTTCAATTACGTTCCTTTCCTTCATGTCAACTACATCTCCGGTGAATATGTCGAATCCCTGATAGACATTCCCTAAGGCATGCCTTCTCGTCAACTCGGCCATCTTAACTACTGTATCCATTCCAGAGTTCTCAACTAATGTTTTAGGTACGACTTCGAGGGCTTCAGCAAATTTCTGAACTGCTGCCTGTTCTTTTCCACTCAGGGTGTTTGCGTAGTCTTTCAGGCGAAGTGCCAGCTCTAATTCAACAGCCCCACCACCAACTACTATCTTTCCGTCTTCAATGACATCTCTTACTACGCAGAGAGCATCGTGCAAGGCACGCTCTGTCTCGTCAACAATCTGCTTTGATCCTCCTCTTATTAGTATTGAGACTGCCTTGGGGTTCTTGCACCCTTCAACGAATACCATCTTATCTTCTCCGATTCGACGCTCTTCTACTAGTTCTGCGTGTCCTAGGTCTTTCTCAGACATATCCTCTAGATTGACCACGATCTTTGCACCAGTGGCTTTAGCAAGCTTCTCCATGTCCGATTTCCTTACCCTTCTTACCGCCAGGATTCCCTTCTTGGCCAAGAAGTGCTGAGCTATGTCATCTATTCCCTTCTGACAGAAGACCACATTAGCTCCAGTAGCTGCTATCTTATCTATTAGATCTCCTATCATGGCTTTCTCTTGATCTAAGAATTCCTTGATTTGAGATGGAGAGACTATTCTTATTTTTGAGCTTATTTCTGGCTTCTTAACTTCTAGAGCTCTTGAGATTAAGGCTATTTTTGCGTCAGCTACGGTCTTTGGCATTGCTGGATGAACCACTTCTTTGTCGATGACTATCCCTTGTATTAGCTGAGTATCAAATATGGATCCGCCTTCTTTCTTTTCCAACTTTATGTTGTCGATGTCTGTGACCCTCTTTCCATCTCTCTCTTCTACTACTGCTAGACAGGCCTTAACTGCCAGCTCAGAAAGGTGAGCTTTTGCTGAAGATACCGCTTTGGATCCCATCGCTATCTCAGCAACTTGTTTTAAGACCTCCTCGTCGTTCCAGGCTACATCGATTGATATCCCGTTGAGAATCTCCTGAGCCTTCTTCTCTGCCTTTCTGTAACCTGATATCACTATTGTTGGATGAATGCCCATGTCAATGAGCTCTTCCGCCTTAGATAGGAGTTCTCCCGCTAAGATCACGACTGTGGTAGTCCCATCGCCCGTCTCTTGATCTTGTGTCTTTGCTAAATCTACCATCATCTTGGCAATTGGATGCTCAACCTCCATCTCCTTCATTATTGTGGCGCCGTCATGGGTGATTATAACGTCCCCGAATGGGTCTACTAGCATTTTTTGCATTCCTTTAGGACCTAGAGCAGTCCTCACTGCATCGGCTATCGCCTTTGCTACAGAAATGTTTAATCTTAGGGCTTCACGCCCCCTGGTTCTACTAGTGCCCTCTTTGAGTATAAGAACTGGGATTTTCGCTCCTTCCGACATAAAAACCACCTCAATCATTATTTTCGCTCTTAGTAATCCCCTAGCTGCAGGAAACTACCATCTTAACCTTAAAGGTGCTTCCATTTATAAACTCTAATATTACTCCTCGAAGCACTTTCATCGGCCTTTGTCTAGTGGATAAATGAAGGAGAGGAGATATTGCCTTAAAAGTAGTGAAACTTGATATCGAAGTCATAAAGGTACAAAAGAGAGCTTGAGTCTCGTCGATTGTACTTCATTCATCAATAAATGCGTCGCGTACAGCATGGAAAATTAACTGTTTTAACAAAATCCCCCCGTCGTGTTTGAGATGAGGATTATCTGAGTGATTGCGTTTCTTTACGAAGACTATAGTCCCCAGAGCTTCTTAAAATCATTTATCGAGGGTTTTTCCCCAAGTACCCTGATTATCTGGCGACTTTTCAGCGTTAAGTCAGGGCAGGGTCTGACGAAGCTTCCATTCTTCTCGTAGATCGATATTATCTTAACTAAATCCCCTTCAGCTTCTTTTACCGTGCGACCTGAAAGTTCTTTGTTCACTATGAAGGAAGTATAAACTGGAGCTCCTGAATCGAATTTTGGAGGAGTAAAGGCGATTTTCTCCTCTTCTAACCAATTGAGTAGAACCTCTGATATCTTAATAGATGCAGTTCCATCTCCAAACGGATTTGGAGCGCTCTTAACTCTCTCTACTAAAGCACTGTTATACAGGAAGTCGCTTACACACCTCTCTATTTTAAGGGGATCGACTCCAGCCATAACGCCTATTCCCTCATCGATGATCTCGGGTCTTTCCGTGCTGTCCCTCAACACTACACATGGGACCTTCAGGGTAGCTGCTTCCTCTTGAACCCCTCCAGAATCTGTTGCCACAACAGTTGAATTGTCTAGAAGCTTCAAGAAATCGAGATATGATAGTGGATCTGTTATCTTTATGTGCTTTGCTGTATATAGGCTTTTCAGAAGCCCGATCTTCTCCATGTTTTCCTTCGTTCTGGGGTGGAGGGGCCAGATTATTTGAACCTCTTTTAATTCTATGAGTGCGTTTACAATTGATTCAAGCCTTTCGGGATTGTCAGCGTTTTCCCTCCTATGCACGGTTACCGTCATTAAGAACTTTGAGGGATCTACCTTCAATTTTTTCAGGATGTTCGACTCAGCCCTGGCCTTTGGCAACATCTTTAGCAGGGCGTCAACGACCGTGTTACCTGTTACAAAAGTTCTCTCTGGAGAGCAGCCTTCGTTGAGTAGATTTGATGCTGCTCTCTCAGTAGGTGCAAAATTTAGGCTTGCCACGTGATCTGCTACCTTCCTGTTGATCTCCTCAGGCATAGTTGGGTCAAAGCTCCTAAGACCAGATTCTACGTGCACGAAGGGTATGTCCATCTTAGAAGCCATGATGGCAGTAGCCAAAGTCGAGTTTGTGTCTCCTACGGCCAAGATTGCGTCTGGAAGGTAAGTTCCCACGACTTCCTCGGTTTTTTCAATTATCTTGTAGATTTGATATGGTTGAGAGCCAGAACCTACTCCTAGATGATATAAAGGGGTAGGCAATCCCAATTCCTCAATAAAAATCCCGCTCATATTCCAATCGTAGTGCTGTCCGGTGTGCACCAGATCCACTTGGACGCCAGAACTCTTCCTAAGGGTATGAAAAAGGGGAGCAGCCTTTATAATCTCAGGTCTGGTGCCAACAAAAAAGAGTAGCCTCGGTAGCATTTCCCGCTCCACGATCAGACTTGATATTAAAGTTATAAGCTACCATGTATCGCTGACGTAGTGGACATAGTAATGCTTTAGGAGGTGAATGGATGTTCAGAGCAGTTCCAACTAAGCGTTTCTATCTCTATACGGCTAAGTGGAACAGAGATAGGCTAGTAAATGCACTTCTAGATTTTAACGAAGTAGAACTGACAGATATAAAGGATCCAGAACTAAAACCATTGAAAGAAACTACAGAACTAGATGAATTTTATACGAAAGTACTTTTGAAGCTCAAACTCAAGTTAGAAGAAATAGAAGAGATCGTAGGTAAGAAGATTAGAACAGAAGATGTGGAAGGGGCTCTCTATATCACTCCAGAAGATGCCGAGAAGTTGCTAAAAAAAGTTGATGAAAAAATAGCTTTACTCAGAAATCTATTGGATCCTAAGTTGATTGAAAAAAGGAGAAAGGAGCTAGAGGAGGTTAACAATAAACTTGCCTGGTTAGAAGAAGAGATACTTTCTTCCCTTGAACCAAAGGTGAGAGCCAGTCTTAGGATTGAAGAAAAACATGCAAGGATATTTGAAGTTCTAAGCTTTTTAGAGGAGAACATAGATTCAATGGAGAAAACAATTAAGGAAATTGCACAAAATCCCTCAAAAATTAAAGACAAGACATCAACCGTATACGAACTGACCGACTTGCTGTCTAAAATGGAGGAGAACTGGTTTTCTCTGCCGGAAGATATCAGAAACAGGATATCAAAAAAGTTCGAGAGACTGAAGGAGGGAATACATGAACTAGAATCACTAATGAACCAGCTATCAAATCAAGAGAAAGAGGCTGAGGAGGTCCAGCTGACCTTTCATGACGAAATTATAAAGACTTGTCAGGATCTCCTAAGGTTCTTAGACGAGTTCAGGGGCGAGATAGCAGACATAGGAAATTCGGTTCTTTCAACGTCAGTTTTGCTTTCCGAGGGCTTTTCTCTCGAGAAAGTGCTACCAGAATACGTTCAGAAGGCTAAACCTCTGATAGAGCGGAAAAGAAATCTTGAGGCAGAGATATCTTTGTTTGAAGATCTGTTTGAAAGAAGAGCTACTGAGATAGAGCGACTCAAGCAAGACATCCTCGGGCTGGGACAAAACATTGTGGCAGTTATGTTATGGATAAAGGGATTTCTTCTAAACTCAAAGATATTAGAATGCATCTATGAGGGAGAGAGAATCATTGCGGTCTCTGGATGGATCCCGACCTCTTTAGAAGAGGAATTCAAACAGCATATGAGTTCTAGATTGGGACCTCTAATGGAGCTTAGATTAGAAGAAGATAAGATGGGCCCATCTTACATACACCTTCCAAGGATATTTGCCCCATTCAGACTCCTAACACATAAAATGGTCGGATATCCTAAGGCCAAACAGCTCGACCCAACGCCCTTGGTTTCTCTTCTATTTCCCATAATGTTTGGAATTATGTTTGGGGATATTGGTCATGGTCTAGCTGCGCTCTTATTTGGACTTTTCCTACGAAGGAAGAAGGGAACTCTTAGAGATCTTGGAGGCATACTGGTGCCCATGGGAATATGTTCGATGTTCTTCGGTCTTCTATACGGAGAAGCCTTTCTGAAAGAGGTTTACCATCCGATTCTCTTCTCACCGATACACGAGCCCATCAGGATCCTCCTTGTAGCAATAATCTTCGGCCTTATCCATCTAAATATAGCGTTTACTGCCAATATAGTCAGTAAACTCGGGGAAGGAAGGTATTTGGATGCAATATTTCACCATGGTGGATTGCTCACAGTAGGTATGTATGACTTGGCAGCCTATGCAGTCTATAGGACAGGAGGAGATGTAATGTCGGCTTTAAAAGATCCCTTCATGATGGGCGCGGCTTGCCTGCTCGGAATAACCATGCTAGTTATGATGATTGAGCCCAAGCTAAAGGGACATGGAATGTTTGAAGGGATCATGGAAGCTTTTGAGGCAGCTCTCGAAGGAACCATTGGTTTGCTTGCAAACACCCTCTCATATTTGAGGTTAGCTGGTTTTGCCATTTCTCACGCAGCGTTTGGCATAATTGTCAAATCTATTGTTGGAGAGGGCGGAAGTCTGCCGACATTCATCATAGCATCTGCATCAATGAACCTGCTCGCCATGGGCTTGGAGGGTATGGCGGCATTTATTCAAGCTACTAGGCTTACCCTATACGAATTTATGACCAAATTCTTCAAAGGAGAGGGAAGAGCACTAAAAACGATAGATAGCTTGGTTGGATAAGTGATTGGAAAATATTTTAATAAATCCATGTAGGGGGCAAGGGGAGATTCATATGTCTGCGTCGACGAGAAAGATCTTGCTTTACTCCTTTATCCTAGTTCCGTTGGTCATTATATTCATAGCAGGGCACGTAATGGCTGTGGCGGCAGCAGAGGAAGTGGAGGCCATGGATGAAGAAGCTAGGAAATGGGCATTTATTGGTGCTGGTGTAGCTGTCGCAGCAAGCACATTTAATGCAGCTTGGGCACTTCGTGCCGTCGCAATAGGCGGGACTGCCCTCCTTACAGAAAGACCTGAACAGTTCGGCGCCGTTCTACTTCTCGGAGGTCTTGCTGAGGGCGTCGCCATATACGGCTTGCTAGTGGCCATTCTAATACTTGGAAAGATATGAAGCTATCCCAACTATCCTTCGGAGGGTTTCAGACGAAACCCCCTCTTTCTTACCTATAACTACTAATCTAATGGCCTGTGACTCCCATTCTGTTCTAAGGATGTACCAAATTGTATACGATACACCTACAAAGTTTCTCCTTGCAATTAGGCATGCCCTTTCAAGCAAATCACTGAATAGTATGAATTCCCATAAGAGAGGCTCCTCAATCTCCTTATGAACAGTAAGTATCCTCTTTGCTATCGCCGAATATCTGTTTAAGGTTGAAATTTTCTTTAGCGCCTCTTCAAAACTCTTCGTCGCTGATAGAATGTCATAAGCTTCTTGATCCATGGTTTCTTGCAATACTTGGATTCTATCGGCCCTATCGCAATAAATGGCTCTCAGACAGACAACTACTAACCTCCCATCTACATATTTACGAAAAAGTTCTCTTAACTTTTTATCAATGAGACGAGTTTTAAGCTTCTTTGTAAGTAATTCTGCGTAAGATCTCTCCAGCAACATATCTAACAGAGCAATATCTTCCTCCCCGCTCTCTCTCCATTCTTCCATCGCTCTAAATATGGGTTCTACTTCTTTTGAGGGAGGTTTTCTTTTCATTTCGATCAACTGATATACTCCTGGGAGGAACTCGGCAGGAAAAACTTCTATGGGCACTTCTTGCTCGAATCTTTTGGCGTAAATCGTTCTTCTTAACCTCTCTATATCATATTTTGAAAGGTATGCGCACACAATTCCCGCCATTTTCTCATCAAGAAGGGAGAGGATGTAAGAAATTCTCTCATACATCAGTTTGTTTATGCGGGCTTCGATTTCCCTGTTGTCGAGGAGGTCATCTCTCGTCCTGAAGAACTTTCCGTACTCGGTGTTTCTGAGCTTTTCGAGCAATTGATCAAGATCCTCGGTATCAATAAGTGAGAGGAGATCCTTGTATGATAAGAGATGGAGAGCCAACCCATGGCTTCTTATCACAGAGTATAGCCTCTTTCCACTAAACATTCTCATACACCTCTCTTCAACATTCTATACTTCTTAATCCTGAGGAAATCCTCCAAGCTTTCCTCTTCCAATCTCTCTTCTATGTACTTGATCGCTCTCTCATGTTCTGGTATGATCACCTTTCTCAGCGTGTTAACTCTTCTCATGGTATCTGCGACCTCAATGGCAAGTCTCTCAAGGGCTGCTTCCAGCATAACGACATCTATCAATCTATCCATCATTCGTTGAAGTCCATCCAGGGCTGAAATCAGAGGTGCTTGTATGGAAGGTGATGGTTTGAAGCCCTTTTGAACGATTTGAGCTCCTGGTATCTCTACTCCCATGAGGCTAGTTGTTTTGACTTTAACTAGGAAGGGCTGGCTCAGTAGTGCAGCCTTCCTCATCTCTTCAACTCCAGCAATTGCATAAGCCACCTTTAACTGCTCGTAGACCTCCATCATCTCTTTGTCTAACTCTTTTCTTTCAATCAACCTTCCTTGAAGCGCTGAGAGCTCTTTGATTAGCTTATCTCTCTTCATTTCAAGGGTTTCTGCTCCCATTTTGAAGAATTCGACCCTTTTCCTAAGTTTTATTAGAAAGCCCTTCGTGGGAGCTACCCTTCCTACGGCTCTAAAGGCCACTCAATTCACCCAGCCCTGTACTTCGGATGGTACTCTTTCATCACTTCCTCGCTTATCCTGGTAAGCTCCCTCTCGGGAATCATCGACAAGAGTTCCCACGCTATATCTAAGGTTTCTTCGATGGTTCTCCTCTCTTCAAACCCTTGCTTTACGAACTTCTCCTCAAATTCCGTTGCAAACTCATAGTACCTTTTCTCCCTCTCGCTCAATCCGGCCTCTCCTATAATGCTGGCAAGCTCCCTAGCCCTAGTTCCCATGGAATATGTAGCATAAAGCTGGTCTGAAACAGCCTTATGATCTTTTCTGGTCTTACCTTCACCTATTCCATCCTTCATGAGCCTGCTAAGGCTCGGAAGAACGTCTATGGGCGGATATATCCCCCTGTTGTAGAGGGTAGTGCTCAGGAAGATCTGTCCCTCGGTGATGTATCCGGTGAGGTCTGGGATCGGATGGGTAAAGTCGCCTCCAGGCATCGTCAGTATTGGCATTAGAGTGATGGATCCAAGCCTTCCCTTTATTCTACCAGCTCTCTCATAGAGGGATGCTAGATCGCTATACATGTACCCAGGGTAGCCCTTCCTGCTTGGAACTTCTTCCCTAGCAGCACTGATTTCCCTTAAAGCCTCGCAGTAGTTGGTCATGTCGGTCATTATGACGAGGACGTCCATACCTAAGTCGAAAGCAAGGTATTCAGCAGCTGTCAAGGCAACTCTAGGCGTAGTAAGCCTCTCAATAACAGGGTCGTCTGCAAGGTTGAGAAACATGACCGACCTGCTCAAAGCCCCTAGTGCCTCGAACTGCTCCATGAAGAACCTTACTTCCTCTGTCTTCAGGCCTATGGCGGCGAAAACTATGGAAAACCTCTCCTCCTTTCCTGGAACGAACGCTTGTCGTGCTATCTGGGCAGCCAGTTCATTGTGAGGAAGACCCGATATTGAGAAGATTGGAAGCTTCTGTCCTCTGACAAGGCTTAGCATTCCGTCTATAGCGGATATCCCCGTTTCGACGAACTCGTCCGGATAGTCCCTGCTAACAGGGTTTATTGGCTTTCCATCTATTTCCCTATAGTCCTCGGGTCTAATTGGAGGACCCCCGTCTATTGGCTGACCAGCGCCATTGAACATCCTACCTATCATATCGCTGGAAACCGGAAGTTGAAGGGTCGTTCCTGTGAACTTTATCATGGCGTCGCTTTCAATTCCTTCTGGATCTCCCAGTACTTGGATTATCACCATGTCCTTTCCAGCTTCTAGAACCTGTCCAGTCCATTCCCTGCCCTCTTCGGTGAAGATCTTGACTACTTCACCGTACTTAGCGTCAGGCACCCCTCTCATGATGACGAGGGGTCCCTTTACCTGATCGATGCCCCTATACGTTAGTCCGCTAATACTCATTATATCACCACCCTTTTCACGAGCGAAATCTCCTTCTCAAGCTTCTCCATTATGTTCTTTATGGCTTCTTCTACCCTATCTTCCTCTAGAAACTTTAGCCTTCCAAGATCTCCGATGACTTCCATTTTTTCTATCTCTGTAAATGGAACGCCAGCGTCTACGAGGGGCTTAACTTTCTTGTAGAATTCTAGGAGTGTCTTCAAGATTAGGACCTGCTTTCGCGGAGAGCAGTAAGTATCCACTTCATGATAAGCGTTCTGCACCAAGAAACCTTCCCTTATCAGTTCTCCTACCAAAATGATCAGTCTGTTCTCGTCGGAGAGGGCACTTTCCCCGACAACGCTAGCTATCTCTTCGAGGCGGGAGGATTCTTGAAGTATGGTCATGGCTTCCTCTCGTGGTGCATACATGTCCATCTCCACTTGCCTTATCCACCACTTCCTAACGTTATCCACGTACTTTGAGAAGCTCTGAAGCCAGTTTATTGCTGGAAAGTGCCTTTTGAATGCGAGAGTTGTATCGAGAGCCCAGAAGGTTCCCACATACCTGATTGTGTGCTGAGTTACTGGCTCGTTTAGATCTCCTCCCGAAGGGCTTACTGCTCCAATTATGCTTACTGATCCTACCCTTCCATCCCCTCCTAGCGTCCTTACCTTGCCACCTCTTTCGTAGAAAGCCGCTATAAAGTCAGGTAGGTATGCTGGATATCCTCTCTCAGATGGGATCTCCTCAAGCCTAGAGCTGAGCTCTCTCAGAGCTTCCGCCCAACGAGATGTGGAATCAGCGGTCAAAACGACGTGATAGCCCATGTCCCTGTAGTACTCGGCATATGTAATGCCGACGAAGATGCTGGCCTCCCTAGCTGGCACAGGCATGTTACTAGTGTTTGCAATTAGTATGCTCCTCCTCATGAGAGGAGCGCCAGTTCTAGGATCTACAAGCTTGGGGAAGTGGAGAAGGAGGTCTGTCATCTCGTTCCCTCTCTCCCCGCACCCCACATACACCACTACATCTGCATCTGCCCACTTAGAAATCTGGTGAAGCGTCACGGTCTTACCCGTTCCAAATCCTCCCGGAATGGCTGCAGTTCCCCCTTTCGAGATCGGGAAGAACGTGTCGATAACCCTCTGTCCGGTTACCAGCAGCTCGGTTGCTCCTAAGTATTCCTTAAACGGCCTTGGAACTCTAACTGGCCACTTATGGTACATCTTAAGTTCTATTTCCCTTGAATCCTCTCTTAGGGTGGCGATAACGTCTTCAATCTGGTAGGTTCCCTCAGGAACCACATCAACGACCTCTACCCTCCTCAAGTTGGGAGGAACCATTATCCTGTGGGTTATAGCTCCCTCAGGAACCTCTCCAATGACGCTTCCAGGTTCAAGCCTATCTCCCTTCTTAACAAGGGGCTTAAACTCCCACTTTCTGTCTCTTGGAAGAGTCGGAAGCCTTATACCTCTCTCTATGAAGGAGCCCGTCATCTCTGCGATCTTCTCTAAAGGCCTTCCAAGACCATCTAGAACCTGGCCTAAGAGTCCGGGGCCTAGCTCAACGCTAAGGGGCTCACCAGTCCTCTTAACAGGCTCTCCAGGGGACATCCCTGTCGTTGTCTCGTAGATCTGGATAACTGCTGTATCTCCCTCTATTCTAACGATCTCCCCAGTTAGCTCCTCCTCTCCCACCAAGACGACCTCTCTTACCCTGGCCCCCCTCATGTTATCGGCTATAACGACGGAACCCTTAATGTGCCTGATAACCCCTATACCTAACTCCTCGTTACTCATTCATCACTCCCTCCAAAAAGCAGATCTATAAGCTTTGGCTCGTTTCTTTCCCTATAACCCACAAGCCTTCCATCAAATGTGTTGTAAAACCTCCTTGTGTCACCCTCGTCCCTCGCTATTACGCCGCCTATTACGAAGGCCTGCTTTGTCACATCCACCTGCATGTCCACATTCATCTCCTTGCTCAGCCTCTCAGCCACCTTTCTCAGAACTGATAAGTCCTTTCCCTTCCCCCAGATATACAATTTGTTAGTCCCAAGTGCTTCGGCCGCCTCTCTGGCGTATTTCATCAGAATCTCCTCATAATTCCACTCTGGTAGCTTGTTTTCAGCTATAAGTGCAAGCTGCTCCCTTACTTTTTCGAAAAGAAGGTCAAGATATCTTTTCTGCATGGTGAGGATTTCCCTCTTTATCTTTATCTCTACCGCGCTGCTCTTCTTTGCTATCTCATCCTTAACCTTTCTGTCTATCTCCTTCTTCTTTGCCTCTATTATCCTGTTAGCCCTTCTTTCGGCTTCCTTAATTATCCTTTCAGCTTCTTCTTTCGCCTGAGAGATTATCTCATCTGCCTTTCGCTTCGATACCTCTAAGATCGACTCTATCATCTCTTCAAGTTCCTTTCTCTCTACCGCTTCGACCTCAGCCTTCTTCACCTAGGACTACCCCCCTCAAAACGATTTCAACTGCCTTTTCTATGTTCTTCTTTGCAAGCTCCTCCATCTCTGTTAGCTTTCCTGTCATTTCCTTGGTTATCTTTTCTACCTCTTTCTCCACGATCTCATCTATGTTAGTGCCCAGCACTATGGTTTCAGCAGATCTCTCAGCTTCCTCCACTATTTCCTTTGCCCTCTTCTTTGCTTCCTCCACTATTTCCTTTGCCTGTTTTCTAGCATTCTCCAAAATCTCTCTAGACTTCTTGTCTGCCTCTACAATCAGTTCGACTAATCTTGGCATAACATTCCCCCGTCTAAACTTTTAATCCCTTGAAACCGAGAGACTTCTCTATCAAATCACGAAGCTCCCTTAACCTCAGGCCTCTCGGTTTCTTTAAATCTGGTATTACCGCAAATATTGGCTTGAAAATTCTTCTTTGGAGAATTCTCTCTCTGTAATCTGATATCATCTCCGCAACCGATTCGTTCATAAATACTATTTCAGGGAGCTCATCTTCCTCCCGCCTCAAAATGCGTAAGACCTCGTTTTTATCCCTCACAATGTAAGATTTTATGCCAATTGCCTCAAAAGCGGAAGCTAGTAGCTCATCATCCGTCAACAGCAAGGGTTGTGAAGGTTCGTATGTCTCACTCATCATCCTGCTACCTCATCCGGACGGATGATAGTAAAAAATATTAAAACACTGAGCTGATATCCTTATCAATGGCGCGCGGGGGTGGCCGAGCCAGGTCAAAGGCGGCGGACTTAAGATCCGCTCCCATAGGGGTTCGTGGGTTCGAATCCCACCCCCCGCACCATCTCTCTGACAATCATTTTTCGATCAGCTATATCAAATCAATTTTCAGTTCGAACTTTGGGTGTTAATTCATTCGAAAACCAGGGAGATTTTGGAGCGAATAGCGTCCTCCATACTTTTTAAACAAGCGGATCATGATACTTGCAGAAAACACAGATGAGATGCCAAAATTGAATGGTCATGCCATCGAAAAGGAGGTTAAGTTAAGAATCAAACACGCAAGATTCCTAGGTCTGTTAGAGAAACATGGGTTGAAGTTTTCCATCTCAAAGACAGCGACTCAGAGAGATCTAATCTTCGATTTCCCTGATTTTAGATTGTTTAGAGGCGACCAGCTTTTCAGGATAAGATTAGAAAACGGGAAAGTAATGCTGACTTTCAAAGGCAGGCGAGATATATCGAGATATTCTAAAAGAAGAATCGAGATAGAAGAGGACATTGGGTCCGAACGTGCTATAGATGTTTTGGAGAAGATAGGCATCCGAGTCTCTGAGCCACCTAGCACGCTTGAAGCAACGGTTGAACTACTTAAACGAAGCGGAATGATTATGGTTATAGAGGTAGTTAAGGAGAGAACCCTTCTAAACTTGGAAGGATGGGGTTGTAACGTCTACTTAGATAAAGTTAGGGGTCTCGGTGAATTTGTTGAAATTGAGGGCGAGGGTGCAGATCAGTTAGTTGATGTGCTCGATTTGCCTAAAGCTGTTGTAATAGAAAGCTATGTTGAAATGTTAGTTCGCTCCCTAGATCATGAATTGTCATCGATATCGTAATTTGCTCCTACTATTAGTTTTTTAGCCAATTCTCTCACTCTTTCACTCTGATATCGCAAGGGTACTAGTTAACAAAGATAAGTGAATGCTAGGTTTTAACCATGGAATATAGCAATTTATAACGTAATTCTTTCCCGTATATGTTCTTGTTGTGAAAATCAGTAAAATCTCATTTCATTAGCTCGGAGGAGATCCCTGACTTTTCTAATAGAGATTTGGAGGTCTTTGAAGCTCTAGTCATTATTTCTCTTTCATCTAAAGATATCAGCCTTTTTTGCCTCAATATTATTTTTCCGTTGATTATTACGCTATTTACATCGGTAGATCTTGTAGCATAAATTAGGTGAGATAATACCGAGTGGAGGGGTGTCCACCATGGTAGTTCTGTGTCTAGCAAAACGATATCTGCAAGCTTACCCTCCTCTATTGAACCAACATTAAGGCCTAGACTTTTTGCTGGTATGATCGTGGCCATATCCAGCACTTGTTGAGCATTCATGACTGTTGGGTCCTTTTTTATGCATTTGTGTATAAGAGCAGCTGCTTTCATCGTTTCAAACATATCTACAGTATTATTACTCGCAGGCCCATCGGTTCCTAGTCCGACTGATACTCCTTTTGATAGCATTTCTGGAACTGGAGATATGCCAGCGGCTACCTTCAGATTGCTAATTGGATTGTGGGAGACTAACACATTCTTGTTTGTAAGAAGATCTATTTCCTCTTTATTTGGCCATACAACATGAGCCGCTATGACTTTAGCCCTAAAGAGCCCTAAATCAGCTACATGTCTCACTGGAGTTTTCCCATACTTTTTCTTTATCTGTTCTACCTCAGAATAATCCTCGGCAAGATGAATCTGGATCAGACAATCGTTTTCTAGTGCAAACTCTATGCTTTCCTGCAGAAGATCAGGAGAGCATGTGTAGGGAGCGTGGGGCCCTATGGATGGTATGACAAGCTCTTCCTTATCTTTCCACTCTTTAACAAAATCTTTAGCTATT
>Ga0180300_10000083_pt1 | contig 33051 bp, 29 predicted proteins | sample GuaBasSediGuay15_FD_121798 | JGI IMG/M metagenome (GOLD analysis project Ga0180300, IMG submission 121798) | Subseafloor sediment microbial communities from Guaymas Basin, Gulf of California, Mexico - Guay15, Core 4569-2, 21-24 cm | ecosystem: Environmental > Aquatic > Marine > Hydrothermal...
AAATAAAATTGTAATGAGATAGAAAAAAGGAGGCAGAAATGAAACTAAAGAAGTTTGGATATTTCAGTAAAGATGGGACAGAATTTATTATTACAACCCCGCTACCTCCAAAGCCATGGATTAATTATTTAACAAATGAAATTTATTGTGCGATAATTTCTCAGACAGCAGGAGGATATTCGTTTTACAAAGATTGTAGAAGTGATAGAATCTTAAGATGGGCACCCGAGAATAAAAATTTTGACCGTCCAGGAAGATATATTTTTGTTCATGATACAGATACAAAAGAGATATGGTCGTTAAGTTATATTCCTCTAAGACAGAAATATAAAAGGTATCTCTGTAGACATGGGCTTGGATATACAGAAATTGAACAAGAGAGAGGAAGTATTTTAAGCAAAATAGAGTTTTTTGTGCCAGTGAATGAGCCTTGCGAAGTGTGGATAGTAAGTTTAAAAAATAAAGGAAAAAAGACAAAAAGGCTGAAATTATTTCCGTATGTTGAGTTTTTAATTGGCGATTATCATATGGAGTTAAGATACAGAAATATAATGGTACTCTATAACAGATCTTGGTTTGACAGAGAAAAAGGGGCTATTTTTGCTAAGAAAACTGCTTACTGGGGAGATATGAACATTCAGCCGTTTCCATATGTTGTGTTTTTTTCAAGCAGTTTAAAGGTTAAAAAAGCCTGTACAAGAAAGGAAGCATTTCTTGGCCCTTACAATACAGAGGAGATGCCCGAGTCTGTATTTAAAGGAGAATTGAGAGAGTTTAATTTTTGTTCTGGTGAGGATGCAGTTGGAGCATTTCAGCATGATGTCAAAATTGATCCGGGAAAAGTAGTAAAATTTGCTATTGTTCTTGGAGAAGCAAAGTCAGATACTGCCAGGAGGTTGATAAAAAAATATAGAAACATTTCAAAAGCGATGGAGGAGCTAGAAAGGACAAAAAAGTGGTGGAGAAAATTAATACTTGATAACATAGAAATTGAGACGCCAGATAAAGATATAAATATTTTCTTTAATATATGGTGTAAATATCAGTTATACATTTGTAATTACTGGTCAAGATCTCCTTCTTACTACCACGAAGGTTCTGGTGGAAGGGGATATAGGGATTCATGTCAGGATGCAGAGTCAATAGTTTCACTCAATCCAGAACTTACCAGAAAGAGAATTTTCTCTCTTGCAAAACTTATAAGAGAAGATGGTTCTACTGCACCTGGCTGGTCTGAGACCAGAGGACCAGCAACATATAGGCCTAATAAGGATCATCCTGTTTGGCTTGTTTACACAGTTAGCTCTTACATAAAAGAGACAGGAGATGTTGGGATATTGAATAAGAAACTTCCGTACCTTAAAGATAAATGGAAAGATGGTTGGGAGATAGATCCTTTGTGGAGTAAAGGTTCAATATTTCTGGGAAAGGGGACATTATACGAGCATCTGTGGAAAAACCTCGAATACACTTATAATGATTTTGGCGAGTATAAACTTCCAAGAATTGGACATGCTGACTGGAATGATGGAATTGATGCTGCAGGAATAAAACACAGAGGTGGTTCTGTAATGCTTGCTTTCCAGCTCATAAGGTCAATGAAGATTCTTGCTGAACTTGCAAATTTAATAGGCAGGAAAAAAGATGCAGAGGAGCTGATGCGTAGAGTTGAGATGGTGAAGAATATCCTGGAGAATAAATACTGGGATGGAGTGTGGTATGTAAGAGGTGTAACAGATGATGGTTATGTTTATGGAAGTAAAAGGAATAGGGAAGGTAAGATATTTTTGAACTCCCAGTCATGGGCTATTCTTTCAGGAGTTGCTCAAGGCGAAAGATTAAAAAAACTTCTTTTTTCTGTTGATAAATATCTTGAAACAAAACATGGTTATGCATTGTTTTATCCTGCTTACAGCAAATGGGATAAAAGACTTGGAAGAATGAGCATGTTTTCAGAAGGAACAAAGGAGAATGCTGCTATTTTCTGTCATGCAGCAATGTTTATGATTGCTGCAAACTGTATTGCTGGAAGGGGAGAGAAAGCATATATAAATTTAAGAAAAATTATGCCGAATACACAGGAGGATTACAATCTTTATAAAGCAGAGCCGTATGTTTTTGCTGAATATCTTGTGGGTAGAGAACATCCATATCTTTTTGGAGAGGGAGAATTTACATGGATTACAGGAACCGCAGGCTGGGGATTTATGGTTTTAAATCAGTATATCCTTGGAATTAAGCCAGAGATTAATGGATTAAGAGTTTCTCCCTGTATTCCATCTCACTGGAAAAAGGTTTATATCAAAAGGCCATTTCGTGCTGACATTTATGAAATAATAATATATAATGAACATGGAGTAGAAACAGGAGTGGAGAAAATCATAGTTGATGGCAAAGAAATAAGAGGGAATTTAATTCCTTATTTTGGCGATAAAAAGAGGCATACTGTTGAAGTAATAATGGGAAAAAGAAAGGGAGGACAGAGATGATTTATATTTTTTTAATTTCCTTGTTTTTTATTACTTCTTGCGCGAAAAAAACCGAAGAAAGGGAGATTGTAATTTGGCACTGGATGACAGATAGAGAGGATGCATTTTCAAGACTTGCTCAGGAGTTTATGGTGGAGAGGGGTATAAAGGTTAAGTTTGAATTATATGCTCCATCTGAGGTTTATTCTCAGAAGGTTAGAGCAGCTGCACAGACAAATACACTTCCTGACATATTTGGAATACTTGGTTCTCCGAGAGATTTTGCAAGTTTTATAAAAGCAGGGTTTGTTGAGGATCTGACTATGTATATGGAAGAGAACAATGGTAAGTGGAAAAACTCGTTTTATCCTCAAGCAATAGAGACTGTAAGCTTTAAAGATGGAAATATGTATGGAGTAAAGCCTGGTATATATGGAATTCCGATAGATATGATGAATATTCAAATGATATGTAATACCGAGATTCTGAAAAAGGCAGGAATAGAAAAAATTCCTGAGACATGGGAAGAATATGTAGATGCTGGAAGGAAATTAAAAAAGAAGGGAATAAATGTTTTTGTAAGTGGTTGGGGAGAAGTCTGGCTTCTTGAGGCAATGGCAACAAGTTTTGCATTCAATATCATGGGTCCTGAAAAAGTTTTTAATACATTTAAAGGTGAAGTTCCATATACTGACCCTGACTGGATAAAAGTTTTTTCACTGTTTGACACAATGAGGAAGGAGGGGTTGTTTATAAAAGACAGTATAACAATGGTAAATAAAACAGCAGAACAGATGTTTGCGAATGGGAGATCTGCATTTACTTTTAATGGTTCATGGTGTATAAATGTTTATAAAGGAATGAATCCAAATCTTAAATATTCTCCCTGTCTTTTGCCCAAGGTAAATAGAGGAAATCCTGTTTATATCTGGGGTGGTTCTGGTTCTTGGTTTGTTGTGAATTCAAAGTCAAAATATAAAAAAGAGGCAATAGAATTTCTTAAGTGGTTGACCTCCTCACAGCAGCAAAAATTCTTAACAGAAGAGACGATGAATTTACCTTCAAATAAAGATGCTGCTGAAAAGTTAAAAGGACTACTTAAGGAGTTTGCTCTTGGAATGAAATATGTAACACATCCAAATTTTTGGCCGGTTCATGAAACACCTGAAGTTATTGAAAAATTTGATAAAGGGATTCAACTTATTCTTATAGGTAAAAAAACTCCTTTTCAGGTAGCAAAGGAACTGGATAAATATAAAAAGGAACAACTGAAAGAATGAGCGAGGAAAAGGTTTCAAAGTTAAAGGATTACCTTACCTCTTATCTCTTCATTATTCCTGCAGTTCTTCTTTTTTCTGTTTTTAGTATCTACCCTATTTTTAAAATTCTCCAACTGAGTTTACTCAAATGGGATGGAATATCTCTTTATCCTAAGTTTGTTGGTTTAAAAAACTTTATTGAGGTTATAAAGGATAAAATATGGTGGAAGTCATTTTTGAATGCTGGAATAATCACTCTTCTTGCTCTTACTGTCCAGAATGCTCTTGCTCTTGTTCTTGCTATAATTGTTGATAAAGATATAAGAGCAGGTGAGATTTACAGAGTTATTTTTTATATTCCTCCAGTTCTTTCTGGAATAGTTGTTGGATTGATTTGGAACTGGATATACAATTATGATTATGGTTTTTTGAATCACTTTCTTGAAGTTATAGGTTTGGGAGGGTTAAAGAGAGCCTGGTTGAGCGATCCAAAGCTTGCTTTGTTTTCTGTTGCTGTTGTTCATATGTGGAAAGGGTTTGGTTGGGGTTTTATTATATTCCTTGCAGGACTTCAAACAATACCAAGGAATCTTTACGAGGCTGCTCAGATTGATGGTGCAACTCCCTGGAAGACATTTTTACATGTTGTTGTTCCTATGATGAGACCTGTTTTTTTTCTCGTCTCAATTTTGACAATTTTAGGAACAATGCAGATATACGATATAATAGTTGCAACAACAGGGGGTGGTCCAGGGTATGCAACAGAAGTGCCGATAACCAGAATTCTTTCATCAATGTTAGGTTCTTCAAGATTTGGCTATGCGTGTGCTGAGGGTTTAATTTTTGGAGTTGTTCTTCTTGCTGTTTCCCTGATACAGTTAAGGATATCGGCTATGATGAGAAATGAGTAAGATTTTACTAAAGGCAAGATTTGAAAAGGTTAAAGTTATTCTTGTATCACATTTAATATGTATTCTTGTTACCATTGCTTGCATTTTTCCACTTGTATGGATGGTTTCATCGAGTTTAAAAACTCAGGAGACAGTTTTTAAGGATTTCTCTTTAATACCCAAATCTCCTCACTTTAAAAATTATCTTATTGCAATAAAAGAAGCAAATTTCGGTATTTATTTTTTAAACAGTGTTTTTTATACTGCAACAGTTGTTCTTGCTATAATTTTTCTTTCTTCCATGGCAGCGTATGCATTTTCCAGATTAAGGTTTCCACTGAGAAGTGTATTTTATATTATGCTTATATCAACAATGATGATCCCTATTCCAGGAATATTTATTGCTCTTTATGTTCTTTTAAATAAGCTCCACCTTATAAATACGAGAATTGGATATATACTCTGCCAGATTAATGCTGGACTGCCTTTGAGTATATTTCTTTTTAAAACATTTATGGACAAAATTCCGAAAGAGCTTGAGGAGGCAGCAAAAGTTGATGGATGTAATAAATTTCAGATTTACTGGAAGATTGTTTTTCCCCTCAGCAGACCCACTCTTGGAGTAATTGCCATTTTTAATACCCTAGCTGTATGGAATGAGTATCTTTTGGCTATGCTTGTATTCTCAGATAAGTCATTGATGCCATTACAGAGGGGTCTTATGGTTTTTTATGGTTCACATCTTACTCAATATCCACTTCTTATGGCAGGCCTTACAATTACAACAATTCCTGTTCTTATTGTTTACTTCTTTATGCACAGATACATTGTTTCTGGAATAATTGCAGGAGCATTAAAAGGTTAAAGGAGGATCAAATGTTTACAATTTTAATTATTGTGGGTATTTTTTTAAATTTAAGAGGTTTTGATCTGCTTGAATGGGGAGATGAGATTATTGATTATTCAAAATATGGAAAGTTTGTTGGAACAAATACAAGGAATTACAGATATGTTATTACTGACAGAAAAGGACTTGCAAAAGCTGCTGGAGAGGGTATATTTCCAAACAATTCTGTTCTTTCCGACCCGGAATATCTTCAGATGAAAAGAAGTGGCGAACTTGATGGTTCACACTGGAAGTTTGTTAATGACAGAAATTATAAAAGAGCATTTTTTAAGTGGGCTACTGCTCCTGAACCAATAGGGGTTAGACTTTTTTATATAGGTGATATTCTTCAGAGGGCAGCAACTTCAGACAGAAAGATTAATTATAGGTTGCTTTTGCAGGCAATTAAAGCTTATTATGCAATAGTTATTCACTTTCCAAAGACAGTTGCCTTTACATACTGGCATACTCCGTGGTACCCAGGAGTTGTTGCAATTGACAGGATATATTATTTAACGATGAAATACCCAGAGTTAGGTGTGCGTCTAAAGGATGCCTATATAAGAATAGAAAATTGTTTTAATGATACAACAAGAGATGATGTATACATTGTTAATCCAGGAAAACTTGTTAAAGAAGAAAGATCTGAGAGAATGAATAAAAGAAATTTAGAAAGTATAGGAGTTTTGAGAAGAATAGGGGGTGATATAACACAGCTTATTCAATATGAAAGTGGAGACTGGCAGCTCATTTTTCACGATCAGCCAATTTTAATAAAGGCAGTTGCGTACTCTCCTGCTCCTGTTGGGAAGTCTCCTGATACTGGAACATGGAATACCTATCATGACTGGTTTTTCTTAGATACAGATAGGAATGGGAAACTTGATGTTTACGAAGTTTGGGTTGACAGAAACAAAAATAACAGAAGAGATAAGGATGAAAAAATAACTTCTGATTTTGAACTGATGAAGGAAATGGGAGTGAATGCTATTCGACTTTATCATCATGGATATAGTAAGGAACTCTTGAGAGATTTATATGAGAATTATGGTATAGGAGTTTTGATGGGTGATTTTCTCGGAATGTATGCTATTGGCTCAGGAGCAGGCTGGTATGAGGGTACAGATTATACGAACGAGATTCATAAGAAAAATATGCTGGAGAGTGTAAGGGAGATGGTTGAAAAGTATAAGGATGAACCGTATGTTATAATGTGGATTCTTGGAAATGAGAACAATTATGGAGTTGTGGGTGATGAGACAACACCAGGACTTGGATGTAGGGCAAAGGAACAACCCGAGGCGTATTATAAGTTTGTAAATGAGGTTGCAAAATTTATAAAGTCAATTGACCCACATAAAAGACCTGTTGCTATATGTAATGGAGACCTTTTGTATCTTGATTATATTGCTAAATACTGTAAGGATATTGATGTAATAGGTGTTAATGCTTATAGAGGACCATATGGTTTTGGTTACAGTTTTTGGAAGAATATTAAAAGATTAACAGATAAACCTGTTCTTATAACAGAGTATGGCTGTCCTGCTTATGGTAGGGGTTTTTCAGATGAGGAAGCAGAGGAGAAACAGGCAGAATATTTAAGAGAAGCATGGCTTGATATATACTATAATTCAGCAGGTTATGGTGTTGGAAATGCTATTGGTGGAGTGCAGTTTGAGTGGGTTGATGAATGGTGGAAAGGTGGACCTCCACCAAGATTTGATCCAGCAAAGCATGACACAATACCAAATTTCTCCGGTCCTTTTCCTGATGGATGGTTTTATGAAGAATGGCTGGGTGTTACTTCTCAGGGTGATGGAAGTCATTCACCATTTATGAGACAATTAAGAAGATCATTTTTCATGTATAAGGAATTATGGAGAGATTAGACTGGAAAGGTATAAATATTGGAGGTTGGTTAATGTGGGAAGGATATATAATGGGAGGAAGAAACATTCCTGAGAAAGAGTTTCTAAAGGAATTTTCAGAAGTTAATGGAAAAGAAGAAACACAGAAATTTTCATATTTGTTTAAGAGGAAGTTCATTAGAGAGGATGATTTTAAGAATATAAAAAATATAGGGTTTAATTCAATAAGAATACCCTTTCATTACAAAATTATTGAAAAGGAAGAATGGAGATGGATTGATACGGCAATTAAGTGGGCGAAAAAGAACGGGTTAGGAGTTATTCTTGACATGCATGCACTACCGGAAAGTCAAAATGGTAATTGGCATTCAGATGGAAAGGAAAAGCCACTTTTTTGGAAAAAGAAGAGAAATATGGAAAGATTTATAGTTTTATGGAAAAAAATCGCAAAAAGATATAAAGGCGAGAAACAGATAGTTGCCTATGATGTGATAAATGAACCTGCAGTTGAAAATGATAGACTACTTGCAGATGTATATAACAAGGTTATTGATGAGATAAGAAATATTGGGGATGGACATTACATAATTGTTGAAGGAAATTACTGGGCAACAGATTTTAAATTTTTAAAGTTTCTGAAAAAGAATAAAAGGATAATCCTTGGAGTTCATTTTTATCAGCCAATGAATTTTGTCTTTAATATTAAAAGAGACCTTAAATTTCCAGGGAAAATTGATGGAGAGATATGGAATAGGAAAAAGTTAAGAACCATTTTGTCAAATTATCTCAGATTAAGGGATTTACATGGTTATCCAATCCATATTGGAGAGTTTGGAATAAATGTATGGGGGAACAGGTTTTCAAGAGGAGAGGGTGAGTGGCTTGATGAAATAATTGATTTCTCTGCAAAAGAAGGAATTGGGTGGAGTTATTGGTGTTATAAGAAAGTGGCAACTCCTGTTTTTCCATCTGCAATTTATGAATACAATGAAAATCCATTTTGGCTTGAAAGGGGAGGTGATGCACCTGAAGGATATGAAAGATACATTTTTTACTGGAAAAGATTTAAAAGAAGAATAGTTAAGTCCTGGAGTACAAGTGAATTTTCAAAACACAATATACTTTTAGGGTTTTTTAGAAGCAAATTAAGACAAAAAAATGGCAAAAATAGACATTGATTTTTTTACTAAAAAGGTTTACTATAAAAGTATGAAAAGGATTGCAGGAATTCTTCTCTTGAATCTCTCCTTGCTTTTTGCTGAAAGAAGTTTTGATATTAATTTTTATTTAAACTATGAAACAATTTATCACAAAGTTGATGATAATTTTAAGGTTGTTGATTCAGGTATAAATAAGAATTATATTTATTCTCCTGGGGAAAAAAACGAATTTTCTTCAAGTTCAGGTTATAATATTAAAACCAATTTATCATTTTCCCCTTTTGATAGGTTTTTTGTAAGTTCAAAAATCAGTTTTGTTCCAGAGTATGCTGACAGGTTTTGGCTTCCAGTAAATGACAGTCATCGTCTTGAATTTGAAGGTAAAGATTACAGAGTTGAAGCAACCGAAATAAAGTATATTACAAATGTGTTGAATCTCAGATACTTTAAAGGAGTTCCTCATGCCTCTTGGAGATATAAAGGTGACCTTTTCAATTTTTTTCCCGAACAGTATGAGACAGAAAGATATCTGAGAGTTTCAGGAAGGACTCCTCCGGAAGGATACGAAATAAGTTATAGGACGAGATACAGTGATTTTCAACTTGTATATGGACCAGAGGTCATCTGGGGATATAGAGATGGAATTTACTGCAGGTACAATCTTGATTTTGGCACTTTGAATCTGAACCTATTTGCCCGTTCAGATGTTCCTGATTATGTGAAATTCTGGGATTCTGATGAAAGGATGAATTCCTACCAGATGAGTTTCTCATATAGTTTTTCTTCACAACTTAAAGGTTATTTAGGAATAATGTATAGGCCATTCCGTTTAAATGAGAGATATCAGTATTATGAGAGCGGAGTTTTGGAAGAGGATGAAATCACTACCAAAGATGCATTTGGAGTAAAGGCAGGATTCATATACAACCCATATTTTATTGTGAATGAAATAAAACTGAACTATTCATATCTTGGTTTAGTTGCTGGAAATAAGGAAGCAATAGAGATAAGTGGATATAGACCAATAAGTAAAAGTTTGACTTTAAGTGGGATGGCTATATTTCAGAAACCTCTTATTGGGCCACTTCCATTGATTTACGAAGGAACAGAGGATTCACCAGGACCTATTTATTCTAATCCAAGAGGAGCGGATAGTCCTTTCTGGGTTTCGTGGTACTATGATGATTGGAATAATAGAGAGGCTAATATATTTAAATTGAACCTTCTTTACGACCCAACACCTTCAACCTGGTTTTTCAGATATGAACCGAATGTTCTTGAAGAATGGAATCTTAATCCTGATGAAGATGCAAAACTTAGTTTTGCACTTGAATATAAACTATTCAAATATATGTCAGGAATGGACAGGTTTTATTACTGGGATGAAAATGGTGATATAGTGTGGGAGCCTTATGGATTAACTGGACCATGGGAACAAAAGAATTTTTTTCATCAATTTAAAATAATTACAAGACTAAGACTTCACAGGTGCAGGATTCTTTCCTTTATTTCCCTTGGAGATTCGCTTGCTCTTGGAAGTTATGCTTATGATAACTATTCTCAGGAGAAGAATGGGCTTGTTCCTCTCATTAACTATTATGATTTTATTCTTAAAATCATAAGGGGAAGGATTGGGTTTAATATGAGATATGCTATTGACCCATGGGGACCGGAGGAGTGGCATATGGTTTTTGGAGAGAAGATAGATAAAATTTATAGTTTTGGTTTAAATTATAGATTAAAGCCCGATTTGAATTTTGGTATTAAGTATATTAGAGTGAAAGAGGAGGATTTTGTGGTTCCTCCGGAGATTGGTTCGTATAAAGAGTTTAGATTCTATCTTAATTACAGGTTTGGGTTAAATCTTAAATTTGAGGAGTAGAAATGAAATATTTGTTTTTTGCTTTATTAATTCTGTCTTCTTGTGGGAAGAATATAGAGGAGAGGTTAAAGGATCCAGCAAATGATCCACTGTTTTATAAAGGAGACTATAGTGGAGTATTTATGATATATGAGGATGAATTAAAAACAGGTGGCGGAATGATGTTTTATGCTTCTCCTGATAATCAGGAACTTGATTTCTTTTATTCAGATGATGGAAATAAGGTTATAAGATATTACTGGAATGGTGGAGAAGTGTTTGATTACAATTCAGAAAGTTATCAGCATAACTGGTGTGGTTTTGGATTGATAGTTGGCCATAGCTGGGAAGAGGCTGAAGAGGTTTCAATGGATTTTTCTGGTATTGGTTATTCTAAGTTGAAGTTTAAAGTTAAGGGTTATCTTTCTCAAAATACTGTTTTGAAAATCGAAGGACCTAAGAAAGCCGGATCATCAGAAGTTGCAGATTACATTGAACTGGATTCCAGCGACATTTCATATTCGTGGAAGGAATTTTCACTTCCTATTTCATCTTCTTCTTTAAAGGATTTCAATATTTATGTGGGGATAATCTTTGAGGCAACAGAAAAAGGGAGTGGTGGGGAGGTTTTTATTGACTCCCTGAGATTTGAAAGATAGTGCCAAGGATTTTCATTGTTGATCAGGAAGGAAAAGATTTAGGAGAATTCCTGAGAAGTAAAGGATATGATACTCTGGTGTTTTACAGAGGAAAAGAGGCTATAGAAGAAATAAAAAAAAGAAAACCTGATGTCATTATTTTGGAACTCAGATTACCTGATGGAGATGGGTTTACCTTTTTAAATGAACTTGAAAAAATTGGGATTACAATTCCGGTGATTGTCATCACATGGGTTGATAAGAAAATTGCAGGCTATACACTTTCAAAGATGGGTGCATTTGCTTACTTTAATAAGCCTGTTGATAGGGAATTGGTTTTAAAGAGAGTAGAATATATTTTAAGATTTAAGGATATATTTGAAAAGGGAAAGGTTAGTAGAGTTCCTCCATTAAAAAGTATAAGTGGTCCGTGGAAAGGGAAAATAGAGGAGATTCTTAAAGAGGTGAAAAGTATTAAAATAAATGAAATAAAAAAAGCTATTAAAGATGGCAATCCAAGACGAGCTCTTGAAATTTTACATTTTCTAAAAAGTTTTGTTGAAAAAGAAGAATTAGAGTTTTTCTACAGGTCGGTTATCTGGGAAGAACAAAAAGTTCCTTATGAAGAAGAAAGGAGAGATAATGTAACAGAATTAATTAATGAAGCATGGAAGTGCTACCTTTCTTCTGATTTTGATTCAGCACTTTCAAAAGTTAAAGAACTTCTTTTAAATGAGGAAGGAGTGGAAAGTATAAGAATAATAAACGGAATTCTATCTAGGGAAGGTATAGAAATTGAAAAAGTGGAGGGAATGAAGGTAAAAGAGAAACCCAACTTATTTTCTTATATTTCATATTTTTCTATTTTAACTGGGGTTTTCTTTTCAACATTTTTATTTTCTATTTTAGGAGTAATTTTTGGTTTTGTGGGTAGAGTTAAAGGTAATAAAAAGTTCGGAACCTATGGAATGGTAATGGGGGGTTTTCTTTTTATTTCCTTTCTTTTTGGATCAAAACCCATTTCATACTATTTTAAAAAAAGGAGGATTTCTGCTGGTTTCAGTTTTTATCTTTATCCGGACTCATTCAAATTAGGCAGAGGAAGTATAACCATAAGATATAAATTACCAAAAAAAGCAAAGGTAACAATTCTACTGCTGGATGAGGAGAAAAAATTTGTGAGGGAGATGGAGGATGGTTATTTTGAGAAAGGAGAGTATACAATTGAGTGGGATGGTTATGATGGAAGGGGTGGTTATGTTTCACCTGGTATTTACTATTTACAAACAACAATTCTAATGGATAAAGAGGTAAGGGAGAGATTCTGGAGAGTAAATGTTAAAGATTAAAGGGTTTACTTTAATAGAACTTATGCTTGTTGTTGCAATAATTGGAATACTTGCAATGGTGTCTATTCCCCGATATGCTGATTTAATAAGAAAGTCATGGGAAGCAAGAACAAAAGGGAATCTTGGAATTTTAAGAAGTGCGGTAACGATTTACTATGGAGATAATGAAGGAAGGTGGCCCCAACCACGAGATCCTGATAACGGAGACAGTATTTATGGACATGTTGATCTTGCGAGTGTTCTTGTGGATAAATATATTGATGCAATTCCTCCTGGAAGACACTGGTGTGAGGAGATTAAAGAAAATGGAGGAACTGGAAGGTGGGGTGAGAACTGTCTTGTAAGAAGCTATCCTCCTGATCAGGAAACAGGCTGGGGATGCTGGGTTGGTTTTGTTGATGATGCGGGAACTTTAAAGGGAGAGGTTGGTTGGAGTTATTGTCCTGATACAGGAAAAGTTTATCTTCATTGCAGGGATAACTGGAGTTCAAATCCTGGAGCATATGATTTACAGGGCACACCATACTGTGATTGGTAGGAGGTTGTCATGAAAAGGTTTTCAATTGTTTTAACTTTTATTTTGACAGGTTCTCTCCTTTTCTCTGGAAATTTATCTCTGAAATTAGGTAGGGAAACTCCTGGAGGTTCTGCTCTTAAATCTTTTATTCTTCCTGGATGGGGACAGTTTGCAAATGGTGAAAAAAAGAAGGGATATCTCTTCGGTGGTATGACAGCAACATTTTTGACTCTTTCATATTATTTTCATCAACAGGCGGATAAGAAGTATGAGGAGTATGAAAAGAGAGGTTTAAAAAATGATCCACTTTATGATGAATATAAATCCTATTTTAATACAGGAAACTTTTTTTTATACACAGCAATTATTGTATGGGGTTATAATGTTTATGATGCTTACAGAAATGCCAAGAAAAAATTTTCTTATTTTTATGAAGAAGAGAGAGATTATTTTATTGTATTTACTCCAGATAGATTGAATTTCTATATCAGATTTTAAGGAGGGAGTATGAGGTATTTGGTTTATTGTGTTTTGATTTTTTTGGTTTCCTCCTGTAGTAAAAAGAATAAACTTCTTGAGAATACTCTTGAGATAATAATTTCTCCATCATCAGTTTCCATTTCTACCGGAACAAGTATAGAACTTACAGCAACAGGAAAAAGTGCAAAAAGTGATAATGTTGATATTGATCCTGTGTGGTCTGTTACAAACAATCTTGGAACCTTTACACCTGATAAGGGAAAAAAGGTCATATTTACTGCTGGAAATTCTGCTGGAAGTGGTGTGATAAGAGCTACTGAAGAGGATGTTTATTCGGAAATACCGCTTACTGTTAAAGCCGGTACAGGTGGAGGAGGAACTGGAGGAGGTAGTGTTGTTTTTTATAGTGATTCTGGATTAAATTCTGATTTTGGAACTCCTGACATTTTTACTTGGGCAGAAAATAATGACATATCTGCTCAAGAGATAACAGATGGAAATGGTCCATCAGGGGATTCTTCCAGTTATCAGAGTTTTTCTTCGAATTCCTCTACTTGGTTTGGGGGTGGTATAGTTCTTAATAAAGTTAGCGGAAATGCTTCAGCTGTTGACTTATCTGCTTATTCTTCAGGGAACTCACTTAAATTTTATATAAAACTTACTAGACAGCTTTCTGGTTCTGAACAGATTAAGGTGGAGATAGAGTATGGTTCGGGTTCAAAGTCAACATTGTATCTTTCCTCTTCCTATGGATTTGACAGCACAAGCACAAACTGGCAGGAAATAACGATACCCCTTACAGATTTTACAGGGGTGGATTTCAGTTCAATTAAGCTTCCATTTGAGATTACAGCAGAAAATATAACTTCTTCTTTAACTTTTTACTGGGATTATGTAAGATGGGAATAATAAAGAGTGTTTGCAATTTTGTTTTTATTACTTCTCTCCTCTGAAAGTTTCTTAGTAAAAAATAGAGGAGTGTATCTTGGTGGAAAAACTTTTATTGTAAGAGGGATATGTTATTCACCAACTCCTGTTGGTGAGGATGTTTCTCTGGGTTATGAATGGTGGAATGACGATTATTATCTTGATGATTTACCCCTTTTAAAATCTCTTGGTTGTAATGTGATAAGAACATACGACATGAAGGCAACCTCTTCAGATGAAGAGGTGCGGTTGGAGAAGGTTCTTGATGATTTTTATAACTATGGAATATATATAATTATGGGATATTGGGTAAATCCGGGACAGGATTTTTCCTCTCCAACTATAAGGGATAGTTTGAAAAATGATTTCATAAATATGGTAGAAAAATGGAAAAATCATCCAGCAGTTTTTGGATGGTGTTTTGGAAATGAAGTCTGGCCTGGCGGAAGTGGAACGGATGAGGAGAAATGGAAAAGTTGGTATTCACTTGTTGAAGAGGTTTCATCTTTAACTAAATCCATTGACCCTGACCATCCGGTGATGACAGTAAACAGTGATATATGGACGATTGGAAGAACAGAGTTGGGTTCTGATGATTCATCCCTTCCTTCACTTGATATATGGGGAGTTAATCTATATCTTGGAGATTCATTCCAGAGTAGATTTTCGTCGTTTACTGTTCTTTCTTCAAAGCCATTTTTAATAACTGAGTTTGGCTGTGATGCTTGGAATGGGAAAGTTGGTTCTGAAGATGAGGATTTGCAGGCCAATTATATTCAAGCACAGTGGAAGGAAATAGAGGAGAATCTTTTTACAGAGTCTGGAGCAGTTATAGGAGGCTGTCTGTTTGAGTGGGTGGATGAGTGGTGGAAAAGTAATTCAGGAAGCCCGTCATCTCATGATACATCTAGCGATTGGACTAATGTTTATTATTCTGATCCAAGCATGAATGAGGAGTGGTGGGGAATAAGGAAGATACTCTTACCTCCATACAATTGTAGTTCTAGAGAAGCATATTTTACTCTTCAAAATTTATGGAGTAAATATGTGTTAAGTTCTGAAAAAGTTTATGTTTTTCCCAACCCTTTTTACCCGGGAAGAGGACAGAAGTTGAGTTTTGGAAATCTACCAGTTAATTCCGAAAAGATAAGAATCTTTGCTATCAGTGGAGAGTTCATTGATGAGATTTCGGTTATTAACCAGCAGGCAAACTGGTATGGAGAAAATTATTATGGAAAGCCTGCCGCATCAGGAGTTTACTTTTTTGTTGTTTATCCAGCTGGACAGAAAGGTAAATTCGTTCTTATAAAATAACAATTTTATACATAAACAGAACAAAAATTTACATTGACTTTACAGATTTTGAAAATTAATATAATATTTTAACAGGGAGCGGAGAAATTGAAAAGGCGAAAAATAACTTTCCTTCTTCCTTCAATTGCCGGCTTTTATACAAAGGATGTAATAGAAGAAGAAATAAAGATTTTTAGAAGAAAAAAGCCTGATATAAGTGTAGAGGTTCACATACTTTCTTGGACCAAACTGTGGAGTATGTTGGTTGATATAATGAAAAGAAGAAAAACAATCCCCTCTCCAGATATAATTGCTATAGGAAATACATGGCTTGGAACAGCTTTGTATTTTGAATTACTTATTGATATTTCCAAATTTACCTCGTTTTTTTCTGAGAAGGTTTTTTTGCCAAAGCTTGTTAAGAATAAAATAGTGCTTAAATATTCGGTCCCATGGATTTCAGACATAAGGGTTTTATATTATAGAAAAGATATTCTTCAAAAGATTAATGTTGATGAGTCTGAAATTAAAACAATAGATGGGTTTGTCAAATCCTGTGAGAAGATAAAAAAAGAGATTAAGGATATTTATCCATTTGCTATTTCTGGACAGAAAGAGGAGATTTTAATCCACGATTTATTTCCCTGGCTTTATATAGCAGGTAATTTTTATAGAAGGGTGGGGAACAAAATAAGATTTTTCTCAGAAAAGGTGTATGAGGGAATGAGGTTTTATTTTGCCCTTGTCAGAGACTATTATATTCCCTATCGTTTGAAGCTGAAAGTGGCGCCTCCAGGAAATTTTTTTACAGGAGATTATGCATTTCAAGTTTCTGGTACCTATCCTAAAAAGAGTATATTCAATAAAAAACACTCTGAATACAGAGAGAATGTTGCTAAAAATTTTGGAGTTTCTTTTCTCCCTTCAACTAATGGAAAAACACCAGTTACATATATAGGAGGAATAAATCTTGTAGTTCCATATACTGCAAAAGATGTTTCCTCATCTCTTGAATTTATAAAATTCCTTATCTCTCCAGAGTCTCAGCTTAGATGTGTTTCTTCTCTTAGCATGCTACCTGCCAGAGTTGATTGTTTTGAGAAGTTCTTTACTGAAAATGAAGGAGAGATAAAGAAGGTATTTTTGGAATCTTCAAAAAAGGGAAAGACCTTAAGTTGCGTCCCGCTTCTTGGGACAATTGAAAAGATGGTTTCATATTTTACCACTTCTATTTTTAGGTTAATGCTTGAAAGAAAATATAATGAGGAAATACTCAGAAAGAAGGTAATTCAGCTTATAGAGGAGATAGATTTTATAGAAAGATGGTAGAAGAAGTAATTTCTAAATTTTTGAAAGAACTTGAGAGAAATTTTTATTCTCTTGAGAGACTTACAGAAGTATCTCTTGAATTTCTACAGAGAGTATCTGGAAGTAGGACTGTTGGAATTTTTCTTTCATCCCCTGAAGAAAGGAATGTCTGGAGGATGAAGAAAATAATTCATTTAGGGAAATTTGTCGAAGGAGAAGAGGAGATAGATTTGAGAGAAGGAGTTAACAGGCAGTTATTAAAACTGAAAAGGAGAGAAAAAAAGTATTTTATCAAGAGTTATAAAGATAGCTTTTATCTTTACTTTCCTCTTGGTGATGGGGAAGTTATAGGCTGTTTAAGATTTGTAGATGACAGGAAGAGGAGGAAGGGTATCTTTTCAAAATTATCAGAGATAGAAGTGCTTGCATATATTATAGCGAGTTATATGAATAAGCTATTTTTGTGGGAAGAAGCACAGGTAAGAAGTAGAATGCTTGGTAGTTTTATGAAGCTTTCAACAATTCTTACTAAGGAAAAGTATTTAAGAGGAATTTTAAGAGAGATAATATATGAACTTGAAGAAAGTTTCAGATTTGATTTCATAAGAGCATATTTCATAGATAAGGAGGAAAGGAGTATTTTCGGTTTTATAGGTATTAACTGGAAGAGGGAGATTCAGGATATTTCCCATTTAAAAATTTTTCTTGATGAAGAGGAGAACAGGCTTTCAGAGTATGTTAAGTCGGGAAGTGAATTTAAGATTTATGATGAAGGATGTTCATTATACTTATCACTTAAGAGTAAAGGTGAAATTTTTGGCATATTAGAAGTGAGTAATATATACTCTCAGGAGAGAATAGATGAAGGAACTATTAATTTCCTGAAGTCATTTTTGAATCACATTAATTTTGCCATTGAAAAAGCCACTCTTTTCGAAGAGATAGAGAGATTATCCTTAAAGGATGGATTAACAGGGCTTTATAACATAAGGTATTTTAAAGAGAGAGTTAAAGAGGAAATAGAAAGGTCAAGAAGAAACAATCTCTGTTTCAGTATGGTTATGATTGATCTGGATAATTTTAAGAAGATAAATGACAGTTTTGGACACAGTACAGGGGATAAAGTTTTAAAGTTTTTTTCAGAAGAGTTGCAGAAAAATATGAGAAAAAGTGATGTCATTTGTAGATATGGCGGAGATGAGTTTTTAGTGCTTTTACCGAGAGTGAATATTGGAAAAAGCAATTTCATGAAAGAAAGGATAAGAAAGGTTTTATGTAAAGAGATAAGGATAGGTAATTTGAAAGTAAGTATTTCAGCCAGTATAGGAGGAGTGGTTTTTCCATTTGATGGGGATACAGTTGAGAAGCTTTTTGAGAGAGCAGACCATGTTTTATATAAAGTTAAGAGGAAAGGGAAAATGGATTTTAGGTTATTTAGTGAAGATGCAAGATAATACAAAAAATAAGCAATTGAATACATTTACATATCTGAAGAAAACTTTTTATAATTTTACTGATAGGAATTTAACGAGGAGGTGATGAAGATGAAGGAGAAAATTCTGACTGCTGTATGTATGGTTTTTCTTGCTGGATGTTTAGCTAAAAAAGAGGTTGTGAAGGAGGAGTTTGTTCCAGAAGCTCAACAGATGAGTTCAGCCCAGCAGGAGTCAGGATATAAAGGGTATGCTGTTCAGTTTCCTTTTTATGTTTACAAAGATAGAACATATCGTGGTAACCATTACATTCCAAGCGGTTGGATGGGAGATTATGGAGATATAAAGTTGAATGAGAATTGCCGGGAGAATCCTTATTCAGGAAAAACATGTATTAAAATTGTCTATACTGCAAAGAAATCCCAAGGAGCAGGATGGGCAGGAATTTACTGGCAGAATCCAGCAAATAACTGGGGGACTGTTAAAGGAGGATATGATTTGACAGGATCAAAAAAACTTGTTTTTTATGCGAGAGGAGAAAAAGGGGGAGAGGTTGCTGAATTTAAAATGGGAGGAATACAGGGTGAATACAGTGATACAGATATGGCAACTACAGGTCCGATTGTATTGAGTAAGAAATGGAGAAAGTATGAGATAGACCTTACAGGACTTGACCTTTCTTATATTTCAGGTGGTTTCTGCTGGGTGACCTCTTCACAGGATAATCCTGAAGGATGCACGATATATCTTGATGAGATAGTATACATTAAATGATATTCATCTTTCTGATATTGTATTTAAAGGCAATTGATTATTTTTACGTATACTCATCATGTAAAGATGAAATAAACAGGTTCTCTCCCTCAGGCTTTATGGGAGATGTAAATGATTTCTACCTTACACATGATTATAAAATTCGTTCGCCTTTAAAATGTTCAAGAGGCAGTTTGAAAATTAAATATGAACCAAAGGGTGAAAAAGGATGGGCGGGTATTTATTTCCTTCATCCGCCAAACAATTGGGGAAATATAAGAGAAGGGTATAATCTTACTGGAGCAACAGAAATAATCTTTTATGCAAAGGGTAAGAAGGGCGGTGAAAAGATTTCTCTTATAAAAATAGGAGGTTTAACAGGAAGGTATCCTGACAGTGATACCATGCAGATTGGGCCACTTCGCCTTAGTAAAAAATGGAAGAGATTTACAATTGATATTTCAAAGATGAATTTAAGATATATCGCAGGGGGGTTCTGTGTAATTCTTAAGAAGGAGGATAATCCAAAGGGATGTACGATTTATCTTGATGGAATTGCATATAGAGGTGGGAGAATATATGCTTTAAAGACCCTTGGTGATGATGTCCCTCCAAAACTTAGTATCAAACTTTCATCAAATGAGTTAAATCTTGGAAAAAATCTTGATATCTTCTTGGAAGCAAAGGATAATAGAGTTGTTAAAGAGTGGAGTTTAAAGATTTTAAATCAGGAAAGGAATGAAATTAAAATTTGGCAGGGATCTTCAGATCCCCCAAAAAAGATTATCTGGGATGGAAAGGATGATATATATAAAAAGTATGTTCCATCTGGAGAATATACATTTATTTTTAAAGCAAAAGATGAAGCAGGAAATGTTTCAGAGGTTCAGTCAAAGGTGGTGGTAAAAAAGAAAGAGAAAAAGGAGTATAAAAAGATAAAGATAGTGGAAAGCGAAAAGGGTTTAAGGGTGAGATTGAAATCAGACATTCTTTTCGGAATAGGAAAATATAAGTTAAAGAAGGAAGTTTATCCTATTCTTGATGAACTTGTTGAACTTTTAAAGGAGTATCCAGAGAATAAAATTTTAATAGAAGGACATACTGATAGTGTGGGTTCAGAAGGTTATAATTTAAAACTTTCAATTAAAAGGGCTAAAGAGGTCAGGAATTATCTTGTAAAAAAGGGAATAAGTAGCGAAAGAATAAAGGTAGTAGGTTATGGTGAGAAAAAACCAATAGCATCAAATAAGACAAGACATGGAAGAGCACTTAATAGAAGAGTTGAGGTGATAATATTAAAGAAGTAGTGGGAAAAAGGCAAACTCCGGGTGACCGGAGGACGCAAAGCCACGGATCCTGATATTCTGTCAGGATAGCCGGGCTGCCCCGAGGAAAAGGAGGTGTTTATGAAGAGGATTCTTCTCGGAGCAATTGTCTGCTTTGCTTCCTTCGGGGTTCTTTTTTCTTTCACATCTCAGGGAATTTCAACAGTTACAGCTACTGCCGAGCTTACAGGGGAAGGTATTGTTCAGATGAGTATTGAGATTAAGAATGTTTTGACACATTCAACTACAACTCAAATTTACTGGTCAGGAATTACACTTCCAACTGGATGGGAAGTGGCAGATAGTTACATCCTTCTTCATTCAACAATTACAGCTGCATCAGGTGGAATAAGGATTTACACTGACAACAAGTCAGCAGATGCAAATCCGCAGTATACAGGGTCAGATAGTGGAGGAGGACTTGTTGATACCTCGGATACAACAAAAAAATTGCCTATAGGATGGAAAATTACAGAGGATACAACAACAGTTAGTGCTGCTGATCCGGATAGTGATAGTAGCTGGTTTTATTTTAAAGACAAAAGTGATTCTGATTTCTGGATCAATGCTGATACTCAAGATTACTCTACAGTGAAGAAAGCAGATGGGATTCATTATAATCAGGGTTCTTCAAATTATGGAGGAGGAACCTCTCCAGATGCAATATACATGGAATGTAATTTCACGAATGCTGTAACTCCGAGGACATACAAAACTTCCACAATTCGAATAGAGGCATTTATACAGTAAGAAGTTAGTTTATATAAGAAAGAGTTTTAAAAAGGAAAGGTAGATAAAATGTGGATATTTTCTAGTTTATTCTTATATTCACTTCTTGCAATGTCTGTTACTCCAGCAAAGTATGAGTTACTTCTTTCCACAGGAGAAAGAAACACCATTTATTTCACCGTCAAAAATGATAAATTAGAAATGATGAAAGTAAGGGTTAATTCTAAATACTGGTTTGTTTTACCGGAGAATAAAGGAATAGAGATTGATTCATGGTTGAGTTTTAGTCCAAAAGAGTTTTATTTAAAGAAAGGAGAGGGAAAAAGGGTTATATGTGAGGTTATTGTTCCTAAGAATGCTAGTGGGTTCTTAAATGGAATGCTTTCATTCAATCAAATTGATTCTCCAACTTCCGTTAATATCACCATAAGTGTTCCTGTTTATATTATAATAAAGGATAACTATTCCTTTGATTTTGAGGTTAGGGGACTTAAGAGGGAAAATGAATATCTTCTTGTTGAGATTTTTAATAAAGGAAATGTTTATTTTAGACCAAGAGGAAGGATAAAAATGAATAGAGAGAGAAATTTTTTAATTTTTAAGAAAAAAAGTTTTCTATTTGAAAAAAGATTTAAAGAAGAAAGACATATTTTTCCTGGTAGTAGCGGATATGTTAAACTGGGAAATTTGGGTTTAAAAGATGGAAAATATGAGGTTATATTGGAACTTGAGTTTTGGGGAGATAAAAAAATAAGGAAGAAAATAGTGGTTTTGAAATGATTATTCTTTTTCTTTTTTTGTTTTTTCTTTATCCAGAGATTTTAACAATCTACAATGATGAGGGGATATCAGGGGATAATATCTACACATGGAATGATGGGGGTGCGGATTATGATGGAAGTTCGCAGGATCTGGAATCTGTTCCAGAAGGGTTTAAATGTTTTAAGACCACAGCGACCTCTGGAAGTTATGCTGGATGGGGAGTTTTTTACAATACAGAGCAGGACTTTTCAGAATATCAAAATGGAGATTTGAGATTCTGGATTTACTCTTCAACAGGGAATATAAAGGTTGAGATAGAAAGATGGAATGGTGAAACAGTGACAAAATATTTGAGTGATTATGGCTGGAATGATTCTTATGTTAATACTTGGAGACTTTTTTCCATTCCATTAGATGATTTTGCAGTAGATATTACAACATCAGTGAAATCTCCATTTAAAATTACAGTCCTTACAACACCAGCAACATTTTATATTGATATGGTGAGATGGGCGGTTAATATTGATACCGGAAGTTTTAATTTAAAAATAAAAAGGATTTCAGATGATGTTGAAGTTTCATCGTTCACTTTTACCAGGGTAAATTTAATAGGGCTTCCAACAGGATGGGTTGTTGCTGATCAGTATATAGAAATTGAAGTAGAACCTTCGGATATTTCCTGGGGAATACAGATTTACACAGACAATGAGAGTCCCTCAGCAGACCCAAGATATACAGGAACAGAGGATCCAGCAGGTCTTGTTGATACATCGACTACAACAAAGAGATTACAAATGGGCTGGACAATAGAATATTTAACCCATTCACTTTCAGAACTTGGAACAGGAGAGCCAGGAACTTGGGTAAATGGGGGCTATCAGTGGAAGTATTTTAAAGATAAAGCAAGTTCAGATTTTACAAATGGAGGAAGTTATGTAACTCCTTGGAATAATGAGGGTTTATTATGGAATACATGGCAGAGAGATTCAAAAAGTCCTCCAAATTATATTTATATAAGTGCGGATTTTTCAAATGCAGTTACACCAAGAACATATAAAACTAAAATTTTTGTAGAGTTTTATTATCAATGAGAAGATTATGTTTTTTATTATTATTTTTTGAGTTGCCTCTACTTTCTTTTCAAACAATATCTTCTTATACAATTACAGCTTTTGTTCAATTTACTGTTGAGGATTCAACTCCACCTGTAATAGATCATGAAGAAATAAAAAGGATTTCAGAGATAACGAGAATAGCAAGAGTTATAGCAACTTTTAGAGATGAAATTCAACTTTCAAAGGTGGGAATTTACTATTCATCATCTCCTTCAGCAGGTTTTTTGAAAAAGGAGTTTTCTCCTCAGACGACTTTTTATAGTATGAATGTATTAATAGAAAAGGAGATAATAAATCCTCCAACATTTTATTACAGGTTAATGGCTTTCGATGGAATAAACTATTCATATCTTCCCTCTTCCAGTTCCTGGTTTGAGGTTAAAGTAAATAGGATTGAATATTTCGATATTTCTTCATCTGGAGGAGAGATAATCCTTTATGATGGAAATTCAGAAGATGGAGAGTTAAGGTTGATTTATCCTAAGAATGTAGTAGATGAGGATGTAAGATTAAAAATTGAGGAAACATCTCCTTTTGAGTTTAATGTGGAAAATGATGAGTTCCTCTGGAGAAATCCAGTATCAGTTTATTCTTTTCAACCAGATATTGATTTTAAAAGAGAGATAATATTAGAAGTTCCATATCAAGATGTGAATGATGACGGAAGGGTTGATGATGTGAATATTGAAGAGAGGAACTGTCAACTTTTCTTTTTTGATGGTTTTGAATGGAGATTTTGTGGTGGAGATTTGGATAGTAAGAAGAATATTATAAGAGTGAGGACAGACCATCTTTCAATTTATGGAGTTTTTCTTTTGAAAAAAATTTCAAAAAATCTTCTTAAACCAAAACAGAAATTTATTTCTCCTGGAGTAAAAGACGGAGTAAATGATGAGATTGTCTTTGATGGACTTGATGATTCTAATACAGAAGTAAAAATCTTTGATTTGAGGGGAAGAATGGTAAAAAGGATAAAGGGGTATCCATATAAGTGGGATGGAAGGGATAAAAGGGGAAGATTGGTAGAACCAGGAGCATACATATATCAATATTTTCATCCTCTTTTAGATAAGAGAATAACAGGTGTTGTAATTGTTGTAAGATGAGATATTTAAAGAAGTTAATGGTTATATTGCTTTTCTCCAAACTTTATTCAGCATTTAATTATTTTCCAATTCCGTCAAGATTTCTATTTGCTGGAATTCCTGTTGATCTCAGAAATGATGCTGGAAGTATTTTCTCCAATCCAGCTGGACTTGATTCTCTTGTAACAAAACAGATTGAAACTACATATTCATTGGCTTATCCAGAGATGGATGAAGATATATCAGGTTATACAGTTTTATCAGGTATGAGTTTAAAATTAGGTTTAGGAGTTGGAGTAGGTTTTTCCTATCTTGATGTTGATAGAATTTACAAAGAAAGTGAAATACTTATTGGAGCAGGCATAAAGGGGGATAGGATTCATTTACCGGTTTCAGTAGGTTTTAATTTGAAATTTCTAAAAAATAAATATATAATTGGTAAAAGGGAAGAGGGTGATATTGTGTTTTCAAAAGGAAAATTAATGAAAACGGTTTCAATAGATTTAGGATTTATTTTCAGAAAAGAAAAATTTTTAGTTTCCCTTTCTTTGAAAGATATAAATAGGCCAGATGTTGGAATTTATGAAAGTGTGAGGAAGAATTGTTCTATAGATTTTGATATCTCCTACAGAGTTTTTCCAGTGTATGAAGGAGACATTTCTTTTGGTTATCTGTATGAAGAAGGAAATAGTAGATTCAGCGGAGGATATTCTCAGTATTTGTATTCAAATCTGGTAAGGGGGTATATCGGAACAAATCTGGATGCTGTTGGTCTGGCGATTTCAGTTGTTTTACCATATCCTAAATTCAGTTTCACCTTTGAATATGGTTATTATTTTCCAATTTATTTAAAGGAGACATTAGGTGCCCATTCTATTAGTTTAAAGTGTGAATTTTAAAGTGGGAAGGGATATAGTTGTAGAAGGATTGACAAAGTCCTTTTCTAAAGGTGTATATGGAGTTAAAAACTTAAATTTTAAAATAAAAGAAGGTGAGTTTTTTGTCGTTGTTGGACCAAGTGGTTCTGGAAAAACCACTTTTTTAAGATTGATAGCAGGACTTGAAAGACCTACTTCTGGAAAAATTTTGTTTGGAGATGAGGATATAACTCATAAAAATCCAAGAGAGAGAAAAGTTGCTATTGTTTTTCAGGAGTATGCAATTTATCCTCATCTTTCAGTATATGAAAATATAGCATTTCCATTAAGGATAAGAAAATATTCAAAGGATTATATTGATAGAAAAGTTAGAGAAGTAGCAAAGATTCTTGAAATAGAGAATCTTCTTTTCCGGAAACCAGATACACTTTCAGGAGGACAGAGGCAGAGGGTTGCACTTGGAAGAGCAATTGTGAAGGATGCTGAAATATTTTTATTTGATGAACCATTATCAAATTTGGATGCAAAATTAAGGATTAGTATGAGGATAGAATTAAAAGAACTTCATAAAAGGATTAAGAAGACATTTATATATGTAACACATGACCAGAGTGAAGCAATGAGTATGGCTGATACAATATGTGTTTTAAAGGATGGTGAAGTTGTTCAATTTGGAAGACCTGACGAAATTTATAATAGACCAAAAAATCTATTCACAGCAAAATTTTTTGGTGTTCCGCAGATGAATATTTTAAAAGGGAAGGTTAAAAATAGAGATGGAGAGATTTATTTTGATGAGGGAAGTGGATCCCTTTTAATTGATGGAAAGTTCAAGAAATATGAGAATGAGGAGATTTTACTGGGTATAAGGCCAGAGCATATATATGACAGATTGTATACCTCAAGACCTGAAAAAGGAACAACACTCATTGCCACATTTGAAATGATGGAAATTCTTGGGAAGGATTTTTATCTCTATCTTAACACAGGGTATCATAATATTGTTGTTAGAACAACATATAAATCTGAAATTAAACCAGGGCAGGATATTATGATTGTATTTGATATGAAGAAGGCACATTTTTTTAATATTAAAACAGGAGAGAGAATTGATTAATATACTTCTTCTTATCTGCATTTTGGTTATTATTTATTTGATTTATGTAAAGGGTTTATTATGTAAGAGAATTAGAGAGATGGAGATTGAAAAAGAGAACCTTACAGAGAGGATCAATCAGAGAGAAGATGAGATGAAAGAGTTAATTAGAGAAAAGAATCTTCTTGAAGGAACTTTAAAAGAATTTAAATTTTTCAGGAAAATATCCTTTATTTTAGCAAGCAGTATTGAAATGAAAAGAATTTTAAATATGATTATAAATGAAGTAAAGGATAGGTTTGGATATGATGAGGTTGTTATATTTTTGAAGGAAGGGGGTCGTGAGAGTTTTTTGCCTTTTCCAGAGAATAAAGTTTTTGAGGAGAGAGTTGTTAAAAAAGTTGAGGAGTCCTATAATACAGGAAAAGTGAATATAGATTCAGAACTTGCATTTATTCCGCTTGAATCAGAAACAGAGGTTTTGGGAGTGGTATTTGTGAAAAAAAGAGGAGAGGTTAAAGAGGAAGAGATAAGAAAACTTATGCTTTATACCTCTCATGCTGTTCTTGCTTTAAAAAATGCAAGGAAATATGAACTTGAAAGGAATTTTAGAAAACTTCTTGAAGAGGAGGTAAGAATTGCAACAGAAAAATTGAGGCGGGCACAGGAGGAGTTAATAAAAAGTGAAAGACTTGCTGCTGTTGGTGAAATGGCTTCAATTGTTGCACACGAGATAAGAAATCCAATGAGTTTTATAAAAATATGTATTGAAAGAGTAGCAAAGTATATGAAAGAACACCCTAGAGATTATAAATATGTTGATATGCTTTTTGAGGAGATACAGAAGATAGATAGAATTTCCGAAAATATGCTTATATTTGCAAAACCTCCCAAACCTAAAATTGAAGAATTTTTTTCAAAAGAGGTTATGGAGAAAGCAAAGTTACTTGTAAATAAAACATTGAGAAAAAATAATATTAAATTGAAGATAGAAATTGAAAACGTTAAGGTAAAAGGAGATTTAAGTCAATTGCTTCAGGTATTTTTAAATCTTTTTCAGAACTCAATTTATTTTCTTAAAGAGTATAACGAGGAAGAAGATAGAATTATTGAGATTATTGGGAATAAAGGAGAGAGTTTTTTTGAGTATATTTTTACAGATAATGGTCCAGGGATTCCTGATGAAATTAGAGGTAAAATTTTTGAACCATTTTTTACAACAAAGGCCCAGGGAACAGGTCTTGGTCTTAGTATTTCTAAGAGACTTTTAAATGAGATGAAAGGTGATATTTTGCTTAATCAGGGTTCTGGAAAAGGAGCGACTTTTAAAATTTTATTACCATTGGGAGGGAAAGATGGCTGTTAAGGTTTTATTGATTGAGGATAACAAACCTCTTTCAGAGATTCTTAAAAATTCTCTCGAAGAAGAGGGATATGAGGTTGAAACTGCTTTTACTGCTGAAGAAGGATTGGAGAAGGCAGAAAGTTTTTTGCCTGATGTTGCTGTTGTTGATGTAAAACTTCCTCACAGAGATGGTATTTCAATTATGAATGAACTTGTTTACAGAACATTTTATCCTTTACCGATAATTGTAGTATCAGTTATAAAGAGTGAAGCGGTTGTCCATGACGCTTTTCTTTTTGGTGCATTCTCTTTCCTCAAAAAACCATTTTCTGTTGAAGAACTTATAAAAGAGATTGAAAGGGCAGTGAAAGATGTAAAGGAGAGGAAGTATAAAAGAATTCTCATTATAGAGGATGATTTGGCTTTAGCAGAGATTCTTAAAGATGAACTTGGTAAAGAAGAAAACTGGAAGGTTGAAATTGCTGAAAATCTTAAGAAAGGAAAGGATTTAATTTCTCCTGTATTAGATTTGATTATTCTTGATATGAGATTTCCAAAAGGAGAAGGGACAGAAATCATAAAGTTTTTACAGAGTAAACCAAGGTGGATACCTGTTATAATTTTTACAGCATATAAAGAGGAGTTCTTTCCAAAGGTGAAAGATGTAGAAGGTGTTTATTTTATGGAAAAGGATGGAAAAGTTGAGGATTTGAAGGAGAAGATAAAGGAAATATTTGAAGGAGGGCAGAGATGAAGAGGTGGCACATAAAATTCAAAACCACAGGAGAGGAAAGAGAGAATATTACAACAGAGGATTTGGTGTCTCTTCTTATTAGAAGAGAAATTCTTGAGGACGATTATATCTGGGATGAAAGAAATTCAAAATGGAAAGAAATAGGAGAAATTGAAGATTTTAAACCATTTTTTAGAGAGAGATATCCGGAAGGAAGGAAAAAGATTTTAATAATTGAGGATGAGGATAATTTGAGAAGTTTTCTTGTTGAACACTTTCATTCCATTGGATATGCTGTTGTAGAAGCAAGGGATGGTTTAAGTGGATTTGAGAAGGTCAGGAAGGAGAAGCCGGATTTAGTTATTCTTGATATAAGATTACCAAAAATGAGTGGTTGGGAAGTGTGTAAGAAAGTAAAGATGGATAAGAATTATAAAAACATACCTATTCTTATGCTTACCTCAGAAAATGAACCTGTATCAGAACTACTCGGACTTTCGCTTGGAGCAGTGGAGTATATTACAAAACCATTCAGTCTTGAAGAGCTGACAAAAAAAATAGATAAACTTGTAAACTCTAAATAATTTTATTAAAATCCCTAAAAAGGGCGGGTAGCCCAGTTGGTGAGAGCGCTGCCCTTACAAGGCAGAGGTCGGGAGTTCGAGTCTCCCCCCGCCCATTTTTAAGGGATGAGGAGAGGAATTACAGTAATTGCAGGAAGATTTAGGGGAAGGAAACTTAATTCTTTAAAAGATCCGATTCTAAGACCTCTTCTTGCAAGATCAAGGAAATCGCTGTTTGATATTCTTGGTAGTTTTGTTGAAGGAAAAAGTTTTTTAGACCTTTATGCAGGAGTTGGAACAGTTGGAATAGAGGCGCTTTCTCGTGGAGCAAGTGAGGTTCATTTTGTTGAGTGTAATAAGAAGGTTTTGAGGGTTTTAAAAAAGAATATTGAAAAGTTGGAGGAGAAGAAAAGGGTGAAAGTTTTTGAGATGAGAGTTGAGGATTTTATAAGATTTTTTAAAAAAAAATATGATATAGTATTTCTTGGACCACCATATAAAGATGGAATAAATACTGGAATTGTGGAAAAACTTGAAGAATTTTTAAATAAAAAATCTATTGTAATTTTACAGCATCATGTAGGACAGAAACTCCCTTTAAAGATTGGAGAGAGATTGTGTTTGAAAAGAAAAAAAATTTATGGAAAAACTGCTTTGTCTTTTTACTCTTTCTGAATTCAATACTATTTTCTAAACAGTATACCGGAGTTTTAAAAAGAGATACAGTATTTAGTGGAAGGGTTGTTATAAAAGGAGACCTTGTTGTTGATAAAGGGGTTGAATTAAAAATTCTTCCTGGAACAATATGTTATTTCATAAATGAAGGAAAGGATAGTTTTACAATTAAAAAAAGGGTTAAGGATACGGAAGTTGATTTTGGCTTTGGAAAAAGAACATCATTAATTGTGAAGGGAAAACTTATTGCAGAAGGAGAAAGTGAAAATACAATTGAGTTCAGAAAAATTCCTGAAAAGGGAGGAAGATATTACTGGGGAGGAATTATTTTTGTTGAAAATTCAGAAGGAACATTAAGACATGTGGAGATAGAGGATGCTCTTGTAGGCATTGCAGGACTTGATTCTTCAAAGATAAATTTTGAACTTTCAAAGATAGAACATTGCGGAATAGGAATGATGTTGCTTGATAATTCAACAGTAAATTTAAATGGTGTTAATGTTACAAATTCAAGCACATCTGGAATGGAATTATATGGATATTCAAAGGCAGAGGTTGAAAGCTCTATTTTTGAAGAAAATCTCGGTAAAGCAATTCTTCTTAATGACTTTTCTTATGTTCTTTTAAGGAATTCAAGAATTATTAGAAATAAGGTTGGTATTGCTGTTTATGATGTTGCAAAGGTTAATATGAAGGATAATGTTTTTAAGGAGAATGAAATAACATCAATTGGAATTACAGAAGAAATACCAGAAGGGGATTACACCTGGAGTGGAGTTTTAAATCTTGACCATGATATAGTAATTCCTGAGGGTAAAACACTCATAATTGAGCCGGGAACAGTTATTTATGTTTCAACAAGAAGTGTAAGGGATTCAAGGGTTCTTAAACTTTCTGGTGGAGAAAGGGTGGATGTAAGTTTCAGGGGACTTGTTGATATAGTTATAAAGGGAGATATATGGGCTGTTGGAGAAGAGAAAAAACCAATTGTTTTTACAACAAAAAGCAAGGAAAAGGGATACTGGGGTGGAATAATTTTTGTAGGAAGAAACTCAAAGAGTAAACTTAAAAATGTTGTTATAAAAGGAGCAAAGGTAGCAATATATACTTGGGATGCATCAGCACCTTTGATAGAAAATACAAAAATTGTTGAAAACTATATGGGAGTTGTTGCCTGTGAAAATTCAGTTCCAATTTTAAAATTCTGTAAAATCTTTAAAAATGTATATGGAATTGCTTCTTATGATTACGCTTCTCCTTCTTTAAGAATGAGTTTTCTCGGAAGTTCATCAAAGGTGGGATTTGGAACAAGGGGAAGTTCATCTCCTTATTTATTTAAAAATGAGATAGAGAATAATGAGGTTGGAGTTGGGGTTTTTGAACATTCATCTCCTAAAATTGAAAAAAATAACATAAAGAAGAATAAATATGGAATAATTGCCCTTGATAAGTCAAAACCGAGTATTTATGAGAATATTTTTGTTAAGAATGAAAGTGGAATAAATTTAAATGACTATACAGATGCAGTTCTTCTTAAAAATAAGTTTATATTGAATGAACTTGCTTTAAAATATGAGGTTACTTCAAATATAAAGATGGTGGATAATTTCTTTGAAAAGAATTTTAAAGATAAAGAGATCCATGGTGGAGGAGCTTTTACTGTATCGGGTATTCTTAAGGAGAATGAACTCTGGAAAGGAGAAGTAGAACTTAAAGGAGATGTTCTTGTCCCTTCTGGAGTTACACTTTACATTGAGAATGCAAAACTATACTTTCCAGATATAACTGATTTTGACCTTGATATAGCAAGGATAATTTCAGGTAAAAAGGAAATTATAACAAATCCGGGCTTGAGTGAAATCATAGTTGAGGGAAAGATTGTTATAAAAAATTCAAGTTTTCTTTCTAAGAAGAAATATATAAAGGAAAACCTTATTAGTGGAGGAATCTTTATTTTTGGAGAGGGAGAACTTAGTGAGGTTGAGATTTACAATTCAAAAGTTGGAATAGGTGTTCTTGGAAAGGGAGTTTCAAATTTAAACAGTATTACAATTTTTGGGGCAGATACAGGACTCCTTATTGGTGAAAATTCAAAGGTAAATGCTGAAGGAGTGAAGATTATTGACTGTAAGAAGGGAATATTTCTTTCTGATAATGCAACTTTAAAGTTTAAAAGAGGGATTCTTTCAAAAAATGGTGAAGGAATTTTATGTTTAGATTCTTCATATCTTGATTTAAGAAACACAATCATTTCAAAAAATAAAAAAGGGATCTTGGTAAAAGATGAAGCAATTGCTATAATTGATAAGAATGTATTTGCAAAAAATTATATGGCAGTTGAGATATTTTCTATCAGGATGCCAGAATTTAAGGAAAATAAGTTTGAAGAGAATGTTAAAACTTCTAATTTTCCTCATCTTTTTAGGTAGTTGTTCTAAAAATTATACTTCAAGCGGTAAGATTGAAACTGATGAGATCTGGAAGGGAAAAATTAAACTTAAAGGGGATGTTATTGTTGAGGAGTTAGCAACACTTAAAATTCTTGAAGGTTCAAGAATTACATATTCAAAAAAGAGTAATTTCAATACTCATTATATAAAGAGTTCTCCAATTGGGAATGTTGATGTTCTTCAGGATGATAGGATTGAGATTATTGTAAAAGGGGTTTTAAAGGTTATTGGAAAGGATGGAAAGGAGGTTATATTTGAAGGGAAAAAACAGGCAGGTGGAATAGTATTTTTATCAGATAAAAAGGGTTCTATTATCAGGTTTGCAAAGTTTTTTAAAACTGGTGTTGCTATAAGATGTTATGGAGAATCAAATCCAGTTATTGAGAATGTTTATATCAAAGGATCAGAACTTGGCGGAATTGGATTATGGGATACATCTAAACCTGTTATAAAAAAAGTAGAAATTGAAGATTCTCTTCATGGAATAGGTGTTTCAGATTTTTCTGAGCCAGAAATATCTTCCTGTGTAATAATGGGAATAAAGAAAGCAGGTATATTTACAGAGGGTGACTCAAAGGCAAGGGTTTTCTCCAATAAAGTTACTGGATGTAATGTTGGAATTGCTATAGGGGATATTTCAAAACCAGAGATTTTCAAAAACAGTATTTCTGGTTGTGGAGCAGGGATTTCAATGTGGGTTAATGCTGAACCGAGAATTTATGAGAATAAGATTTTCAAAAATATTACAGGAATTGTTATTCAGGAAGAGGCAAAGCCATATATTTTTAAAAATGAGTTTTTTGAAAATGGTGGAGGGATTGGAGCAAATGATGGGGCAGAACCTGTTATAGAAGAGAATAGATTCTTTTCAAATCCAAAGTCAATAATAGCAAGCGGAGGTTCAATACTTAGAGTTTTTAGAAATATTATATCTAGTTCAAAAGTTGGAATATTTGTGGATTCCACAGCAAGGGTTTATTTGAAGGATAATAAATTTTATAATGTAATTGAGAAAACAAAGGTTTTGAATAAGGCAAAGATAATTGAAAAATTAAGTTTTTTGTTTATTATAACAGTAGGATTGAAAAGGCAAAAAAAATTTATGATAAAATTTCTATTGATAAAGCAAAGGATATAAAAAACTCAGATGCAATTCTTATTATAGGTGGAGATGGTTCTGTTTTAAGGTTTACACCCCATATAAT
>Ga0180300_10000084_pt1 | contig 32939 bp, 35 predicted proteins | sample GuaBasSediGuay15_FD_121798 | JGI IMG/M metagenome (GOLD analysis project Ga0180300, IMG submission 121798) | Subseafloor sediment microbial communities from Guaymas Basin, Gulf of California, Mexico - Guay15, Core 4569-2, 21-24 cm | ecosystem: Environmental > Aquatic > Marine > Hydrothermal...
CACATAAGGCGGGTCGCCTGGCATCCCCCGGGGTAAAAAGAAATTAATCAGCTCGTATGGGAATTCCATGTACTATGCCGTTTTTTGTATAGAAGCGGGCTATGGAGAAAGATGGCGTGTATATCTCGCATCGAAGCTGAAGAGAGTTGTTGCCGTTGGCGTTATAAGTTATCTTCGATTCTCTGAGCAAATCGTTTTTGGACTCCTCTTCGGGCACCCCCGGTATCGCTTAACTGCATAATAGCCTGCGAGTTTGCGCGGATGGTTGCCCGCAAGGTTGGATGTGACTACCTCGATGAAGCGGTGTTAGTGGGTTTGCCGGTGGCGATACTTTTTCTTAGCTTCATTCAGATTTTCGTGATTTCTCCAACTCCTTCTCAAACTCATCCATTAGAAAATCAATAAAATCACCATTGTTATTGTCATTGGTATCACTCCCTCCTTCACCTGAGCCCCTGCCCCGTATTTCAACATATCGCCTGAGTATCCTGGTTGGCAAGTGAAGAGTTTTGGATAAAATAGCATGCGATAAATCTTCTAATACCTCTTTCGGGTCTCTTCCTTTCTCCATATACTCAATCGCCCTCTTTTTCTCCTCCTCCCTTATTCGCGACCCATGTTTATAGATCATTGCAATTAGCCTTTCAACCTCTTTACGGTTTAAAATATCTTTAAACAGCTCTATCTCTTCCTCTATTAATATTTCCACTTTATCAACTTCAGAAAGCCTCTTCTTCAGATTCTCCTCGCTTATCTCGTATAAACTGTCCAGGTTATATAGCTCCACCCCATCTATCTCGCCCACTCTCTCCTCCACATCCTTCGGATTCGCGATGTCTATAATGAGAAGGTCGTTATCATTCCTGCGATGTGCCATTACGCGTTTCATCAAATCATAATCCAAGATATAATGAGGTGCGGATGTAGTGCTTATAACGACGTCACAAATAGAGAGACAACGCTCACTCTCATCCAACTTTGCCGCCTTACCGCCAACTTCTGCTGCAAGTCGCTTCGCTCTTTCGTACGTTCGATTCGCAACAAACATGGCTTTCAATTTTTTTTCTGAAATAGCTCTTGCTACCAGTGTTCCCATTTCACCTGCACCGATTACAAGAATACTTTTCCCATCCAGTCCCCATGTTACGTATTCTGCAAGTTCAACTGCTGCGGAGCCGATAGAAACAGACCCTTCGTTTATTCTCGTTTCATTTCTCGCTCTTTTCGCTACTTTTATCGCTCTGTCGAACGCCATGTCCAGAAGACCGTCAATCGTCCCTCCTTTCTTGCTTTCCAGATAGCACTTCTTTATCTGTCCCAGAATCTGGTCCTCCCCTACTATCATCGCTTCGAGCCCACAAGCGACCCTCATGAGATGCTCTAATGCATCCTTACCCACAAAAATTCCGCTTTTTTTCAATTTCAGTCTATTAACGACTTCTTCTAAAACCGTCCTTGGCGTTTCCGAGCTGATATATACCTCCACACGGTTACACGTTTTTATAACTACATAACCGTCCACACGTGGGTCCACTGCAAATATTTCTGGATTCAAGCGCTCTGCAATCTCTTCAAGCTCCTCTACACTACATTTTTTATGCGAAAACCATAAAGAGCCGATTTTATGCATCATTATATTTATCACCCACAATTTTGAAAATAAGTTTTTCTGCAACTTTAACCGGCGCATCAAGAGCAGCCCAGCATTCTGGGTCATCCAAAACACGGTTCAAAATCTCTCTCCTCCTCACCTCTTCTTTAATCTTTCCTTTTAAATATTCCCTCAGGTTGGACTGAATTAGCAGCATCTTTTCCTCTTTATCTCCTATAAGCGACGAAATCTTCGTCTTCATATATCTAGCCATTGCAGGTCCTTTCCCGCTGGTAGAGACAGAAATCAGGAAACCTCCTTTATTTACAACCGAGGACAAAAACACATCCCCAACATGCCTATAATTAACAAGCGCATCAAATTTTGTCGTCTCTTTTAAAATACGCCCGTTTAGAGTTTCATCATCGGTGCAAACGAGGACTAAAAAAGCTCCCTTTATTATCTCTCCCAGATTCTGATCCCACAAGTCACATTGGAAACACTGAATTTCTCCCTCTTCATTCATCTCTTCTATGCGAGGTGTGAAATCAAGGCTGTAAACTTCTACATTCAACCGCAAAGCTCCTTCTCTGTTCGTATCTAAAATCTGATGTATTTTCCTTTCCGCAATAGTACCGCCGCCAAACACAACTATTCTTTTACCAGAGAGGTCAACATAGAGAGGAAGCATAGCTTTTTTCTTTTATTAAAATATTTTCACTTTTAATTTTTAAAGTTTTCGCTTTTTTTCTTTGCGCTCAGCATCAATCCCTCCATGTGACTTCAACCTCATCAGGTCTGTAATTCGGCTTAACCGCGGATTTCTCTATCGGCGTTGTGTTGCCGCTATTGAACATTAGCAGTCCAAGATAAGCAATCATTGTGCCGTTATCCTTCAAATATTTGTTCTCAGGGACGTAAAATTTTGCACCTCTATCGCGACACATTGTTTGTAGCATCTGCTGTAATCTCTGATTCGCTCCTACGCCACCTGCTAACAGCATTTCATCCTTCCAAAGATGTGCCATTGCTCGCTCTGTTACTTCTGTGAGCATAGCAAACGCAGTTTCCTGAAAGGAATAACATACGTCCTCTATTTTATAGTGGTGTACATTTATAGCGTCCTTAGCTGAGGTGGTCAACCCGGAAAAAGACAAATCCATTCCCTTTACTACATACGGCATATAAACATATTCGGAGCCTTTTGAAGCCAGCTCTTCTATCTTTGGACCTCCTGGATGACTTAGTCCTAAGTAGCGAGCTAACTTGTCCAGAGCATTTCCTATTCCTATATCGAGAGTTTCTCCCATGATGCGATACCTTCCGGAACGGTATGCCAATACTTGCGAGTTTGCTCCACTTACATATAACACCACCGGGTCTTTCGTTCCGCATCGCCACCTTCCGATTTCTATATGAGCGATGCAATGATTAACGCCGATTACAGGTATTTCTAAAGAAATGGCGAGAGCTCTCGCTGCCGTAGCTACTGTTCTGAGACAAGGACCCATACCCGGACCCTGCGAGAATGCGATTGCGTCTATATCCCTTAATGAAAAACCCTCTTTTTCTGCACCTCTTAACGCTCGCGAGACTACCTTTTTTAGCTCAGATGCGTGATGTTGCGCCGCTTCTCTTGGATGAATACCTCCATACAACGGCTTATATGTTGATTCTGCTTCGTGTACCACACACTCTTCGCTAACCAGCGCAGCGCTGAGGTTCCATGCAGTTCCTTCGAGTCCTAAGATAAGCGTCATAAAGCCTTTTCTTATAACCTTTCTTTATTGTAAAGAGAAAGTGCTAAGAAAAGAAGTAATAGTGGATACAAATGCACTGCTTATACCCGGAGAATTCGGCGTTGATATATTTGAAGAGCTTGAGAGACTTGGATATGAACGTGTAATTGTGCCTAAGGCGGTCTTGAAGGAGTTGGATAGGCTCAGACACAGAGCAGATTTGAAAGGCAAAGAGAAGAGAGCGGCGAATATTGGTTATTCTTTAGTGCTTAAGTATATGTGGGGTTGTGGAGCACCGCTCCATAGGTGCAAGGTGATAATAAACGAAGAGGAAGAGGGAAGGGGAAGAAATGCTGATGAGATAATTGCAGAGTTGGCATTGAAGAAAAAAGCAGCAGTCCTAACAAACGATGAGCCCTTGATGAGAAAATTGTTAAAATCTGGAGTAGTAACGGTGTATTTGAGAGGGGAGAATAGGTTGGAGGAATATAAGTGAAGAAGTTCATCATCTCTCTTCATTGACTTATTAATATAAGCCTTTCCACGACCTCGACCCAGCCTTCTGGTCCTTCGCCTTGCGCTTTATAAAGATTTGGCAATGAAATATCCAGCCATCCACCCTTCTTATTCTTTACCAAGGCTGGTTGTTCCACCGCTTTTAACATCGGTATATCATTCATACTATCTCCAACACCTATGGTCTTCACTTCTCCATATTCGCGCTTGAAGAGCTCAGTGAGAATCTTCACCGCTTTGCCCTTATCCGCGTTCTTACCGTGAATGTTGTAATATCTTCCCCCATGAGTAACAGCAAACCCCTTATCCTTGATTTTCTCGAACAAAATTACTTCCTTCTCTTTTGGTTCATCAAAAATGAAACTCTCGTTATATTCCTTCTCTTTTGCAAGTTTCGCCTTCTCTACATCTAAATTCGCATCGGCTCCAACCTCCTCGGCTGTCATATCTCCAAAACCCGTGATTTTAAATCCCGTTTCCTCTTTGATTTCCTTTAAAGCTTTTCTTAACTTCTCATACGAAGCACCGAGTTCAATAACGCAGTAACTACCCTTCTTTTTACATTCAAAACCAAATGAAAAGTAATTCTCAGGAATGAATATCGCTCCTCCATTATCTACAATAAACGGGTCCTCTATTCCCAGCTCTTTTCGGTAGTATTCGTTCTCGGCTAATGTCTTCGCAGTGCAAAATACGACTGGGATGTTTCTCCTCTGCAAAGTTTTCAGAGCCGGAAGCGCTGCTTCGTAAGAATAATCATCGAGGTCAAGCAGGGTTCCGTCAAGGTCTGTGAAAAGAACTTGTTTCATTTCCTATACCGACCGAACGATTTCTCCTTTCAAATCCTTCTCCTCCTCTTCCAATTTGCCCTCGTTGGTCGCCCCTTGTTTAAACCTTACAAATGTTTCGGATTTGCCTTCCAGCAATTTTGTAAATTTACTCGAGTCAATCCCACCGATAGGCGGCATCACGATGTTCGCTTTTGGCTTTTCCCACATATCCAGAATATCTCCTAACTCCTCAAGCACCTTTGACCTCACATAATCATTGCAGAGCTTACTGTTGTAAACCGTGCAAAGCGAGCCAAGCAGCATGTTCTTAATATGCTCTTCTCCTTTTTCCTCGTGTAAGTGTGGGTTTAATGTCTCTATCTGAAAAATCTCAATTCCTGCATTTGCTGCATCTTGATACGTTATCTTTTCCGCTTTCAACCCAAATTCATCAAACAAATACACGAAGTGGTATGGTTCAATTGAGTAACCGGTCGAATAGCTCATTATGTCTGCGAGTTTTGTCGTCAGCGCATGTTCGCCAGCATTTCCCGTTATCACAACCCCGGTCTCAAATCCCGTGCTGGTAGAGATCAGGAGATTGAGATACTTGTTTGTCGTCTCGCTTACTCTGCCCCATTTTTTAAAATAAAGTCTATCCTCCACTACTTTTGGCTTGTATCGCCAGTGAAGTCTCACCATGCTGTAAGGCGATTCTGACATGCAGAACCCTGCGGCATAATCCATTACATATTCACGCACGGAACCCGGAATGTAGTTGTCGGCATCAGCAAACCCGATAAAATCCTTTTCCAGCGATTTTGCAAGCATCATGCCTATTATCATACCTTCGGACTTCCCATCTCTGACCAAATCATCCTTATCGAGAAGATAGTCATATCCGGTTTCATAAAAAGCAAATCCCACTTCAGGGTCTTTCTGGTGTATGCAGAGAATTTCTTGCTGTGTGAGGTCGTGGAATTTTGTTATCATATCCTGTTCCATTTTGTATATATCATGATTTTCCCTCTCGCTGTTTGACACCACAATTACAGAGCAGTCAAAAGGGATTGCCCTTAAAACACCATCGAGCAGATGTATTTTTTCATCCTTCACGGGTATGATGATTGCAAGACGCCTCAAAACATCTTTGATTGCTTCAAAGGGGATGTCTTTTGCACGCGGATTTTCAAAGCCGCCGGAATCAAGTTTTAATATACGCTGCAGCTCGTGTATCTTCACCGAGCCGAATATTTCCGTACGCCTTGGCATATCAATAAGCATCTTTTCAACACCCCTGTATATGTTAGTTAGTTTATTTTATATATTATATATCTGTTTATTATTTGTAGAGATGCTGATAAGATTTAGGCAGAGGAAAAAATGCCACGTTCACATGGGGAGAGGAAAAAAACAAGGAAGAAGTTGAGCAAGAGAAAAAGGGAGCGAGGGCTGTCTCCAATAAGCAGAACAATTCAAAGATTTGAACTTGGGGAAAGCGTACATATCCGCATAGACCCGAGCATCCAGAAGGGTATGCCACATCAAAGATTTCACGGCATGACTGGTAAGATAATAGGAGAGCAAGGAAGGGCGTATATCGTGGAAATATCAGATGGAAAAAGGGAAAGGAGAAAGGTGAAGGAGTTATTTATTCGTGCCGAGCATCTGAGCCCACAAGAAATTGGGATTAATAGGGGATAATAACAAATACAAATTTTTTTATATAGGGAGGGTGAAATAATAAAACATGGTAGAAAGAAGAAGGAGACCTTCAATATTTGATTTTATGGAGAAGTATATAGAGCGGATGTTCGAGGAGACGCGAAGACTACCACTGCCATTTGGGGAAGAATTCACGCGAATGTGGAGAAGAGAGCGAGAGCCGGAGGACATAGAAGAGTGGCTAAGAGACCCGTTTGAAGAGATGACGAGGAGATTAGAAGAGGAATTGCCAGAGGAGTTCAAGGATTTTGTAACGGAGGAGGAGACGCCAGAGGGAAGGGTAAGGAGATATGGTCCTTTCATCTACGGGTTCTCCTATACAAAGGAGCCGGGGAAGGAGCCTGAGATAAAAGAGTTCGGGAATATTAGACCTTCGTTCCGAAGAATAGAGCCTATTCCAAGAGGCGAGCGCGAGCCGTTGGTAGATACAATCGAGCAGAAGGATTATTATGAAGTCGTAGCAGAATTGCCAGGCGTTGAGAAGAAGGATATAAAATTGCATGCCACTGAAGACACGCTGGAAATAAGAACGGAAAACGAGAAAAGGTACTATAAGGAAATACCTTTCGATATGCCTGTAAAACCTGAAACTGCAAAGGCGACTTATAAAAACGGCGTACTCAGCGTGCGGATAACAAAGAAAGAAGGGGAGAAGAAGAAGACGACTATATCCCTGGATTAAACAAAAGAAGGGCATGGATAGAAGGCGGTGGAAAAGTATAAGTTCAGGCTTTGGACTTAAGTAGGGGGTATAGTGACTTGGGGTGGGGACACTATAAAATTGCAAAATGGCGAAAGAGTTAGACTGCTTGGGATTGGATTAATACACCAGAAAAGGGACAACCATATTACGAAGAAGCGACAAATAGATTGAAGGAATTAATTGAAGGGAAAAACCATTACGTTAGAAAAAAATATCAAGTCACAGACCTCGCATTTAAGATACGAATCTTGTGACTATGAAAAATCAATATGGTGGCATCCCGCCTGGTGGCATTCCTTCACCCATCCCACCTGGTGGAACTCCTGGTGCACCACCAGGTGGCATTGTCTCGCGCTTTGACGCAATCACATCGTCTATTCTGAGTATCATCGTTGCAGCCTCTACTGCCGATTTTACCGATTGTTTCTTTGTCCTCAACGGTTCTATCACACCCCCTTGCCACATGTCAACGATTTTACCGGTATACACATCCAACCCTGCATTCTTCTCACCTCGTTCATGTGCGGCTTTCAACTCCACCAGCTTATCTATCGGGTCGAGTCCGGAATTTTCCGCCAATGTCCGTGGTATTATCTCCATCGCCGCTGCGAAATTCTCCACCGCTAATTGCTCTCTTCCTTTTAATGACGCACTATATTCTCGCACGCGCAGTGCCAATTCCGTTTCCACTGCACCGCCGCCTGCAACGGCTTTTCCATCCTCGATTATGCACCCTACAACTCTGAGCATATCATGTAAAGCGCGCTCAACTTCATCCACTACATGTTCTGTCCCGCCTCTTAGCACAATGGACACCGCATGAGGATTCTCGCACTCCTGTATAAACAGCATCTTATCACCCGCTATTTTTCTCTCCTCCACTAAGCCAGCATGCCCCAAATCGCTTTCGCTTATCTCTTCCACGTTAGTTACTATTTTACCGCCCGTAGCTTTTTCCAATTTCTCCATATCGCTCTTCTTCGCCCTTCGTACCGCGACAATGCCCTCCTTCGCAAGATAATGCTGCACGACATCATCTATCCCCTTCTGACATATCACGACATTCGCCCCGCTTTCTTTTATGCGCTCCGCCATCTTTCGCATCGTTCTTTCCTCTTCATCAAGGAAACCCTTTAACTGGTCTGACGATGTTATCTTTACTTCTGCACTCGTCTCTGTCTTCTTCACTTCCAGCGCAGCGTTAATCAACGCTATTTTCGCATCCTCTACTTTTCTCGGCATTCCGGGATGTACTACTTCTTTATCCAGTGCCATTCCCTGCACCAACTCGGTATCGCCTATTCTCCCTCCCACTTTCTTCTCCACGTTTATATTATCCGTGTCAACCATTCTTTTCCCACCGTGACCAGTTTCCATGATTGCCTTAACAGCCTTTATTGCTATTCTCGAGAGGAAATTACGATAAGCCTCGGAGAATTTACCGGTGATTGCGGTTCGTGCTATCTTCTTCAACTCGTCGTCATTGTTTATGTCTATATCCATAGCAATTTCCTCCAGCACCTCTATCGCCTTTTCTGCCGCAAGTCGGTATCCAGATGTGATTACCGAAGGATGCAATTCCTGCTCCAATAGCTCCTCAGCCCTCTTTAGCAGTTCGCCTCCAATTACAACCGCGGTTGTCGTGCCGTCACCTGCTTCCTCGTCCACCGTTTTCGCAACCTCCACCATCATCTTCGCTGCTGGGCTGTCTATCTCCATCTCCTTAAGAATGGTCACACCATCATTTGTTATAACCACGTCACCAAGAGAATCCACAAGCATCTTATCCATTCCCTTTGGACCCAAAGTAGTGCGAACCGCAGAAGCGACCGCCTTCGCCGCATTTATGTTCGTGCTCTGCGCCTCTCTCCCTCGTATTCTCTCACTCCCTTCTCTCAAGACCAATACCGGTATTCCACCTAACTGTCCTGCCATTTTTATATCTCCTTAACTCTATGTAGCATTTCAATTACCCATTAATCATATTAATATAAATACTTTGAAACTATTGACTGTTAAAGCTGGAACGAAGAGTGGGAGAGAATAGTAACATGAGACTGGTGATGAAATTTGGAGGGGGAGCAGTAGCAGACGGTGGAAAGATAAAGGCAGTGGCGGACTTGATACGGCGGTATAAAGAAGAAGGAGGAAAGGAAATGGTTGTGGTTACCTCTGCAATTTTCAACGTCACGGACATATTACACGAAAACGCAACCAGGATAGCAAAAGAAGGGGAAGTGGAAAAGGTAAAAGAATTCGTGGAGGATTTGAAAAAGAAGCATGAAATAGCTGCCTCAAGGGCGGTAGATAATAAGCAAGTGTTGAACGTGGTGAAGGAAGAAATAAAAGAAAGAGTAGGGGAGATGGAGAAAGCTTTGGTTGGAATATGCCTCTTAGGCGAATTGACCGCAAGGTCACTTGACTATATCGTCTCGTTTGGCGAAAGATTTGCGGCGCCCATATTGGCTGGCGCGTTACAATCAACGGGAATGGACGCAGTGCATCTTACCGGTGGTGATGCGGGAATAATAACGAATGAGGACTATGGCAATGCACAGGTAATGAGAAGCGCAGAAGCGACGATAAGAGCGAGAATTATGCCTTTATTGGACGGCAATAAAATACCTGTCGTTTGCGGATACACCGGCGAAACGAAGAAAGGGATAATAACAACGTTGGGTAGGGGTGGGTCGGACTATACTGCTACCATAATCGGTGCGGCGATAGATGCTGATGAAATATGGCTCTGGAAAGAAACGGAGGGGATAATGAGTGCAGACCCTAAGATAATACGGAACGCAAGAAAAATACCTTATATTTCATACGCGGAAGCGATGGAACTATCTTATTTCGGCGCTTCTGTTCTCCATCCAAGAGCGATAGAACCTGCAATGAGAAAAAGGATACCGATACGTGTGAAGAATTTACTCAAGCCTGAAGATAAGGGCACGCTTATTGGTGAAGAGCCAGAAAAAACAAAAAAGGCTGCCAAAGCCATTACTCTCATTGAAAACACTTCTATCATCAATATCGCTGGGGCAGGTGTGAGAAGCATATCAGATGTTGCAGCACGTATATTCTCTGTCTTAGCCGCTAAAGGAGTGGACATCATAATGATAAGTCAGGGGTCATCAGAACGAACGATATCTATCGTCATAGATAGCGCACAATTGGACTGCGCTATCGGTGCGATACAGAGCATGAATGCAGGTGGCACCGTGATACGCGACTTCACATCCAATAGCAACGTTTGCGCAATGGGTGTTGTCGGAGCAGAAATGGCAGGAACGCCTGGAGTTGCCGGGAAAGTCTTTTCCGCTCTTGGTAAAGAAGGAATAAGCGTGATAATGATCTCTCAGGGCAGCTCAGAGTTTAATATCTCTTTTGTGGTAAAAAAGGAAGATGCTTATAAGGCGGCGCAAGCGATACACGATGTGTTTGAGATGGGGGCGTAGTGGATTTGGGATTCTATCTGGAGTTAACCAAATGAAATAAAAATTATAACCTATTTATCTTATGGAAATACTAATTTAATAGGGAATAAAAAAAGAGAGTGAAGATCATGATTGAATTAAATGGGGTGAGCAATAAGGGTGTGGATGAGCAACTGGAAACCGATCTGTTAGCAGGTGTTGAAATAAAAACAACCGAGGATGTAGAAGTTCCAAAGTTGCTGATTGACCAGGTGATAGGGCAGGAACATGCAGTGGAAGTGATAAAGAAGGCTGCTAAGCAGAGAAGACACGTGATGCTGATAGGCACCCCCGGCACTGGGAAGTCGATGCTTGGAAGTAGCATGGCGGAATTGCTGCCCAAGGAGGAATTACAGGATATACTGGTATATCCCAACGCAGAGGATAAAAACACACCAAAGATAAGGGTTGTTCCATATGGTAAGGGAAAAGAAATAGTGGATGCACAGAAGGTAGAAGTGAGAAAACGCATTCAGATGAGAAGTACTTTTCTCATGTTCACTTTCTTCCTCATTATGGGTATGGGTTTTATTTATGCATTACAATTCAGTCCAGTTAAAATAGAGTATATTTTTTTGTCAATGATTGCTGCTACGCTTTTACTTTTAGTGTTCAGATGGATGATGCCGAAGGAGGAGGCGATGATGCCGAAGTTGCTTGTTTCCAATTTCGGGCGTGAGACGGCACCTTACATAGATGCAACGGGAGCGCATTCCGGGGCTCTGCTCGGCGATGTCAGGCATGACCCATACCAGTCAGGTGGGTTGGAGACGCCGGCACACGACAGGGTAGAGGCGGGCGCTATCCATAAGGCGCATAAAGGTGTTCTTTTCATTGATGAGATAAACACGCTGAGGATAGAAGCGCAGCAAAACCTGCTCACTGCGATGCAGGAGAAGGAGTATCCGATAACAGGGCAATCAGAGAGAAGTGCCGGAGCTATGGTGAAAACAGAGCCGGTACCATGTGATTTCATCATGATCGCTGCTGGCAATCTGGATGCCGTAGCTGGTATGCACCCTGCCCTCCGTTCTCGAATCAAGGGATATGGATACGAGATATACATGAAAGATACGATGGACGATACCCCGGAGAACAGGAAAAAACTTGTCAGGTTCATTGCTCAGGAAGTGAAACGGGACAAAAAGATACCTCACTTTGATAGAAGCGGCATGGAAGAGATAATAAGGGAAGCGCGAAGAAGAGCGGGCAGGAAAGGGCATCTTACTTTGATATTAAGGGACCTGGGCGGATTGGTGCGTGTTGCAGGGGATATTGCTCGTGCCGAAGGTGCTAAATATACAAATGGCGAGCATGTGATAAAAGCAAAGGCGATGGCAAAATCCGTGGAGCAGCAGGTGGCTGATGAATATCTGGAGCAAAAGAAGGACTATAAATTGTTTAAAACAGAGGGATTTGAGATAGGCAAGGTAAATGGACTCGCAGTAGTGGGCGATTCGGGAGTTATGCTCCCAATAATCGCAGAAGTTACACCAGCGCAATCAAAGGAGGAGGGAAGGGTAATAGCAACTGGTAGATTGCAGGAAATAGCACAGGAAGCAGTGCAAAACGTCTCCGCAGTGTTCAAGAAGTTCACGGGGAAGAACATATCCACGAAAGACATCCATATTCAATTTGTAGGTACGCACGAAGGAGTAGAGGGCGATTCCGCCTCTATTTCTGTTGCCACTGCGGTCATTTCTTCTTTGGAGAATATTCCGGTGGACCAGAGTGTAGCGATGACAGGTTCTTTGTCCGTGCGAGGTGATGTGTTGCCGGTAGGAGGAATAACGCCGAAGGTGGAGGCTGCTGCACAGGCAGGCATTAAAGAAGTATTGATTCCACAGTCAAACCTGAATGACGTGCTCATCGAAGAGAGGTATAAGGATAAGGTGAAAATAATACCTGTGGTAACAATAGAGGACGTGCTTGAACATGTCTTAGTGGGTAAACTGAAGAAGAAGTTCATAGAGAAGATAAAGAGTTTCACAACTGGCGTGGAGAAGATTATCCCGGAAAGCGTTGTGGATAAACGAGTGATTCAGCATTAAAACTTTCTTTTAAAAAGAAAGTTTTATCAAAGAAACTTATATCGCTTTCTTTAGTATCAGAATTCCATAACCTCAGGAATCCCCAGCCGGTTTACGAGCTCAAAAAGAAGCTTCTGCTTGAAATTTGAGTACGCGACCTTATTAGGAACTGCTATTGCCATCTTCCGTTCAGATAATTTTGGATATGCGTCTTTAAACACAACATCGATTTGCCTGATCCATTTTGGTATGCGCTCGGTTATAAAGACCACCGGAAAGTCTTTCCATTCCCTTGCTTCATACCTCGATAAGCAATCAGTAATTACAAAAGAAAGTGTATCATGCTCTACAAGCGCATTGCCTGTGATAAACATAAGGGTGTCATCGGGTGTGAACTCGCTGAAATATCCTACCGTATCCTCTACTTTTTCACTCCCGGGTATGCCAAGAGTCTCAGCAAGTTCTTCTTTTCGCTTTTCACGCTCCATTCTCCGCCTCGCATCCTCTATAAGTTTTTCTATCTCTTTCTCAACCGTCTTTTTAATAGGCATCTCAGCCAGTTTATTCGTTTTCCAATCACTTACTCTTTCCTTAACTTCTTTTATTTCATCCTCCCTCTGGATTAACTTCAGAAATTCTGTCGCCTGTCTCTTCCCATACACACAGAGATTCTCCTTAATAAACTCCTCTGCCAATGAGCTGAAGACCGCAGGAGAGAACATCTCGGAGATCTCGCTTTTTATAATTTCATATTGTGAGAACTCGCCGATTCCATGCATGCCCATTTTCAAAAGTAATTCTATCATTTTCAGTGCAGCGGCATTTCCTTCTTTCACCGCTTTTTCAAAATATTCCGATAAGTCGGATGGCTGAGGTGAAAATCCGGCTGCGATTTCGTTGAAAACCTCTTCATAGCCCGACAAGCAAAGATATTCCTTATAAGTACCTATTTTTAGAATACGTTCTCTTCTAAGCAGTTTTAACAAATCTTTACAATCCTTTCCTGTCATTGCACGGAAGTTTTTCTCAAGTGCTTCTTCTGTTGTATATCCTTTCAATGGATAAAATATCCCCAGCAGCGTCTTCATATCCTCATTTGCCTCTACTAACCTCAAAATAGTGCTTCTATACTCATCGGGAAACATTTCTTTCACCTCCCACACTACCGTTTTCACCCAACAACTGGTCCACGAGCCATTCGGCATCGAACTTCCTCAGATCCTCATATCCCTGTCCTGTGCCTAAGAATAAAATGGGTTTAGAAGTAGAATGAGCGATGGAAATAGCAGTGCCTCCTTTCGCATCTATGTCTACTTTTGTCATGATGGAAGCATCGATTCCTACGACTTCGTCGAATTTCTTCGCTCTTTCTACTGCATCGTTCCCTGCTGTCGCTTCATCAACAAATATCACCAGGTCGGGCTTTGTCACCCGGCATATCTTCTTCAACTGTTCCATGAGATTTATGGAAGTATGCATTCTGCCTGCGGTATCTGCCAAAACCACATCTTTTCTATTCGCCTTCGCATATTTCATCGCATCATATACAACCGCGGCAGGGTCTGCACCGTATTGATGCTTTATCACTTTTATTCCCAAATTAGATGCGTGCTCTTCTATTTGTTCCGTTGCACCAGCCCTGTAAGTATCCGCAGATGCAATCACCACCGAATGACCGCCACCGAGTAACTTCTTCGCCACCTTTGCAATACTCGTTGTCTTTCCAGTGCCATTCACGCCGACAAAAACGATATTTACTGGCTTATCACTTTTATTCACGAACTCCTCAAGATCCAGTTTCTCACCGTGAAAAACCTTTAACAGCACATCTTTTATTGCTCCTTTCACTAATTCTCCAGTACTCACGCTCCATTTCTTACTCTTGCCCACCAATTCTGACCTCACCCCAGAAATCAACTCCTCAACTACGGATAGTGCAACGTCACTCTCCAATAACGCGGTCTCCAGCTCCTCCAGAGGCTCATTCAAATCTTTATTTGCCAAAATCGTTTCTCCCTCTAATAGCGCCTTCCCTTTCTCTGTTATTTTCTTCTCGACGGCTTTAGAGAAGTCCCGTAGCTTATTCCTCAGTTTGTCGAACATTTTTTGTTTCGTTAAGATCAGACTTTATCTTCCCGCGCCAGCCCCACTGCTGCCTGCGGATGCGATTTCTTGCAGCCTCGTCTGTATTTTCTGTGCCTCCTGCTCCATCCTTTGCAGTACTCCAGTCATTTCACGCTGCGAATTCTCTAACTCCTTCTTTTTTTCCTCAAGATACTCCATTGAAGAATCAGGGTCTTTTTCCGCACTCACGCCCCCTCCTATTCTAACTATTATTTTATCGGTATTGCTGAGTGTAGCGTAAACAGAAGAGTTAGCTCCTATTGGCACTATCAGTTCGTCTCCCGCTTTCATGCGCTTCAACTGTTTTATCGTCTCAATCGCCTTCTCATGCTCTCCAATCGCCTGTCGGACAAAAATCAGTTCCTGAGACGTCGTCTCGGCTTGCGCCTGGTACTGTCGCAATCTTAAAATCAGAGATTGCACCTCTGCTTGCTGCTCCTGCTCCCTCCTTCTTTCAGTTAGCTCTCTTTCTTCCATTTTTATCGCCTTTTTCTTCAGGTATTATTTATTACATCACTTCTTCTTTAAAACCTTTAAGAAAAAATTTTTATTAAAATAGATAGTTGTTTCTCAAATAATGAAAATAAAAGGTAGAAGCATCTCAAAAGGAGTAGCCACCGGAGAAGCGTTAATTTCAAAGCAGAAAATTTCATTCCTCGGTGCAGTAGATCCTGCCACTGGTATCATCGTGGATAAATCACTTGATGTCTATGGAAAAGAAATAACAAATCGTATTTTGATATTTCCTGGGGGTAAAGGCTCAACGGTTGGCTCTTATATAATATACCTGCTTAAGAAGCATGGAAAAAGTCCATGTGCCATGATTAGTCACAGGGCAGATACAATAGTGGCAGTGGGGGCGATCATAGCAGAGATACCGGTTGTTGATTCGCTTGAGATTGACCCAATTGAAGGCGAACTGATACAGGACGGACAGGAGGTGCTTGTGAATGGAACCGGAGGCTACATTGAATTTTGAAATGCGAAAAACGTTGGAAAAGCAGAGATACCACTTTGTAGGCACGCACAAGCATAGTGCGGTAAAAACATGTTTATGGCTGTGGAAATCAATAAGAGGGGAGGGAAATTGCTATAAGGGCAAATTTTACGGTATCAGTGCGCACAGATGTGTTCAGATGACGCCCTCTATTTTCTGCAACCAGCGGTGTGTCCATTGTTGGCGTCCTCTTGAAGCTTTCACGATAGGAACAGAGCCAGATCTAAAGGAACAGCCAATCGAATGGGATTCTCCGGAAGAGATAGTAGAAGGATGCATAAAAGAACAAAAAAGGCTTATTTCGGGGTTTAAAGGCTCACCAAAGACAAACCGCAATGCCTTTGCGGAAGCTGAGGTTCCAAAGCATGCTGCTATTTCACTCATAGGTGAGCCTACTTTGTATCCCTTTTTAAAGGAGCTTATACAGGAATTTCATTCGTATGGCATGACAACTTTTGTGGTGACGAATGGCACGAATCCGGACATGCTGCGAACAATAAGCCCATCTCAGTTGTATCTATCCTTGAATGCACCAAATGAAGCCATTTATAAAAAGGTTTCACATGCTGACTACTGGTCCCGGATAAACGAATCGCTGGCAGAGATGAAAGCGAAGAAAGGAAAAACGAGAACTGTCATAAGAATCACCTGCATAAAAGGGCTAAATATGGTGAATCCGGAGGGATATGCAGAATTGTTAAAAAGAGCCAATCCAGATTTTGTAGAAGTGAAAGCATATATGCACATAGGATATTCAAGAAAACGGTTGCCTCGTGAAGCTATGCCTACGCATTCGCAGGTGAAACAATTTGCAAGCGAAATTACGGAACAGTTGGTTCATTATAAGATTGTAGATGAATCGGAGATAAGCCGGGTGATTCTTATGGCTTATAATAGCTCAACCCGCTCTAACAGCGCTTCAAGAGGAACTGAATGCGATTGCACCCCTGCCACTTCGTATGCATCCGCGCCCATTGCCAGCGCAATAAGCTGAGCATAATTTATAACTGGCAGTCCAAGTTCCTGACCGCTTTCCTTTTCAATGTGTTCCTGGTTTCTATCCAGTGTCATCTGGCACCCTGGACAAGCTACAAGAACAACATCCGCTCCTGCCTCTTTAGCAGATAGCAGCTTTCTTTGCGCAATTTCTCTTGTAAGGTACCTTCGTTCTTCTTCTATTGTATGACCAAAGCCCATACCACAGCATAAGCTCTTTTCCGCATACTCAACAGGCTCTGCTCCAGTAACTAAAACAAGCTCATCCAATAAATTCGGTATCGCGGATTTCCTGAACATCTTCGTATAATGGCAGCCATTATGCGTAGCAACTCTTAGACCAGCAAGGCTATGCTTGCTACGCTTGCTATGCTTTATTTCCTCTTTTATCCTATCTCTTTGCGCCCATAGTATTTCTGAAACGTGGGCTATATTGACCCCTCCTTTGTATTTCCTGTTCACTTTGCTCAATACTTCTTCATTTACCTGCCTCCCTATTTCACTATTCAAAATCCCTGCTGACTCCGTAAGCACACCGTAACTTGTTTGACAGACCGGCGCTAAATTCGGATACCCTGCTTCTTCTGCCAGTGCGAAATTCCTTGCATTTACCGCGAGCATTGTGGAAAAAGGTATTTTATCACCGTAATAAGCAAATCCCGTACATGTTGAGTGCGCAGGGTCGTCCATATAATCAATGCCAAGCAGGTCAAATATGTATTTTATACTCGTGGTAATACCGGGATAGTGTGCGTCACCGATACAACTGTGGAACAAATAGATTTTGCTCTCGGGAATATATTTCTTTACTTCTTCGTTTTCTTTTCCTTTTTTGATTTTTTTATACTCTGTTCTATCTACAATTCCCCTTATCTCATCAAGCGATTCCTGAGGTATATCTCGATACAGCCCTTCAAGTCCAAGCTCAGACCGCGTCTTTTTCATGTTATTGTATATCTTTTCCCAAGAAGAGCCCCATTCCGGAAACTTATCCGGAGAATGAGTATCCAGTGTCACACATAAACCGGTATCGTAAAACGAATTGCAATGTATCTCTTCCTGACATTTTAACTTCTCGCTCTCGTTTTCCCTTAAAAACTTTACTATGTCCGCTACACAATTACCTTTTCTGCAAGCGTATTCACAGGCGTGGCAAGAAAAGCACTTTTCTAATGGATAATCCTCGATATCCCTCCCTGAGATAAGACACTCTACTAATCTTCTCGGATTGTATCTCTTATCTAATGAGGCTGCGGTGCATACCGAAGTGCACGCACCACATTGAATGCAAGAATAAAAATTAGTGATACGGGGGTCTGTAAGTAGCCAGCGTATCCTGATTTTTCCCAGGTCTTCTATACTATCAAGCATTTTTTTATACATAAATCTTCTTTCCGTGGTATCGCTATTTAAATTTTTCTATTTTTGTCTATTAAATTGCCTTATTGTATAGTAAGCTACCAAAAAGTATAAATAAAGAGAAATCTTTTATACTATAAGATATGAGCATCGTTGACGATATAGTAACTGAAATCTTCAGGCATAACAAAGAACTGCCCGCATTATTGGCAAAAACAATCAAACAGAGACTCGGCGTTAGCATAGGGGAATTCAGCGAAAAGTCAGGGATACCGGCAAGCACACTTTACAAAATCCTTTCCGGCGAGCGTGATCCGAACCTGCGCACCTTCAGGAGGATATTAACCACGATAAGAGAGATAGAAAGAGGGTATGCGAAAAAGAAGAAGAAATTTATCGCTATGATCTGCTCTCGAGGTTGTTTGGAGGTGTTGGAAAAAACAACAATAACCGCTGGAAGAGAGACTTTTGACATCAAAGAATATTCAGTAGCGAGCATCGAAGAGGCAATAATCGGAGCGATAAAAGCGGAGAGGGATGGTGCATCCGCACTTGTATGTGCACCCATTGTCAGCTCTACGGTTGAAAAGGTGGTTAATATTCCGGTGGCAACGATAAGGCCGGGTTCGAGTGTGGTAAGGGCAGTTGAACTGGCAGCGAAGAAAGCAAGTTAAATTAAACAAATAGGGAGGTAAGAGAAAGAGATGAAAAAAGAACTGATGGAGATACTCGCCTGTCCAATATGCAAGGGCGATTTGGAATTGAGTATAGAAGAAGAGGATGAAAAAGGAGAGGTAATAGTTGGAAGCTTATATTGCGGGAAATGTGACCAGCGGTATCCCATAGAGGAAGGTATTCCTAATCTATTGCCCCCTGAGCTGAGACCGGAGTCCGAGTAAATCGTCGCAGGTAATCATGACAAGAAGGTGAAATGGAAAGGATACAACAAAGAATATACCTGAGCAGAAAGAGTTTGAATTCAATCGAATTTGAACACGAGGTATTGAGTATCCCGCTGAGAGCAGGGGAGGAGACGAGCTTCGAGATGCTTGTAGTCAACCATGGAGAGCCAACGCATGTGCATTTCTCACTTGGCGAAGAGATAAAAGACAAGGTAATGATATTGCAGGATAAGGTCTATGTAATAGACAAGGAGAAGGTAGCAGCGATTGTAAAACTGCCGAAGAGCTATGCAGGTGCGGTAGCTGAGTTATGCGCAGGAGAAATATTCATCAGTACCGGATATGGAGCGACAAAGAAGAGTTTTTCCCTGGAAATAGTAGAGATAGAGGGGAAGGAAGAGGAAGAAAAAATAGCGGGAGAGAAGATAGAGGAAGGAATGGAGGAAAAGAGGATAGTGGAGAGAGAAGTTACAGTATCACCTGAGAGGATGGCTCTTTTAAGAAGATTGACGGTATCAACGGAGGCAATGGCTTTATTTTTTATTTTTGTCATTGTAGTGTTCACTTTTCCCGTGTATTCTTTTATTTTTGCTTTACTTGCCTCCATGATCTTTATTTTCATCGTCATTTATAATTTGTAAAAAAACCACAGGATTTCACCAGATTGACCTTTTCCAAAGAAAGTTTCTTAAAAAGACACTAAACAAATACTATAAGTGAGAACGACCAGAGATGAAATATATAGTGGTAACCGGGGGCGTAATGAGCGGGCTTGGAAAGGGCATCACTATGGCTTCCATCGGTAGAATACTGAAGAATCACGGATACAAGATTGTGCCAATAAAAATCGACCCTTATATAAACATAGATGCTGGCACGATGAATCCATATCAGCATGGAGAAGTGTATGTTTTGGCGGATGGTGCTGAGGTCGACCTTGATTTAGGTCATTACGAAAGGTTCATGGATGTAGACTTAAGGAGGGAGCATAATATAACCACTGGAGTCGTTTATTCTGCTGTGATAGAGCGGGAAAGGAAAGGTGAATATTTAGGACAGACAGTGCAGATAATTCCACATGTGACAAATGAGATAAAGGCACGGATAAGAGGAGTCGCGGAGAAAAGCGGTGCAGATATATGCCTGGTGGAAATAGGCGGAACGGTTGGCGATATAGAGAGCATGCCATTTCTTGAAGCTGTCAGGCAGATGAAATTGGAAGAGCATGAGAATGACTTCCTCTTTGTTCACGTTACTTTAGTCCCTTTCACAACGATGCGCGAGCAAAAAACGAAGCCTACACAGCACTCTGTGAAGGCGCTCCGTGAATTAGGACTTCAACCCGATATAATCGTATGCAGGGGCAAAGAAGCGTTAAAAGAGGATGTGAAAGAGAAAATAGCAATGTTCTGTAATGTAAGCCCAGAAGCCGTGATCAGTGCACCGGATACAGAGGACATATACGAGGTGCCACTATTGCTTGAACGAGAGGGCATTTTCTTTTATATAATGGAAAGGATGCAGTTAGAGCAGTCAAAGGAGGACCCAGCATGGGGGAAGATGGTAGAGAGGCGGAAAAAATCGGCTTCTGGAGATAAGCTTATAAGGATAGCAATAGTGGGGAAGTATGCGGAGTTGGAGGATTCATATTTGAGCATAAAAGAAGCGGTAAAGCATGCTGCTACGGAGTTAGAATGTAGAGTAGATACGAAATGGATAGAAGCGGAGGACTTAGAGGAAGAAAAAGAGATAGGCTCGTTTTTTGATGACGTTCATGGAATACTTGTTCCAGGAGGTTTTGGCGTTCGCGGTGCGGAAGGAAAAATAAAGTCAATAGAATATGCGCGCGAGAATAAGATTCCATTTCTTGGTTTGTGCTTTGGGTTCCAATTAGCGGTGATAGAAGCAGCGAGGAACGTTGCAGGATTGAAGGATGCGAATAGTTCTGAACTTTGTGAAACACCACATCCTGTGATAGACCTGTTGGAAGAACAAAGAGAAGTGGTTGAAAAGGGAGGAACAATGCGGCTGGGCGATTATGAAGTATTCGTAAGGAGGGATACGTTAGCGGAGAGGATATACAGGGAAAATAAGATAGTAGAAAGACACAGGCATCGGTATGAGGTAAATCCTGCGTATATAGAGCAGATAGAAAGAGAAGGGGTGATTTTTTCAGGCACCGACAGAAGTGGCACGAGAATGGAGATATTGGAGATTTCTCCGGATATGCATCCTTTTTTCCTCGCTACTCAGTTTCATCCTGAATTTCGGTCGAGACCAAATAAGCCTTCGCCACCGTTTAAGGCATTTTTGGAGGGTTGTATGCAGAAACATTGATTAACCGGCTAAGCCTCTAACGCTCTAAACCGCTAAACAAAAGCTCCTTCACTTTTCTGACTGCATCCACAGCATCTTTGCCGTAGGCGTCAGCACCAATACCTTCTGCGTATTCCTGACTGATTGCCCCGCCACCAACTATTATCTTTGCCCTCAGACCCTCTGCTCTGAAATACCGTATGACTTCTGCCATATATTCCCTGGTAGTTGTCAGTAATGCAGACATTGCGAGAATATCAGCTCCGTTTTCTCGTACGGCTTCTGCATATTTTTCCTTGTCAACATCTGTTCCCAAATCAATGACCTCGAAGCCCTCGGAGGATAGCATTATATCGACTATCTCTTTCCCTATGTCGTGCACGTCTCCTTTGACCGTTCCGATAACGACAGTTCCTATTTTGTTATGCAACTTTGGTTTTGCCTTTCTCTTTAACTCTTCTTGCAGCAGTGGCTTAAGAATCTGTAATGCTTTTTTCGCATTCCATCCGGAAACCATCAGTTCAGCATCGAAATATATCTCCTTATATCCTTTCCCGATTTCCCTCAAGCCAAGAGTCATCTCGTCAATGATTTTGTACGGGTTCGTTCCATTGCTCAACCTCTCTTCGCAGAATGCTTCTATTTTCTTCTTTCTCACGTCAAGCAGTGCGTCAAGTATTGCTATTTTGTAGTCCATAGAATTAAGATAATATGGCTAAAGGCTTTAAGATTATAAAAATTTAGAATAGAAATCGTACTCGGTAAGTTCTATGGCGCACCTATCTCTTCTATCTCTACAATTTTTCGTCTGCTTTTAGCGCCCGAAACGATTCTTACGTTGGCGTTAAAGTATTTTGACAGTAACTTAATAACCGCTCTATTTGCTTTGCCTTTTGTTGCTGGCTCTTTTACTCTTATTACCAATGGTTCAGCCGCAATTATCTCCTCCACATCTGAATTGGGAACGACTTTTATCACGATTTTTTTCATCAGCGAATCCATTTATTAGTGGTATTTAAAAATCGCTCATCCCCACATTTCATCGTAACATTTTAATGGGAATACACACTTAAAAAATCTCGTAGAGATTGATGAAATTTACGTTACCGCTGGCGAGAAAGTAGGGGAACATATTAAAAATGTCAAAGAGCATAGAACAGTTAATCATTCGGAAGAATACGTAAAGGATGGCGTGCATGTGAATACCGCTGAAAAACGGCATAGATTTTTGAGATCATGGTTGAGAAAATTCAGAGGTGTGTCAAAACACTATTTAGACAAGTATCTGTCTTTCTTTGAACTTTCATTTAACCGAAGGAGCTTCGGTTTCGCATGGTTATATTGTGCCCGATGAGTTAAGGGGATGAGCGTCTATTTTTTACTGAGCGTTAAATTCAGGAAAGGTAACTCCTCCTTTTTTCTGTAAACCAGAGCTTGACATATTGCGATCAGGTTGCCTCCCTCATTTTCGACGTTGATCGTGTACGTTCCGATTCTGCCGGACCTGCTCACTTCTTTCGCTTCCGCGTATAAGACGTCTCCCGGCGAAGCGGGTTTTATATAGGTAATATTCATACTGAGCGCGACCGCAGCGGTTCCATGTGAGTTCGCAGCCGTTTCAAATGCTTCATCAATCAGAGAAAATATCGCCCCTCCATGTGCCATACCAAAAATATTCTCCATATCTCCTTTAAATTCCATTTTAACTTTTGAATACCCTTCATCCAATTTTATCAGTTCCATTCCCATTTTCTTTGCATAGGGCTCCTCTCTGACCCGCTTAATTATTGCATCGAAAATTTTGTCTTTATCCTCCATTTTCATGCCCCCCTACAACTTAGCTGGGTAATATATCTGTCCATATACATAAAAGTAAGTAACTCAACTTTATCATAAAAAAATAGAAAAGTTTAAATAACCCTCGAATCTTAACTGTGACCATAAAAAATAAGCGAGGTGTTTGATGATGAACAAGAAGTATGGGATTTTATTTGCTGTGTTAGTGTTTTCAGCGTTGATTGCAGGTTGTGTGCAGCCGCCAGAAGGAGAAGTAAAAGAGATAAAGATAGGGATAGTCGCTCCTTTGACTGGTGGAGCGAGCACAACAGGGACTGATATGTGGCAGTCTGCGGTATTGGCGGCAGAGGAGATAAACGCCAGGGGCGGGGTTAACGTTAGCGGCGTTGATATGCAGATTACACTCGTCAAGGGGGACACGGAAACGAGCAGGGAAGGCGGTGTTAAGGCAGTAACGAAGCTCATAACGGAGGATAAGGTTGACTTATTGATCGGGGGGTTTTCGAGCGGTATAACGTATGCTGACCAGGTTGTTGCATCAGAACATAAAGTGCCCTTTATAATTACCGGTGCATCCTCTCCGATAATAACGAGAAGGACGGATATAGACACATCCTACTTCTTTCATCACTGTCCTACAACAGACGACTATCCAGAAGCGACTCTGCTTTTTGTCAATGATGTAGTAAAGCCCATGATTTACGAGCGATTCAATTTTTCAGCGGACAGACCTCTCAGGTTAGGGGTTCTATACCAGGACAGCAAATATGGCGAGGGCGTTTACGAGGGTATTAAAAAGGCGATAGAGAAACACAACCTCGGGATAGAGATAGTTTCAGCAGAGAAATTTAAGATGAGTGAGACGGACTTCAGAACTGCGCTAACGGTAATAAAGGAATCTAAACCGGATGTTGTATATCCTGCTGCATTCCTTAACGAGCAGACGCTCATAGTGGCTCAGGGAAGGAAAGACGTCGGCCTGGATACTATCTATCTCTCAGTCGAGTGTAATGACGACCCGGACTATTATACCGGGGTGGAGCGATGGGGAGAATACTCGATACAGGAGAGCAGATTTAGCCCCTATGCCATTCCATCAGGACCAATCCACGATGCAGTCGGGAAATTCAAGGAGGACTTTAAGAACAAGTGGGGTACATCCCCGAGTATGATGGGAGCATCAACCTACGAGGGTGTTTATGTCGCGGCTGAAGCGATTAAGAACGCCGGTACTCTGGATAAGGAAAAGGTCAGGGCTTCATTGGCAGAGCTCGCGATGCCACAGATTATAGAGGTGATGCAGAATGGTGTGATAACCTTTTCGCCAGATTACAGAGAGAGTAAATTCGAGCTTTACATGGAGCAGCTTAGGTGGGATGAAACAGCCGGCGAGACGAGACCGGAGATAGTGTGGCCAGAGAGCATAAAAGAAACCGATTTTGTACTCCCGGATTGGTACGAGTCCGGGAGCTCGTAATTTTTTTTCTTTTTATTTTTTATTCCATATTCAAAACTATGGACCTTAGCGTTTTACTACAGATTTTAGTATGGGGTCTTTATGCTGGCTGCATTTACATTCTCTTAGCGATAGGGCTGAACCTGATTTTCGGCGTTATGAAGGTCGTGAACTTCGCACATGGTGAGTTGCTAATGCTGGGTGCTTATGCAGCCTTCTGGATTTACACCCTTTCAGGGATTAACCCGTACCTAATCATTGCGTTAGCCATGATTCTTCTTGGCATTATCGGGGTTTTCATTGAAAGACTTTGCTTCCGACCGATAATGGGTACAGGGAAGTTAAACGAGATCTTTCTCAGTCTTGGATTGATCTATCTGTTTCAGAATTTAGCGGCTTTGTTATGGACAACGGGCTCAAGGTCTATTCATAGCCCATACAGTGACGTGTCCGTTTCCATAGGCTCTATTCGGCTGCCACTGGATTATATCATCATTATCGTATTTACGATTCTATTTCTAATTGCCTTTCAACTCTTCATGAAGAGAACCACCCTCGGGAGAGCGATGCGTGCCACAAGCCAGAACCGGGAGGCAGCGGCTTTAATGGGCATTCATGTGGAGCGGATGGACATGCTCAGTTTTGCATTGGGTTCTGCGCTTGCAGCAGCGGCTGGTAGCTTATGGTTGATAAGTGGTCAGATAGCGAACCCGTATATGGGTTCAATCCCGGCAATAAAAGCTTTTGCAGTTATAATCATCGGTGGGCTCGGCAGTATACCAGGGGCTATTGTTGCAGGTCTGACCCTGGGTATAGCAGAAAACGTTCTGCCGTTATTCATACAATCCTTTGTAGGTTTATTCGGCGTTTCAATGTCGTTCACAGCGTGGAAGGATACGATAGCTTTCTTTATCTTAATCATAGTTCTTGTAATAAGACCGACTGGCATATTCGGGGAGAAGGGAGAGTAGGACAGGGTGAAATTGGATAGGACAAACATAAAAACCGGGATTGGAATTGTTTCGTTGATTCTGGCATTTATAGTACCCGTGATTTTGGGAATCAATCAGTATTTGCTGACGGTTTTGATTATAACGCTTGTGTTTATCATATACTCATCAGCATGGAATCTGCTCGCTCTTTCAGGTCAGGCTTCGCTGGGGCATGCAGCTTTTTTCGGTATTGGGGGTTATGTGTCGGCTATAATAACAAATAGTCTTGGTCTGCCACCGATTGTAGCAATATTTGTCGGAGGTTTTTTTGCTGCGTTTATAGGCATTCTGATAGGCTTTACCTGTATAAGGATGAGGGAGTGGTTCCTCGCCATGGTAACCTTCGGGTTTGCGATTATAGCTCATACGATAACCACGGAGCTTCCATGGCTTACCGGAGGCTGGGATGGTATCCCCGCGAAGAGATTGATTTCTGTAACGATAACAAATTATATCATGTACGAGTATTACATCATGCTACTTATAGCGGTTGCTGTGGTCGTCATAATCTACCAGCTAACGAAATCGAGGATGGGGCTCGCTCTGGAGGCAATAAGGGAGAACGAGCTTGAGGCAAAGGTGATGGGCATCAATGTAACAAAGTATAAGCTAATGGCGTTTGCCGTAAGCGCCTTCTTCACTGGGATTGCCGGTGCATTAGAGATACACCATTTTGGGTATATAACCCCTGAGGTCTATGGTATGGATATATCGTTCTGGCCGATAATATACTCTATAAGTGGCGGTCTCTTCACCATCGGTGGTCCAATACTTGGTACAATCGTAATTACATTTATATGGGAGATTCTGCGAACTTTCGGTTTGATGTATGAGCGATTTATATTGATTGGCGTGATACTCATTCTTATTGTGATCTTCCTGCCGAGGGGGCTTGTGTCTATTCCTGAGAAGATAAAGCGATCACATCCCTAAGTAAGCCTCCTTCACGTATTTGTCACTCAGAAGCTCAAAGCCTTTTCCTTCTAATATAGTTCTACCCTTTTCCAGAACGTATGCGCGGTCTGAGAGCCCAAGCGCATGATGTACGTTCTGTTCCACAAGCAATATGGTAACGCCTTCTTCATTCAGCTTTTTTATTATATCGAATACCTGTAATACGAGCACTGGAGCTAATCCGAGGGATGGCTCATCCAGCATCAGAAGCTTTGGTTTTGACATCAGAGCGCGTGCAATAGCAAGCATCTGCTGCTCTCCCCCGCTCATCGTTCCTGCGAGCTGTTTTTTCCTTTCTTCGAGTTTCGGGAAGAGTTTGAAGACCCAATCGAGACTTTCATCGCGTAAATCCTTTGCTCTTGCTCTTGGCACATATGCACCAAGTATGAGGTTTTCAAGGACGCTCATCTTTGGGAATATCTCTCTGCCCTCAGGGACGAGAGAGATCCCCGCAGCCACTACCTTGTATGCTGGTAGTCCTCCAATACTTTTGTCCATGAACCTGATACTGCCTGACCTTGACTTAAGCAGACCCTGGATAGTCTTTACAGTGGTTGACTTCCCTGCTCCGTTAGAACCGAGGAGGGTTACGATTTCCCCCTCGTTAATATTAAAGGAGACGTCCCATAGCACCTGCACCTTATCGTAAGCAACATTTAACCCCTTTATCTCAAGCATAATCATCACATATATGTTTTTTCTCCAAGATATGAGCTTATAACCTTTTCATCCGCAGCTATTTCAGCGGGTGTTCCTTCCGCTATTTTTTCTCCGTGATGCAGAACAACAATACTGTCGGAGACATTCATTATCACCTTCATAACATGCTCTACCATAAGTATTGTTATTCCAGAGTCGCGGATTTTCTGTATCAGTGAGATTGCAGCGTTGCTTTCTTTCGGATTTAGCCCAGTTGTTACCTCGTCTAACAGGAGTAGTTTCGGGTCGGTCGCAAGAGCTCTTGCAAGCTGTACCCGTTTAAGCTCTACGATATTAAGGTTTTTCACAGGGTAATTTATTTTGTTCATCGGGTAGCCGACGAATTCAAGATGCTTTTCTGCTTTTTCTCTGGCTTCCTTCATGCTGATTTTCTCTGAATTACCGAACAAGGCTCCTACAAGGACGTTTTGAGATGCCGAGAGTTCAGGAAAAGAGTGTACAAGCTGGAATGTCTTAGCGATTCCCAGTTTACATACTTTATTGGGACTTAGGTTCGTTATATCCAACCCGTCGAAGATGATAGAGCCTGAGCTGGGCAGATAGACGCCGCTCACGACATTCAGGAGCGTTGATTTTCCCGCGCCATTCGGGCCCACAAGACCGACTATCGCTCCCTTCTGTATTCTAAAGCTGACGTCCTTGATGGCTGTTAGGCGGTCAAAGTGCTTGCTCACTTTTTTTATGGAGAGCATGTGTCATTACGTTTGTGTTATAGATACGAATATATAAAAAACTTGCGTATTTTAAGACAGAAACGGAAGACCATATCTGACATTGCATTTAAGGCAAAAGGCAACTACGAATATTTCTGCGATTAAGTTTTTTAATAACTAAGAGAAATAGGAGTATGAGGTACGAGTCAGATACGCGTATCACAGGAACCCTGAAAAAAGTCCCGTGGTGTAGCGGTCAAGCATACCGGCCCTTGGAGCCTGTGACGGGGGTTCGAATCCTCCCGGGACTATTTAAGCACATCCAGCATCGCAACTCTTTCCAACACCAGCATCTTTAACTTTGACTTGCCCACTGCCTTTAACTCTGCCTCTGTTATGTCAAAGAACTTCTTTATTTTCTCTTTTTTATTCTCATTATACTCTAACTCCAACTCTAGGATTGGCTCTTCTTGAATCCCTATTTTTCCCTTTATTTCCTCAGCAACCATTTCCAAATCTCCTCGTACTCGCGCAGAAGCATCAACAATAACGATTGCAACTCTTTTCTCGGCTTCTGACACAGAAACGCCCATCGCCAATGCTCTTTCTATCTGCCTTCTTCCTGCGGCATATAAAAGAATCTCCAAGCCAATATCGCTCGTTATATTCCTTTTCATCGCCGTAGCTCTTATTGCTTTTTTCACCGCTGATATTATATGCTCTCCCCCAGCTATCAGCTCCGCATCCATAGCTTGTATGGTCACGTCGTATTCATGTGCGATATTTTTCAACGAAGAGAGAAAATCGTCTATGTTGGATATGCCAACTTTACCAACAATTATTTTGTAGTTTAATGGCGTCTCCATTCATTTCTCCCACTTATTCTTTTGGATTAGATAAACCCCCTCTCCAACAGCACCTCTGCATTCAATATGGATGCACCCGCAGCACCTCTTATCGTATTGTGACCCTGTGCAATATACTTCACCTCATTCTCCATTCTCCCTGCTCTTATTCTTCCTACGGATACACTCATCCCTCGCCCTGCATCACGGTCTAACTTCGGCTGTGGTCTATCCCGCTCCTCCCGCAATATTATAGCCTTTTCTGGAGCAAAGGGTGTGTTTATATCTGTGGTGAAGTTCTTAAACGCCTTTTTCACTTCTTCTTCACTTACGCTTTCCGCAAACTTAACCCACACCGCTTCTGTATGACCATCCATCACTGGAACACGATGGCAAGAAGCACATACGGTGAATGCTGCGTTTTTTATCTCAGATTTTTCCATTGTGCCGAGTATCTTCTGGGGTTCACTTTCCATCTTATCCTCTTCTTTTTCTATAAACGGTATCACATTATCCATTATTGCCATCGAAGGCACACCTGCATACCCGGCACCTGATACCGCCTGCATGGTTGAAACTCGCACCTCCTTTATCCCATACCTCATTAATGGTTTCAAACTCAAAGTAAGCACAATTGCCGAGCAGTTGGGATTCGTCATAATGAAACCATCCCAGCCCCGCCTTTCTTTTTGCACCACTATCAATGCTAAGTGGTCAGCATTTATCTCTGGAATAACCAGAGGTACATCGGGTTCCATTCTATGTACCGATACATTACTGGAAATTGCATAACCCGCCTGTGCGCATCTCTTCTCCACTTCGCTTGCAATTGATCCCGGCACAGCGGAAAACATAACCGCTATATCTTCATTCTCTGAAGCATCCACATCGTCCATAGATTTCACCACCATCTCCGCTGCTTCCTCCGGCATCTCATACGGAAGAAACCACTTTGCCACTTCTTTGTATTTCTTACCCGCGCTTTTTTCAGAAGCGAACAGTGCTCCGAGCTCAAACCAGGGATGCGCGTCTAAAAGCTGCACGAATCTCTGCCCCACGCTACCTGTTGCGCCCAATATCCCCACTTTTATCTTTTTCATTTTATTTTTATATTTTCACTATCTCACTAAATATTACTCTATTCTATAATCCGCGAAAAGATTTAAAGGTTTTTATAAACGTATGTAGAGTGAGTATATAGAGGTGAAAACAGAATGGCAAGATTTCCGGAAGCGGAGGCAAGGCTCTTTCGTGTGAAGATATGCATGGACTGTAATGCAAGAAATGCGCTCAGAGCGACGAGATGCAGGAAATGCGGGTCGAAGGATCTGAGGATGAAATCCAGCCACAGAGGGAAATAAATGCAAAAGGGCAAAGTGGTAGGGGTATCAGGCAAAGGAGGCACCGGGAAAACAGCCATCGCTGCTCTGTTAATCAGGGAAATTTTGCGGTGTAAATCGCACGAAGATATTTGTATTTTAGCCATAGATGCAGACGCAGATTCAAATTTGCCGGACGCTCTCGGTATATCCTATGATAAGACGGCAGGCGATATAAGAGAAAGTTTGTTGGAGGAGAAGCATCAGGACGTTACATTAGACGTGAGGTCAGAATTTGAGGGTAAAATAGCAGAGATAATAGTGGAGGAAGACCAGTATGACCTGCTGGTCATGGGACGCCCTGAGGGACCGGGTTGCTACTGCCCGGTAAATCACATAATAAGAATGATCCTCGATACATTGTCGAAGAACTACGATTACACGGTGATAGATTGCGAAGCTGGTCTGGAACATCTCAGCAGGAGAACCACAAGGGACGTAGATGTCATGCTTGTCGTGCTGGATACAACAGTGAAGAGCATGAAAACCGCATTACGGCTGAGGAAGATTGCAGAGGAAATAGATGCTGACGTGAAGAAACTGATGAATGTAGCGAATAAAATACCTGAGGGCGCGGAGGAGATGATAATAGAAGAAGCGAAGAAGCAAGACCTTGAAATAGAGGAAATAATACCTTTTGACCCGTTAATCCCGGAATATGACTTTAAAGGAATTCCAATTGTGGCTTTACCCGATGATGCACCATCTGTTGCGGGTGTGAGAAGAATAGCGGAGAAGATAATTTAATCTTTGTTATTAACATTCCCATTTCTGAAAGGCACTTTCCGCACTTTCTCAATTAATTTTTGTAGTTCAATGCAACTTTCCTCCAGTTTTGATATTGTTTCCTCAGACAAATATTGACTTCTGCAATGCATTATTGCATTACGGATTGGTATAAGCGTTTTCAATCTATTTATCAACTCATCTAAATCTGTTTTCCCTATGATGGAAGTGAAGACCTTCTTTTTCTTCTCGATGATCTCTGCATAGGTATGGAAGTCGATAAAAAGCAATTCCGATAGTTTCCTCTCTTCCTTTAATCGCGCTTCCTGCTTTCTCTCCGCACATCCCTTTCGTGTATTGAGATCAACTCCTTCCCACCACCAATCCTCGCCATACTTCCTACTTAATACTTCCTGGATTAGTTCCCTAAGAGCGTTTTCAAGCCATTCTATCAACGCATGATTTAGTAATATTGAATAGTAATGTGGTGCCCATAGCGTGGGATTTAGTTGTATTGCTTTTCTAAACAGTGACTCGATTTCTTTTACCCGCTCTGGCGATAGATCATGCTTGTAAGCGAAAAAGAATTCCTTACCTTTTTTATAATAAGCCATAGCATCTTCTTTATCCATTTCCTTTTCCTCCTTCCCTCCCGCTATCTTAAACTTCGTAAACTCATCTATTGCACGATTAGCCAATTTATCTGCTCTCTTTATAAGGTCTTCCCCTCTCTGCACGTGAAAATAGCTTATTCTCTCACTTGATGAAATAACTTGCCCAATTTTTCGTTTTTTACCCGGTATGCGCCATCTTCTCCATAGTGGAAGAATTATTTTTATATCAAAATCCACACATCAGAATATATGAAACCTGAAGAGGCTAAAGACCGAGCAAAAGCACTTCTTAACGTGATTGAAACTATGTATGAAATACAGATTACTAATTTAGAGGAGGTTATCGAGGCGATAATCGAAAAAACACGCGATGAGCAAGAGATATTAACAATTTGTACCGCTTTAAATTCGTGGGTTGCAACGAATGTCTTTGTAAGAGAAGTTGAGATACCACTGGAGGTTGTGAACGAATTAGCAGGAAAGATATTGTTGTAACACCATAAAACATTTAAAGAGAAGGGGCTGAATGATGCCGACCATAGCAGAAAAGATACTGCGTGAAAAAGCAGGAAAAGGGGAAAAGGTAGAAGCGGGAGAAATCCTCGAATGTGAAGTGGACTACATAATGGTGAATGATATAACGGGCGTGCCGGCTTTTGAAGTGCTCGATGAGCTTGAACTTGATGAAGAGCTGAAAAAGGAGCTCGTGGTAGTGATACAGGATCATTATGTGCCAAACAAGGATGTGGATTCTGCGGAGCAGGCGAAAGCATTGCGGGGCTATGCCCGAAAATACGGGATTAAGAATTATTTTGAAGTAGGGAAAGGGATATGCCACCAGGTAATGATAGAAGAAGGATTTGCTGCACCGGGAAGGCTAATAATAGGTGCTGATTCGCACACTTGCTCTTACGGTGCCTTAGGTGCTTTTTCTACGGGGATAGGCTCGACAGAAGCCGCAGCAGCAATGGCTACCGGGAGATTATGGTTTAAAGTCCCAACGACACAGAAGTTTGTGATTGATGGCGAGTTGAAGCAATATGTAATGGGGAAGGATATAATTTTGCATATCATCGGTGACATAGGCGTTTCGGGTTCGCTGTACAAATCACAGGAGTTCTACGGGACGGCGATAGAAAAACTAAGCCTTTCTGACCGTATAACAATCTCGAACATGGCAGTGGAAGCAGGTGCAAAGGCAGGGATTATCCCTCCTGATGAGAAGGTCTTCGAGTTCTTGAATGGCAGGGTAAGGGGCGAATATAAACCGGTTTATGCCGATGGACCTGAAAGCGAGTATGAGGAAGTATTTGAGTATAATGCATCAGAGATAGTTCCAACGGTTGCAAAACCTTTTTCGCCTGATAATACCGCACCTGCGAGCGAATTAGATGTTCCCATTGACCAGGCTTATTTAGGGTCTTGTACTAACGGTAGGATCGAGGATTTAAGGGTTGCCGCTGCGATATTGATGGGTAAAAAGATAAGTCCTGATGTTAGAATGATTGTGGTCCCAGCGAGTAAAAGGGTGCTTGAACAGGCACTCGAAGAAGGTTTAATAA
>Ga0180300_10000086_pt1 | contig 32811 bp, 34 predicted proteins | sample GuaBasSediGuay15_FD_121798 | JGI IMG/M metagenome (GOLD analysis project Ga0180300, IMG submission 121798) | Subseafloor sediment microbial communities from Guaymas Basin, Gulf of California, Mexico - Guay15, Core 4569-2, 21-24 cm | ecosystem: Environmental > Aquatic > Marine > Hydrothermal...
GCACTTGTGCGATACTATCGGAAAATATCCGCAGATGTTCTGTAAGACCCCATTAATGGCTCCTCCATGTATCTGCACTATTCTAAAAAACCCCACTATCAGCAATGTGATTCCCGCCCTGAGTTGCAAATACGTCATTCGAGCGACGATATCTTCCCATTCGAGACATATGCTCCTTTTTGGCGGATGTTCGTAGACATTAATGTAATTTAGGAACAACCCGATTGTGCAAATATCTGGAAGTCAAAGTGGAAGTATATTGTCCATAGTCGCGCAGTGTCCGGCCTAACAGATACGTGCTTTACCTCAGGTGCGTTCATATAAAGATGCAATTTCTGTACGGTCGTAACCGCAACCAATCACTCCCTTGATTTCGTCGGTGATATGAACGGGTCGAACGACGCGTATTTTGCGCGCAACTGCTCTATCTGCGATCTCTTTCTAAAGTACTCCTGAACTGTCCATTTAAGCCACTCAAAGTGCTCCCTCCACTCCTCCTCAGTCCACTTGCTGTGTTCGTACGGATCCTCCGGGAACTTTATTCTGATCCTTCCGTTGGAAATTTCTATCTTCCCGGTGAGGTCGCAAATTGGACACCGTGCAACGTCTCCCCGTATTTCCAGAGCCCTCGAGCCGCATATCGGACACTCATTTTCCTCCGTCTTTGGTAGAATTTTCTCTCCCTTAAGTGCCCTGATTATCTTAGCGCCCATCTCCCTCGCCCTACCTATCACTTCTTCGTCCATCAGGATCTCGCCAGGCCCAGTCGCATATGCAACGAGGCGGTCGATTATCCTAAAGCCTTGTATCAGCAGGAAGAGAGAGGCCATTGGCACAGCAAAACCCTCCCAGCCGCGCAACCCGGCAGTTACTATGAGCGCCGCGGGCTTCCTCCTAAACCTTTCTGCCTTGGGGAATAGACTTAGGACGCGATCCATGACCATCTTGAGAATCCCGGGCACGCTGAGAATGTACGTGGGGGTTCCGAGAACCACCGCATCGCTCTTCGCAATTTCTTCAAAGACCCAGTCCACGTCATCACCCAGTTTGCACTCTTCATAGAAGCAGTGGTAGCACGCCTTGCAAACCTTTACCGTTAATTTTGGAAGTCTTATCGCGTGAACCTCGGCTCCCAGTTTCTGCGCCTCCAGAAGCGCCTCCTTGACCAGAATCTCCGTGTTCCCTAGTCTTCTGTAACTGGTGATGATTCCGAGAACTCTCAAGAAAAATCACCCTAGATATATTGCGAAATATCCACGAAAAATCTTTCGTATTGCGTTTTCAGCTTTCCCTTCTCGCAAAGATGCCGGGATCATAGCCCCTAAGCCGCAACCACTCCGCCGTTTTTCCGGTGATTATCAGGTTCTTCCTGCGAAGATCTTCTATTTTCTTAGACCCCGTGACGAACATCACGATCCTAATTTCCGTCATTATTCTCCTAAGGTAACGCACAACCTCGTCGTGGTTGCCCTCATAGGCGTGCTTGAGGAGGGGATAGGCTATTCCCACGGCGTCTGCTCCGAGTGATAGAAGCTTTGCGGCATCAAGTCCCGTCCTCACGCCTCCCGTTGCAATTATTGTCAGGTCGCTCGCCTCCATGGCAACCTCTATTGTCGAGATAGCTGTGGGTATCCCCCACTTCCAGAAGACCTTTCCAATGTTCGCCCTCTCGAGATCCCCCAGCAGTCTTACTCTTATAGTTTCAAGTCTCGCCCAGTTTGTTCCGCCAGCCCCGCCTACGTCTATACCCTTAACTCCGGCGTCTTTGAGAAGTTTTGCTTGCTCTCTGGCGATTCCAAAGCCGACCTCCTTCGCTATTACGGGCACATCTAAGTTCTCACAGATTCTTGTAATCGCCCTCAGAACCCCGCGAAACCTCGCCTTTCCCTCGTATTGAAGGGCCTCCTGGAGGGGATTTAGATGTATTGCTAGAGCATCCGCCTCTATCATCTCAACGACCCGTTCTGCCACCTCGACAGGCCTCTCTATTATCTCCGCCGCTCCAATGTTTGCTATAAGGAAAGCGTTGGGAGCGTTGTCCCTCGCAACCCTGTACGTGTACACTAGAGATGGATCCTCGAGAGCCGCGCGCTGACTTCCGACGCCCATAGCTATGTTCAACTCCTCCGCAACTCTCGCAAGCAGGGCATTTATCCTGGCGGCCTCCGGGTGTCCTCCCGTCATGCTGGCGATAACTATCGGGGCGCTCAACCTCTTCCCGAAGAACCTTATCGAAACGTCCGTTTCCTCAAAGTCCACCTCCGGAAGGGCGTTATGTACAAACTCTATATCCTCTAGTCCGGTTGTCATATCGGACTTCTCGACGTTTTCAGTCAACGTGAGAATTATATGATCGAACTTCCTCCGAGAAGTCATATTCTCTCTAGCCATGAGCCCCACCGCTCTCTATTCTTGCGCCCTCAAACTCTATTTCTGCCAAGAACGCATCACGGCCGACCCGTTTGATGGATTCTACCACATTGTTGATCGCGTTCTTGGCGGGTAACGCAATTATACAACCCCCACCGCCGGCACCGGTAAGTTTCGCTCCAAGCGCTCCAGCTTTCCGCGCCGCATTTACCAACATTGATATTTCGGGGCTCGAAACTCCGAGCGCCTCCAGAAGACCCTGATTTATGTTCATGAGGTCACCCAGCTTCTCAAGGTCGCCGTCCACGAGAGCCTGCACCGAGAGTAGGGATAACCTCCCTATTGCCCTTATGACTTCCTCTATCACGTCCGGATACTTCTCCCTAAGCATCCTCACGCGCGCAACCATCTTGCCTGTGCTGCGGCTCACGCCCGTATCTCCCACAACGAGGGGTATCGTTTGGCCAAGACGTATTCTTTTCATGGATCCCTTTCGGTACAGTATCACACCGCCGTGGAGCGAAAGGGTGTTATCTATTCCGCTAGGTCTTCCATGTACAATTTTTTCCGATTCAAAGGCAATATTCCAAATGTCGTTCGGAGACATATCGACGGAAAATATTTCCTTGAGGGCGAGTGCCAATGCGGTTGCAAGCGCGGCCGAAGATCCAAGACCCGCTGATTCCGGGATCTCCGATCGTATTTCTACTCTAAGCCCGTGCTTTAGGGGATGTCCATGAAGTTCGAGCATTTTGTGACATAGATGCCAAAGGGGTTTTAACTCGGCTGAAACTCCCTCGAGTTCCCCTCTTGTGCACTTTTCCAAGCGCATCGATTCCCTGATTTTTAGGTTTCTCGATTCTATTTCTATCCTGTCGGTTGCGATTTCCTCAACGGACACGTACACGCGCCTTCTTATTGCTGCTGCGATTGCGGGTTCCCCATAGACGACGGCATGTTCTCCAAAGAGTATGACCTTGCCGGGTGCGGACGCCACTACTCTGTTCAAGCCGACACACCGCTTTCGACACTCTGGAGGGGTTGTCAAGTTGTTGCTTTTGACACCTAGGTGGGGTTCTGCTAGTTGTAAGATGGGAGAGGGGCACCCCTTTTATTCTTATGGGTTCACATTGGACGATGTCTTTCGATAGTCGCAGATGTCAGATATATCGATGTGAAATATTTCATGAGTTTAAAAATTGGAGTTTGAAGTGCCAGAAAGGGTTAAAGAATTTGACCACTTTAAAAGGCATGTATACGTGCTTTACGTACATTCGTCAAATATGCAAGAATTGCGAATGATATATGACGGAAAAAATCATGCAGATTTGCCACATTGTCATAATCATTTTGTGGGTGTCGAATTTTATGATCAGAAAATTGGCAATCGCTCAAATAAACCTTATATACCGATAATGCCGATACCTTAAGACTACAAACATTCCGTTTTGGAAACCATGAGGGTGCAGCGAATGGTAATGCGTCCATCGAAAAAGGTCGGTATCGTCGGGTGGGGCGCCTATGTACCGATGTACAGAATAAAGACCAGAGAAATTGCACGAGTCTGGGGGAAGGACCCCAGGCGCTACGAGGAGATGCTACTTATAGAGGAAAAGGCGGTGGCGGGGCCCGACGAAGACACCGCAACCATAGCCATAGAGGCCGCGCAGAACGCAATAATGAGGGCGCAAATAGAGCCATCGGAAATAGGAGCGGTGTTTGTCGGCACCGAATCTAAACCCTACGCTGTCAAGCCCACTGCAACCATAGTGGCCGAGGCAGTAGGAGCCACGCCCAACACCCTGGCCGCTGACTTTGAGTTCGCATGCAAGGCGGGTACCGAAAACCTCCAATGCGTAATAGGACTCGTGGGTTCAGGGATGATAAAATACGGCATGTCGATAGGGGCAGATGTTGCCCAAAGTGCTCCGGGAGACGAGTTGGAATTTGCGGCCGCGGCGGGAGGGGCCGCGTTTATAATAGGGGAGACTAATCATAACGTTGCCGCGCGCATAGAGGCATCTTACTCTTTTGTCACTGACACTCCCGACTTCTGGAGAAGGGAGGGGCAACCGTATCCCAAGCATGGAGAGGGGTTCACTGGGGAGCCCGCGTATTTCAGGCATGTGTTGTCGGCAGCGCGGGCCCTCATGGAGGAGTTAAGTATAACCCCGAGGGATATAGACTATGTTGTTTTCCACATGCCGAATGGAAAGTTCCCCCTGAAGGCCGCGCGCATTCTCGGATTTTCGAGAGAGCAGATCCTTCCCGGGCTTGTGGTGAGGAAAATAGGGAACACCTACTCTGCATCTTCCCTGCTCGGGCTTGTTTCCGTGCTCGAGGTGTCCAAACCCGGTGATAATATACTCCTCGTGTCATACGGTTCCGGGGCCGGGAGTGATGCCTTCCTGATAACGGTTGAGGACGCCATAGAGGAGAAGAAGGACCTTGCCCCACGTATTGTCGATTACATTGAGAGGAAGAGATATGTCGACTATGCGATCTACGCGAAGTGGAGAGGTAAGATTCTGATACCGCGCAGGTCGGGAAACTCACACGCTCCAAAGCACTGGAGGGAAATTCCTCAGCGCTACAAGTTGATGGGATCTCAGTGCGAGGGTTGTGGAAAGATATACTTCCCACCGAGGCCCGTCTGCCCGAACTGTAGATCGACGGAGATGGTGTACGTTCCCTTGCCGCGAAGAGGAAGGGTTGTAAACTACACCGTGATAAGGCAACCCCCACTCGAGTTCAAGTACCACGCTCCATACGTTGTCGCAATTGTGGAGTTGGAAAATGGGGTTAGGATAACCTCCCAGCTGACCGATGTGAGTCCCGAGGACGTCAGAATTGGAATGGAAGTCGAGGCCGTGATAAGAAAGTTGGGCGAGGACGGCGTCGACGGTATAATATTCTACGGCTTTAAATTCAGACCCGCGCTTCATAACGGAAACTCCCATATCTCCTAACTCTATATTTCTGCTTTATTGTGGATCTCCTCCAAGATCTCTTTGACCGCTACCGCGACCGCTCTCTCAACTTCGGGACTCAATTTGTCACAGAATTTCTCGATCCGCTTAACCTCTATCCCTATCAGGATAATATCCTTTCCTAAGACCTCGGGGCAAAGATTTGAGATCACAAATAGCGACTCTAAAGATCCGAGGTCGTGCAGGCTGATGATCTGCCTATCACACTCAGATCTATCCATTTTGGACATGATGTCAGCGAGTGAAAGCTTGTATACCGTTCCCGGCTTTCCCCCGAACTTCACTCCATCCACAACAATTACTTTTTCGTAGTCGCTCACTATGTCGAAAAACTCCGGGCCTAGGGCGCCCATTTCAAAAACCGAGACTGAGGGCGGGAGGTTCCTATTTATGAGTTCCCTCACAACGTGAATGCCCACTCCGTCATCTCCCATCAATATGTTTCCGAGCCCGACGACCGCTATCCTTTTTCCTCCCATAAGATCCCTTCATAACTCCGGTGACAAAAATAAAAATTTATTGAGTAAGGCTTACAGTCTTAAAACATGGACGGAGCATGAGAGACAGAAGTCGTAGGCCCTTATGAGCATGCCGCACTTTAGTGTTGCCTCGTCGACCGACAGGTTGGCAATATGCGGCCCAAATGACCATAGATCTGCCTCAGCGCTTGATACGTTGTGCACTGTCGGGGTGACGACGTTTGCGCTCATGACCAATCCGTTTCTTCCTATCCTGTACCCGTGATATAGGATACCTCTGGGGGCTTCGGTTACCGCCGCGCCTATTCCCGGCTTTACCTCGAATTCCACCTTTGGCTTTATGGCGGTGATGTCCAGCTCGTCTAGGATCTTGAGACACTCGTCGAAGGAGTGCACCAGTTCCATTGCTCTTGCGAGGTTCTGCAGGAACGGGTTCTGGGATGGGAATTTCACGCCGGCCTCGTCCGCTAGCGCCTTTGCATCATCACTCAGTTTATCGTAATTTAGGTTCACGCGAGCCAATGGCCCGACGAGGAGTACATCTCTGCCCTTGACCTTAGAGCGCTTAACATTCGTCTTGGGGTCCGTGGACTCGAGTATGAACTTCGTGAACTCGTCCTCGGAGATATCAAGGCCCTTGTTGGAGCGCAGTCTTCCCTCGTTTATGGGGTACTCCTTCGGGTCCCAGAGCGCCACATGCTCACGATCAACAGTGAAATCTGGAACCTCCAGTTTCGCCACAACTTTTCCTAGTTTCTCCGCGTCCGGCTTTCCTTCCTTCAGCATTTCCTTTGCCTTTTCGACCCACTTCTGATCGGGAAGTTTGCTGAACCCTCCAACTACGCAGGTCACCGGGTGGGCCCAGCGTCCCCCGAGTTGCTCCACCAGTTTGTTTCCTAAGGTTCTTAGCTTTATTCCTAGGGTCACCAAGTCCTTATGTTCCGGTGACTTCAGCATGCTGAACACGCTTTCATGCCCAAAGTAGTCGGGAAGCGCCAAGAATGCGAGGTGAAGGCTGTGACTTTGTATCCATCCCGCAAATGCGAGGAACCTTCTAAGCTTCTTTATTTCCTCCGTGACGGATACGCCGATTGCCTTCTCCACAGCCCTAAGCGCGGTTATCTGGTGGGCAACATAACAGATACCACAGATCCTAGATGCGATCTCGTGAACCTCATCGTACTTGCGCCCCACGAGGAAGGCCTCGAACAGGCGTGGTGTTTCATCGATTATCAGGGAAACCTCCTTTATCTTACCGTTCTCCATCACCAATCTGAGGTGCCCTTCTCCCTCAACGCGCGTCAGGGGCTCTATGGAGATTACCTTCTCCCCACCACTCATACCCCGACCCCCGCAAAGGCCATACTCGCGGCAGCATATTTTCTAAACTTACGCCTAACATCCTCATTTGTCGCGCCCAACTCAAATAACAGCTTTGCCAGAGCCTTGGAGTTCGGATCCTTGGTCGGTCCTCTGCACCCCTCACATGGCCTGTTGGAACTGGGGCAGAGCGCGTTGCATCCGCCCGCGGTTATGGGTCCCATGCATGGAATTCCCTTGAGAAGGAAGCACTCGTTCTCCCTCAGTTTGCACTCCACGCAGACGCTATATGGGGGAAATCTCGGCTTCACTCCCATGAGGAGGGACTTTATCACTTCCACGACCTCGGAGGGCTCTACGGGGCAACCGACTACGTAGGCGTCCACCTTGACGTATTCATCTATCCCGAAGGACTTTGTCGGGTGGCTCTTCGGCGGCTTCTCATACACCATGTCGACGAGTTTCGCGGTTGGCTCGAAGTTTCTGATCGATTGAAGGCCCCCAAAGCATGCACAGGTTCCCAGCGCAACCAGATACTTCGTGGATGCGCGTATTTTTCTGAGGTGCTCTATTTCCTCCGCCGAACATGCACTTCCTTCGACAAGTACGATATCATATGGTCCATCGAGGTTCTCGCTTTTGGCGATCGGGAAGTATACGATGTCTATGTGGTCCAAGAGTTTCAAAAAGTCCTCACCCGCATCCACAAGCTGCAGTTGGCAGCCCCCACAGGAACTTAGCTTGAATATCGCGACCTTTGCTTTTTCCTTCATTTTAACTTGTGCCATCACATTCCCCCCTTACACTATCTTATCAGGGAGGGGCTCAACCTCTTCGAACGTGAATACGGGTCCGTCCCTGCACACGAACTTTGATCCTATCTGGCAGTGCCCACACTTTCCTATCCCGCAGTGCATCCTTCGCTCCATCGAGAGATATATCTGATTCTTCGCGAATCCCCTCTCTACGAGCCCCTTGACCACGAAGTGCATCATTATTTCGGGTCCGCACACCATTACTACAGTGTTTTCAGGCCTCGAATCCATCTCCTCAAATAGCACGGTGACCACTCCGACCCTGTGCTCCCATTCCACTCCCTCCGGCACCATGTCGACCGTGAGTCTCAATGTGAAGTCCTTTATCTTGCGCCATTCGTCCATCTCCGATCTATAAAGCATATCAAGCGGCGTACGTGCGCCGTAGAGCACCTCCACGTGCCCGAACTCGTCCCTGTGATTCGCAATGTAGTAAATGACAGGTCTAAGCGGAGCAAGCCCCAGTCCTCCCGCCACTATCAGTATGTTCTTTCCCTTTGCTTCCTCTATTGGCCATGGCCTTCCATAAGGTCCTCTTACCCACAGGATGTCGCCCTCCTTGAGTTTATGTATCGTGTTTGTGACGTTGCCGACTGCCCTTATCGTGTGCTCGAAGTATTCCTTCTCATCGGGGTTTGACGTTATGGAGAAGGGGGCCTCCCCGACGCCGAACACTCCGACCATGTTGAACTGCCCAGGCTTGAACTGGTACGCCTTCTTAACGTTTTCGTCCAGGAACTCGAGCCTGAAGGTCTTCGTGTCCCTCGTTTCCGTCTTTATTTCTTTAATGACCGCGGGGTGCGGAACATACGGGTTCGCCATCTCAATCACCACTTAATCTTGTAACCGCATCCACCGGGTCTATGTGCTTCACGCAGAACTCCACACAACGCCCACAACCCACGCATCCGAAAACTCCATGCTGTTGCTTTATGTAAACGAGTTTGTGATACATCCTGTGTTTCAATCTTGCATCCCTTCCGGGCCTGAAGTTCCCTCCGAGGGCAACCGCGGCGAACTCTAGGAACATGCACGAGTCCCAGTACCTTATCCTTTCTCCCTCCTTGAAGTCCGCTGACACCCTGTCGATCACGCCGTAGCAGAAGCATGTGGGACATACCGTTGTACAGACACCACATGCCAGGCACTCATCCGCGAGTTCCTGCCAGATCTTGTCATTTATCTTTTCGAGGAGTAAGGTTTCGAGGTTTTCTGTTTTGATCCTCCGCTTAATGGACTCGGCTACCTTCTTCAGAATTTCGTCCCTTTTGGCAATGTCGGCATCCTCTGCCTTTGACAGTTCCTTGAAGCCCTCCACTATCTTCTTCCCGGCGTCGGTTCCCACTTCCACGAGGAACCTGTCGCCCAGATCGGTGAGCAGTATGTCGAAGCCGTCCTTGGCCCCCGGCCCGGTGCCGAACGACGTGCAGAAGCAGTACTCTCCCGCTTTTGTGCAATTTAACCCTATGATTACCGTATTTTCTCTACGTTGCGCATAGTACGGATCCTTGAACTCTCCCTCTATTAGCACTTTGTCCAGCACCTTTATCGCATTGATGTCGCAAGGGTGCACTCCGAAAAGTACGATCTTTCCGTCGACCGCGGGCTGTTCGACCTTCGGCGTTTCATTCTCAAACTTGAACTTCAGGATCGTCTCCCTCTGCGGAAGCAATACCTTCTTCGGGGGGATCATCGTCGTTACGTAGTCGAGTTGTAAATCTTCCGCCTTTGAGATCTCTGCAAATACTACGAGGTTGCCCTTCTTCACTGGCCCTACGACGCGGTACTCGCGGCGCAGGTGTTCTATGAATTGTGGCAGTTGCTCTTTACGTAATATGAGGGTCTCCAAATCGCGTCGACCCCTGCTGAGGGGTTCTCTAGGAGTTTCATTACGTGAAGTAAATAAATTATTCGATAAAAAATCGGGAGGCGGCGATGGGCTCTAGTGGAAATTTGAGGCGATGACGGGGGACCTAAAGCCTCTATTCGCACACATGTTCCCCCGCTAGTTGCAAATTTTTAACGGAGGATGGTAGGCGCGAAAGCGTTCTATCGAGTACGCATATTGCACCTTTTCGGATCATTCTTTCAGAATCTTTTGCAACTCTTGAATATCCTACTCGGGCAATTGGTATAGAATTTAAATCTCCGCTAATACGTGTCACCTGCTGTATTTGATCCGCAAAATTTCAATTCGGCTGCACGTCCCCGTTGAGAAAAAAATATTAAGGTATCCGGGGATGGACACGTTTCCTATCAAAAACTCCATTTCGACGTTTCACGTGTGGAAAAGGAGGATCCTGACGCCCGATTGATAACACTTTTCGCGAAAATGTTAGCAACAATTGGTTGCTGATTGTCAATAATCACCTCTGCAGTGCCATCGATCGATAAGTACATTTAGATGGTACATCTTGTACACTTTTGGTGTACGATATGGTCACGATATACGAGGTGCTGGGAACACCGTCTGCCCATCGAGTGCTAGAGATGCTAGCGATATGGGGAGAACTGTCAGTGGAGGATATCGTTGAGAAGACGGGGCTCAGCAGGAACAACGTCTACAATGTTCTGAGGGGGCTGATGGAGGTAGGAATAGTGGAGAGGGTTCAGAGGGGAAGGTACAGAATTTCCGAGAATCCTAGGACTGTACATCTAATAAACTTCTACAGGGAGAACGCGGTTGTGCAGGTGGGATCCCATATACAGCTGATGCTCGAGGGAAAGGAACCGGCAACTCCGGAGATGGTGGCGCGATTGATCGAGATGTATGAGCCCATTTTGAGGAAACACTTCAGTTGGGTAATGCACTCTTTGGTAGAGATGGGCGCCATTGAGCGAGCGGTGGCGCACGGATAGAGTGATGGAACTCGTCCGCGAGGCGAAAACCCTCGTCGAGCAATTTCTTGACGTGGGGATTCCAGAGATCCCCGTGTACGTAACGACGGAGGAGGGGCTCAAAAGGGAACTCGCTAAACTGTACATGAAGAGAGGATACTCCAAAGAAGATGCCGAGGAAATAGCGGCTCGGAACGTCCGATTTCTCAGAGCCCTTTACCTCAGGGAGGAGGGTATGATTCTTCTGAAGGAAGGGAGTGGCGAGAACCTGCAAACCCTCGTGCACGAGTTTCTTCACATTGTGCAGAAATGCGACGGTTCACCGCTCAGGAGGGAGAAGATCGTGATTTTCTTAACGTATAGGATGTTGCAGGACAAGTTTGAGCATGACCTCCTAACGCGAGCGGTCGTGGAGGAGTGGGAAGCTAAGGAGAGGTCCGTTGGATTGGAGAGAATAAAGCAAAGATTATTGGAAGAGGGTGATTGCAACGACCTCTAGCGGTGTTTTCGACCCGTTTAAGTTTGAGATCGAAGATCTGCAAAACTCGGAGTTTCCTCCACTTCTGGTCACGACCGGGAAACTAAAATTTGGAGATGCATCATTCATTACTGGTGATTACCCCCGCGCGGCATTCCATAGACTACAATTTTCGGGATAAGGCGATGTACATGAAGATAAGGCTTCACATGAATGAGAATTTCTTCTTGGAGCGGGAGTGGCTGGTGAAGATCATTGCGAGAGTTTTGGACGATATCGACCCGAGAGTTTACCCGGAACCCTTTTCTGAGGATGTAAGGGCGTCCTTGGCCGAGTTCTACGGGGTGTCGCCGGACAATGTAGTGGTAGGAGCGGGTGGCGAACACATCATAGAGTTGGTCACGAAGACCTTCGGACGTGGTCATCGCGTGCTCACGGTCACCCCCTCTTTTCCCCTATTTGACAAGTACGCGAACATGTATGGAAGGGGTGTCGAGAGAGTTCCACTAAGCGAGGGGTTCGACCTTCCCGTGGATGAGATTGTGAGAGCGGCGAAACGAGGAGATGTCTCGCTTGTTATGATAGATTCCCCTAATAACCCAACGGGCAGGCAGTTCGATGAAGATAAAGTTAGAGATCTAGTGGAGAAATTAAACGAGCGAAATGTTATCGTTCTGCTGGATGAGGCGTATGCCGACTTTGGGAGGTACTCCGCCCTCCCACTGGTGCTAGAGTTTTCCAATTTAGTGATCCTTAAAACCTTTAGCAAGTCGTTTGGGCTTGCAGGACTGAGGATAGGCGCGGCCATTGCAAGTAAGAATCTAGCGGATAAGCTTTTGGAGAATCTCCCGCCCTATGCTGTCGATGTGGTATCTCAACGTGCGCTTAAGGCGGTTATTGAAAACCATGATTATGTTGCCAAAAAGATAAACGAGCTCAGGAGGGAGAGGTCGAGAGTTTTCTCGAAGCTTAAGGAGATAGACCAAATAGACGTTTTCCCGAGCGATGCGAACTTCCACATGATAAGACTCAAGAGCATGCGATCATCCGAGGTGTGTAGCGCTCTTGCGGTCCGTGGGATCCTAGTTAAGGATCTAACCGAAGTTTTCGGAACGGAGGAGTACATCAGGGTGACTGTAGGCACTCCCTCGATGAATGACGAGTTTCTGGCGACCCTGAAGAATATACTAACATCCACGTAGGTGGAAGGTACAGTGCCGGGAGTGCACCCATACGTGAAGAGAATGTCATTTTCGTCGAGCAACATTTTGGAAGAATCTCTGAAAAGCTTATGTATTACCTAGCGGTATTACTTCCTTCGAAAGATATATCTTTTAAGCCGAGGTCTTTCACCCAAAGGAGGTCGGCGCACGCTTTCTTTCAAATTTTTATAATGAGGTGAAAAAAATTTACATTTTGTAATCAACTCAAAGACGAATGGTGATGACCATGCCTAAGGTGGTTGTTATAGGCGGAGGACCTTCCGGAATATGCGCCGCGTTCTATGCAAAGCAACAGAACCCCGATGCGGACGTCGTAGTAATAAGGAGAGAGCCGGGCTTTATAGTTCCGTGCGCAATACCGTATGCGTTCGGGCTCTTATCACCGGAGAAGATAATTTCGAAGAGCCCCGACAACCTAGTTACCAGCGTCGGTGTGAAGTTGGTGATAGACGAGGTTGTGGAGATAGATGCTTCGTCAAAGGTTGTCAAGACCGCAAAGGGCGAGAAGTTTCCCTACGATAAACTGATACTGGCGACGGGTTCCGTGCCCGTGATGCCCCCAATACCCGGATCGGATCTAGAAAACGTTTTCCCGACGCCCAAGAGTCTCGACGCACTGTCTAATGTGGTAAAGGCCGTAGAAAAAGCAAAAAATGTCGTGATAATAGGAGGTGGATTTGCGGGCGTGGAAATAGCTGCGGAAGTTAGTCGACGCGGCAAAAAGGTATCAATAGTCGAGATGCTGCCGCATTGTCTACAATTGGCATTCGATGAGGAGTTCTGCGAGAAGGGTGAGGAGCACCTGAAGAATCACGGAATAAATGTATACACTGGAGTAAAGGCGGAAAGATTCGTCGGGGATGGCGCGGTCAAGGAGGTCGAGTTGTCAAACGGTGAGAAAATACCGGCGGATGTCGTAATCGTAGCTGTGGGTGTTAGACCCAACACCAAGCTTGCAACGGACATGGGCCTCGAATTGGGACCATTCAAGGCGATAAAGGTAGACGAGCACATGAGAACAAGCAACCCGGACGTGTTTGCTGCGGGTGACTGCTGCGAAAAAATCTCGTTCATAACGAAGAAGCCTAGCAACTTAAGATTGGCGTCAATCGGCGCACGGGAAGGAAAAGTCGCGGGTATAAATGCAGCTGGTGGAGATGTCACCTTCCCGGGAGTTATCGGAGTATTTTCAACGGAATTCCTAGGGTTCGGAATGGGCGCCGCCGGATTCACAGAAAAGGCGGCGAAAGAGGAAGGAATCGATGTGGTTGTGGGCAATGCGGTCGGCTTCGACAAGCATCCGTCCACAATGCCCGGCACGATGCAGATGCACGTGAAACTTATCTTCAGAAGAGAAGATATGAAGTTAATAGGCGGTCAGGTGTGTGGCGGCTTAACTGCGGGAGAAATTGCCAACATGCTGGGATTCATGATCTACAAGGGCGCAACCGCCGAGGACCTGGCGAACATGCAGTACGGAACGCAACCAATGTTAACACCACCGCCGATATCATACTTGGTGTGTAGAGCCGCCGAAAATGCTCTCAGCGAAGCATAATCTCCCTAGTATCCTCTTTCTATGTCGACCATGTTTATCGGCTCCTCTCCCCTATAGATTCTTTTGATATTTTCTGCCACCTGCTTCAGCATACCCCAATATCCTTCCGGCGTTATGGCGGCCCTGTGCGGCGTCATCACTATATTCGGCAGTTCATGAAACGGAAATTTCGATGGGTGGCATCTTTCCCCCTCGGAGCGCGGGTACCTGTACCACACGTCTATTCCGGCTCCGGCAATCCACCCCTCCTTGAGCGCCCTGTAAAGCGCCTCTTCATCGACCACCCTTCCACGTGCAACGTTTATCAGAAAGGCCGTGGGCTTCATCATTCTCAATTCGCGCTCCCCAATCATTCCACGGGTCTCCTTGGTCTCGGGCACGCAGATGACCACGAAGTCCGCGTTCTTCAAAACATATTCTAGATCCTGAGGCCCGCCGAGAAACTCCAGTCCCAACTCTTCCTTGATCTTGGGATCCGGAGTCCTCTTTATCGCAATTACTCGCATGCCCAACGCCTTTGCGCGCTTCGCCAGCTCCCTCCCCACGTGCCCCAACCCTATTATACCGACCACCTTTCCCTCCAATTGCACCCCCATGTGCTCCCACGTGCCCAGCCATATACCCTCCCGCAACATTCTATCGCTTTCAACGACCCTTTTCGCCAGTGCAAACATCAATGCAAGTGCGTGCTCCGCCACTGATGGCGCATTGCCGTGAGTGTTTGCAACTTTCACGTTAAGACCTCTAACTGCCTCCAAAAGTTCCGCCCTGACCCCCGCTCCGAGCACTTGTATCAACTTCAGGTTCTTTCCTCGCTCCAACACCCTTCTCGAAAAACGTGCACCAAAGACAATATCCACATCTCCTATTGTGCGTAAGGCCTCCTCATCATCCCGTGCAAGAAGAAACTCACAGGGCACATCAAGTAACTTCTTTAAATCGTCAACGTAACGCCAGTAGTTTTCCGCGACAAGGATCTTTAATGTTTTCCCTTCACGTTTCTCTTCATAACTGTTCATTAAATCACCGCGTCACATCGAAATTACGTCTTTCGGCGTCAGCACCTCGAGATCCCAATACTCGCTGACCCTCTTAAAGTGTTTCACGTTTTTTGTGAGTAAGGAGTAACCATTTACTATACAAATTGCAGCTATGAAAGTGTCTCTTAACCCTATCTCCTTGCCTTCTCTCTTTAACCTCGTATCCATCTCGGCAGCAAGTTCAGCTGCGCTCTGATCTAGTGGAAGTTCGATAAGCCACGTCTTTAGTTCTTTTAATCTCTGAAGCTCTTCCGTCCTCTTTAACCATAATGGCCCTACGAAGAGTTCATATACCGTTATCGAGGAAACCGCCAATTTAGTGTTCGATTTCTTCAACATAAGAATTGCTTTAGCGGATTCCGATTTCTCCTCTCTGAGATACTCTATCAGCACATCGGTGTCTATACAGACTTTCTCCATGATCTCCAGCGCTCCTCTATCAACTTCTTTATTTCGTTGATGTCGATGTTCTTCCATGAGCCCGCCAACTCCTCTAAACTTCTTATCTTCCTGATGACTATTTTGTCCCCCTCCAGCGATACGTCCACATATGTTCCCTCCCTTATGCCCAGTTTCTTACTAATAACAGATGGAATAGTTATCTGCCGATTTCTAGTAACTTTCACAATTACCATAATACTCACCATTCCTACTAAATTCTAAAGTAGCATAATAGAGTTGTGGTGTGCTCACCTGTATGCGGAATCGTTGAGGCTAACTGCAATAACCTTCCGCTAAAAATAAGTTTAGAGGAGAAAATACCACCGGGACCCTGATATCTCCCGTAATGTCTGTAATCTTTCTACTAGTTACTTAGGATAGGAACGAAATTAAGAGTTTTATAAAGGTACGAGATAAAAAGTTTAATGTGAAAAACGAGTAGCATGGCGGGAACGGGGCGAACCCGATGGATGAAAGTATCGCGCGCATGAGTCCCCTGATGCGCCAGTACCTCAGCCTCAAGAGAAAATATCCGGATGCAATACTTTTCTTCAGGGTCGGCGACTTTTACGAAACCTACGGAAAGGACGCAATCCTGGTATCGAAGGAGTTAGGAATTGCCCTCACGGTCAGGGATCGGGAAAGAGATCGCACCCCCATGGCGGGGGTTCCACATCACGCGGCGGAACCTTATATTGCAAAGCTTGTCAGACGCGGGTATAAGGTTGCGATAGCGGAGCAGCTCGAGGAGCCGAGCCCTAAGAAAAAACTGGTGCGGAGGGACGTAGTACGCATAATTACCCCCGGAACAGTGATAGAGGAGACCATCTTGGAGGATAAGTTTAACAACTATCTTGCAGGCGTTGTGAAGGCGAAGAAGGGTTACGGTGTCGCGTTTCTGGATATTTCCACCAGTGAGTTCTTCACAACGCAACTAGTCGGCGATAGAGCGCTTGACGACCTCCTCACCGAGTTATCGAGGTTCTCTCCCGCCGAAATTGTCCTTCCCGAGAGTTTGTACGCGGATAAGGAATTTGTGGCGAAAATTAGGGAGTATCTCGAGAGGGTGGCCTTCACCCCCTATCCGGATTACCACTTCGATTACGAGTTCGCCCGTGAGACCCTCCTCCAGCACTTCAAAGTGACATCACTCGAAGGTTTCGGATGCGAGGGAATGCCGCTGGCAGTTTCAGCGGCTGGCGCTGTTCTTTCTTATGTCCTCGATACCCAGAAGATGCAGGTCGAGAACATAAAGACCCTTAAAACCTACCACGTCGCCCAGTACATGATCCTTGATGGAACCACCATCAGAAATCTCGAACTGTTGCAGAACTTCAGGGATCTCAGCACACGTGGGACACTTCTGGAGGTTCTCGACAAGACCGTCACCTCCATGGGAAGCAGGCTCCTGAAGAGGTGGATTCTCCAGCCACTGATAAACGTGAAAGAGATAAACAGGAGACTGGACGCTGTCGAGGAACTCGTGAATAATAGCTTCCTCAGAGAGGAGATAAGGGAACTGCTGGACGAGGTCTACGACATTGAGAGGATAATAAGCAGGCTGAACCTTGGCAGGCTGAACCCCAAGGACATGATCGCATTGAAGGAGTCCCTAAAGAGGATACCGCAGATCGCCGACCTCCTTAAGGATACTAAGTCCGATCTTCTCAGGGAAATAAGGGAAGACCTAAATGGCCTCCCGGAGATCGTGGACCTCATCGAGAGGGCAATCGTTGATGACCCTCCACCGACCGTGCAGGAGGGCGGGATAATAAAGGACGGCTTCAATGAGGAATTAGACAAGCTGAGGGAGGTCGTGAGGAAGGGGAAGCAGTGGATATTAGAACTTGAGCAGAGGGAGAGGGCGCGAACCGGGATAAAGTCACTGAAGGTCGGGTACAACAAAGTGTTCGGCTACTACATCGAGGTCCCGAAATCCCAAGCAAATAGGGTTCCGAAGGACTACATCAGAAAGCAGACTCTGACCAATGCCGAGAGATTCATCACTCCCGAGCTCAAGGAGTACGAGGCCCAGGTACTGAACGCGGAAGACAGGATAAAGGAACTCGAGTACCAGATCTTCCAGGAGATCAGGAATAAGGTGTGCGAGAAAACGGAGGAAATCCAAAAAACTGCAAAGGCACTCGCAACACTTGATGTCCTTACAACATTCGCGAAGATAGCCGTGGAGTACAATTACGTCCGACCGATAGTCGATGATAGCGATGTTATTGAGATAAAGGCCGGAAGGCACCCGGTAGTGGAGCAAATGATAGAGGAGGACTTTGTGCCGAACGACGCTTACCTCAACAACACGACCGACCAGATACTGATAGTCACGGGACCCAACATGGCGGGTAAATCAACCTACCTCAGGCAGGTGGCGCTAATAGTTCTGCTGGCGCAAATGGGATGTTTCGTCCCGGCAAAGTATGCTAGGATCGGTGTTGTCGATAGGATCTTCACGAGAGTCGGCGCAGTTGACGACATAACTAAGAGGCAGAGCACGTTTATGGTGGAGATGCTGGAGACCGCAAACATCCTCAATAACGCGACCTCGCGCAGTCTCATAATTCTGGACGAGATAGGCAGAGGAACCTCGACGTTCGACGGGATGAGCATAGCTTGGGCGGTAATAGAGTACATACACAACCGCATCGGGGCAAAGACTCTGTTTGCAACCCACTATCACCACCTCACGCAGATAGAACAGGTGCTCCCCCGGGTCAAGAACTACCACGTCGCGGTCGCTGAAGTTGACGGCAAGATGATATTCCTGAGGAAGGTGAAGCCGGGGCCATCTGACAGAAGCTACGGAATCCAAGTGGCAAAACTCGCAGGACTCCCACCTGAGGTCATCAGCAGAGCAGAGGAGATCCTCCACCTGATAGAGGAGCAGAGCAACATAAGGATCCCGGTGGAGAAGATCTCCAGTGTTTCTGCTCCCGAGTATGATGCGAGAGCCGAAGAAACCGTCGCATCAATTGAGGATTTGATGCCCGAGATAGAAGTTAAGGAGGACGTAAAGAGGAAGATCGAGAGGATGAGGGAGGAGAGAGTCGAGGAGGCCGCGGTCGTGGAAGAGGGAGAGGAGGTTGTATCGGAAGCGGTAACCATGGAGGAAACCGAAGAGGAGAAGAAAAAGAAAGTTGCCCAATTCACTCTGGATCAATTCATCAAGAAGTAGGTGTGATGATTGCCGCGCATAATAAAACTCGATAAGAACGTGATTGAGAGGATAGCAGCGGGTGAGGTTGTAGAAAGACCCGCATCCGTCGTTAAGGAACTAATAGAAAACTCCATAGATGCGGGCGCGTCCAGGATCCTCATCGAGGTGCAGGGCGCGGGGCTGAAGAAGATAAGGGTCTCCGACGATGGAATTGGCATGGACAAGGAGGATGCCGTGCTGGCGGTGCAGAGGTACACCACTAGCAAGATAAGATCCCCCGAGGATCTCGAGAGGATCGTGACCCTCGGCTTCCGGGGAGAGGCACTTGCAAGCATAGGTGCAGTCTCCTTCCTCAAAATCATAACTAGGACCCACGACTCCGAGATAGGCACAGAGGTCTCTGTCGAGGGCGGAACAATAAAGAGGGTGGAACCCGTAGGATGTTCACCTGGAACCACGGTCATCGTCGAGAACCTGTTCTTCAACGCGCCCGCACGAAAGAAGTTCTTGAAAAGCACAGACGTGGAACTCTCAGAGATAGTCAACACAGTCACTAGATACGTGCTGGCGTACCCCCACATATCCTTCCGCCTGATAAGTGATGGGAAGGTCCTAATATCATCACCAGCCGCAAGAGACCTTCTCGAGAAAATCCTGCACATTTACGGAAGAAGGGTAGCTGAGGCCATGATAAAGGTAGAATACGAAGCCGATGGGGTGAAGATAACTGGATATACCTCTAAACCCGATGTGACAAGAGGTACTCGCTCCCATATGAACATCTACGTCAACGGAAGGCCCGTGATAGATGAAACTCTATATAAGGCGATACTTGACGCGTATGGCCCCACCCTTCCGAAACGCAGATACCCTATCTGCGTCCTCAACCTAGAAATAGACCCCTCCCGCGTCGACGTAAACGTCCACCCCACGAAGAGAGAAGTCCGGTTTGACAACCCGGATCTTGTGTACAACGCCCTGCGCGATGCAATCCGCAACTCCTTATTCTCCCAGAAGGCGGTACCAGCCCCCGAGGAGAAGACCTTTATAATGCCGCCGGAGATGAGAGAATCGGAGAGGAGACTACCGGAGGTTAAACAGATCCCCTTAACCAGTATAAGAGTCGAAGGCCTGCAGACGAAGTTGGAGGAGTTTGAAGAAAGGGAAAAGGAGGTTGTGTCCCGCGGGGTGACGTGGAAGATAGCAGGGCAGGTTGCGGACTCCTTCATAATAGCCTATGACGATGAGAACATGTATGTCATAGATCAGCACGCGGCCCACGAAAGAGTAATATTCGAAAGGCTGAGAAGGCGGAGAATGGAGAAGGGAATAAAGAAGCAGTCCCTACTGGCGCCAATAGTCGTGGAACTGCCGCCAGCGGAGGCGGAGTTCCTGAGAAGAAACATCGAGTACTTTAAGAGCTTCGGAATAGATGTGGCGGAGTTTGGCGGGAACTCCTTTATCATAAGGGCACTTCCCGCAACAATCACGTCTGTAGATGAAAAATCCGTAAGGGAATTCCTGATGGAACTCCTGACGTCGAATGGTAGGGTTAGGAGGAAAGTTCCGTCGAGTGACGAGGTTCTCGCGACGATCGCATGTAGATCGGCCATTAAAGCCGGCGAAAAACTGGATCCCGAAACCATGAGGAAAATTCTACAAGATTTACTGCGTGAGGTCAAAAACCCCTTCATATGCCCACACGGAAGACCGACCATCGCAGTTTTTCCTATTTCAAGACTAAAAAAGCTATTTAAGAGATGAAGATATGAACAAAAGATCGACACCCTGACCCAAAAACTTGATTGCTTCGAAGTAAAGGACGAATGTCGTGATTGATCGGGGATCTAAATGATGCTAAAGAACGTAATATTAATAACAATTGATTGCTTGAGACCCGATCATTTGAACTGCTACGGATATAAGCGTATAACGTCTCCGTTTATAAGTTCATTAGCGCGAACCGGCTGGATTTTCACAAATTTCTTTGCAAACTCTTCTTACACGTGTGCATCAATAGCCTCAATGATCACCAGCACATATCCCTTTGACTACGGCGAGTACCTCGAGTTCTCCACACCCGCAAGATTGTCTAAAAAGAGACTATTATTATCAGAAGTTTTGAAAAAGTACGGCTACTCAACGGCATTCTTTCACGATAACCCGTACTTATCACCAATATTCGGCTACAACAGGGGATTTGATGTTTGTATAGACTTTGGAAGAAAGGTGCTCAGTAGCATTAGATCCAAAAGAAGATTCCTCAATTTAATGTTCAAAAATAAGAAGATACAAGATCTGCTCTGGAAGATAAAGGATTTCGTCCTTCTGATAGATTGGTTCATACGAGGAAAACCTATACGGACCGATGCCGAAACAATATTGCGAGAAGCTTATAAGTGGTCACGGAAGGCTAGCCGACCCTTCTTCCTCTGGATGCACCTCATGGATACTCACATACCGTATTCACCCAAGCATGAGGTGCTCAAACAATTCGGTATAAGCAAGCTCAGAGCCGCCATGATACTGTACAAACAGATATTCAGGAAGAATATTTCAAAAGAAGAAGTACGTCTGGTAAAACTATTATACGACTCTCAGATATATCAAATCGACCAGGCATTGGCAAAATATCTGCCTAAGATGGTCAATCACGACTTCGAAGATACTTACATAATAATTACAGCAGATCACGGAGAAGAGTTCTTCGAAAACGGAAGAATAGGGCACTCAGGCGTCTTAACTGATACGCTACTACGCGTGCCACTGATAATATGTGGTGGGCTGAAACGTATAGTGTTGCATTCGTAGCATTTAAGTACTTTTGTTGCATCAGATGATGTGATGACAAAATTATATAGAACTGGGAAGGTTGCGGAGATTCTTGGAGTAAATAGAGTTACGGTAATTAGGTGGATTAAGCAAGGTAAGATTAAAGCGGTGAGAGTTGGTAAAGAGTATAGGATTCCAGAAGATGAAGTGAAAAGATTACTTAAAGGTAAGGTTATTAATACAGCGGTTATTTATGCTCGTGTGAGTTCTTCAGACCAAAGGAGCGATTTGGAGAGGCAAGTTGAATATCTTAAGGAGTGTTGCACAGCTAGAGGATACAATGTAGTTGGTATTCTAGCAGATATTGCTTCTGGATTAAATGAAAAGCGAAGAGGTTTGAAAAAGCTGTTTGAATACGTTGTAAACGGAAAGGTTGACGTTGTAGTAATCAGCTACAAGGATAGACTTACGAGATTTGGGTTCAGGTATTTAGAAGAGTTCTTCAACTCACATGGAGTTAGAATTGAAGTCGTTTTCGGAGAAGAACCTAAGGATTTACAGCAAGAGCTAATTGAAGACTTAATTGCCATTGTAACATCATTTGCTGGTCGATTATACGGAATGAGAAGTCATAAAAAGAAGAAGGTGGTAGAGAGTGTCAAGCAAGCGATCAGAGACTGTTAAACTCACGGCAAGGTTCAAACTCGATGGTGAAGTAGATGAGAGACTGTTCGAAACGTACAAACGGATTGTCAATGAATTGTTGGATTACGCTCATTCCAAAGGAATTACCTCGTTCAAGAGACTGAAGTCCGAAAAATATCACGAGTTGAGGCAAGAGTACCCCGAATTGCCGTCTCATTACATTTACACGGCGTGCCAGATGGCTTGCTCCATCTATAAGTCGTTTAGAAAGCTTAAAAGAAAGGGAAAGACAAAATCCGAAAAACCATTACTAAGGAAAGATGTAATTATGCTTGATGACCACCTGTTTAAGCTAGACTTGGAAAAATGGAAAGTCAGAATTTCTGTTCCCGATGGAAAATTGGAGTTTAAGCTTTTGCATGGAGAGTATCACGAGAGATTTAAGGACTGGAAGGTCGGTCAGGCATGGCTGGTCAGAAAGCCTGACGGAGTTTATCTGAACGTAGTATTCTCAAAGAATGTCGAGATGCTACATTGTGTGGATGTCATAGGTGTTGACGTGAACGAAAACAACATTACTGTTGCGACCAATCGGGGCTTTGTGAACTTTGGGACGAGAGAAAGGGTAATTAGAACCGCTTACTTCCTGAAGAGAAGGAGAATCCAAACCAAGATTAAGAGCAAGAGGGTTAAAGCTAGGATTTTGGCAAAATATCGTGATAGGGAAAGAAACAGGGTTCTGGACATTTACCATAAAGTTGCTAATGAAATTGTCAGATTGGCATTAAAAATGAGGTCTGCAATAGCCCTAGAAAGTCTCAAAGAAATAAGGAGTAGGATAAACTACTCAAAGGAGCTGAACGGAAGGTTGCATAGATGGAGTTTCAGGAGATTTCAACAAATATTGGAGTACAAGGCTAAACTCAATGGTATTGCGGTTATTTATGTCGATCCTCACAAAACCTCCCGCCTCTGCCCGATATGTGGGAGGAAGCTAAGCCCGAATGGGCGGAGGCGGTTGAAGTGCGAATGCGGGCTGGTTGCTGATAGAGATGTCATCGGTAGTTGGAATATCAGATTGAGAGGTTTGAGATCTTTAAAGATAGATGTGGGGAGCACCGTTCCCCCCGAAAGCCCGTCGATGAACCCCGAGACGGGAAGACTCTCCGCTACACATGCATCAAAAGTTGTGAAAGTAGCGGAGAGTCAGAACGGGTTTAAAGCACAAAGTGATCGACATAAAGGCATCCCTAATAGACCTTGCACCCACAATATTGGATCTTCTCGGATTGAAAATTCCACGCCGCTTCAAAGGAACTAGCCTCTTAAGAAAGAAAAAATCGGATAAAGTAATAGCTCAGGGAATATTCCGTGGAGTGAGATACCAAAGAATAATCTAATCTGATTCTTCGATAACTATATCTGACCATAACGGTGTACCTTCCTTTTGCTCTTATAAAAATCTATCAAGACGTCCGATCGATGAGAATCTTCTCCATTCCGCTTCCCTCACCCGCCCTGCATAATCCTCGGCAGCCTCTATACTGACACTGGCCAGAATTTCCTTCACCTCATCCCCCAGATCCTCCAGCAACTCCTCGCTACTGATGATGCCCTCAAGCCTCCTAACGTAGTCTATGATCGCCTTTCGGGCAACCTCGCTCCACTTAACCTCCGGATGCTTCTTCATAAGCTCGTAGATCTCCTCGGGTATCGATAATGTTATGTTTGGCATATGTGTAGTACGTGATTCCACATGTTTAAGTATGCCTCTGCAGTGAAAATGGGATGAGCACCTAAGATGTGGTTGCCCGTGCGTTATCTTTTGGAAACTAAGGGTATTTTGGGAACTCGCACGGGCTTCCCCCTCGGCCGCCTCATCCCTCTCGGCGGCCCATCGGGGGCCACATCGACGGGCACCACGGGGCCCGCCTCACGTGCGATCCGCCCACGCCTGATCGGGGCCGCCCGATCATCGGCACGGGCACCACGATCAATGCCCCAGCCGGGTTTATAAAAGTTGGAGTTTCCACGATGGTTGAAAGTACCGGCAATATTCATCCTAGTGAATAGTCCTTAACTTCCCCTTCTTAGATCCTTAACTGTTATTGCCACGTCTATTGACGCAATCACTAATGCCACGGGTATAAGATACATTTCCAGCATCATGTAAGCCAATGGCCCACTCCTCAACCATCTGGTTGGTCTCTCAACCGGATTGTTCCTCCAAAGGTAGTTACTTAACCTCTGATAGGTTCTGTGCGCAGCCTCTAGTTACGTTGACAAAAACAATCTTTTGGCGGCTCAATTCACCAGAAAAATCCGTATATATCAGCACACTCAAAATAGGAATCTGGAGATTCTGTGTAAGGGAGTGAGCGGCATGCCATACGCGAAAGTACGTGACATAAATATCTATTACGAAATTCATGGATGATGGCTTTCCCCTAGTGATGATAATGGGGCTAAGCGCAAATAAGGATTGGTGGCCACCGCAATTGGTAAGGAAATTATCGGAAAAGTACAAGGTGGTGCTGTTTGATAATCGTGGCGCCGGCCGTAGTGATAAGCCGGATGCTCCATACACTATAAGGATGCTCGCAGACGATGCTGTGGGATTGATGGATGCTCTTGGAATAGAGCGCGCCCACATCTTTGGGGTCTCGATGGGCGGGATGATTGCTCAAGAAATCGCAATAAACTACCCCGAGAGGGTCGAGAAATTGATACTCGGTTGTACGACATGTGGTGCTGGCCGAATGGTCCCTCCATCACAAGAGGTTCTTCGAATGCTAACGAGAACACGTGCTGAAATGAACCCAGAGGAGTACGCAAGGAAGTATGTTGCCCCTCTACTGTTTACGAAGGAGACATTAGAAAAGCGCCCAGATATTGTGGAGACATTTGTGAAGTCGTACTCGATAGCCCCCATTCCTGACTTCTCGTACAGGAGACAGCTTGAGGCGGTCCTTGCGCATAATGCATGTGACAGGTTGCACATGATAAAGGCACCGACATTAATTCTTCACGGGAAAAAGGATATTTTAGTTCCCCCCGAGAATGCAAACATTCTCGCTGAGTTAATTCCCAACTCAAAGGTTGTGATATTCGAAAATGCCACACATGCATTCATAGCCGAGGCGCTGGAAGAGACGTGCAGTGCAATTCTCGAGTTCCTAGAGAAATGATAAAAAAGCCGCAAAAGATTTTCCGAAAACTACAATCACGAAGATCCGATCCCTGATGCACATTAAGGCGTTACAGCATTGTTTCTTTTTCTTTAAAGCTTCCCCCATATAGAGATGAAATTCCCATTGATGTCACTATCATCGCCGCCCCTATGATTTGAGTAACTGTCAGTTTTTCAAACAGAAAAATGTACGCAAAGATGGCTGCCGCTACAGGTTCAAATAGGAATATTATTGCTGTTGCGGCCGGGCTAACGAACCTCTGACCATATACTTGGAGTATAAAGGCACCATCGCTGCACATGATGCTCAAATAAAATATGAGCATCAGTATCGTCATGTCTATACCCTCCATTCCACCGCCTACAAGCATTGAGGGCACGAAGAACGCCAAGGCAGGAATCATTTCAAAGAACGTGAAAACAATAGGATCCGTTTCACTAAACCTATCAACTATTATCACTTGGGCCGCCCATGCAATAGCACCCAGCAGAACAAGAGCATCACCAATGCCGAACCCCCCCGCTGGCGCAGTTAGCAAATATAATCCTGTTATGGCAAGGAGCAGAGACACTGATAACTCAATGCTATATTTTCTCAAAACCACAGCCGTGTATATGTGAACAAAGACTGCATTTAATCCCGTTATGAAAGCAGAGTTCGAAGCCGTAGTGTACCTAGTCCCCCATCCCTGAAGCCACAGGCCAATAGCATATGCAATACCGGCCAATAGACCTCCTCTGATCGATTGACGGGATATTCCTTGGTTCTTACGGGTGTAAATCACGTAAGGTAGTAGAAGAATTAGAGCTATTAAACTTCTAGTCCACACATAGGTGTATTCGCTAATGCTCGAAACAACAACTTTTATTGCCGGAAATGAAGTCCCCCACAATACAGTCGTTGCGATCAGGGCAGCGACCCCTTTTGTTTTAGACATGCTTACCACCGCATAAAGCGATAACTCTCATGTTAGCATCAACCTTTCTGCGTGTTATTTCATAGAACACTCTCTGAAACTCTTTGAAGTTTACCGTCAGAGGGGGCCCACCAAAAGGTTGTCATTCGTCAAGCCTTACACTTCAATCGTCCCCGCTTTATGCGCTCAAGGATCCGCTAGCGCCCAAGGGGTTCAGCGGATGTCCGCATTGATGAGCAGACATCCGCCTTGGGACGCATCAACCTCAACTCCCTCGGGGTTCATCGGGAGTAAATCATCGGTCTCGCCCCCTTTCGGGGTAACCCCTCTCCTTCTCAGGATTGGCTCGATTAATTCGAGCCAAACCTTCATTGAAGGAGGAAAACCCCACATCGTTTGTCCCTCTTATACTCCACTTTTTAAGCCAATACTTAATAGTAGTTCTATGGACTCCAAGCTTTTTGGCAAGTTCATTCAAAGTTAACCCTTGTCTTAAATATTCAACAAGCCTATCCTTGTCTACAGCCCCTCTTCTATAAGGCTTTCTGATTACTTGCATATTACCAAGTAATTCTTGAAGCTTTTGTTTACGGGTCTTATTCTTCATGTAATTGATAACCTTTCTACCCAACCTTATTATGTCCCTTTTTCTATAGATGGAAAGAGCGAATTCTGCTCCATTTTTGTGAACACATGGATGATAGTTATACTTAAGTAACTTGCATCTCATCTTCTCTAGCCATGTCTTATCGGTGTTTAATATTCGTATCTCGCCCTCCCCAGTTTTAATACGTTTGCGGAACCTTATATTTCCATCACCATCTATTGCTCCTGCTATGTATGCGTATAATTCCTCCTCATTTTCGGGTACACTTTTCTTTGAAGAAAGTAAGAACTCAAATGATGGGTCTAATATAGCGTATCTATAGCTCATCGGAAGTCCAGTCTTTTTGTCTATAGTGTCTGTAGAATTTACCTTAGTGTACTTACCAAAAACTTCTTCAAAAATCTCTAAAATCTCCTGTCAGGTACTTCCTACAATCACTTCAATTTGTTCTCCTAATCGTCTCACGAAAATGTCTGTAGCACAGAGCCCCATCATGTAAGCTCTTTCAACCATATCTGGTGGCGCTATCTTTTTTGTTATGTTACTTCTAGCCATGTTACACCTCCTCTATCAAGTAACCTTTTCACGTATTTCCATGAATTTAGGCATGGTTTCATATCTTTCATCCTTAGGTATAAGTTTATAGAAGCATTCAACTGTCTGTTAATAATCAACCTACACTTAATACATTCCAAAACCTGCCCCTTTCGGTGCTTCATTCTTCCACCACATCTGGAGCAGATTTTAGTTGAATTACGAGGATCTAACAACTTTACATTAGCTTTATAACTCATTAGAGCTATTATCTGCTTCCAATTTTGTTTAGAAACAACTCTATTGTGTATTTTACATTTACCAAACATTCCCTGCTTTTCTAAGTTCTCAAATCCATGCTCGTAATCTTTGAACTCTTTAGCGAGCTTAGTTGTTAGCTTATGTAGAAAATCTTTAACTCTATTTCTGTATCTTTGAGAATACTTCTGCATAAGCCTTTTAGCAGTTTTTGGCTTAGTTTTACTCAAGCTCTGGATTTTTCTTCTCTTGTTCTCATAAGTTATGTGTAAAGTGTATAGTGGTTTTAAGTTCACTCTAATCCATCCTCTATCGCAAAATCCGTCCATGCTAAGCAGATTTAGATCCCAAGCAATTTTCTTCTTTGGAGTATAATTAACGGGTTTTCTGAACGTTATAATTAACTCATTCTCCTTGAGTATTAACTCTCCTAAATCGCAACCTTCAACTCTTTTCCTGAACCAAGCTTTTGACAGGTCAAATTCAAGATAAAGCTGACGAGGTCTTATCGTAATTACGATTTTCTCATCTCTGAATCTGTAAAGTGTTTCTTTTACTCTGACGAACTTCCTTTTTACTACAGGTTTATTTCTTCCCCTCTTTCCTTTGATGTAATTCCTCCTCCACGAGCTTAAAATTGAATAAGCAGTTTTTATTGCTGAATCTACGTAATGTGATGCGTAATTCCAATCTTTAAGCAATTGATTTCTTAAAGTTCTTTTAAATTCTTTAGATTTTGGAATTATTGGAATTAACCTATTTCTCTTCTTTTTCCATTCTATGCTGTCCCAAATTATATCTATCGCTCTTTGTAGAAGATACCTGTAGCTACTTAAAAATTCGCTTATATCGTAGTCGTGTCTTACTTTGTAGCTAACAATCCTGTATGAGTTTCTTTGCACCTTCTACCACCTTCTTATACTTGTGTGATCTCATTCCATACAACTTACCAGCAAAATGAGATATTATCGTGATTAAATCTTCGATTAGCTCTTCTTGTGGCGATTTTTCTTCTTTATTTATAACTACTATCTCTGTTCCGTAACTCTTGAAGAATTCCTCTAAAATCTTAAATCCAAATCTCGTTAACCTGTCTGGATACGCTATAACGACCTTAGAAACCTCCTTGTTCATAACCATTTTTAGCAGTTTTTGAAAATTCCTCCTATCTTCTTTCAACCCAGAACCTACATCTTTGAGAATTTCTATTTCCCATCCTCTTTCCTTCGCATAACGTCTTATTAGCTCTATTTGTCTCTCTAAATCATCCTTTTGAGTATGAGATGAAACCCTCGCATAACCCACTATCTTCCTTTCTTCGTGAATCCCTAAAATTCGCTTTATTTCTGATTCGGGAACTCTCCTCTTTCCACCTACAGTTCTGACACACCTAATCTTCCCTTCCTTATCCCACCTCTGAATAGTCTTAACGTGAACTCCAAGCAACTTAGATGCCTCTTTTAGTGTGTATAACTTTTCCATGTTTACTCACTAATACTCTCAAATGCTCACCAAATACTTAACTGTCTCGCACGGCAAGAGTTTGCGTTCTCAAACTCAAATGTATGACCTTAAATAGTGTTCCCACACACCACTAAATGGTGGACGCAATGCCGTCAGCAGCCCACGAGGAGCGGGACCTTATAGAGGAACTCCTAGAGGAAGAGTGGAGAAAACGGCGGGCGAGGGTCGTGGAAACCCGAAAGATGGAAGTCGACGATATCATCATCTTCTCAATCGTGAAACTTAACCACCGGGTGAGCACCCTCTCCGAAAAATTAGATAACCTATCGGCGGAGGTCGCATCCCTAAAGAACGATGTAAAGCTGCTGAAGACCGTCGTCCTCGGAATAATCCTCCCCATCCTCATCGCAATCGTCTCAATCCTCGTCACGATCCTCCTAAAAATCTCGTGACACGTAACTTATAACCTAAAAACCCGATCATCCCTCACGGAAGCACAATACCATACCTCTCCAACTCCGAAAGCACCTCACCCCTCCTCGACACCACCCCTAATATCTCCTTATCGGTGGTCAGGGGCTCCGCTCCCCTCACAACGCACTGCGCCGCCACCAGCGCGTCAAAATAATCCAACCCATAACTCGCAATTATGACCGCCGCAACCGCCATGTCCAGCGGCGTCACCGGCTCCACAGTCTCCCTGCTTATGAACCTATGAAGCACAAGCCACACCTTCCGCCTCTCATCATCGCTAAAGCCCCGCGCCTTCATGAGCAGGTCAAACTCCAAAAGCGCCGCCTGCGAAACAACAGTGTCCCCGCCCAGCCCCTCTATCACCCGGATCGCATCCCCATGCAACCGATCCGAGGATCTAAAGTATGCCACAAGGTAAACAGTATCAACTATCCTCATCGCCCACCATCCTCAGTGCAAGCCTAGATGCCTCGTGGTCCTCCTCCCTCCAACCCTTAAACTTCTCCTCAAAAGCCCGCGCAACCTCCTCGTAAATCCTGTCCGATAAAACAATCTCCAAACTGCCACTACCCTTTACCCTCAGCAAAACCCTCCGCTTCCCCCTGATACCCAGCCTCCGCCTGACCTCCGCTGGTATGACTATCCTCCCACGCTCATCTATTGTGACCACATACTCCATTCAACCCACCATTGTGAAAATTCTCCCACCCTCAATATAAAACTTGTAAATAGATCCATGCAACCCCCATGTTAATCTATCTTTGTAACTGACCACAACAACATCAACCTTTCCGCTTACAACATATTTAAATGGCTTTTTCAACCCTCTTCGCTTTTCATTCAATCCAGAGGCTACATCTGTTAGATCATCAATAACATCGCGTCCTCTAGCTGAGCAGTACTCTTTAAAATATTCGGCTTGCCTACTAAATATTCAGGAATACCATAATAGTGGCACCCATATGTTGCATGCTACCGGTAGCTAGGGGCGAGGTTTATGCCTGTAGAACCTGTTCTGAGGTGGATTAAGAGGTACGGTGTCGGGTGGAGGCTTATTAGAGCTTCGGGGAAAACCACTAGAGTGGATGACGCAGCAAGGCTCCTAGGTGTGAGCAGGTCTAAAATAGTCAAAACAATCGTAGTAGTTGCTGGAGGTGAAGTATACGCTGTGGTTATCCCTGGAGATAGAAGGCTAGACATGGATAAACTCGCAGATATTACTGGGGCTAAGCCGAGACTGGCTAGACCAGGTGAAGTGGTTGAGAAAACCGGGTACCCCGTAGGTGGAGTACCTCCCGTCGCACTCCCAAGCCACGTCAAGTTGGTAGTTGACGAATCCCTACTCAGACACGATAGAGTCTATGGGGGAGGAGGAGAGGATGGAATACTACTAGAGTTCAACCCTAAGGAACTCATAGAACTAGCAAAACCCCTAGTTGCGAAGCTAGCGAAATGACTTAGTCAAATTTTGAGAAAGAATTTATGATAATTATAAGTCGATTTCTAATCTCTTTAGCCACCTCAGCCGGTACCCTGACATGATATCCCCTAAGAAGCATTACCATCGAGAAGGGGATCTAGGGACGGACCACCCTCCATAGACCCAGGGCCACAAGTACGAGGAGGTTTTGAGGCCCTTCAAGCACATCTACCGCTACAAGGGGCGAGGAGGCCCGCTTCTGCTCGAAGGATAAAGACGAGGCTCAGGAGGTCGCTGAGGTACCAGCTCGTGGAGAGCACAGATGCATCCGTGAAGCGGCTGTCTCTCTCGCACTAATGTGGAGCAAATCGCCGCCGGGATGACGGGCGCGTGACACGGAAATAGATGATGCCCGAAAGGGTAGAGACGGACAGCGACGTGCGTACAGCGACCGATACCTTAGGCCGATGCCTAGTCATGAGTGTTTATGTTGAACTTATTTATGAAACAGCCTCCCCACCTCCATAAAAACTTATAGGTCACGCCCACCCAAGATACCCCGCTCTCACTATAAGCCTCCCCTGTGTGCTAGGCAACATCTCTTCCTGTTACCCGATCTCCCATGAAATTCAAGATCTCATATCTTCTACGCACATCCAAACCCGGCAACTCCAAACCTGCCTCATCGTGTCCGCAAAAAAGAAGTTTCAATTCACCTCCTCTCCGCATAAATTCTATCCGCTACCGCCTTGACAAGCCTACGGGCATGTTCAAGCGCCTCCTCCACGTCCTTCCTATCAGCACCCCCCTCATAAAAGTTCATGTGCATGGCATTAGCGGCATACCATGCCCCCCTCACCCAATCCCCTAACTCCTCAGCCATCTTGCTCTTATACTGCCATAGTTGCACATGGGACTCCAGCCGGATGCCCTCCCGATACATCGCGTGCGCCTTGACCGCAAGCGCCACAGCTCCCCACACCTTCTCACCAGCCTGCCTCAAATCCCCTTTCCTCAGCTCATCTTCCGCCTGTCCCAACATCTCAGCCGCCACATCTATATACTTCCTAGCAACGTTCGACGGGTCTAGACCCCTCGTCACAAACTCCAACAACAGCTCCTCAATTGGAACCCCCAACTTGCCCGCTTTCTCCCGAAGCAAATCAGCAATTACCCGCGGAATCGTAATCGATACCACAATAACCACCCATATCTCTGTTCCTCACTCCATAATATAAACCCGTAAAAAGACACCGCAGAGTGCTTACACTCTTCCATCCAACCGCGCACCCTCACCATCCGCCTCGATGGACTCACTTGAAAAAACGAGAACTCAGGTGCTCTCACCGGAATATCCGGCAAACTTCTTTAAAACCTCTAACGGCACGGGGTTCTCATACCTTATCCCGACCGCCTCACATAACCTCTCAAAATCGGTGTCCGTCGTCACTATCGCGACCGCGCCCTCCTGCAACGCCAGCGCCAAGTAAACGCAATCATAAACATCGTGATTCAACTCCTCCGCCAGCTCGAACGCCCTCAGTATCGTCTCCCTCCTCAACGGAACCAGCTGAGGAACATCATACTTCCTCAGAAAATCAATAACCGACCGCGCCGCCTCCCTCCTGTCTATACCCCACTTCCTCTCCATGATCCAAAAAGCCCGCACCGGAAGAATGTCTAAAAGCACCGGAATGTACTCCCCGCGCAACCCCCTATCCACAACCTCCGAAACGTACTCATTCCCGGGATGGTCCTCCACCAAGTAAATCGCCAGCACGTTCACATCCCAAACCTTCTTCTCAACCC
>Ga0180300_10000087_pt1 | contig 32490 bp, 36 predicted proteins | sample GuaBasSediGuay15_FD_121798 | JGI IMG/M metagenome (GOLD analysis project Ga0180300, IMG submission 121798) | Subseafloor sediment microbial communities from Guaymas Basin, Gulf of California, Mexico - Guay15, Core 4569-2, 21-24 cm | ecosystem: Environmental > Aquatic > Marine > Hydrothermal...
GAGACTTTATTCGCAGTTTACGGCTTCCTAATGAAAGACCGTGAAACCCTTAGACGCTTGAAGATCACGCTCAACAGGCTACAGCAGGAGCATCCGGAAGAATTAAGGATCCACTATTAAAGAAATGCAAAGAAAAAGAGAGAGTCTCCCCTCTTTTGCAACATAAACCCCCTCAGACATATTTCTCCTAATACGCCACATACACTACATATTAGCAACTTTTAAACGCAATCTCCATCCAAGATCAATCATTAGCTCACATACCATTCTCAAAAATTTTTCAGAAAAACCAAAGTCAGATCCAATAAACATTCAGCCACAATCACACAAGTATATATACTAATTTTTCGCCAGCAAAACGATGGTTCCAAGATCGATTATAGCGGAGATCAAAATCGCCTCCAGATCGATCTACGATCCATGATTCTCCTCTGAATTCCCTAAAGAATTCCAAGATAAGCCATAAGTAGCGTAGAGATATATTATAGCAAGGTATCCGTTATCCAAGCCATAGAGATTCCGAGAAATGTGATTCCAAAGCATATGTGGATCTAATAATTTACTGGAAAGGAGAGTTGAGACACCGAAGCCGGAAATATAAAAGCGTCATAGTTAAAAAATTTTGTTTGCGATCAGCGCGAGAAGATCGCAGCGGCCCAAAGATATCGAAGTATGGATGAGAGTACACACCAATAATGAGATCAGACATCCGAGAAACGAGCCTTGAAACGGGCTTTTTTCAAAGAATCAATTCAAATTTTTGGTGGACCGGGGGGGATTTGAACCCCCGACCTCCGCCGTGCGAGGGCGGCATTCATTCCAGACTGAACTACCGGCCCATAGCCGTTAATACTTATTTCTCAAGTAATCTTTCTAATGCTTGAACGATCTTTTCCTTTTCTCGCATTGTATCTCTTCGAATAGCTCTATAAATTTGTTTATGAGCAGCTTGTACCTTTTCGTGTGTTGGTTTAGCAGCCACTCTGCGAAGCCATGTCTCGCTAATTGCAGTGCTTCTTTCGCATTTTCGGCATGTATATGTATTGTGTTTCCCGCAACTTCCTCGGCAGCCTAATACTGGCACAGGTCTACCTTGCGGCGATGAGTAGAGAGGGCACGCTGGAGAAGAGACGGCGGCTATTCTACATCTACGTCGACGAGGCATACAGGACATTCTACAGCCGTTGAGGAAGTACAAGGTTTTCATGACCCTCCTCTCCCTCTGAACATCTGCTTGAGGGTTAACAGTTAGGCTCATAAGCATAATCCAACTAGCAATTATAGATTGAGAAATGTCTCATGTAGAGTTCGATCCTGAATGGTTTAGGAGGCATCTGCTCTTTGATATTCTTCCGAACTGGCTGAGAAGCTCAGTTACATCCGAAGGGCTCTTCCTTCCACGTCTGGATCGAAGATGGAATAGGCTCAGCGGAGATTTTGGAACCTTAGTCTCGCAGTCTAGGCTGCTATACAATTTCTCCGTCGGATACGAGTTTACGGGGGATGAGGCATACTTGGAGGCTGTGAGTTCAGGAGTGGATTTCCTTCTGTCAAACTTCAGGGATGAGAGACTTAAGGGCTGGTATTGGTCATGCAGATTGGATGGCAGAGTGCTTGATTCCCATAAGGACTGTTATGGACATGCCTTCGTCATATTTGGTCTTTCCCATGCATATAGAATCTTAGGGAATGAAAGGCTTATAGAGGAGGCTCTTGAGACTTGGAGGCTCATGAAGGATAGGTTCATGGATGAGCACGGCGGATTCTGGCGGAGGCTTAGCAGGGACTACAAGAGGATTGAGTATGTAAAGTCTCAGAATCCCATGATGCATACATTTGAGGCTTTATTGGCTTTAAGTGAGATTGAGGGATTAGAGCATATAAGAGATGAGGCTGCTGAAGTCGCGGATTTCGTTACTGAAAAGCTTAGAAGGAAAGATGGAGTTCTCCCCGAAGTATTCACGGCGGATTGGAGGGAACTACCAGCCGATAGGGGAGGAAGAATAGATCTTGGCCATGCATTTGAGTGGGCATATCTCCTATCGAAGGCCTCGGATACGGGATTAAGCACTAAATACCTCGAATATGCATATGAGTTCCTAGGTTATGGATTTAGAATGGGATATGATAGAGTGGATGGTGGGATATTCTCTCCTGCAACTCCCGATGGAAGGGTTATTAGGAGGAAGGGATGGTGGGAGCAGTGTGAGGCTATTAGGGCGATGATGCACTTTGCAATCAGGAGGGGCAGAGGGGATCTATTTGAACCCCTAAATGAGACATTGAGGTTCGTCAGGCAGAACTATGTGGATCCTGAATTTGGAGGCTGGTATAAGTCTATCGAGGGCGAGGATAGCGTAAGGGATGAAAGTAAGGGAGACGAGTGGAAGGTCGATTACCATATTGTCGGAATGTGCATGGAGGCTATTAACCTAAGCGAATCGTTTTGATCACTTCTTTTGCGCCGCAAAAAAATCGTATATAAAGGCATGTGGAGATTTAACCCAAAACCATTTCTTTATAAAAGAGAAGACAAGAATTTTCGCACTAATTGTTCATTTATCCTATTATTAAGCAGTTTATTTTTAATTTCCTCTTTCTTTTGATTTTCAAGGGTAAATTCAATCCATCTTATTTCACTAAACTCTCTCAAGTTCATTTTTCTAATATTTGTTTAAGCATAGGCTATCTTTAGTTTTTCTTTATAAGGCATAGAAAGAATTTTAATTATTGTCCAGCTGGATAACTCTTACAAGTAAACGTTGAGGCTATTATAAAGCCTAGGAAGAACAGCTGCATAGACACGCCTTCAGAGGCTAGGGGAAGGGCTGTAGGGTTGTATAGGCTTCTAGGTCATGAAAGATGGGTTAGGCTCAAACAGTACGGCAGAAGATGGAGCGTCGAGACGGCACACTCAACATTCAAACGTGTATTTGGAGAGTTCTGCATGGTAAAGACCCTCAAAAGCATAAGGAAGGAACTCATGACGAAGGCATTCATCTACAACATGCTCATAAACCTATAAGCAAGAGAACCAGCTGCTCAAGGCTTGCCTGCGCCAGCCGGCAAACCCTTCACCCTCCAAAATAAAAGGGGAGGACTTCATACATAAATGGTACTATTGGCAAAAAGCCGTAAATACCAAATTGAACTACCGGCCCTTTTTGAAGTGCTCAGATTAATTTCATCAAAGAACTTAAATCAATGTTTTATTTATGTATCCTTTTAACAGCAGAGATTCTCCTCTACATTCTTTAGGCCTAACGAAACGAAAAATATATATCCGTCTTTCTTTCTTTCTGAAAATTGTCGGGCGGTAGCTCAGCTTGGCAGAGCTTCCGAATCAGCCTTGAATAGGGCTGATGGAGATGCTGTAGACGCCGCCCGGAACGCGGGGGCGCGTCGTTTCAGCCTGCTAAGCGTACAGAAACCGGAGTGTCGCAGGAGAGCTGCGGGTGAACCGTCAGCTCTGCGAGTTCAAATTAGGCTGGCGGATGCCGCCTCCTAGGAGACTCCTGCCCGCCCGACCATAAGATATTTTAATTTTGTTGCGGTTTGTAGCAACATGCAGATCTATGTTTTGTAGAGAGAAGAGAAGATGTCTGGCGATCTAGAACAGCGAATTCGAGAGCTATATGACCGAATTGACCGACTTAAGGCTGAGAGAGATGAGACGAAGAGAAATGCTTGGAGATGGGCTGAGAAACGAAATGGCATCCGAGAGGAGATAAGGAGGATAAGACTGAAAGTTCAAGATCTAAAGCGAAAGAGGAACATGATTAATGATGAGGTAAAGCAGCTGAAGATTCTAATGAAGGCCGATAGGAAAAGGAGAAGGGAGATTATTGGGGAGATTAGGAGGCTTAGAGAGGAAAGGAAAAGAGCAAGCATAAATAAACCTCGTCGAAGCAGATCCTACCTTGATAGAGAGATAGAGAAGATTGAATGGAAGATTCAAACCGAGTCTCTTCCCCTCAATGTTGAGAAAGAACTTATCAGTCGCGTTAAGGTTTTAGAATCTCAGCTTGAAGTGTATCGTAGGATTGAAAAAATGAACGCCAAGATTGCGGAGATAAGGGGGAAGATGAATGAGATAGGGAGGAGGATTTCAAATTACAGGTCTAGAATCTCGAAGAGAGCAGCGGAGAGCCAAGAGTTTCATCTAAAGATGCTTAAAGAAATAGAGAGAATAAAGGAGCTTGAGGAGGAAGCGAAAGAAAATCATCAGAGATATCTGGAGTATAAAGAGAAGGCTAAAGCATTAAGCTTAGAGATCAAGAAGCTCCTAGATGAAACTAAGACCATCAGAGAGAAGATAGAAGAGACGGAGAAGAAAGAGAGAGAACGGAAGGAGAAGATTCTCCAAAGGCAACTTTTAGAGAACGCCTTAAAGAAGATTAAGCGCGGAGAGAAGATCACATTCGACGAGTTCAAGATCCTGCTTGAGAAGGACGAGATTTAGTAACGAAAATGGATTCTAGATCTGAAAGACTTATTTGTGAAGGGGCTAATATATATGAGGGGGAATTCGGGAGAAGAGTAATGTCCAGAGAGGGAAAGCAAACATCCGAATCTATACTTATTTTATGCGTCGACAGGGATGACGATATAGGGCGAAAAACTGGGGTTAAGACTCCTATAATTGGAAAGGAAGATAACATGAAATCAGCTCTAAAGCTTATACTCGCTGACCCTGAGGAAGCCGACGCAAACGCAATGTTCGAAGCTATAAGGCTGTATAATGTACTGAACAAGAACAAGAAGAGCGAAGAAAAGTATGAAATAGCCACCATATCTGGGTCGGAAATCGGCGGAGTAACAGCTGACAGAAAACTTGTAGCTGAGCTCGGGGAAGTCTTGAAAAAATTTCCCGCAGATGGATTAATCCTCGTAACGGATGGATTCTCAGATGAAGACATAATGCCTCTCATCAAGACGAGAATTCCCGTCACGTCTGTAAGAAGAGTCGTCATCAAGCATAGTGAATCAATAGAGGAGACAGCCGCGCTTTTCTCCAGATACTGGAGAATGATCATAGAAGATCCGAAATACTCGAGGATTGCGCTGGGGCTGCCGGGAATACTACTTATCTCCTTAGGAATCTTAATCTTGCTCAAAACATTCATAAAATTCGATATATACACATGGATAGCTATCGTCGGGTTAATAATCCTCGGGAGCTATCTCTTAGGTAAGGGTTACAGAATAGATCGAAAAATCTCATCTATAACCCCACGTCTATATCATTACTCCATTTCAGGAATGGTTGAAAGCTTCTCCTTAACTTTCGGATTCATTCTTATAGGCATAGGCTTTTACCAAGCTGGGTCATTCATAGTCTCCAAGTATGGATTAGGCTTCCACTTCCCGATGGATGCCGAAAAGTTGATAGCTCTTTTACCCTTGATAATAGGATGGTTCATAAATAAGATTATAACTCTGGCAATCGTGGGGATATGCACAATCTTCTTAGGGAAGTCAATAGCCTATCTGCTGGAGCGTGATGCAAGATTCTGGAGGACGATAGCCTTAATCGTTGTTTCAGCTTGGTCATGGACTATCCTGAATGAGATTTCTCGAATAATCTTAGATCCCTCGTTACCTCCAGACGGTCTAGTAATGTCTGTTATAATAGGAATAGCAGTCATCGCTGTTTCAGGATCAGCAACACTGCTCTTAAGCAGGAAATATCGCGACCTCTTTAAAGGAAAAAAGAAGCGGAAGGCCGAAGATGCTGAAGCAGAAGGCTCCTCCTAAGGCTAAGATTGCGATAATAGGAGGAACAGGCTTAGAATCTCTTCTCAGATCCTATAGTAGAGTATGCGTAGAGACTCCTTACGGATCTTCCATTATCTCTCTCGGAAATGTTGAAGAAAAAGTTGTAGCGTTTATTCCACGCCATGGATATAAACACAAGCTCCTACCGCATAAGATAAATTACAGAGCAAATATTTATAGTCTCTATACTATTGGTGTAAAAAAGATAATTGCAACGAATGCTGTAGGCGCCGTGAATCCGAGATTTCAGATAGGAGACATAGCCGTTCCGCATGACTTGATAGATTTCACAAAGCAGAGGACGCTTACATTCTTTGATGATCCAGAATCTGCACATGTAGACTTCACAGAACCCTACTGTAACGAACTACGTGAAATCCTGATTAGAGCGGCTAACGACGTTGGAGAAAAAGTACATAGATACGCGGTTTATGCATGTATGGAAGGACCTAGATATGAAACTGCAGCTGAGGTTCATATGCTCAGGACGCTTGGATGCGACATGGTAGGTATGACCAGCATGCCTGAGGCAATCTTGGCTAGGGAACTCGGAATATGTTACGCATCATTATGCTACGTCTCTAATATGGCAGCAGGTCTAGGCGGGAGGATCTCACATCAAGAAGTTTCAAAGATAGCATCTTCGATAAAGCCGCGATTAGATAAAATATTAATGCAGACAGTCTCATATTTGACATGAAAATGCATGCCTTAATTTCTACGATAGATCTAGAAGTGAGGTAAGGATGCTTAGAACTCTTCTATCGATACTCGGCGTGTATCGGATATATGAGAAATGGCTTCTGCAACAGGTGAAGAATAAGCCGAAGCCCAAACATATAGGTGTGATCCTAGATGGAAACAGAAGATGGGCTACAGATCACTCCTTAGATCCAAAGCTAGGCCACCATTACGGAGCAGATAAAACTGAGGAAGTACTCAGATGGTGTCTAGATCTAGGAATTGAAAGCATCACTTTATACGTCTTCTCAACTGAGAACTTTAAAAGATCCAGAGGGGAAATTGAGGATTTAATGAATCTCTTTGAAGAAAGACTTCGAAAGCTTAAGGAGGACAAGATTATTCACAAACATAAAGTTAGAATAAAAGCTATTGGAAGAATACATCTCTTACCTGAGAGACTTCAGAAACTCATAAAAGAGATCGAGGAGACGACAAAGAAATATGACAATCATTTCCTTAATCTTGCAATAGCGTATGGAGGTAGAGCCGAGATAATTGATGCTACGAAGAAGATAGCCAAGAAAATACTGAGCGGTGAATTATCAATCGAGGATATAAACGAGAAAACCTTTGAGAAAAACCTTTACACATCGCATCTTCCAAAGCAGGATCCCGACCTTATAATAAGGACTTCCGGGGAGGAGAGACTGAGCGGTTTCCTCCTCTATCAGTCAGCCTACAGCGAACTCTTCTTCATCGATGTTTACTGGCCGGAATTTAGACACATAGACCTTTTAAGGACTATTAGAACCTATCAGAGACGAAAGAGAAGATTCGGAAAATAACAGAGTAGCCCTTAAGCTCTCTTTTTCGCACTCACAATAGAGATTACATCTCTATCTTTTAGTACGTAGTCTTCACCTCGGCGTACTTTGCTTCTACAGTCAATAGCATATATGAAGCTCTCTCCGAGCTCTGTGTGGATCATGTATGCCAGCTCCTTAGCCGTAGTTCCCTCTGGCACAAGCCTCGCATCCGGAAGAATTCTTCCCTCATGGTCTGAGAGCTTCTCCGGATCCTCCACAGTGTACACAACTATCATCCTGAGAAGCTTGAAAAACGCGGCGTTTATGGCTTCCTGTACACCTGTGGATCCATACGGCTTCAAGACTCTCTCACGGATCATCTTTAAGGCTCGCTTCTGCCCCTCGGTTATCTTTTCGGGCTTTAAAATGGAGAAGTCACTGTCTCCAGGTATGTAACGTATTAAACCCTTCTCGGCGGCTCTCCTTAACGCGAGCTCAGCTTCGGCGCTGCAGGGAACAACCATGTATCCCGAGCTCTTCAATCTTTCTAAGTTATCCTCAGATGCTGGAACGTCAATCTTATTCGCGGCTATCAGCATAGGCTTCGAGATCCTACGCAAGGCATCTATGAATCCGTAGAAGTCATCATCGCTCCATCTTGAAGGCTCACCTGCATTTAGATCCTCCATCCTTAAGGCTTCGATTATCTCCTTTCTCTTTATAGAGAGTCCACTTAGCCTATTCTCTAAAAGCGAAGGCAGATCTGATCTGCGGGACTCCACCGTCCTAATGAGCCTCTGCCAATCCCTTCTCACGATCTGAGCCATCCACATAGTTAACTCCCTTTCCAGGAACTTAACATCCTCTAATGGATCATGCATTCCAGGCTTGAGAATTCCACCTTCAAGATCCGTTGATCCGGAAGCGTCAACGATATGAACGAGAGAACTGGCTTTCCTTATCTCGTCCAGAAACTGGTTTCCAAGCCCCCTACCTTTCCAAGCGTCTGGAACGAGGCCTGCTGTATCCACAAGCTCGACTGGGATGAATCTCACCCCATCAATGCATATAGAGTTCACCGGATTATCTTTGACATTGAATTCTTTGCATACACATTTCGTCCTCAGATAAGCAATCCCAACATTAGGCTTTATCGTCGTGAATGGATAGCTCGCTATCTCAACGGATACGAGAGTCGCAGCGCTAAAGAACGTTGATTTCCCAACATTAGGCTTTCCAACTATCCCTACAGAGAATGGTATCGCCCGTCACCCTTTAGTCTCTATAGGTATATTCATTAAATACACTATTTAGCTTTACATGAACTTAATAAATGAAATCTCCCAATTTGGAGATTGGGACACTTATTTATTGATTATGCTTTTAGGTTCTCTACGCATTATCTCCCTCGCTACTATGATGCCACTTACACTCGCTTGGATTAACCCGCGGGTTATGCCAGCTCCGTCACCTATTGTGAAGAGATTTCTAATCTTTGTCTCGAGGTTCTCATTCAGCTCGAGCCTTGAAGAGTAAAATTTAACCTCAACGCCATATAGAAGAGTATGCTTACTGTATATTCCGGGGGTAACTTTATCTAAGGCTTTAAGCATCTCACGGATATCTGTCAAGTAGCGGTAGGGAAGAACGAAGCTCAAGTCTCCCGGCGTGGCTGTCTTCAAGGTTGGATTCACAACGCTCCTCTCAATCCTATCTTCCGTAGACCTCCTACCCAAAATAAGGTCGCCGAGCCTTTGAATTATAACTGTTCCGCTTAGGAGATTAGCAAGTCTTGCAATATATTTTCCATATGCTATAGGCTCTCTGAATGGATACGTGAACGATGTACTGACGAGAACAGCAAAATTGGTGTTCTCAGTCTTTCTATTGGCGTAGCTTTGCCCATTAACGCTTATCACCCCATTATAGGATTCGGTTATCACTTCGCCGTAAGGAGCTACACAGAAGGTTCTAACCCTATCATCGAATGCTTGGGAATAGTATATTAGCTTTGGTTCATATAGTACACTTGTTAGGCTTTCCATCACGGACGCCAGAGTTTCAACTCTGACTCCAACATCAACTGGATTATTCCGAGTCTTCAGACCTAAAGCCTCCGCTTGGCTCTTCAGCCACTCCGCCCCAACCCTTCCAGGAGCAACAATAACGTATTTGCCGAGAACTTTTTCTCCATCTACTGTCTTTACGCCCTTCACCACTCCATCCTTAACTATGAGACTCTTAACTTCAGTGTTTGTTCTGATCTCAACATGCTTATCAAGATCTTGCCTTATCTTCTTTAATGCCTTTCTACAGTTATCTGTACCTAGATGGCGGATCTTCTGTCTTACGAGTTTTAAGCCAGCTAGGGAGGCTTGCTTCTCTATTCTCTCAACCTCGTCGATGTCGTATCCGTAGACAACAGACGAGTCTGCGTATCGACTGTATATCTTATCCACATATTCCAAGAGGCTCAAGAGGCTCTCCTTACCTACGTATTCATCAAGCCATCCGCCAACGGAGGGAGAGAAGGTTAGTTTCCCATCGCTGAAAGCTCCAGCTCCACCCCAACCAGAGAGGAGATGACATGGATTGCAGTTGATGCAGCCGAGACCTCTACTTGCGGGGCATCTGCGCTTATCAATATCTGAGCCTTTCTCCAGCATAATTATGTCTAAATCGCTCTTATCGGATAGTTCTAGGGCTGAGAATATTCCAGCAGGACCAGCTCCAACGATTACAACATCATATTTCAAAAGCGTCCCTTCCTGAGAGAATACGGATTTCAAAACTACTTATATTTCTTTTCTCTGAACGCTTCATGCTCTTTCACGATTAAAGAATCTTCTCCATCCTCTCGCATGCTTTTTTGATCATCTCCAGAGGCTGAGTTGCGGAGAAGCGCACGTATCCCTCACCGTATTCTCCGAATCCCATCCCTGGAGTTGCGATGACACCTACTTCTAGGAGTCTCTGGATAAACTTTACGGAGTTTCCTCCGCATTTTGCCCATACATAGAAGGTCGCCAGCGGCTCCTTGCATTCTAATCCAATATGCCTAAGCCTATTCGTTAGCTCCTTAACCCTTTCGCTGTATGTTGCCACCGTCTTCTTCACTGGAGGGGGAGGCTCTCCATTAATATAGCTTCTTAGAGCCCGCGCCGCAACCTTCTGTACATATTTAGGTGGGCCTGAATCAACCTGTGCTTTAATCTTCAGAAGTCCATCTATGATCTCTTTATTTCCAACGGCGAATCCTATCCTATCCCCCGTCATACTAAAAGTCTTTGAGCATGAATGAAACTCAACCGCTACTTCTTTTCCTCCATCAACTTCAAGTATGCTTGGAGCCTTATAGCCATTAAAGGTTATCTCGGAGTAAGCATTATCATAACAGATTATGATGTTATTCTCTAAGGCGAAGTCTACTATTTGTTTTAGGCCCCTCTTATCCATAACGCTTCCAGTGGGATTATTCGGATAATTAAGGAAAATCATCTTTACATTCTTCAAATCCATCTCTATTAAAGATTCAATATTCGGCTTGAAATCGTTCTCTTCAAGCAGAGGCATAGTCACTGGGATCCCCTCGCTAAGAATAACTGCTCCGTTGGCATAGACTGGATAGGCTGGGTTTGGAACAAGAACCTTATCTCTTGGATTTACGAAGGCCCGAGCTATATTAGCTAAGCCCTCCTTTGAGCCGATTAATGCGATGACTTCTCTCCGCGGATCAAGATCAACTCTGAATCTTCCCTTGTACCATTCGGCAACTGCCTCTTTAAATTCCGGCTCTCCTTGACTAAACGAGTAGCCATGATTATTTGGATTTGAGGCTTCCTCAGCCAGTGCCTCAAGAATGAACTTCGGCGGAGGAATGTCCGGATCACCTATGCTGAGAGAGATTAAATCGATGCCTTGCCTTTTCTTCTCGTTTATGGTTTTTTCTAGCTCCGCAAATATGTAGGGTGGAAGCTTCTTCACTCTTTCTGCAAGTTTTATTTGCATCTATTCATCACAGCTCCTTCCATATCTTAGTCCATATATGATTTGAGTCTTACGATGCTGATTCCTTTCCAAGATATGGCGGATATGAAAGATTTATGGATGAGGATGACATAGTCTAAAAAAGTGATGGAGGCTGGAAGATGAGCAAGGAAGAGAAGCAAGAGAGAATATATGTGATTCAGAGGCATCAAGCCACGCATCTACATTGGGATCTACGTTTAGAGATGGATGGTGTGCTAAAGAGCTGGGCTGTTCCTAAGGAGCCTCCGGAAGAGAGGGGAGTTAGGAGACTCGCAATTATGGTGGAGGATCATCCGATTGAATACGCGAATTTTGAAGGGGTAATTCCAGAAGGACAGTATGGAGCGGGCATAGTCGAGATATGGGATAAGGGAACGTATAGGCTGATCGATCGGAAGCCGAATAAGATCGTTTTCGAGATAAATGGAAAGAGACTGAAGGGAAAATATTGTTTGCTGAGGTTTAAAGGGGAGAAAAACTGGTTATTCTTTAAGGCGAAGTAGTGAAAACTATGAAGAAGAGAAGAGGCACGCTCCTCGACGCGATCTCGGACATCTTTGTCGGAAAGACACCCATATTTAAGCCTCCTCTTGGAGTTGAGGAGATAGAGAAGATCGACTCGGACATTGTGAGAATTCAGTTCGTAGACGACATAGACTGTGATCTCCTATGTAAGGAAGCGATAAAGGAAGGATACACAGTAAAGAGAGGATGGTTTACTCCTCGGATAATATGGGATGGAACGATAATAGCGAGGGTGGGAGGCGAATCCGACATGACTGGACAACGCAGCGTCTTTACATATTTAATTCCTCCGAATGAGAAGGAGATGAGTACTTATCGGAGAATTGTTGCGATACAGCATGAAGTTTTGGATCAACGAACAAATAGAATAAATTCTGAAAAGTTTTTATGGTACAATCTCCGCGTCATAAAGCTACTTGAGAATTATAGAAAAACTAAGTATGAGAGGCTTCGAGAAAGACTTGAGTATCGCTAGTTTCTCCATTTATTACCAAATGGTAATATTTAAATATTACCACTCGGTAATAAATTATGGCGAGGCACTTGGGACTGAAGCTTCAACTGGTCAAAGATGAACAAGTCATCTTCGAGATCCCATTATCATATGAGAACTGGGCTTGGGGAAGATTCAGAGACGACCTGAGAATAATCGAGGAGGAACTTCAGAGATTCTCAGAGATTTTCGAGGTCCTTTCAAATGAGACACGGATAAGAATGATGAAGCGTTTCCTGACTGAGGGAGACACCTCCTTAAGATTTGCTGATCTGATGCAGGATCTAAACTTAAACCCAAAGATCGTCTGGGAGAATCTGGGAAAACTGAGCCGTTGCGGCTTCCTAGAGAAAACCGGGAGAGGGAGATACAGATGCTCCGAGTATGGTCAGAGAGCATTCATGCTCATGGGCCTCGCCATAAAGCTCCTGATGGAAATAATGGATGAAGAATGAGTAAAAATATGAATGGGAGGTGACTGAGCTTGTCAGATGAATTTTGGGATAGATGGTTTAGAAGGAGATTTTCGCCCTTCAGAAGCATCTTCGAAGATATCGAGGATATGTTCAGGGAAATGGAGAGATTTATGTCCAGAGAGTTCAAGGAGTTTTCAAGAAAAACGCCAGAAAATCTAATCCGCGAGAAGACCCTGCCAGACGGCACAAAGGTACGAGAGTGGGGACCCTTCATATATGGATACACATTCACAATAGGTCCTGACGGTAAACCCAAGGTCAGAGAATTCGGAAACGTTAAACCAGAGATGAGATTTGGATATCCTAAAATCAGCATAAGAGAAGAGAGGGAGCCGCTAGTAGATGTGATGGAGACAGACAATGAAGTTAAAGTCATCGCAGAGTTACCCGGCGTCGAGAAAAAGGACATAAAACTTTATGGAACAGAAAATACTTTAACCATCTCCGTCGACACTGCTGAGCGGAAATACTACAAGAAAGTTGAGTTGCCTTCAGCAGTCGATGCTAAAAGCGCGAAGGCCTCCTATAAGAATGGAGTGTTAGAGGTTAGGCTGAAGAAGAAAAGAGAACCTGAAGGAGAACCGATACTTCTCTAAACAACCAATTTTTTTATTTAATGGCTGAAGCATAGAATAAGAATCTAGATTATAGATGTAGCATATCTGCTATAGAAGAATCCGAAATAAATACGCTACAAAAATGATCTAATTAGATAATTTAATTTTGGCATTTATCCTAGATGAAGGTTAGCTCTGAGTTAGGAGGAGGATTGCTCGGGCTAGATCTCCGCCAGCCTGCTCTAGAGCCACCCTCGCCTGGTCTAGACTTACATTTGCCTGCTGAGCGACTAGCTGCACATCTTCTTCTGGAATGCTTATTGCTTTCTCCCTCTTCTTCTCCGATACTTCCCCTCCAACCACCTGAAAAATTCTTTGTCCCTGAACCTCCAGAACAGATACTTCTGGATTTTGCACTATTATCTCTTTATCCTTGGTTTTTATGATGACCTCTTCGGCTTCGAGTGGCGTCATGCTTAAACCCATGCGTTGCATCATTCTCCGCGCTGCCCTTGGGCTTATTCTTCTCAGAACAGTCACCTCCAATTATTTTTTTGTTCTTTTTCCTTTTTTAGTCTTCCCAATTTTTCCCCTACGAACCTTCACTGCCACTCCCCACGTGAACTCAAGCATCTCCACTCCCGAAAGTATAGCTTTTCCAACAGCAATCACTTCGCCACGTGAGTTGAGCACTAAGACCTCCTCCATCGGACGGATCTCTCTGTCTACGTCAACTACATGTTTGGCGAAGACGTTTTTTCCCTTCTCGACGAAGACAGCGGCATCATCTCGAACTTTAACCCATCGAGATATAGCTTTGCCATTTTCGACAAGTCTCTCAGCTCCTTCAATTGTCAGGTTTAGAAATCCAGAAGTAGGATTCAATGTTGCTATTAACACTCCGCCATCCCATATCTGTCTGATCCTTCCTGTCTTCTTAGAGATTTTGAAGATTACATTCTCTGGAAAAAGTCTTTCACCAGCGCTTCTACCGAATTGATAATCCGCGATTTTCCTAACCATTCGAAGCAGCACCTTCTCATCAGCAGACGTGACGCAACTCATCTAAACGTCACGCTTAAGTTGATTCGTGGATGAATATAATATCAATGGTGTATCTACATGCGATGTGAGATCTGCGGCCGCGAAATCGTCGGTAAACCGCACTACGTCATAATTGAGGGAGCAAAGCTGATAGCGTGTAGTGAATGTGCAAAGCTGGGCTCTGGAGAATGGAGTCCAAGACCATCCGTTAGCGGTTCATCTATAAAGGCTATTATTCACCGGAGATCTAGGAGAAAAGAGCCCGTGAAGAACATCGATATGCATGAAGATATAACGGTGATAGAGAATTTCGGCTTTCTCGTGAGAAACGCGAGGCAAAGAATGAAGCTAAGTCAAGAAGACCTTGGAAGAAAGATCGGAGAGAAGACTTCAGTGATAAGAAAGATTGAGGCGGAGAAGATTATTCCCCATGAGCGGCTTGCTAGAAAACTTGAGCATGCCTTAGGAGTAAAGCTACTCGTTCCGATCGTTGAGCCAGAGGTTCCTCCCTCCCTACGCCCCGTACATAGGGAAGCCACGTTGGGCGAGATTGCGCAATTGAAGGAATCAAAGAGGAGGAAAAGTAGACGAAGGCTATAATAGTCGATAGGCGGGATCCATTTGAGAAGTCTCGACTTGAAGAGTTGAAGAGCCTAGCTGAGGCAGCTGGATATGAAGTTGTTGGTTTTCTTGAGCAAGTCACGCATCCACATTCACGTTACTATATAGGCGAGGGGAAGGCACATGAACTTGCAGAGATGGCTTCTGAACTAGGGGTTGAGAGGATAATCTTCGGCGAGGAATTGAAGGTAACTCAGATTTATAATCTTGCAAAGCTAACGGGCCTAGAGATTATCGATAGATTCCAGCTAATCTTAGAGATCTTTCAGAGGCGAGCCTCAACAAGGGAGGCAAAGCTTCAAATAGAGCTGGCTCGGTGGCGTTACGAGCTGGCACATGCGAAAGAAAAGGTTAGATTTGCGAAGATGGGGGAGCAGCCGGGCTTCATGGGGCTAGGCAAATATGAAATTGATGTGTATCGGGAAGCGGTGAAGAGACAAGTCTTGAGCATCCAAGAGAAGCTTAAACGCGTAAGGAAGACGAGAGAACTTCATCGACAGAGAAGGAGAAAGATAGGTTTCCCCACAGTCTCGCTGGCTGGCTACACAAACTCCGGAAAGAGCACGCTCTTCAGAACTCTTACTGGCGAGAATGTACCTATAGATCAGAGCTTATTCACAACACTTTCAACAACTACACGTGTCACAAATCTCTTCGGAGAACCAATTTTAGTCACGGATACCGTTGGGTTCATAGATAAGCTTCCAATAACGCTTGTAGAGGCTTTCCGTTCAACTCTTGAGGAAACTATCTTTGCAGATTTAATCCTTTTAGTGGTCGATGTAAGCGAGTCCTCTGATGATATTGAGAGAAAGATGAAATGTTGCTTGGATACTTTACAGGAGATAGGAGTCTTAGGTGTTCCAATCCTTACAGTTCTAAACAAGATTGACCTACTTTCAGATAAAGAACTGAAGACGAAGACCAGAAGATTAAAAAAATATTCCTCGAATCTTACTCCAATTTCCGCTCTATACAGAAGAAACCTTAGCGTACTTAAGGTTAAGATAGCGGATATCCTCATAAAACATATCAGATCCAGCATCATTATGCCGATAAATGAGGAATCCCTCTCATTTCTTTCATGGATATACGATCATGCAAACGTGTTTAAGGTAGCATATAGAAAAAGACATCTTAAAGTCTTATTCTCAGCTAGACCAGTAGTCGCCGAGAAGATAAGACATGGAGTAGAGAATTTAGGCGGAGCCTTCAAGTATGAAGCGAGAAGTCTACATCCTCAGATTAAATCATAGATCACAACGGGACAAAAGAGTGACCACTCACCTCTTTCTAGCAGCTAGAGCTCTAGGCGCATCTGGAGGCTTCTATTCAGGAGAGAAAGATGAGAAAGTTGAGAGGAGCATAGGGAAGGTATGTAGATCATGGGGTGGAGAATTCAGAATCGCCCATGTTCCAAGATGGAGAAAAAAGATGCATGAATGGAAGAAGAGGGGCGGAGAAATAGTCCACCTTACAATGTATGGTCTCCCAATCGCAGAAGTAATCGGTAGAATTAGAAGATCTACGAAAAGTCTCCTTGTAGTAGTCGGGGGAGCTAAGGTTCCAAGAAAAGTTTATGAACTTGCAGATTGGAATATCGCTGTGACCTCTCAGCCCCACTCAGAAATAAGCGCCCTAGCACTTTTTCTTCACGAACTATTCGAAGGAAATGAACTCTCACTAAAATTTAAGGATGCGAAGATCATGATTGTTCCGCAGAAAAGAGGAAAGAAAGTCTTGAAGCTTAAATCTCAAAGTAAAGATCTTACGAACAATTTAAGTTGCTAGATATACATAATATATTTATATATTAGAAAGAAGCGGGTGATTTAATGGACATACTGAACCGCTCAGTCCTTTTTAAGATCGCTGAAGTGCTCGGCGGGGAAGAAGCCGTCAAGATAGTTGAGATACTTGAGAAAGTTGATGAAACCGCAGATGAGGAAATAGTGGCAAAGACAGGCATACCGCTGAACACTGTTCGCAAGATTCTATATAGGCTATATAACCATTCTCTAGTGGGTCTTAGAAGGACAAGAGACGAAAGAACCGGATGGTTCATCTTTCATTGGAGACTTCAACCAGATCAGATTGAAGGCTTCCTGATAAACCAGAAGAAGAAAATTCTTAAAAGACTTGAGGAAAGGCTTAGATACGAGAAATCCCACGAGTTTTATCATTGCGGAGTTCCAGGGCACAGACGTATTTCCTTCGAGGAAGCAACAGAATATGTCTTTAGATGCCCAGAATGCAACAGACCCCTAATGCATTACGACAATAGCAAAATAATTAAGTTTCTATCAAAGAAAATTGAGCAGTTAAGGGCTGAACTTCGGTGACTGAGAAACTTCCATCAGCCGAGGAAGCAATAAGAATTTTAAAGCAGAGTGGATGCTCACCAGAAGTGATAAGGCATTGCATAGCGGTCTCTAACTTGGCGGTTAGAATAGCAGAGACATGCCGGAGAAAAGGCTTGAAAGTCGACCTCAACCTTGTCCGAATCGGCGCCTTACTACATGATGTAGGAAGATCCAAGACGCATAGTGTTCACCATCCGATCGTAGGCGCTGAGATTGCTAGATCCCTAAACCTTCCCGAGTCAATTATAAGGATAATAAAGAGACATATTGGAGGAGGCATAACAGCTGAGGAAGCCGTTAAGTTAGGATGGCCTGTTGAAGATTATCTACCAGAGACTATAGAGGAGAAGATCGTGACTTATGCTGACAAACTTATAGAAGGAGAGAGAGTTGTTCCCATAGAGAAGACAATAAGAGAATTTAGCAGAAAACTTGGGATGAATCATCCATCCATAAAAAGAATAATAGATTTGCACAAAGAAATAACAAAGATCTGCGGAGTTAACATAGAATCGCTTATGGAAAAGAAAATAACACTCGAATAAGGCTGCTTAATTCTCACTTCACTTCATCTCGTATTCTTCTCCAGGATTTAGGAGTATAACCTTTACGTCGGATGATTCCTCAACCTTCCTCTTGAAGACCTTAGGGTCGCTATCCCATCGATGCATAGGAATAACTGCTTCGGGTTTTATGGTTAAGGCCGCCTCAGCCGCCTCTAAGTTATCCATGGTGTACGTTCCCCCGCTTGGAAGTAACGCTAACGCGATATTCTTCAGATCCTTCATCTCCGGAATGAAGTCAGTATCTCCAGCATGATATATTCTCTTGTCTTTAACAGTTATTATATAGCCGTTTCCAAATCCCCTTGGATGAAACGGATTTCCAGGAGACCTAAATCGCTTATAGTTGTAGGCGTGAACAGCCTCAACGGCTACATCATTCACCTCAATCTTTTCTCCAGGCTTAATGGCCTTAACATTGCCTCTAAGCTTCGAGACACATTCAGGTGGACAGATGATCACGGTATCTTCTTTTGTCACCCTCTTAATCTTAGAAGTGTCGCAGTGATCAAAATGCGAGTGTGTAACAAGTACGAGATCCGCTTTCTCCGCGTACTCTCCCTGATACGGGTCTATGTAAATATTTTTGCCATCAGCCTTTATTTGGAAGCTCGCATGTCCAAGCCACTTTACAATTACGCTCATAAAGCCACCTCCAACTATCCTATTTCTTTTTTCGGTTTATCTATTTTTCCGCAGGAGAGCATTAAAGATATACACAAAACTTTTTCAGAATGGTAGAAAACTGAAGTTGAAGAATGTCTCCAGAGAGATGTTTATGGCGAATAGGATTAGCACCGCGCCTAGAATTACGAGAAGAAGCCCATATCCCTTAGACTTAAGTATCTTCACGCTGCCCTCCCCAGCTAGGCCCATTAGAGATAACCAAAAATAATCCATCCATATATGAGCAACATACATTAACAGCAGAAATGGGAAGTCCATATCAGCTGAAACTCTTATCAATGGAAGCCCCACAGACAACCACCACAGCAGAAAATAAGGGTTAAGCCCCGTCAAGGCTACACCTACAAGTATAGGATTGAACATATACTTTTCATCCCTTTCGATGCGGATGCTTTCAGATCTTATGATACTGACGCCCTCTTTTACAGTCATATATGAAAAGAAGAGAATGAAGAATGATATCGCAAATGCCAAGGCATAACTCACAATGACATTCTTCAAGAGAAACTCTATAGTAGAATAAAGTGAGGCTATCATTATGACGTATGGAAACTCGAAGAGCATGTGACCGAATGCTATTAGAAAGCCGCCCTTAGCACGTCTCTTAGTGCCCATAGCTATTGCTGACGCCGTCAACGGTCCTGGAGAAAGGACTCCCGAGACTGATATCGCAATCGTTGAGACAACTAAGCTCAGCAGATCCATAACATGAATATTCTCCGCTTAGATTTTAAAATCTTTAAGGCTTTTCTAGACGCTTAAGAATAACCAAAAAATCTTAAAATACTAGAAGAACCCCCTCTCCACCAAAAAATACTCAGGGACCCGTGAAGCCACAGTTTGGACATCTATACTGGCGGCCGAACTGTCTACACTTCTCACAACGCCATATAATTATCTCTCCGCAGTTTGGACATGGAAACTTAGTCGCATTGGTGTCCGGTGGGATTATCCTATTACATGACGTACATACAGGCATTCTCAGCTTCCTAGATTCGCTCAATCCACACACCCAAGCAATCCTCTATGATACCTAAGCTGCTAATATATATACTTATCTCATTCATATCCATTGAGGAGAGAACATCACAGCCTTAAAAGCGGGATAAGCATCCTCAAGATTTTTCTCCTTCTAAGAAGCTCTAAGATGACACTGCTTTGGAAATCCATGTCTCCCTTATAGGATATTGTCTCGTGAAGCCCTTCCTTAATAATTAATTCGAAGCCCTTATCGATCATGTGATCAGATAATGCGTTAAGGATCCGTCTAGCCCAAAGCATATACTTGAACTCTCTACCGAGCTCTCTCCTCCAAGACTCTTCATATCGTCTTAGAAAATTCTCATCGAACTTTCTCAAATTTACGGCTTCAGCCGCAATTTTGCCAGCGATCGTCCCGCAGAGCCCGCCTAAAATAACGCCACCTCCCGTTGTAGGCTTAACTTGCCCCGCGGCGTCACCGACAATAAGCAGACGATTAACAAAAGTCTTTTCAATCGGTCCTGAAGTAACTATTATTCCTGAACGGGACGTGAGAAGCTTATACTCTTCCCCCTTGAAACGTCTCTCCACGAATCTTCGCAGGAGCTCCTTTGGATTAGCCTTTCTACAGGCCAGCCCAACCCTCGCTGAGTTGCTACTCAAGGGAATAACCCAAGCGAAGAAGCCGGGTGCAACTTTACTTCCAACATGTACCTCAACATAGTTTGGATTTACATCTACTCCGTAAATGTCCATCTGGAATCCTGGAAGAAGATGTGAGGGATTCATAGGTTTCAAACCAGATGCCTTCACAATTCTTGACGATACGCCTTCAGCATCAATTATCATAGATGCCTTGAGGATTTCATTCTCAGACTTGACAACGACATAGTTCTTTTCTAATCGTATGCCTCGAACTCTATTATTCAATCTTATCTCTGCCCCTAACCTAATAGCTTGAGACGCGAGGTGCTTATCAAAGACCGAACGATCAACGACGCATGCAACTGGACTTTGCCTTTCAACTTTGAATGATAGCCCGGAAGGAGAATAGAAGAATGCGCCTTGAATCATGTTCTGCACGTAAGGTCCATCCGTAGATATATTCAGCCTCTCCAGACCTTTCAGGCTTAATAACCCAGCACAGTGACATGGAACCCCTATTTCGGAGTCTTCCTCAACAACTAGGACATCCATTCCTCTTCTGGCGGCTTCTTTTGCTACGATGAGTCCCGATGGACCAGCTCCGACGACAAGTATTTGTCTCTCTTCAAAGGACAAGGGAACTTCCTCTCTTTTTCGGTGACAATATTCTCTAGATACGCCCTAAACTTTTAATGTTTAATGAACATTTAAGTTTAGGCTTGTGAGACATAGTCTTTAAATACTTGTAGTTCTTTTTACTGCGAATTAAGGAGGAGAAAAATTGGCTAGGGTTCTAGTATCACTGAAGATCTTTCCTTCAGACGTAACAATTGATTTGAAAGATTTGAAAAAGAGAGTTGAGAGCTGCCTTCCAAACTTTGCATCCATATATAAATTTGAGGAGGAACCTATAGCATTCGGGCTTGTAGCAATAATAGCCCATATACTACTCCCCGAAGACAAAGCAGGGGGGCTCAACGAGGTCGAAGAGGCGCTTAAGAAAGTGAATGGAATAGGCAATCTCCAGACATTAACTATTAGAAGGGTATAACTGTTCACTATGTTTATATATTCTCCCTAATTCTTTTTTGATATAGAAGATATCTCATTAATGGCGGTGAGCTGAATGGTTGAGGTCCAGCTTAGAGTAGGTGACGCTAAACAGAGAGACGTAGCCAGAGGCATAGCTAGGATAGATCAGCGTGCAATGGAGAAACTCCAAGTTTCAGCTGGCGACGTAATTGAGATCATTGGGAAAAGGAGAACCTCCGCAATTGCTTGGCCAGCTTATTCTGAAGATCAAGGTAGAGGAATAATTCGGATTGATGGATTTACGCGTAAAAACGCTGGCGTCTCGATAAACGAGTACGTTATCGTTAGGCGAGCGGAGGTTAAAGATGCAATAAGCATAATTCTCGCCCCCATAGATATGCGTCTAAACGTCGATGAAGACTTCACAAACTTTGTCAAGAATAGACTTATGGAGAGAACATTCGTCGAGGGAGACACCACCCTAGTTATGATGCTTGGACATCCCGTTCAGTTCACCGTCATGAAAACTAGACCTCGCGGAATCGTCCGATTGACTTATGATACGAATCTTCAAATATTATCTGAGCCTGCTCCCGAAGCCAGGGGAGTTCCCCGAACTACCTACGAGGATATTGGAGGGCTGAAAGAGGAGATTCAACGCCTAAGAGAGATGGTAGAATTACCAATGAGGCATCCCGAGATCTTCCAGAGGCTAGGTATAGATCCGCCTAAAGGAGTTCTTCTCCACGGGCCTCCTGGATGCGGAAAAACACTGCTGGCAAGAGCAGTTGCGAACGAGTCTGATGCCAATTTCTTCTCTATAAATGGACCTGAAATCATGAGTAAGTTCTATGGAGAGTCGGAAGCTAGACTTCGAGAGATCTTTCAGCAGGCTGAAAAGAACTCGCCAGCCATAATATTCATCGACGAACTCGATGCGATAGCGCCTAAACGCGAGGAAGTTACAGGCGAGGTTGAGAGGAGAGTTGTAGCGCAGCTTCTAGCCTTGCTTGATGGCTTAACGGAAAGAGGAAACGTGATAGTTATAGGAGCAACTAATAGACCTAACGCCTTAGACCCGGCTCTCAGGAGACCTGGAAGATTCGATAGAGAGATAGAGATAGGAATACCGGATAAGCAGGGAAGATATGAGATTCTACAGATCCATACAAGGGGAATGCCTCTAGCTCCAGATGTCGACTTGAAGAAGCTAGCTGAGATGACACATGGATACACAGGCGCCGATCTCGCGGCTCTCTGTCGTGAAACAGCGATGAAGGCTCTGCGCCGATACCTGCCAGAGATAGATCTTGAGCAGGAGAGAATTCCGCCAAGCGTCTTGGAGAAGATGGAGGTGAAGATGGAAGACTTCATAAATGCCTATAGAGAGATAACGCCTACAGCTATGAGGGAAGTAGCCATAGAGGTTCCAACGGTTCACTGGAACGATATTGGAGACCTTGAAGGAATAAAACAGGAACTAAAGGAGTCAGTTGAATGGCCCCTCAAGAACCCGGAGGTTTTCAAGAGAATGGGCATCGCTCCGCCTAAGGGTATATTACTATTTGGGCCTCCTGGATGCGGAAAAACACTGCTGGCAAGAGCAGTTGCCACGGAAAGCGAAGCGAACTTCATAAGCATTAAGGGACCAGAAGTCTTCTCTAAATGGGTAGGCGAATCAGAAAGAGCTATACGTGAAGTCTTCAGAAAAGCGAGGATGTCAGCTCCAGCTATAGTATTCTTCGATGAGATTGATGCCTTAGTCCCCAGAAGGGGAGCTGGATATGCAGACAGCGGAGTTACTGAGAGAGTTATCAGTCAGCTATTGACAGAAATAGATGGAATAGAGTCCCTGCAGGAAGTAATCATTCTAGCAGCAACAAATAGACCTGACATATTGGATCCAGCTATCCTTAGACCGGGGCGGTTAGACCGCATGATCTACGTTCCGGAGCCAGACGAAGAGGGCAGATATCAGATCTTCAAAATTCACACGAAGAATATGCCGCTTGCAGAAGATGTTGACCTTAGAGAGCTAGCCGGATTAACGAAGGGATACTCAGGAGCTGATATAGAGTCTGTTTGCAGGGAAGCCGCTATGATAGCTCTCCGTAGAGATATAAACTCGAAGGAAGTTAGGTTATCCGACTTTAAGGATGCCTTAAAGAAGATAGGGCCAAGCATAACTCCAGACATGGATAACTGGTACCGCAACTTCATGAAGCAAGCTAGAAAGGCTCAGAAGCCAGCGCCTCTAGTGGCGTAGAAACGAGGGATGATATAGCTATGATCACGTGGAAGATCTATCCAGTCCACTTAACTATAATTGAGATACTTCAGAAGAAAGGCTCAATAACAGATGAAGAACTCTTAGAGATGCTAAAGGCCTTCTATAAGGAAATGTGTCCAGACGATTTGAACAAAAACTTGATGGCGATGGAGATCTCAGGATTGATTCACGTATCATCCTTAACTAAGGGAAAGAGGCTCATTGAGCTAAAAAAAGGCTTTCAACAAGATAGGAAATAAACTTAATTATTTCATGATAGATTATGAGAACATTAAAGGTCTGGATTAAGTCATCTTTCTTTGTTTTAGAATTATATAAATACTTACATGCTTAGCATATATTCACTAAATCGGGCATGCTAGAACACTCGTCACAACCAGCACATAGTAACAAGTGGAAAGATACATTTCGATAGTGAGAGGAAAATGACATTTCGCAGCTCGTTCTTCCGATTGTTTGGACGAAGAGAAAAAGAGACTCTTCATCTTCTCACGGAGCATATGGACTCCGTGTTTAAGGTAGTAGAAGAATTCAGAGCCTTTACATCATCTCTTATAAGTGGAGACATAACCTTAAGCTCGCCGAGTACATTTGAAGCTAAAATAGACTTAATATCAGTATATGAATCTCTAGCAGACGATCTGTACCTTAAATCTCTGATAACCCTGTGTGAGGGAGCCTTCTTCTCCGGCCTACGCGAGGACTTTATAAGGTTACTGAACAGCATGGATGATATAGCGGACTACGCTAAGGATTCCTCTCAGATTCTAGCTCGAAGTAGACCTGATAAGGTATTAAGGGAATGCAACACTAGCGGAGAGATCTCATTTGATCTATTCTTAGATAAGGTTGTGAAGACGGTTGAGGTTTTAAGAAGCACCATCTATGATCTGGAGAGAAACTCTGCTGATGTTATTAAGAAATCCATAAAGGTGAAAGAGCTGGAGGAGGAAGTTGACGATATAAAGTGGAAACTGCTGAGAGCAATCTTTTCCCACAAGATAGACTCGTTAACACTCCTAGAGCTCAAAGATTTTGTTCTCACAATTGATAGGATAGCTGATGCGGCAGCCCAGTCCTCGGAGATACTTATCACAATTGTGATGAAGGCGAGGGCTTAGATGCCGATCATCTTGTCCCTCCTATTCATTACTGGTTTATTCGTCAGCGCCATTTTAGGAGCAAATAATGCTTCAGCTTGCTTCGGAGCAAATATAGGCGCAGGATTTGTCAGATACAAAACGGCAGCCATCTTAGCTGCTCTAGGAGTCTTTTTGGGGGTAATCATTGAGGGAACGAAGCTTTCGAGAGCGGTATATCATGGAGTTCTAGGAGAGGTAAGCATGGAAGCCATGATGGTAATTATGGTAACCGCCATAATTATCATAGGAGCCGCAACCATTTTGCGTTTACCCCTCTCATTATCTGAAAGTCTAATAGGATCCGCCGTTGGAATAGGGATTGGAAGCCAAATAGATGTAAACTGGAGATTCACATTGATGGTATTCGCATTTTGGGTAATAAATCCATTCTTTTCCGCTATTCTATCAGTAACAATCTATAGAGCCCTATCCTACATTACTCCACGCGTCAAAAATGTCTTAACACTCAACTACATATATGGGAAAATAGCGTCAGCTCTTTCATTCTATGTCGCCTATGTCCTAGGCGCGAACACCCTGGGATTAATAAGCGGAATCTACGCTCCCTTCATACCTATAAGAGACATCAGCCCTCTGCTCTTCGGGTTGGCGGCGGCTTTCGGCATGTATTTCCTAAGCAGAAGAATAACAGAGTCCGTTGGGAGGGGAATAATCGGTTTAAGCCCTGTCACAGCGCTCGTCTCGCAGCTCAGCGGAGCAATAACCGTGCATCTCTTCACACAGTTTGGACTCCCACTATCGATCACTCAAGCTCAGATAGGAGGAATATTAGGAATAGGAATAGCGAAGAAAATTGTTTTCATGAATAAACGTAAATCTAGAAATATCATAGTGGGGTGGATCGTGGCGCCGTTGGCTGGAGCAACGATCTCATGGCTACTCTCTCACATGATTCAATCAAGCATTCTACTCTTCTAAGGAGACTTCAACCCTAACTCTATCCCCATCCCTCAGCCCTAAAACATCCCTCAGACACTTCGGAGCGATAACTTCTATAACAGAACTACTATAATGAGTCCTTAACGCCAGAATTACCGCTCCCTTTTCTTCTCCATTTATTCGAGCCGGAAAACACTTCACAGGCCCATATGTTCTATCCGCATTGCTAAACCCATGAATCTCTATTCCGCTTCTAACCTCAAGCTCCCTCCGCATTTGGATATCATACTCTGAGGTTAACTTCAGATTCAGAGTTCCGGGATAAGGGTCGAAACCTAGCTTCTCGATAAACTGTCTTCTGTAAGACCCGCGAGTAACATAATAGGCGCCTTCTCCAAGCCCGCTGAAGACTATTCCTTCAATAAGTATCGGTGATGACTTCTCCTCAAAGATAGAGTTTAGAGCGGCGCGTACTCTTCTCAACTGTAGATCTCCAAGATTGGTTATATGGATGAAACTTCCCTCACGCGTAGCAACTCGCCTTATCCAGCCTATATGCTCCAAGTTGATAAGATATCTTGAGAGAGTTTGCTGGGAAAGATTAAGCTTCTCAGCTAGAAACTTAGTTGAGAGTTTAACGGTTCTTTCCCGGGCGCCCAGTGCAGCTAGAACGTATAGCACAAAGAAGTAATTCTGCAACGTCCTCGTTATTTTTAGATTGCTCAATTCTTCAATCCTCCATTAAATTAAGCAGCAGCTAAATTTACATAGGCACTCGGATTCTTTAGCAACAATATCCATATATCACCTTATACTTCTTATCTATTTTTGTGGTAGTTATGGAAAACGTAAAGATATATGAGAAACCAATGTTTCGTTCTTCGCAGATGATTATAGGAATGGATGGTTGGGTTAATGCTGGGAAAGTCTCAACCTTCTCAGTCAAGTATCTAGTGAATAAGCTTGAGGCAAAGAAGTTTGGTGAGATCCTTCAAGGAGAGTTTCATAATTACTCGATTCAGAGACCCCATGTTTCAATAAGAGAAGGACTGATACAATCTTACATTCCTCCCCAGAGCATATTTTATTATTGGAGAGGGAGGGAAGAAAATCTAAATCTCATACTGCTTTTAGGCGTCGAACCATATGTGAACTGGCCCAAGTATGTAGATGCTCTTCTCAGAGTAGCTGAAGAAATGAATGTTAAGCGCATATACACAATAGGCGGATATCTCGAAAACGTTACTCCAGACGAAGAAACACTAATAAGCTCAACGACAAATAACGAAAAGTTACTCGACAAGTTAAAGAAGGTAGGTTCTGTACTAACTCAATACTCTGGCCCCACAAGCATATATAGCGAGATTATGTGGAGATGCAGAACTAAAGGGGTCGACGTGATAAGTCTCTGGAGCGCTGTTCCAGCATATATTGATGGAATATACCCGAAAGCTGCATATTATATACTCAAAAAGATAACCGTCCTAACTGGACTGAATATTGACTTAGCAGATCTGAAGAGAAGAGCTGAATCTTTCAAAATGGTCTCAGAGAGGAGAATTGTAAAACAGTCTGAGCTCCGTAGACTTCTAAAGAATTTGGGAAAAAGAGAAAGAAAACCAACATATATATTGTAATTAGATGCGAAAAGAAAAGATAATTCGTGCATATACATTCTTGAGAAACCGAGCATCGTAAACGTTTATATTATTCTCTCTCTATTTGAAAAGTACAAGACAACAAAAAAGGAATGAACACTTTAGGAGATTGAAGATCAGTGGGTCATAGAAAAAAGCATGCCCCTAAAAGGGGATCCCTAGCCTATTTACCTAGGGGACGCGCCACGCGCCCCATTGGAAGAATAAGGCATTGGCCCGAGGTTGATGATGGGCCAGTTTTACTCGGCTTCGCCGGGTACAAGGCAGGAATGACGCATACTATAATGGTTGAGGATAAACCTCGTTCCCCAATTTATGGACAGGAAGTTACGTATCCAGTTACAATAATTGATACTCCGCCCATGTTCATCTGCGCCGTGAGAGCCTACACTAAGGATAAGTATGGATTAAAGACCCTAACGGAGGCATGGACTAAATCTCTACCTAAAGACTTTAAGAGGCTTAAAGGAGCACCGAAAGATCCAAACACTGAGGAAGCCTTAAAGAAGATTCAAGAGAACCTAAAGGAAATAGCAGAATTTAGAGTCATAGCTGCAACTCAGCCTAGGATGGTTGGAGTGCCTAAGAAGAAACCCGACATTATGGAGATCAAGGTCGGTGGGGGATCAATAAAGGAGCAATTTGAATACGTCAAGAAGATTTTAGGCAAGACAGTCAGCGTTAAAGAAGTCTTTAAGGAAGGACAGTTCGTAGACGTAGTCGCCATCACCAAGGGTAAGGGATGGCAGGGAGTAGTGAAGAGGTGGGGAGTAAAGATTCTAAGCCATAAATCTAGGAAAACCAAGAGGGGAATCGCCGCTCTTGGACCTTGGAAACCGCCGAGAGTCCTATACACTGTTCCCAGACCGGGGCAGATGGGTTATCATCAGAGAACTGAATTCAACAAGCGTATCTTAAAAATAGGAGAAAATGGAGAAGAGGTTACTCCTAAAGGCGGATTTCTAAGATATGGATCTGTAAGAAGCATGTATCTCATGCTTAAGGGAAGCATTCCAGGACCAGCTAAGCGCCTAATAAGATTGAGGTATCCAGTACGGTCGCCCAAGGAAGTAGGCGAGGCTCCTCCGGAGATAACTTATATCTCACTAGAATCTCTACAAGGGGTCTGAACGAGGCGATGAATGAATGAGTAGGTTCATCTCAATCTTTGACTTGGAGGGCAGGAAGAGCGGAAGAATAAAACTTCCGAGCATCTTCAACTATAGCTTAAGACCAGACATTATTAAAAAGGCGGTAGTCGCGATTCAATCCCATAGAATTCAGCCTCAAGGAAGAGATGTTATGGCTGGGAAGAGAACAACCGCCGAATCTTGGGGAGCAGGATACGGGATTGCCAGGGTTCCCAGAGTGAAAGATTCAAGAAGAGCTGCCTTTGCCCCTGGAACAGTTGGAGGTAGAAGAACTCATCCCCCCGTTGTCGAGAAGAGAATAAGTAAGAAGATTCCGAAGAAGGAAAGACGTCTTGCATTATTCTCCGCTATAGCCGCGACGGGATCTAAGGAGATAGTGTCTAGGAGAGGACATGTGATCGATGAAGTTCCAGCTCTACCTCTGGTAGTGACTGATGATCTTCAAAACCTTAAGAGAACTCAAGACGTTACGGAGGCATTTATTAAGTTAGGTCTATGGCCCGATATTTCCCGAGTAAAGGAGAGCATAAAGATTCGGGCTGGAAAAGGGAAGATGCGTGGAAGAAGAAAGAAGATGAGGGTAGGCCCATTAATAGTTATATCTGAAGATGGAGGCATAATTAAGGCTGCTAGGAACCTTCCCGGAGTCGATGTATCCTTCGTTAAGGATCTGAATCCCGAGATACTTGCTCCAGGAACTCATCCGGGAAGACTAACCGTCTGGACTAAGTCCAGCATCGAGGAGCTTAGGAAATGGGATGGAGGGAGCGGACATGAAGCCACATGAGGTCATCTTATATCCTCTAATGACTGAGGCTTCTAGTCGCCTCCTCGAAAAGGAAAATAAGCTCGTATTCATCACGAATATAAAGGCAACCAAGAAGGATATAAAGAGAGCGATAGAGGAACTTTATAATGTCAAGGTCAGCAAGGTTAATACAGTTATCGTTAGTAAAGGTAAGAAGAAAGCATTTGTTCGACTTGAACCAGAATACAGTGCAACGGATGTTGCGATCAAGCTAGGAATACTATAGTCCTAGGAGGCTGAAGAATTGGGTAAAAGAATACGTGTCCAGAGGCGTGGAAGAGGCTCACCGACTTGGCGCGCCTCAACACATAAAAGAGTCGCACCTTCGAAATATCCAAACGTATCTAAGGAGATCTTAGATGGTGTTATGACGGGGCGCGTTAAGCAGATTATGCATGATCCTGGCAGGGGAACTCCTCTAGCGTGCATAGGTCTTGAGAGCGGAGAGAGATTCTATTCAGTTGCTCCTGAAGGAATCTATGAGGGAAAAACACTGAAGATTGGAGGCAAAGCCGATGTTAAGGTGGGGAATATTCTTCCAGTCGGAGAGATTCCGGAGGGAACAATGATATGTAATATTGAGCTCTCTCCGGGAGACGGCGGCAAGATGGTTCGTTCCTCCGGAACATACGCGACGGTTGTCTCACACACTCCAGAAGGAACATTAATTAAGCTTCCATCTGGAAAGACAAAATATGTGAATGATCTCTGCTTGGCAACTATAGGAGTTGTCTCGGCAGCTGGTCGGACTGAAAAGCCGTTCCTAAAGGCTGGAGCAAAGTATTACTGGATAAAAGCGAAAGGACACAAATATCCTAGAACACGCGGAAGAGCTATGATAGCTGCTGTTCATCCATTTGGAAGCGGCCGAAGAGGAGGACGTAAAGTCACATTGGCCTCCCGGAATGCTCCTCCCGGCAGGAAGGTTGGGCTGATAGCGGCTAGGAAAACTGGAAAAAAGAAGTAGATCATGAGTAAGATTTAAAAGATGCCATTCTTCAAAAGATGCTGGCGATCATTATGCCTAGAAAATTTCAATATCGCGGATACACGGCTGAGGAGCTGAAAAACATCTCGATGGATGAGTTTATAGAGCTCCTCCCATCCCGTCAACGCAGAAGCTTACTTAGGGGGCTCACCATCGAACAGCGGAAGCTCCTAGAGAAGATACGGATCGCAAAGGAGATCTCAAAGAATGGCGGGCAAGTGAAGCCCATAAAAACGCATGCAAGAGACATGATCATTCTGCCTGAAATGATCGGCATGACAATTTATGTACATAACGGAAAAGAATTCATCCCAGTAAATATAAAGCCTGAGATGATCGGGCGCTACCTAGGAGAGTTCGCCATAACAAACAAGCCGGTGAAGCATGGAACACCCGGTATAGGCGCCAGCAGAAGTAGCATGTACGTTCCACTTAAGTAATATTCTTCCGTCTTTGATGGGAAAGGTTACATACGTTCTGGAGCTTCTATGCCAAGTAGACTTAGGGCGTTATGAAGCGTTATTCGAACAGCGTCAACAAGCATTATTCTCGCCGCACTTAGCTCTAGAGGCTTAGCTTTCATCACAGGGAAGGAAGCATAGAACGTGTTAAACTTATCCGCTAAAGAATTAGCGTAGTCAGCTATAATATGCGGCTTAAGGTTCTCAACTGCATCCACAAAGATCTCTGGAAACCTCGAGATCATTATGATGAGGTCACGTTCAATCCGTTCCTTCAAAAGCCTAGGATCCCCATTAACGGTTACATTCGCCTTTCTCAATATGCTGCAAGCCCTAGCATGTGAATACTGAATGTAAGGCGCGCTGTTCCTCTCAAAATTGAGAACCTTATCCCAAGTGAAGATAACTGGCTTAAGTGGATCAGTCTCAACGAGTGCATACTTAACCGCTCCGATCCCAACAATCTCAGATATTCTCTTCTTGAGCCCCTCATCAAGGCTTGGAGAACGCTTTGAAACTTCATCATACGCCATAGCAACAGCTTCATCTAGAAGCTCATCGAAGGTTACGTATTGTCCCATGCGACCCGACATCTTCTTTCCAGGGAGACGTACATGATTATATGCGAAATGAATCAGCCTCTTAGCTTCATCTACATATCCTAATGCGCAGAGCGCCAGCTTCAGATGGAGCTGCGCTAGCTTCTGTTCCATGCCGATCACATTTATCACTCGATCGGCTCTCTTAAACTTCCATATACTGTACGCGATGTCTCTTGTCGTGTATAGGGATGTCCCATCTGCCCTTATTAATGTCAATGATGGAATCTCTTGATCATCCCTAACGCCCAAGACCTCTTTCAACCCTAAAAATTCAGCAATCTTCTCCGCGTCTAGCTCTAGAACTCCGTTCCTTTCGAATGTGAAACTAGTGTTTCTCAACGCCTTAATACATCTGTCAACATCTCCGTTCCAGACGAAGATGCTTTCCCAGTCCCAAGAGTCTATTGATATACCGCATCTCGAAAGAGTCTGTTTAAATCCCTCTATGCAGACTTCTGAGATTCCTCGAATAAGACTCTTCACCTCTTCATCTCCCATTTCATATCTTCGAAGCATATCGTCAACTTTGAACTCTGGATCCTCAACTTTATTGAACCCCTCCAGAATCTTATCGAATAGATCCGGAAATCTCTCTTTGAGATTAGCTGCTACTGATATCCAGCCATCCTGTTTCCTTTGAAGCATCTGAAGATCCTCAACTCGATTGAAATGTTTACGCGCTTCAGCAATCGCTTTTTTTAGCCTATGAATCTCTAACATGCAGCTAGTTATCGAATAGACTGCGCCGATATAATGGTCAGGCTTACCCTCAGGCTTTAATCCTCCGAGAAGCTTACATCCATACGCTGTGACAGCTGATTGGCGACCGACATCATCGATATAGAAGTGCCGCGTTACCTTGTGACCCCTAGCTTCAAGCATCCGAGCTAGGGAATCCCCAAGCACCGAGTTCCTCGCATGCCCTATATGCATTGGATGAATAGGATTCGCGCTTGTATGCTCAACTATTATTCTTTCAGGCTTCTCAACCCTCACATATCCATATTCGAAGTTTAAGGTCTTGACTGAACAGAGCGTAAGAGATGCAAGCTTAGGTAGGTCTACAAAAAAGTTTATATAGCCCGGTTTTTCAGCTCGAATAGTCTTAATAAGCGGGAAAAGATCCGCCTTAACTTCTGCTTTCTCCTCTAGCTGATGAGCTATATCAAGAGGCTTTCTGTGAATCCTCTTCGCTAAGTCAAAACA
>Ga0180300_10000088_pt1 | contig 32266 bp, 37 predicted proteins | sample GuaBasSediGuay15_FD_121798 | JGI IMG/M metagenome (GOLD analysis project Ga0180300, IMG submission 121798) | Subseafloor sediment microbial communities from Guaymas Basin, Gulf of California, Mexico - Guay15, Core 4569-2, 21-24 cm | ecosystem: Environmental > Aquatic > Marine > Hydrothermal...
CCTCGAGAGACAAATCCAGCTTCTTCTTATGCGTTATCTCCCTAGGTATTTTTGCCGCAAACTTAAAACCTTCAGGAGCCATTTTCTGCCAGCCTTTGACCAAGTTGGCAGATGGATAACTATAAAATGTAGAATTGATCTCTGTCGTATTAAAAACTGAAGCATAAAAGCTAAACATACCTTTTTCGGAGGGATAAAAAATACCAACCCATTCCTTATAACTCCAACCACTAGTTCCAATACGAAAATCGATAACCAAATCTAAACCCTCAAAATACAATATTATATTTGATGCGTGATTTTAGCAAAGATAAACACAAGCAAATGAAGGGTATCATTATTTATGGAGCTTAAGTGAAGTATTCAATATTTTTCTTTGCAACCTCTTTTACTATTTCCTCTAGTTCAGACTTAAATTCTTCACTTGGCTTTATTTCAACCTTTCCATTATCTGAGATAATGATTTCGCCCAAAAACCCTTGAGGTCCTTCAAGCCGAATAACGGTGTCACTATTTCTTAAAATTTTTCCAATGAACATTTCAGGAAATTTATCCAGTAATCTTAAAATTGTGGAACCTATTTTAGCGTTTACATCTTGTTCAATAGGTTTTGGCTCCTTAATTTTCTTTTCTTCCCTTTCTTCAACCTTTAGAGGCAAAGCAGGTTCGATAGGATGTTCAACTTTCTTTACAACTTTTGGTTTATCTTTCTCAAGGTCTACCAGTGATTTGCCTACCGTTTCCCATAATTCTATTTTGTTTATAAGGTCTTGATATGTCTCCCTAAACGATGAACCAATTTCCTTTTCGTCTATAATTACTAGGTTACGGCAATTTTTACCGACAATCATATTTCCATATTTGAAGCCATATGTTTTAATGGACTGAGTAACTCTCTCAGCCATTCTACGCGCTATTAATCCGACATCGCGTCCGATAAAAAGATACATACTTCCCGCGTCTTCATCGATGATAAGGACTGTGCGATCTGGAGAAAGGTGGGTTGTTGAGATCGGGACAGGCCGTGCTTCACCACTATCTATTTCAAGCATTGCAAGGAATTTAGCCATGAAGACCACCTACAATACTATATTAACAAGTGCTTAAACCTACATTTAAAATCTCCTAGAACCAAAAAATTACCGTTTTAGGAAATATTTTTAAGTTTTTATCCTTATACTACACTAGGTGTTTTATAGATGTTTTGGCGTGAACTAGTTTTTGAAGCTCTTAAAGGAGACAAGGAATACGTCAAAAAACTAAAAGAAGGATTAAAACAGTTTAATCTTAAAGCAAAAGAATTAGCGGAAATATCAGAAGTTCCATTAAGTACGCTGTACAAAATTTTAAGTCTTGAACATGTACCAAGAATGGATACATTTAGGAAAATAATAAAGGCTTTCCAAAAACTTGAAAAATACGAAGAAAAACCATATATAGCTATTATTGCAGCAAAATACATCCTAGAACAAATAAAAATTAAAGAAATAACAGTTAAGAACTCAACATTTAAGTTAAGAGAATATCCAGCATCAGAACTAAATGAAGTATTAGTTCAAGCGGTCAGGGCAGAAAAAGATGGGTGTTTAGCAATCGTATGTGCGCCCATAGCGTCGACAACCATCGAAAAGGTAGTTGATATACCAGTAATTTCAATGAAGCCAAGCAGTGAAGTTTTAATAGCTGCGGTACATGAAGCAGCGCAAAAAATTATCGGAAAATAAAAAACTTAAATTTACATATTAAATGTTTTAATAAAGTCTTCTTCTAGTTCTTTGAGAAGTTTAGCTCTAACATTTACAAACTCTGGAGATGTAACTATTCTAGGTCTTGGAAGATTTATTTTTAACTCCATCTTCACCCTCCCTGGACGAGAACTCAGCAAAATTATCCTATCAGCTAAATAAATGGCTTCCTCGATATGATGAGTAACAAAAATAACAGTTTTCCTATGCTCATGCCAAATTCTCAAAAACTCTCTTTGCATATAACTCCTTGTCTGAGCATCCAAGTTTGCAAAAGGTTCATCCAAAAGTAAAACTATTGGATCAATAGCTAAAGCCCTAGCAATTGCAACCTTCTGCTTCATACCACCACTAAGTTCTTTCGGAAAACTTTTCTCAAAACCTTCCAACCCAACTAAACCAATAAGCCTTTTTACAATTCTTTTTCTTTCAGCCTTAGGAACACCGTTAACCTCTAAACCAAACTCTATATTTTCAACAACAGTCCTCCAAGGGAAAAGAGAAAACTCCTGAGGAATATAACCTAGACCACTAACAGGTCCACCAACAATTTTTCCATCTATCTTAACATATCCTTCATCAGGCTTCTCAAGACCAGCGATAATCTTCAACAAAGTTGTTTTCCCGCAACCACTCGGACCAACAACCGTTAAAAATTCTCCCTCATAAACCTTAAAAGAAACATTACGCAGAGCCTCTATTTTCTGACCATATTCCCCTATAAACGTCTTACTAACATTTGAAACGTCAATTTTAACTTTCCCTTTATCTCCCAACTTCTTCTCTCCACCTTAAAACTCTATACTCCAAGAAACGTAACCCGTAATCTAACAGAAGTCCAATCAAACCAATCATTATCATCCCTGCAATCATATCCAAATATCTTCCCAAATACTGCATCTCTAAAACGAAAAATCCAAGGCCAACCGGTTTCCTTAAACCAATCATCTCAGAAGCTATTACACACATCCAGCCTACACCAAGTCCAACCCTCATACCAGTAATAACTTCGGGTAAAATAGCAGGAAACACTACCTTTGAAATTAAATCTTTTTCTTTCGCGCCCAATGTTATAGCAACATCGATTTGTGCCCTTCCAATATTCCTAACGCCCGAAGCGGTGTTTAAAAGTATGGGGAAAAAAGCACCAAGCCAAACTATAAAAGCACTAGAAAACAAACCAAGCCCAAAAAATACGATAGAGAAAGGTATCCAAGCTATGGGAGGAATATGTCTTACAATCTCAATTAATGGATGGGTAGCAGCAGACAGCTTTTTATTCCAGCCAATAAGTAGACCAAGAGGAACAGCTGTAACAATTGCTACAGCGAAACCAACACCCACCCTAATAAGGCTTGCCGCCGCATGTTCAAGAAGGTTTACACCAAAAATGTCCCCTTTCACAAGAAGGTTACAAAAAACAACTATTAGAGAAAATATTAGGTAAAAAATTTGAATAATAATTCCCCATACATTAGGTAACGGGTTGAGTGACATGTAACTTCACCAATGCCAAGAAACTACGGTACACTTTCTATCGATTCAAGTATGCTAAGGTCAATGAACTCTGTCAAAAACTGATTTACATCAAAGTTCTCATCAACTAAAATTATCTTTTTCTCTATAAGCTTCTCCAAATAGGTTTCAATACCTTCAAGATTCGGGTTGTATAAAAAAGCTATATTTTCCAGTGCTAACCTTATGGTTTCTTCGCTGAAACCAGTATGCTTAACCGCTATCTCAACAGCCTCCTCAAAATGCTCCTGAATCCATTTAGTCGCTTTCACGTGAATACTCAAAATCTTAAAAACAATATCTCTATGTTTTTCAAGAAAGTCGCTTCGAACAGCAACTACACAACAAGGATGATTTCTCCATAATTCACCGCTTTTAACGAGATAAACACCAATATCCCTAGTAACTGCGTCCGCGCAAAACGGTTCCCATGCTATAAATCCATCAATTTGACCACTACTAAGCATCAACTCCATGTTTGAGGGACCAAAACCCCGAGTAATGTTAACCTTCTCTTCTGAGAGACCAACCATCTCTAGCGCTAATAACAGTAGAAAATGTTGAACAGTTCCATATCCAGGTATTGCAATATTTTTACCGGCTAAGTCCTCTAAACTATCAATTTGACTGTTTTTACCGACAATTATTGCGCTTCCATTAACATTTACAGCCGCAACTACGGTAATATTAATACCCGCATTAATTCTCTTAATTAACGCAGGAGCAATACCCAAATATCCGATGTCTATTTCACCAGCTTTAAATCCATCCATTTCAGCCATACCATTCTGATACACACGAGTAGATATCTTTAACCCCTCTTCTTCAAACCAACCCTTTTCTAAAGCAACAAACAAAGCTAAATGATGTAAATCTGCTTCTAAATACCCTATAACAATGCCAGACTCAACAAAATAAGTGGAGTAAACGTAATAACCGGCAAGAGAGATGCTAAATATAATAATGAGAACCATTATCGCCTTTACTTTTGTCAATTCCAACATATAACTCACCCAGAAACTATAAGTATACTTAAATATAAATTTCACTTCTTGGTAAAAAAAATGTAATAATAGGATAATTTTTTATGCAATTTTTCCTTTATTGGTAGGATTATAGATAGAACACGCTTAAATGGGATCGCATATTAACGAATATGAGTTAGCAAAATAGATAAAGATAATTTTACAATATTTAATGCAATGAAATTTAGTTTTCTTTAAATTTTAGAATTCATCATCGCAGTCTTTATATTCTAACATTAACATTAAAATAAGTGAAAAATGCTAAATTCACCATAAAGAAACGGTTCGGTTTTGGTCGGGGGTAATAGGTTGTCATGGGACAATGAAAAAATCAGAATTAGACTATTAGAAGCAAGAGAACACTTAGTAAAGGCATTACAAAAACTTAAATCATCGAGAAATTGGTCATTTCTCGATATGTTTCTGGGAGGAAGTGTCAGCTTTTTTGCAGATCTTATGGAACACGCAAGATTTAGTGAAGCCTTAGACGAAATAAGACGCGCAAAACAAATAATAGCACAAGTTCAAGAGCATATAGGTGATGTAGACCTAGAAGTTGACGATAGTTTCTTTGGAACATTTCTTGATGTAGCCTTTGACAATATTTTCGTAGATTTTTTAAGACATGGAAGAATCAACAAAGCAAGGAAAAAAGTTATAGAAGTCATAAGAAAAATAGATAGCGTACTACTATCCCTAAGAACTAACATAACAAAAGAAGAAGAGAAATTCTGTCCTAGATGTAAAGCAAGCATACCAGTCAATTCAAAATTCTGCCCATATTGCGGGGAAAGACAATAGCTTTCTTATCTTGATTCTCAGTCACTTAGGTTATTCTGTATTATTTTTGCGTGTTGAAATGGTACTTGTCACCCCACCGTTATAGGACCAAGCGGCGCATCCAGAAGATCCTTAAAATCTCAAAATTGTGTAGTAGTAATATCCTTAACTCTCCTTGCAAAACCTATAAATCGTATTTTTCATTCCTTAAATTTCTCATTAACCCTTTAAGTTTTCACTAAATAATTTACTTCAAATCTTGTTTTAAAACATTTAAAAATAAAATTCTAGAACTAAACTAAAAACCTTTAATACCCTGAAAACTCAATATTGTGAAAGAGTGGAGCAAATCGGTGATGATCATTAAACATCTTTATTATAAAATTCGAGAGCAATTAAATGTGTTTACAGCGTCGCGAAGGTTGTAAAGTTTGAAGAGACATCAAATTTTAGTGGTATCGGAGAAATATAAACAAGCTTTAGCTATTGCAAAAGCCTTCGGCAAAGTTGAGAGAAGAACACTTAGTAATGTCCCTGTTTTCACAGTTAAAACTAACAGTTCTAATATTATTATTGTTCCTCTTCGTGGACATATTACAGAGTATTCAACTATATCGGAATATGAAAAATGGGCTCAAAACGATCCCAAACTCATATTACTAAATAAAAACTCTTTAAAAAAGATATATAAGGAAAGAAAATACGTTGAGGTTCTAAAAAATCTGGCAAAACAATGTGACGAACTAATTTTTGCAACAGACGCTGATGAAGAGGGAGAAAACATCGCCTTAGAAGCTTGGGAAATTATCAGAAAAGTAAATCCAAAACTTAAACCTAAACGACTTTGGCTTCACACATTAATTCCAAGCGATATTCGTGAAGCTTTCAGAAACCTTATTGAGCCTAAATGGAATTGGGCGTATGCAGTTGAAGCTAGAAGACAAATAGACGCCCTAATAGGCTTCGCTGCTACACGAGAGCTCACATTAGCATTAAAACCATTTCTAAAACACATAGGAACAAACGTCATTAGTGTTGGGCGAGTTCAAACACCAACACTATACCTCATATATAATAGAGAAAGGAAAATCAAAAACTTCAAACCTGAACCGTACTGGAACCTCTTGGCAGAAATAAACCTCCACGGAGAAACTATAAAAGTAAAACACGTAAACTCTCCATTTAAAAATAAAAATCTCGTCACAACGACATATAATAGGATTAAAGGAGAAAAGTACGCAGTACTAGAGGATGTTAAAAGAGAAGAAATCTACATTCAACCGCCAACCCCATTTAACACAACAAAAGCATTGAAAACAATAACAAAAATTCTTCCAATAACAGCTAAAACAGCCATGAAAATAATGGAAGACCTTTACCTAGACGCTTTAATAAGCTATCCAAGAACAGACACCGACCAATACTCCTCAACATTTCCACATAAAGAAATTATATCAAAATTTCTGAAAAGCAGAATATATCATACATATGCTGAGGAAATTCTAAAAAAAGGCGTCTTACAGCCTAAGCAGGGCAGAGTTTTCAAAGGAGATCATGAACCAATTACACCAATAGATGTTGCTGAACCAAACGACCCAAGATTTAGAACACGAAATCACTGGGAAATATACAACATAATTGTTAAAAGATACCTTGCACTTTTCATGTCACCCGCAAAAGAACTCAAAGTAGAACTACTTTTCCTAATCGGCAAAGAAAAGTTTACAGCCAACATGACCGCACTTCTTGAAAAAGGATTTATGAAAGTTTGGCCATGGGCAGAAAAAGAATACACATTAATACCAAAGTTACCAGAAATTACAGCAAAAAGACCGTATCCAGTTAAAAAGATTTACACAGAGGAAAAGAAAACAAAACCGCCACCAAGACTTACTGAAAGCAACTTAATAGCCATGATGCAAAAATTAAATCTAGGAACAAAATCAACAAGACCACAACACATAGAAACCAACAAAAAACGAGGATATATCGTTAGAAAAGGAAAAAGCCTATATTGCTCTGAAATAGGATGGATTTTAGCCTCCAATTTAGAGAAAATATGGCCAGATTTTGTTCTTCCAAAATTTACCGCCAAAATCGAAGAAATGCTTCAAAAAGTCATGGACGGGTCAATTGATTGGAGCAGCGTTGTTGAAGATGCTAGAAAAGAATTCCTAAACATGTTCGATAAACTTAGAGAAAATAAAGCAAAAATTATTAGAGAAATAGGGGAAACCGTTGATAAAATGATGAAAGAAGGTATAGTTTCAGATATGTATGCCAAATGTCCAAAGTGTGGGCAACCAATGACTTTAAGAAAAGGAAAAACAGGGAAACGATATATAAAATGCATAGCATGTAGCGAAACTCGTCCTTTACCGCAAAGAGGTTCCATTAGAGTTCTTAAGACAAAAGTTTGCCCTAAGTGTGGAAACAATGTACTGTCAATATCGATAAAGAATTTTTCATACAAAATATGTCCAATTTGCTGGACAACGATGGGAATATGCGCAAAATGCACATACGAAAAATGTAACATCGATAAAAAATAGCAGAACACGGTAATAATTCTTTTAAATCAAAGTTTTTCCATTACACTTCTAATAAGATCTCTTACAACATCCCTTCCGCCTAAAAATAAAGCCAGTTCAGCAAGTCTTTCTATATGTGCTTCCACTATAGGTAATAACAATCTTTTAGACTTATCATCCAAAACTGAAATGATGTCTATTAACGCACTTAATGTACTAAAGAGATCCCTAAACATCACAATAACATGGGCGGGAGCTTTCGCAAACCGTTTTTTAGCGATTAAATTACCAATAAAATGGTAGATGTCCTCCACAACAATATCTGGAGGTATATTACTTCTAAGTTTATTTATACCGTCTTTTAATATTTCTTCAACCTCTTTTAGCATATGCCAAGCCTGATCGCTCTTTTTACTATCAAAAAACGCTGCTATTGCGTAGTACTCTGTTTTCCCTATGTCCCCGAAGTATATACATGCTATCATACCTAAATCATGGAAGAGAGCTTGGGTGCAGCCTTTAGCTTCACTTAAATCTTTTGCACCGCTACTTACCCAAACGTCTAAAGCTGTATTCCAAAGTCTTTCCCTAGGAATGAACCCTTCTGGAAACATAGCCTCCGCTACAGGTCCTAGCTTATAATCAAATCTAACTAAAAGCACTCCTTTTAACATTTCTATCAATCACATCCAACTATTCTATTGGAACAAGATGAGTCTCTATATAGCCCTTTTCCGTAGTTACAGTCACAGCATACATTTCAGTTCTAGGTATAAGCCCATACATCATAACGGTTCCCTCAATATTTTCCAACTTAAAATGAGTCGTAGCCATATGATTAAGAACTTTAATAAGCTCCTGACCGTATTTCGCTACAGCCATAACCAAAAGATTTCCAGTTTTAGAATATACGGACGTAAGAACAAGCATTTTATGAGCATCATGAACACCATAATGATATTCTAAGGTATCAACGCCAACTATGACAGCTACTTGTCTGCTTCCAGTCATCCCCATCAGTCGCCTCGCTTCATTTAAGACTAGCTGATAATCCTCATCAATGTTTTTCCCAGAGATTCTTATAATATAAGGCTCACTTTTTTCGACTTCTCTAAACTCAACAATTCTAACGTAAGTACTAAAGTTTTCTTCACCGACGAAAGGCGCAATCCATCTTCGTATTTCCTCTGTTGGTTCACCTTCACACGGTAAAATCATCACTGGTATTTTATGTTGAACAAGGCTTGCTACAAATGGACGCAAAATCCACAAGTAGTAAAGTCCAGCTTCTTTTCCAACTTCTAGGAGGTTAAAACTACCTCTTTCAAACCCCCCTGCAACCAAGTCATTTAGGTCCTCTATCCCTGTTGATATCCTATTACCGCTTGTGATCAACGGTGGTTTAGTAACCTTTCTAGGAAACAATGCTGGAATTTCTCTGAAATGTCTAAATCTACCATCTTTCAAGGTGAATATAAACGTAGGTTTTTTAATTTCTTCTCCCCTAATTTTTTCGAGTATCATTTTTCTAACAAGTCTTCCGTTAATAATTTCACGAGTTAAAGTCACCACTCCATCCACTAAGTAATCCATAGATAAATATTCAGATCTTTCAACAATAAAAATTATATTTGAATTACTTGCTTCCCCAATCTCTAACAAAGCCTTTTCTATCCTCAAATCATCCATCGGAATATCTAAGTTAGTTTTAAGTGCATCTAAGCTATCAATCACAATTGTTGTGGGTCGTTTTTTAGAGCTTTCAATTTTTGCATATAAAGCTCTTAAAAAATCAGGTTCATCCGTATATTCAAAAAGCACATATTTTGGCATGGCCGCCGGAATCTGAGGTTTTCTCGCATCTAAAATATTCTCCTCAGGAATGTTTTCTTTAATCCATGGAAACTGTTTGAAAAGCTTCTTACTTGAAACACGAGTAGAAACATAGTAACCTGTTCCAGCATCTCCCATTTTTCTAACAAGTTCCAAGGCTAATGTAGTTTTTCCGGTTCCAGCTAAACCTTTTATCAATAAGGAAAAGTTACCCTTACTTAAGGCTCTAACCAATTCCTCTGGGACATCAAAAGAAGCAATAACCATTAGTAACCACCTCAAAGTTATATAGTGATTATTTTAGTCAGCCCGCTACCTCTTATAATCTCTATTACTATTGCACAAAATTGAATTTTAAATTTTTATTTTACCTACCTTTCTACTTCGAATTCAACGTCCACTTTAAATTGAGATTTTACATTTTATGACCATTTATTAAGTCTTGATTTGCTATAGATTGTGAAAACATTCTGTTCTCTAACTCTTAAGGAAAACTAGATGCTCATAGTAAAGTTAATATTGGAATTAATCATGTAGTAATACATATAATAACATAGTTTTGAGAATTATAGAAGAATAAAACAGCGAGGAAAAACCTATGTTAAGGGGGGTGCTGCTAATTTGCTTCGATACAAAATTAGGCCCAGTACCGGAAGGAATGGTTCCACATGACTTCATCGATAAGGGCAAGATACCAGAAATATCCATGCAAATATGGGCCAATTATCCAAAAACTAGTGAAAGCGGGTTCACCATGGTTCACTTTAATAAAGTAAATCTGTTTGGATGTCTTCTTTATGATAATGATGATAGACTGGGATCATATTGTTTAGCAAGCTTTTTTGATTCAAACACTGTAGACGAAGTTTGGGATAAGCTTGAAGATGTAAAAAAACTTATGGAAATCACAAACAAGAAAATAAAAGAAAGTATGCTTGTCCAGGAAGCACTACAAGAACTTTACGAAAATATTATGAAAATAACAGCAAAACAAATGGTAGGCAAAGTCCTAAGTGACAATGTGTATTCTGTTTTTAAGGATGTTTTTGAAAACATGAGTAAATTAATTTCCACGATCAAAAATATACAAAATAATGATCTTAAAGAAAAACTTTTGCAAGAAGTTGAAAAGCTCTCCGAAAGCTTATTAACGTTATCAATATTGTGGGGCGGAAGAGAAATTGCAACACTCCTAATTCATCGACTATTATCAATATTAACAGTCGAGGAGAGGTAGATTTTCAAAATCTAGTTGGCATAAAATAAGATAATTTATAGAGCATTACGGGGTTACAATTTCGCTTTTTGAGAGGATTAAAAATTTATTTAACGGAAATAAATTTAATTATATTATAGGGATGATGAAACTCGCATCACCCGATGGAATGAGGGTCGGTGGGCTTGCTGAACAGCCCCCATTTTAAAACTCTTTGTTTCCATGGTTTTAACGAGTCTGGTATTTTGTAATTGCGGCCTTTAGGTTTTTATATGTTTCATTAAGTCCTTCGGAAATAACTTTTGTATTTGCTATTACGGGCATAAAATTAGTATCGCCATTCCATCTAGGTACAACATGTACATGTACATGTTCTTCTATTCCAGCTCCAGCAACTTTACCGATATTTACACCAATATTAAAACCGTCTGGTTTCATGGTCTCCCTTAATATTTTTAAAGAAAAATTAACGAGTTTAAAAACTTCTAAAATCTCATTATCATTCAAATCCTCCAATGTGGGAACATGCCTGTAGGGTGCAACCATTAAATGCCCGTTATTGTATGGAAATGCGTTCATAATTATAAATGCGTTCTTACCTCTATGTAGAATGAGATTTTCTTCATCTCTTTCTTCTTTTACTTTTTCACAAAATATGCAGCCCTTAGGCTTTTCCATTTTAATGTATTTTATTCTCCAGGGGGCCCATAGTCTTTCCATATTCTCCACCCTTCAACCATACTATTTAAAATATGATCTGAAGCTTCTAAGTTATATTGCGTGATAAAGATTTAGGTTAGCATGGAGTGCAGTAATATGAATTGGGAAACGTATGCAAACAGCTTACTTGCTATAATCCTAGGATTAATGCAAGGTTGCCTAGAATGGGTTCCTGTAAGCAGCGAAGCTTTCCTAATGATATATTTAATTGCTGTCATAAAACTTGATCCTTCAACAGCTTTGGCTACATCACTTTTACTACACTTTTCAACTATGCTTACTGTTTTGCTATTTTTTAAAAAAGAGTTCAAGGAGGCTGTAAACGTCCTTTTTAACGCTTTAAATAGGAATAAGGATAATATCATTCGAGGTAAATCTGTTTTCAAACTTCTTTGGACTTCTCTCTTAGGCTCTGCCATTTCGGGTGGCGCCATCTACATACTATATATAAACCTTCTCGCCATTGTTGAGGAAAGCTTCTTGGAATTCGCTGGTCTTGTAGTATTAACCTTAATAGGCATTGCCATGATTTTTACCAGCCTTATAATGAGAAAATCATTTAAAGGCTTTAAATCACTTGAAGATTTAAATTGCATGGACGGTTTGCTAGGAGGGTTAATTCAAGGGTTAGCGGTGATTCCTGGAATCAGTAGGTCTGGCATAACATTAACGTTTTTCTTGTATAGAAGATTTAAAAAGGAAGATGCTTTGACATGTTCTTTCCTGATATATGCCCCTGCTGTTGCTCTTTCTACATCATACTACCTTTTATCAGGTAATATTGCTAACATTGTTCGAAACATAAACGGGGCTTTCTTTTTCATAGCATTTATTTCGACATTTGTCATTTCCTTATTAACTATAAAGAGTTTTGTATATATAGCTGAGAAGCTAAGTTTTTCAAGGTTTTTATTCTTTTTCGGACTCTTGATTTTCTTGTTGAACCTTTCTCTACTTGTTTCAATAATATAATACTCGAAGAAAACTATTTAGGTAACTTTTTACAATCTTTATAATGTAAGTGAGGTAGGTGGGTAGGAAAAACGTAAACTTTATAACTAAACTTGTAGTAATAAATATAACTACTAATGAAATTCATGGTAAATAGACAGAAACCTTACTGCAAGGTTAATTTGTGTTTACATGTTCTTAAAGGGATAAAAATGAAGATAAAAGAAAAATACAATAGCAAGGTGAAGGGTATCGTACTGGGTAGGTTGCTGCCAACTCTTCCAAGTCCTTACTTCATTTATCCAAACGAGTTTTTGAGTGCTAAGGAACTTAAATATGTTATTATGCAAGCATGGCTAAATTATGGCAGCACTGTATGGACGGACAAGCCTGAATTTGTATTTGTCCATTATAATTGGCTTAAAATGATCGGATGTGCATACTTCGATAAATCAAGCACTCTTGGTGAATATACGCTTATTTGCATGTTTGATGAAAAGCAAGGAGAAGTGATTTGGAGACATCTACAAAAAGTCAAAAAGTTTCTAGAGAAAGCCAGTCAAAGAATAAAGCAAGGACAAAGCATGAACATAGTAATGAAGGATTTATATGAGGAAGTATCCAAAAAAATGAATAAACTTTAAACTATTTTTAGTGTAAAATAACCGTAAAGGATTTTAAACGCCTTTTTATCAAAGGAAAAAGCCAGATTAAAAGTCGTTGTGTAGTAACATTTATTATCACCATTTGCGATTTATAGATATACAACATTACAAATAAAAGTGGGATGCTAAAATTGCCGTTACAAGAACTTATCGAAACATTGGAACGATTAGGATTCACAAAGAACGAAGCGAAGGTATATTTAACTCTAGTTATGACAAGAAATCCGCTTAATGCTTCAGAAATAAGCAGAAGATCAGGAGTACCGAGAGCAAACGTCTATGAAACATTAAATAAGTTAGTTGGCCGGGGATTTGTTCTAAGGGAAGCTGCAGGTAGGGGGGCAAGATATGTTGCAGCCTCACCCGATCAAATATTTGAAGCCCTCAGAGAGGAACATAAAAGATACATTGAGTTAGTTGAAGAAGCGAGAAAAACCTTTGACCAATTAATGTCAAAAGTCGCACGGCCGTTCCCAGGAGAAGCGGCATGGCTTGTCAGCGGAGAAAACAGAATAGACAACATTCTAAAGGATATCCTAAATGCTTCAACAGAAAGATTTACAGCACTAATAACTCCCGATGTAATTACAAGAAATGGGAATACACTGTTTTCAATGTTAAAGAAAAAGGCAGAGGATGGAGTCGAAGTTCTTATATCACTTAAAATTACAAGTGATATTCTCGATAAAATTAAAGAATTAGCAAAATCAATATCAGTTTTTCATTGGCAACTTGGTGAAATACCAATGGGGTGTTATGTTAGTGATGGAACTCGCTGCTTAATGACGCTGGTAGGGAAATGGGCTCCAATATTAACGTACGACATTGGTATTTGGACTGAAAACCCAGTTTACGCTAAATCCTTCGAATATTTGACTGAAAAACTTTTAACATTAAACGTACCCTTTAAGAAATATCTTGAGGAGGAAAAAGGTTGAGTGGAGAATATATCTTAAAGGTTGTTGTAGTAGGCGACTTAGCTGTCGGAAAAACCAGCCTAGTAGTCAGATACGCTGAAAACAAATTCCCAACAAGTTATAAACCAACAATAGGCGCAGACATAATGGTCAAAATGGTAGATCTCAAGGGAAAGAAGGTTAGATTAGCAATTTGGGATATAGCTGGTCATGAAACATTTCAAAAAATAAGACGTTACTATTATCAAGGAGCTGCAGGCGCATTAATACTTTACGACGTAACAAACCCAGAATCATTCGAACATGTTAAAGACTGGTATGAAGACGTAGTTACCCATTGTGGAAAAATACCTGTCGTTCTAATAGGAAATAAAATAGACCTAAAAGATCAAAGAAAGATAACCACAGAGCAAGGTATTAAAAAAGCTGAAGAAATGGGATTATCAAAGTTTCTCGAAACAAGCGCAAAAACCGGAGCAAACGTACATACTGCCTTCGTGTCGATAATAGAAGAAGTTCTAAAAATAACCTAAATACTACAACAATAATTTCCTAATAGTCATGTTAACCGATTTTAACAATTTACTTAAGAATACTTAATTCTACATTTATTTTTATATGACTAAAAATTTTAACCATTTCAAACCAAAAAATAGAGAGGACTTATATAATTTTAATTTTAGGTCTTTTTCTTGAATTCCGTGAATATACCTTGAACCTTATTTCTCCAGTCTTCAAATTTCTCCGGCGTTGGATAATTTCTGTAAAGCTGCTTAACCGTTTTCATAATGTTTGCAACTTCTCTAAGTTTTTGCAAAAAAGATAATTTCCTGATCCCTCTGAAGAATCTAATAGCCTTCTCAGTTATATTCAATTTTAAATCTTCGCCTAGATTTGCCTTCAAAATATCCCGTTCCGTGACCAACTTGTGTTTCATGCCCCAATTCAACTCGTCGTCGCTCAGCTTTTGAAGAAACCATCTGAAAATATCTAAACCAGCTTGCTTAGCACCATACTCCTTCATAAACCTAACATTATAATCCCACAAGCCTTCTCTACTAACATCGCCTTTTTCTAATGCCTCTATAGCAATTTCTCCAGCAATTTTGCCTGCAATCATCGAAGGGCCGATACCACCTCCATGAACAGGATTCACTTGAAAAGCGGCATCACCGACAAACATAACGCCGTTCCCAGTTAAGCAATCTAGAGGTCGTCGTGTCGGAACAGCTCCCCCACCACCATGAATAATTTTTGAATCCTTAAACAGCTCACGGTTTAACACATATTCATAAAGTTGTCTCTTAGGGTTCGGAGCATTTGGGCCACTCTGAACGCCTATACCAACATTAGCAATAGTTCCATCTTTCTTTGGGAATATCCAATAGTAACCACCTGGCGCAACTCTTTGAGTTAAATATATCTTCGCATAATTAGGGTTTTCATCAGGTTCCTTCAATTCTCTAATTTCTCTATAAGCAACAATTAGATCTTCCTGAAGAATTTCCCTTTCAACACCGAACTCAGATGGTAACCTTTTACGAACAACTCCCGTGACACCACTAGCATCGATAACAATATTTGCTTCTATTTCCTTTGTTTCATTTCCGTTCTTAACTACAACTCCCTTAACAAAATTTTCTTTAACTATAGGTTTTATTACATTAGCATTATCTAGTAATTCCGCACCCGCATCTAACGCTTCCCTAAGCAGCCTTTGCCCAAAGAGATATCTGTTCACACCGAATCCTTCAAGTTTTTCACCTTTAACCTTAAATACTGTTTCAAGATCCGGCGAATATACTTCTATACCTTCAAAAACACTTTCTAACTCATCGCCTTTCGGATAGGATAATCCCAAATTATCGAAATGATGCCTGCCTATAGCGTCTCCACACACCTTATCCCCTATCTTATCCCTAGGCTTCTTATCAATCAAAAGAACTTTTAGGCCACCCTTGGCTGAGGTTTTTGCAGCCATTGTGCCACCTGTACCAGCACCAACAACTATGACATCATATTTGCTCATGTAATAACCCCCTTTCCAGATGAACAAATTATTGATAAATTTAAAGCCTAAGATTAAGTTGTTGTAGTAGAGAATAAAGTTACTAGATTATTTTAGCATTATGATTATCGTCTTATAATCATAAGTGAAAGGATGTCACAGTGATCTTTTCGCGTTATCTACGATCTAAAACAGAGGAAGCAATTGTTCTACAATAAATTTCTTTACATTGCTTCCTTAATCATTTTTAATAATTCTTTAAATTTCTTATTTAAATAAAATAGTAGCATACCGTATGTGTTTATTTCTTCCTAACTGGAATCTTGGTAGGAAACTTTATAAGTGTGTTTAGGTAAAATGCTTTTAATTTTAAAACAATGGTGTTGCGTTTTGGCACAGGTTAAGGAAAAAATTATTGTTAATGTTGTCTGGAAAGGTAAAAGTGAACTTGAAGCCAATATAAGAGGGGCAAAATTAACTATAAGGACTGTTGAGGAAGAGGAGAGAGGACCGACAGCGCCGGAACTCTTATTAGCTGCAGTTGGTAGTAGTTTAGCAACAGAAATGCTAAAAGAAGCAAGAAAAATGAGAATCCCTATCGATAATGTTGAAATAAAGGTTAAAGGTGTAAAAACAGGCAAAAAAATCCCAAGATTCACAGATATCAATGTACAAGTATCTACAATAACCGCCCATGACGAAGATGTAAAAAAACTACAAGAACTAGTAAGACGACTAGAAAGAAACTCAATAGTATGTAACACCCTAAAGGAGCAAACAAAAATACGGATAAAAACAACATTTGAAACTTAATCTCAAATTAAACCTAATAAGTGATACATATGAGTGCAACCTCGGAGGAACATAAGAAAGAAGCCCCAACAAAACTTACATTTGCAGTAATAACAGTAAGTTCGTCAAGATACCAAAAACGAATAAAAGGAGAAAAACCAACCGATATATCTGGAGATCTAATATGCGAACTTTTAAAAAAGGCCAATCACGACGTAAAACTACGAAAAATAATCCCAGACGATATCCTTGAGATAAGAAAAACACTAACAGACGCAATATATGAACACAAAGTTGACGTTGTAATATTTTCTGGCGGAACTGGAGTATCAAAAAGAGACGTAACAATAGAAGCAATACTGCCCCTCCTTGAGAAAGATCTTCCAGGATTCGGAGAAATATTCAGATTTCTATCATTCCAAGAAATAGGAACCGCAGCCATCGTTACAAGAGCTGTAGCTGGAATATATAGAAACACATTAGTCTTCTGTATTCCAGGGTCACCTCAGGCAGCAAAACTAGCAGTTAAAAAACTAATATTACCAGAAGCGCCACACATAATAAAACATGCAAAAGAATAAAAGAAATGGGAGAGAAAGGTCATCGGTAGTCCTTAGTTAGTCGAAGGATATGGCGTTATTCGGGCAGGCAGCTTCACATGCTTGACACTCAGTACATTCATCAGGATTAGCCACATACGCTTTATCATCTTTTAGTTCTAAAACGCCCATTGGACACGTGTCAACACATGTTCCACAACCAGTACACTTTTCTAAATCAATTTTCGGCGGCATAGCTATTCACCTCAAAAAGCAAACTACAAATACCAATATAAATTTTTTAGTATTCTAAACTTAAGAGCGTGAGGAAAAGTTAGCTTAGCCTAACACCACATAAATAAGCCCTAATTTAAAACTATGTAGAACTAATTTATATACTACAATCAATTAACAACTTAACAACCTACCGACTATGGGATAAAGATAAGTTAGACACATTCTCGAGGTGTTTTCATGAAACTTCTAAGAATAAACGCTGGCGATAGAAGAGCAAAAGAGATAGGAAAAATACTGATATATGGTGAATGCGTAAAGAACATGTGGCCACAGTTTTTCGAAAAATTTCTGAAAGACCACTTCGCTGTTTCGACATGTTTGGAAGCAGAACATATGAACATGGTTGCCTTCAAATTAGCTACAATGATTAAAAACATAAAACCAAGTCAAGTAACAGTTTTAACGGTGGATGGATCACCACATTGTGTTCAATTGCATATGACGGTTGAAGAAGTTAGAAAACTTGTAGAAAAACTAAGCCCGGAAACAAACTACAAATATTACGTAATAAGCAAGGGAGAATTAATAGAAATACCGAGAGAATGCATAAAAACAAGTAGATACCTATCAAAAATAAAAAAGCTAATTAAGGAAAAGAAAGACGGTTAAAACAATACAATTTTGTCCTACGAACTGCCAAATAACATAATGGAATGAGAAATATAGGTCTATCACTAAGTATTTTAAGCAATATTCAATCTAAATTTCTATAGCTTGTAAAAAGGGAAGTGAGGTAAAACTTTGAAGGTAGAACTTTTAAGCTACACTCCAAACCCGGAACTACTAGTTGCAGCAGCAGCCAGAACCTGCTACTCCAAAAAACCCGGAAGCCAAATAATCAAAAAAATAACCACCAAAAAAGCCAGTAAACTAATAAAAAAACTCGTAAAAATCGGACATCACAGTATTTTAGAGCATTCGGTCTTTACATTCAGTATTGAAGGTGTTTCCCGCGCGTGCACTCATCAGTTAGTTAGACACAGAATAGCATCGTACAGCCAACAAAGCCAAAGATACGTGTCACTTGAAAACGCTAATTTTGTAGTTCCACCAACGATAAGAAGAAACCGAGAAGCAGAAGAGATTTTTAATAGAATTTTAGAGGAATCAAAAAACACATATAAAAAATTATTGGAGCTGGGAGTACCGGAGGAGGATGCAAGATACGTAGTTCCTCAAGCAGTACAAACAAACATAGTAGTAACTATGAATGCAAGAGAGTTGCTCCACTTCTTCAAACTAAGATGCTGTATGAGAGCACAGTGGGAAATAAGAGCATTAGCATGGAGAATGCTAAGCTTAGTTAAAAAAGTAGCACCAACAATATTTGAAAACGCAGGACCACCATGTATATCGGAAGGAATATGTCCAGAAGAAGAATTTCCATGCAAGCTAAGAGAAATGTTGAAAAGAGGTGGAAAAATTGGAAATACCGACAAAACCAACAATATCCATAATAGGACATAAAAACTCCGGAAAAACCCTACTAATAGAAAAACTAATAAAAGCACTAGTAGAGAAAGGATACAACGTAGCATCCGCCAAACATATAGGTCGAAAAGGCCACACATTCGACATGCCACGGAAAGACACCTCAAAACACTTAGAAGCTGGAGCAAACCCAGTAATAGCTATATCGGAAAACGAAACAGTCATAATAAGGAAAAATCATATAGATCGACCGTTAGAAACAATATTCGAAAACATCCCAGAAAATGTTAACGTAATATTATTAGAAGGTTTCTCGGGTCAAGTATTAAGTAATGAAAATATACCAAAAATAGTTTGCGTAAAAAACGAGGAAGAACTAAGAGAATATAAAGAAAAAGGGAAAAACATCATACTTTTCAGTAGCTTAAACAAAATAAAACACGAAGAAACATTACACATAATTGAAGATTTCCACCAAATACTAGAAAAAACCATAGCATACATTGAGAACCAGGAACAGCTCATCAACATATATAAAGATCTACCAGGGTTAAACTGCGGGAAATGCCAGTTCAAGACATGTTTAAACCTATCAAAAGCCATAATGAATAATAAAGCCTCAAAAAATGAATGTGTGGTTTTAACACGAAAAAGGAAATTAAAAATCTTAGTCAATAACAAAGAAATACCAACAACACCGTTTGTTGAAAAAATAATAAAAACAACAGTCCTATCCATGTTATCAACTCTAAAAGGCATAAACATAGAGAATAAGCAGAAAACTGAACTAAAAATAGAAGTGAAAACATAGACAAAACGTAATTAAAACTTTAAACGTTAAAATTAGGTCATTAATATGTTAAATTTGCATTTCAACAAGCTTTATCCTATTTTTCTTAAGTATATAGCGTAATCAGGAGCTTCCCGAAAACCATGAACTCTTCCCCTCTCGAGAATTTTTTCAATCTTTCTTTTCAAGTCTTCTTCACTAACTAGCGACAACAAATATTTTCCAAAATCCTCGATGGTTAGATCAATTAATCCATCATTTAACTTTCTTACTTCAATTATATCAAAACCCTTAAAACTTCTAAATATCGCCAGTAAATTATCTAAATCAAGCTCTTCTTCGCTACCTGTTACTTGATGATATATTCCTTCAAGTTCCAGCGTTAACCTTCTTGCATAATCCATTATGCCCGTCCCAAAACTTTCAATAACAACAAAAAGACCATCAGCTACTAATACGCGGTGAATTTCATTTAAAACTGCATGAAAAATGTTTTTATCAACAGTACTAAGAGTATAATGTGAAAGGACAATATCAAAGTAATTATCTTTTAAAAAGGGCATATTAGATAGATCCGCTTTTAAAAAAGTGATTTTATCGATATCGTCGCCAACTATATTTTTTAATCTATTCAGAGATAAAGGATCTTTGTCAACAGTTACAATCTCTGAGTTCTTAGCGTGTTCAACTAAAAATTTGCAAGCAAAACCTTGACCGGTACCTACATCCAATATCCGCTTCTCTTCCAGAGATATAGACGAAAATACGTCTTTCAAAAGCTCTTGTTCTCGAAGCAAACGTGCATACACTTTACTTAACTTTTCTTTATCCTTCTCCGTTAATCTTTGCTTTGCAAGAATGTGGTAGAAGGTTTCTTCCATCGATATATGCACCTTCCTTAATCGCTTAAATTACGAATCATAATCCCTTAAATATTCAAGTGTCCATAAATTATTTCACTTGAAGCGTAAATAAATTTATAGGCGACTTATACCTAGATAAAAGTAGGACTTAATCTAAATTTTATTTCTTCTTCTCCCCCAATTTTATCTCCCTTCCTAGCCCACAAAACCATAAAGTTACCAAAAATGTCTTTATTCATGTAGGTTTTTACGTCAAGAATTTTGGTTCCAGCTGGAAAACACCAGTAAGCCTCACAATCATACTCTAAGACTTCTTCTTCGTAGACAGACCTGTAAATATTAACACCACGCCTAAATTTACCCTTAAAATTAATTATCCAAATAAAATATGGAAGAGTACCACTACCACGGTGCTGAACATCCATAAAAATAACACGAGGCCTAACACGTACACCATTAACATAAAGTTCTCCCTCATCAAGAATCGACTGCATATTTAACCACAACTTATCAACTTCACGAACAAACGCTTCTTCATCATGGCTCAACTTACGATAATATTCTTCTTCATCATAGTAATCGTAAATCAAAACTTGAAAAAATTCACCGCTATTTGAAACAAAGAAAAAACTTTCAGCATGCAACGGAACAATCTCATCTCTAACCATAAGATCACCACAACCAAGGACTTAACTACCATAAAACTCACCTATTATTGTCAACAAAATAATATAAATAATAAGTACTTTAGCAATTGGAGCAGATAGTTTCGTCCACGGGAGCAGATAGTTTACTGGTAAACTTAATCACTAATACGGTTCATCTTCATTATTTGATGGGCGAAGGTGTGAACATCTGTGATAAAGAATTACGAAAAATTAATCGAGAATGGACTGACACAAAAAGATAGAAATGCAAGACGCATAGCTTTAGACTGTATTTTGTCAGCTTTAAATGCCGTTAACCCCAAGAAGGCGGTTTTTAACAATGTTAAACGTAGGGGAAACTTGCTGGTGATAGGCCGTTACAACTTCGATTTAACAGAATACAGAAATATTTACGTTTTAGGTGGTGGTAAAGCCAGCGGTTTGATGGCTGAGGCTATTGAAGAAATATTAGGTGACAAAATAACTAGTGGGGTCATAAATGTTTTAAAAGGAACAGAAAAAATGGTGAAAACGAAGAAAATTAAGATTAACGGCGCAACGCATCCAATACCTGGGGAGGAGGGAGTTAATAGCACTAAAGCAATGTTAGAAATAGCTAGAAAAGCAGGAAAAGACGATTTGATAATTGCTCTTATCTCAGGGGGAGGATCAGCTCTGATGCCCTGCCCGGCTGACCCCGTAACATTGGAAGACAAGAAGATAGTTACAAATCTTCTCTTAAAATGTGGCGCCACAATAAACGAAATAAACGTTGTTCGGAAACATTTATCAGCCTTTAAAGGAGGACAGCTTGCTAAGACAGCATATCCAGCAACCCTAGTAAGCTTGATTATATCTGACGTAGTCGGTGATCCACTTGATATCATATCTTCAGGTCCAACTGTACCAGACAGCTCAACATTTCAAGACGCCTACAATGTCCTGAAAAAGTATGATCTGTTAAATAAAATACCGGAGAACATAAAAAAGAGAATCCAATTAGGCTTATCAGGTAAAATTGAAGAAACACCAAAACCAGGAGATAAAATCTTTAGGAATGTACATAATATACTTATAGCCAGCAATAGAACTGCATGCATAGCAGCAGTGAAGAAAGCAAAAGAACTTGGAACAAATTCCATGCTACTTTCAACTTACATAGAAGGTGAAGCCAAACATGTGGGTACAGTGCTCGTTGGGCTTGCAAAAGAAATACATAATTACAACACCCCGATTAAAAAACCAGCAGTCATAGTATGCGGCGGAGAAACGACCGTAACAGTCACTGGCAGTGGAAAAGGAGGAAGAAACCAAGAACTAGCATTAGGATCAGCACTCAAACTTTCAGGGCTAAATGGCACTATTATCGCTTCAATAGCTACCGACGGTATAGATGGCAATAGCGATGCGGCTGGAGCTATTGCCGATGGGCACACCTTAAAAAGAGCCCGAGAACTTGATCTTGATCCAATAAAATATTTAGTTGATAACAATTCTTATGAGTTTTTCAAAAAACTTGGTGATATTATATTTACTGGTCCAACAGGCACCAACGTAAACGACCTAATGATTATTGTTGCATTATAGTTTGTAGCAAGGAATTGTCAATTTCGACTAGTTGTCAGTAAAATATATGAGATAACAAAATGATATGGATACTTCATTGATCCAAACCTGTCATAGAAAAATTTGTGGTGGTACGGTTGGTTGAAATAGGCAATGAGGCTTTAAAACCTATGAGTATTTCTGAAATCATTGGCACATCACTATCCATTTTCTCTAGACGATATTTCTCGTTTGTATTGCCGTTCCTAGTAATATCATTAATTGAATGGATGTTCTGAGTAATTTCCAGTAGCCTTCCACCTATTCGTCTTCATCATCCAATTTTAATGGGCATTGCTCTTTTAGAAGCGCTTGGATCCTTGTTTTTAACGTTGTTTTTTGACGCTATAAGTACGGGTATAGTTACGCAACTTGCAGCTGATGAGTTCTTAGGTCGGAAAACAAATCTCAAAAAAAGTTTTAATTCAGCCTTGGATGTCATTGTTCCTCTAATTATAGGAATAGTTATAGTTGGTGCAATCGTTATAGTAGGTTTAATTCTCTTCATTATACTGGGAATCATATTTTTAGTTTGGTTTTGCTTAACTCCAATAGTTATAGTTTTAGAGAAAGGGGGGCAACTGACGCTATAAGTAGAAGCAAAGAATTAACAAAAGATAACTGGTTCCACACATTGGGCGTGCTCATAGTTGTTGCAATAATAGTTCTGATAGCATCTCTAATAGGAAGAGTAATTAGAAATATATTCGCCCTATTACTGTCTACACTGTTGGCTCTAATAGTTGAAAAAGTTATTTCAAGTTTTATCAGCCCAATTTTTGGGATAGTGTTAACAGTCTTATACTTTGATCTCTTAGCAAGGAAAAAAGCAGCCGTCGTCCCATCATTTCCTCCCCCAACACCATATGTGGAACCGGAGATGGAAGTAAAGGAAGTCCCTTCAATTACTTATAGGTATTGCCCGTATTGCGGATCACAACTACCGCCAGGCGCAAAGTTCTGTCCCAGATGCGGAGCAGCAATTGAGCAAGATGCATAAAGCGTTCCTAATATCTAAAAATACGAAATAACATGATCAGTCAATTCCTTCAGCCAATTTCTTAAGAGCATCCTTCGCCTCTATAAAACCCCTTGCAACTATGATGTCTCCAGGTCTCAGAATAAAATCGTCGGGAGGATTATAAAACCATATATCTTCTCTTTTTACCGCTATTATCTTTACCCCAATCTTTTCTTCAAGTTTAAGTTCTCCTAACATCTTCCCTATCAGCGAGGAATTTTCTGAAATCTTTGCTTCCATTACTGCCTCTTCAGCCTCTTCCATCACCATTCTTAATATCGGATGCGGTTCTACTCCTCTAAGCACAACATCCGCTATTTCAGCTGCTGCATCAGCCAAATTTTCCGTTGCAACACCAAGCCGTAAAAGTCCTAACAAATTCTTTTCGTTTTCTTTCCTTTTAATTCCTAATTCCAAAACCTTTAGCTCGAACTTGGTATGTAGTTTATCTACGTATTCTTCCAAGTCCATAACACGTTCTGCTAATTCTTTATCACCAAAAATTAAAGCAGAATATGCCAAATCTATCATAAACTCACAGGTATTTTTCAATTGTCTAATCATGTTTTCAATTGTAGCCCAATCTTCATTATCTGTCACTTAGTTACCTCCGGAAGCTCTTTAACCTTACCTGAGGACAGTTTATCGAGAAGTTCTATGCTTTCAACACTTCCTCTAGCGATTAAAATATCACCGGATCTTAGTTTAACTTTCTTACCCGGATTCAAAATCCAAATCTTTTCCCGCCTAATAGCTATAATATCCACACCCATTCTTGTCTCTAACATTAAATCTTCAAGAGTTTTACCAGCTAACACGCTTTCCTCTCTTACTTTGACTCTCCCAAGAATTTCCTCAGTTTTCTTAAAGGCTGAATGAATAGATGGATGAATCGATATGTTAAGAAGCACCAGGTTCGCTATGTCTGCTGCTGCATCAGATATCTTGTCAACTGCTGTTGCAACTTTGAGAATTCCCGATACTTGCTCAGCGTCTTCTCTATCACGAGCTGCTAGAGCCGCCTGTATGCCGAGAAGATAACCAAGATAATCTACTCTTTCCTCTAATCTCATTACTTCTTCTGCCAGCTTTTTATGATTATAAAGAAAAGCGGAATATGCCAAATCTATCATGAGAGATGACAAATCTTTCATTTCCTTTAAAATCTCTCTGACAGAAAGCGGCTTATATTCAACTTCCTGAGTAACCACTTCCTTTACTCCTCCACATTCAATATCATACTTTCAAATTTAAATCTATTTTACAGCATTACTATTAGCAATTTTAATTTCTCTAAAATTGATATTTCCAAAACATATTATAAATTTCTTATTTATTTTCTCCATTATTATGAGACCTTTTCACTTTCATCAAATAGCTATTGTGAACCTATTAATTTTAAATCCTAAAAACTTCATGTTCTATCTGATACTGATGCTATATAAGAAAAATTATGTTTGTTAATGTTTTTTAGAGTTTTTAACGGTTATTTGAATAATAGTAAAATATATTACCACATAAAGATGTAATATTTACTATAACAAACTCGCGATGATCGCAATGTCTACATCACTTCAAAAAAAGCTACTAAAAATTTTAGAGAAACTAGGTTTCACTCGAAATGAAGCAAAAATATACTTAGTCTTAATTTCCTCAGGTGCTCCTCTGAATGCATCCGAGATATCGAATTATTCTAATGTTCCTCGCCCAAACGTCTATGAAACTATAAATAGACTTATAGAAAAAGGCTTTGTCTTAAAGGAAGCTTCTAGTAGGGGTGGAAGATACGTAGCTGTCCTTCCAGATGAGATGTTAGAAATACTGCGTACAAAATATGAACATCGCTTAAAATTAATCAACGAAACAATGGAACAGTTCAAGAAATTACTTACCAAGAGTATGAGTGAAACAAGGTTCTCAGCTATGGGTACAATAGAATTGGTTAACGAAGAAGAAAAAATACTAAAAATTATCGAGGAAACCGTAGAATCTGCAAAATCCAAATTAATTGCTATAATTACTCCCGACATCTTAGAGGTAGAGGGAAAGAAGATAGTTAAAGCTATTAAACATTTAGCTAAAGCAAACGTAGATATAACTATAGGTTTAAAGGCAAATGACAATTACAAATATCAGATACGTGAATTATCAAAAATTTCCGTACTTTATCTCTGGCCTTATGGTGAGCTACCTCTTGGTTGCTATATTGCTGATGACAGTTGCTGCCTAGTTACTATGGTTGGTAAATGGTCGCCAATTATATCTTATAACATTGGCATTTTTACTAGAAATCCTCTGTACGCAAAATCTTTTGGATACTTTGCTCAAAAACTATTGACACTAACAACAAAAGAACTTGAAATAATCGGAAAACTCCGCGAAAGTAAGGAATATGTAATGACGTAGATATTTTTATCTCGTTTTCTTAATAGTCTTCATTTTCTCAAGTAATTTTTTAGCCTCACTATTTCTTTCAAAATATTCTCTTACCGGTTTTAAAAATTCTATTAGTGCATCAGCAGTTGCATTTTTTAGATCCAAGGGATGAAGCTCACCCTTCAAATACAATTGCTCCAATTCAGAATACGATTCAACAACCAAATCTCCACCATATTTTTCTGGTCTACGAATCTCCAAAGTAAAACCATCACGAGCAAACAACAAATATTTGTTTATTTCCATCACAGGATTAAATGCCACATCCTTCGGTGGGCAATAAGCTTGTCTAATTTTCTTTCTTATATCATCTGGAGAATCATGAACAAATATACACGTTTCCGGCAAACTTTTGCTCATCTTCGTATCTAAAAGGACTTCTTCCCTGGACTTTCCAGCGATATCCATTCTTCCTACACCAGCCAAACCCGAAAGAAGAGGAGTATGAACAGCTATAGGCTTCTTTCTTCCAACCCTGGGCGCAATATCTCTACACAACATATGGACACTTCTCTGATCCATTCCACCGTAAGCCACATCCACATCGAGAAGAAAAACGTCTGCTGCCTGCATAGGAGGATAAATCAACATACTAAACTTCATCTCTGCTTCTTCCATTTTTCTACCTAATATCGTCAAAGATCGCTTGATCCTCATAAGAGTTGCACTTCTAGCTATTCTAATCATCATCTCCAAATATTCTGCTCCCATATCCTCAACAAATTTTGTCGCAAGCAGATAACGTACCTTATCTCTGGGAACACCTAAAGCCGTGAACGTATGTTCCATATACTTAGCACACATTCTAATATTCTCAAGCACCCCTCCTAACTTCTCATTCGCATAGGCATGCAAATCAGCAAGCAAAATTGTAAAATCAAAACCAGCTTCAATAAAATCTATAACTTTATTAGCTGTAATTACCCATCCAAGATGAACAAGACCACTTGGTTCATAACCTATGTAACCCTTAGGTCTCTCAGTAGTCTCAAACAAATTCCTTAACTCATCTAAAGTCACAACTTCCTCCGTGTTTCTAGCGACTAATTTAACGCGATCCTCAACATCCATATCATTAAACCTCCTATAGACTGCAAATTAGAACAGAAAGATATTTGTTTATAAGTTTCTTAAAAATGTTGTCTAAGCTTTTTTAACTACTAGATCTTCTAACTGCTTCAATAAGTCTCTGAGAAAATCTATCGCTACACTTAACGTAGATAATTCCTCCTCTACCTGCCTTTTAAGCTGTTCTATAAGCTCTTCCTGCCTAAAGGGAGTTGATGCTTGCTCCATTTTTTTAAGTTCCTCAACTATCTTTTTAATTGAAGGATACTTCCTAAAAATTTCACGGATGTTTCTTATACGGGGCAATGCAAATTGGTGTATATGTACGCCTTCAGGTGATACTTCTAAAAGAAGTGTCAGATTACGAGATATTTGAAAGTATCTTCTAGGTGGTCCGCGTTCTACAGGTTTTATAAATGATTCAATTAAGCCGCATTGAAGAAGTTTATCTATATATTTTTTAAGCACCCATCTATGCATATTTAGTTCTTCAATTAATTGAGACCAATATTTTGGTTCGCTGAGTGCTTGAAGTATTTTTAAGCAGTTTTTCCCTGATAGGACCTTTAACAATTCGATCATTTTCTCTATTTCTTTTTCAATTTCTTCCCTGGTTATTGTTGTTCCCTCCCATAGAGATTAAATGAGAACGTTAACTTTATATATGTTACCCACCTATAGGTGACATTGGTCACCTATTAGTGACATAACATCAAGAGGTGTAATAACTTGAAAGACCGGGAAGACGACCTAGAAAAGGAAATGAGAGAAATACTTAGACAAATGATAAAAAACTTCATGATAACCTCGAAAATTAACCCTCAAAACACGCAAGTCTTTGGATACGAAAAAGTAGAAATCACATTACCCAACGGTAAAAGGATAATAAAAGAACAAAGGTATCCACCGACATTCAATAACTACATGTCGACCATAGATAAAACAACACAAACTATGCAAGAATCTCAAGACTTTCTCAACGATGTTATTCAAACAGCAAATGAAGTCATAGTTATCGCAGAAGTGCCAACACTAGACGAAAAGGACGTAAGCTTCCACGTGGAAAACAGAAAAGTCAAAATATTTTGTAAAGGACAATTAATTCACGAAATCGAAATGGAAAGAGACATCGACATTAACAATATCAAAAAGAAATTTAAAAACAGAATACTAGAACTTAGAATGCCATTAAAAGTTCAGACAAAGTAAAAATTTAAACGTGTTCCTTAAACGCTGAGGAAAGGTCTAACCCCTTTCTAATGAACCCTCTTCTCCACTATTTTTATTTAAAGCTGTCTGATACCATCTAGCTGATTCTGGTCTTCAAAGTTTTATAAAATAAACATAGAGATAAAAACTTGGGATGTAACGGAAGATTAAAAATGTCACAGTCTCATAAATGGTGATGTAGAAATCACTAGTAATTTCACGTTTAAAAATTATTTAAATAGGGGATAAACATGGGAAACAGTGTTGAGAAAACTCAATTTGACAAATTTTTCAAAGCTAAGTCTGTAGCAGTCATTGGAGCGTCTTCCAAACCTGGAAAAATCGGTTACGAAGTTCTCCGTAACCTTGCTTGTTTTGAATATAAAGGCAAAGTTTTTCCCGTTAACCCCGCAAGAAATGAAATCTTAGGACTCAAATGTTATCCCTCAGTTCTTGACATACCCGAAAAAATAGATTTAGCTGTTTTAGTTATACCAGCAGAACACACACCTAAAGCCGTTGAAGAATGCGGTAAAAAAGGTATAAAAAACATCGTAATAATCTCTGGAGGTTTCAAAGAACTCGGAGAACATGGAAAAGAATTAGAGGGAAAAACAGCTGAAATAGCAAGAAAATATGGAATAAGAATTATCGGACCAAACTGCATAGGAGTTTTCGATTCAAAAACAAGACTGGACACATTTTTCCAAAGCAGAGAACGTATGATAAGACCATCACCTGGACCTATAGCTTTTCTTACTCAAAGCGGTACATACGGCTGCGCGTTCCTCGAATGGGCTGCGGAAAGTGGTATTGGCATCAGTAAATTCGTTAGCTACGGAAACAGAATCGATGTTGACGAAGCAGACTTACTACGCTACCTAGCTGCAGACGAAGATACTAAAGTAATTGCGATTTACCTAGAAGGCTTAGGCAATGGGAAAAAATTTATTGAAGCAGCAAAAGAGGTTGTAAAGAAAAAACCTGTAATTGTCCTTAAAGGAGGAAGAACAAAAGAAGGAGCCAAAGCTGCTCAAAGCCATACAGGTTGGCTTGGCGGAGAAGAACGAATTTATCGGGGGGCATTCAAACAAGCAGGTATAATTTGGGCGGACACTTTTGAAGAACTCTTCGACATGGCGAAGGCCCTAGCCATGCAGCCTCCAGCTCAAGGCTCAGGAGTTGCTATGGTAAGCAACGGAGCTGGACCAATGGTTCAAGCGGTTGATGCATGTATCGAAAAGGGCTTAAAAATAGCTAAATTGTCCCAAGAAACGATAAGCAAACTTAAGGAAAAATTACCCCCATTCTATATTGTTAATAATCCCGTTGACGTAACTGGTAGTGCTAATAGCAAGGATTATAAAATTGTTCTTGAGGCTTTTCTTGAAGACACAAATGTACACATTTTAATGCCGTTCTTCGTTTTTCAGGACACACCGTTGGATGAAGGTATCATTGATGTTATGAAAGAATTAAATGAGAAATCAAATAAGCCCATTGTTGTTGGGGCTGCAGGTGGACCTTATACCAGAAAAATGTCAAAAATCTTGGAAAAAATAGGGATTCCGGTTTATCCTATACCTGAAAGAGCTGTAGCTGCCGCACATGCACTATATGGTTACGGAAAAATCAAAGAAAAAACAGCTGAACAAAATTAGAAGTGAGCTGTGGAACGCTTTTAGTTAACGCTATTCAAAGCCAAATCTTTTCCTTAATTCCTCAGACATCATACTTGGATTCCATGGTGGGTCGAAGGTCAACTCTACTTCAACATCTTTTACTCCAAGTTTTCTTATCGCATCTTCAACTTGTCTTGGTATCACTAAAGCTAGGGGGCATCCAATGGTCGTTAAAGTCATTTTAACGTAAACTTTCTCGTCTTCAACTTTAACATCATATATTAGGCCTAAGTCTACAACGCTTACCCCTATTTCTGGGTCATAAACGTTTTTTAGAGCTTCCATTACTTGTTCCTTTGTAACCATTTTAGAACCACCTTTCAACATGAAAAATCTAGGAGAGTAGATAAACTTTTCTATTATCATTTTGTAATAGCTAACGCTTTTACTTTCATTACTTTCTTATTATGTGAAACCCCCCTACAGAATTTTTTGTTGATGAATTTACAAACTTTCTACTCACTTAGTGTATAATTTGAATAACTAATGTTTCATTTAAGTTTAAGTCAGCTATAAAAGATAGAGTGATAAATTATTATAAGCCCTATATGGAGGTAGAATGTATGCTTATTGGTATTATCTCTGATACTCATGATCGCTTAGAAGCCATAGCAAAAGCTGTTAGTAAACTTAACGAATTAAAAGTTGAAATGGTTATTCACTGTGGAGACTTTATTTCTCCGTTTGTTGTAAGAGAACTTGGAAAACTAAACTGTAAACTGATCGGAGTTTTCGGTAACAATGACGGAGATAAATATACCCTTACCCAAAAGTTCTCCAGCATAGGTTTTCAACTTCACGACGGTCCGCATACAATTGAAATCGACGGATTAAGGGTTCTGATTTTACATGGATACCGTTCTCCAGAAATGACCATTAGTATCGCATACAAACTCGCTGAAACCGGCAAATACGACATCGTTGCCTACGGACATACACACAAATACGATAAACAAAAAATAGGAGACACCCTAGTTTTAAACCCTGGAGAGGTCTGCGGATACTTAACACATATGTCTACCATGATGATTTTAGATACGAAGCGAATGGAAGTCAAAAAAATCACTCTATAAGAACAATAAAATAATAGCAAATAATTCATCACTGAGAGGCACGTTGGAGCGGAATTATGTTGAGGGTTGCAGTCCATGGCGACGATTGCGATGGCATTTGTTCAGCAGCATTGATACTTCTAAAATTTCCAAATGCAAAAATAAGATTTCTAAATCCTAGAAGCATCTTTACAGTTAATGAGGAATTTGACCTCGTTGTAGATCTTCCAAAACCAAAGAAATGTAAAGTAAACATAGATCATCATAAAAGCAACTTGGAAAGGTTAAAAGCAGAAGGTTTGCTTAGCCCACAAGACGTAGTAGACCCAAATGCTCCCGCAGCAGCTCTTCTGCTTATGAAATATTTGAACCTGGAAAATGATAAAAAAGCTAGAGAACTTGTTGAAATCGCTGTTGCCGCTGATACAGCTAGGCACACCGAGGAAACACTAATTCTAGATAAAATTATTAAAGCTTCTCTAAACAATGAAGAAGATCTACTGAGAATCGCTAAAATCCTAGCTAAGAAAGGGAAAGATTTCCTAAGCGACGAATGGTTAAAAAAGAAACAAAAAGAAATCGAGACAGAACTCTCAAAAATCAAAATCTTTCTAAAAACTTTTGTTGACAGTCTTGGCGTTAACAGCGGTTTTGTCATAGTTGATGAAATTGATGCAATATCTTACCATTCAGCAAAAGATATTGCACATATGCTTTTAGATCGTGGTTGCGACGCCGTTGCAGTTCTCTATAGAGATGCTTCTGAACCTTCAAAAATCAGAATTTCTATTAGGGTGAGACGTGATAGTGACGCTATAGATGCAGAAGAAATTACAAGAAAGTTAGGGGGCGGCGGCCATAAAAAAGCAGCCGGCGCGATAACCACAGATGTCAAAGAAGCTATTTTCATGCTTTTAAATGAATTCAC
>Ga0180300_10000089_pt1 | contig 32216 bp, 30 predicted proteins | sample GuaBasSediGuay15_FD_121798 | JGI IMG/M metagenome (GOLD analysis project Ga0180300, IMG submission 121798) | Subseafloor sediment microbial communities from Guaymas Basin, Gulf of California, Mexico - Guay15, Core 4569-2, 21-24 cm | ecosystem: Environmental > Aquatic > Marine > Hydrothermal...
ACGGCGGCGCACAACGTTAGGCGGATGTTGATGCTGGAGGCGCTGGCCGGCCTCTTCGTGCGGATAGGTGGCGGGAGGTGATTGAGGTGCAGGGTTTGACAAAAGACAACCTTTTGGTGGGCTCTTTTCGTTTTATCGTCTGAGATATTCCTCTGAGAGTGCTTTTATAAACTGATGGAGTGAATATTTTACAAAGTTTTTGAGGAGATCGCTGTGGGCGAGAGTGAGGATCTAGAGCTTCAGAGATTGATGCGGAGGAAGATGATTCAACTTATGAAGAAGGTTGAGGAGCGTAGGAAGATCGAGGAAAGAAGAAAGGAGATGGAGAGGAAGATGGATGAAATTATGAGGGTGGTGATGTTACCGGATGCGTACGAGTATTTCTCTGAACTTAAAAGGAATAAGCCCAATGTCGCGAGGCGCATAGAAAATATAATTATGGATGCGCTGCGAATGGGATCCTTGGTAACGAAGTTGTCCCAGGTGGATGTCAAGATTTTAGAGAGAAAGATAGAGGGTTATGAGCCGAAAATTACTATCAAGCGACGAGGTGAGAAGGAGGAAAAAAGTTTAGAAGAAATGTTTAAGGGGAAGAACTAGCCTTAGATGCACTCTTAAGGCCCGGGAAGAACCATCTTCCTCCCTTTGCATAATTGGGGTCAAAGACAGCAATACCGGAGTTTTCAAGTTCTTTAAGCACCCTCCGTGCACGTTCTTGAGTCCAACCCGTTTTCAACAGCACTTCATCAAGGGTTACCCATCCCTTATCGGACGCGAGCGATAACACCTCGTGCTGATCGTTTGATAATTCTACCGGGAGCACCTCAATTAATACGACGCCACTTTTGAGTTTTCTCACGTCTGCGATCAGTCCTTCTTCTTTTAACACGTTTAGGGCCTTTAATACATCTGTTGTTTTTATTTGCATTGTTGGGAATTTCTTTGTTAATGTCGTTAGAAGTTCAGCCAGTGTGAGTATCCCGCCTGTTTTCTTTGCAAGAGGAAGTGCGATTCTCAGAATTTTCATCGCAAGTGTATTATAAAATGGTCCTTTCCCGCGCAATCTCTCCCAAAAGCTCGGCTTTTCCACTTTCTCTACAACAGGCGATATTCCCAGTTCTCTTTTTAGATCCTCTATCTTTTTCCTATATTCCGGATGAAGAGATATTATGTCTCCGTATTTTTCTTCGAACTCTTCAAGTTTTTGGGAGAGGTCCCTCATTCCCTGCATCAGCATTTCCAACTCTGTGAGCATGAGTTCTAATCTTTTCTGCTTAAAAGCTGCGTTCATCTTCAATTTCTTCTCAATTTCATGAAGCCCCAAAAATTCATCCCCCTAAAATAAGATCGATTTTACGATATTATACCAAGAGCTTGCCTTAAGAGAGAGAATTTTTCTTTCATCGTCCGATATCCTCTCCCCCATATTATTGCGATATTTCTGCATGAGAGTATTATACCATTCCTCTACTTCCTTTGTCACCTGATGATTAGGACCCAAATATGCCTTCATAAGATATCTTATCACATCTAATTCCTCCAATATATACTCAGCATCTAATCTTAGTTCCACCATATCTATTAACTTTAATAGACGCTCTCTGAGTTCTATTATGCCAGTTGCTCTACTCATTCTACAAAACCTCAGTATTTATTATTGCATTTCACGTAGCCGGAGCCTAAAGTCGTTTAACCATCTCACCGCCTGAAATTCCAGTTCTTTAGAAGTTTTAGCATCCAATTTTGCCTCCGGATCCATTGATAGTAATTTATTTAGCCAGTTTCTCATATCTACGACAACCCAGTAATTTGGAGGCAGACCTGGGAAGTTTACAAGTAGAGTTATCGTTTCCTCGAGAAGTGGTGCTATCATTTTAATTGTGACGAGATCGTGGAGTTTTGTACAATCAATTATTGTTATAAGGTTGGCGACTATATCGGAGGCCTTCACTGCGAGTTTTGCTGATGTTGTTGTAGTTTGTAGCACTGGTGCTTCCGTTTCTCCTTCCTTAGCGAATTTCCTCATTGCAAGAGGATATTTCTCGTCCAGTCTTTCCTCACGTATAAAGTCTTCGACGTTTATGTTCATTTCTTCAAGCATCTGCTTATACTTGAATATGTCGTGGAGTAGCGATTTGAACTGCCTTCTATAGGTTGCGGGGTCTATCTTTCCGTCTTGGAAGTTTCGCATGAGGTTGTCTAATGTGGCAATACATGCAAAAAGTTCAGCTTTCAGTTCTAACGTCTTATCTGCTCTTTTCACTACCTTCACCCTTTTTCATACCTTCGAGAAGTTTTTTGACCTTATACATTCGCTTCAGGTAGTTTGTGTAGAGTTTATGGTAGTCCTCTGGGGGTATTTCGCCCGCTTCGAATTTTTCTTCGAGGATATGCAACATATCCTCTATTGCTTGCAGTTCGCACTCCAATTCTATTCTTAACCTTTCCTCCGGGTCTTCTGGCAGGGCTTCATCAAGTATATCTCTTGATGATGTTGCCATTGTCCTATCAGGAATGTTGTAGTGTATCATATTTTTTAGACGTACGATTTCAACATCTTTTTCATGCAGTTCCCTTTGTAGCGCCTTTATTTGCTCTTCCAGTATTTGTATCTTCTTTTGTAGAGTTGCAATATCCTTAGATGGTTCTTTGTGGAGGGGAGGTTTAGGTGGCGTGACCTCCTCGGGTGGGTACCTCACAAAGAGGCCCTTTATTGTGTTGACGACGTGGTGCAAGTGGTAATGAGGACGCCATGACTCAAGAATTGGAAGATGAAGTTTTCCCTGACTATCGACGTAGGGATGCTTGATAGGAGTTAATACCTTAACTTCCGGTGGCACATGGGGATATCCGTCTGGGACGATTATCTCGACTTCCACCCATTGGTTTCTCCCAGTTTTCACTTTTCCTCTCCATCTTCTAAGATCTCCATGTACTGGTTCGAATCCGGGTGCCCTGTTTATCATAAGTTGGGCTTCGCGTGCTAGAATCTGATCGAAGTCTATACCCGAATACAATTGTCATCCCCCTTTCATTCCTTCTCTTTCTCTTCCTCCTCCTTCTTTAGTTTCTCGACTTCCTTTTTTAGTTCATCTTCTACGGCAACTTCTTTTTCCGCGGTTGCCACCCGTGGGAGTTCAGCTTCTGCCTCGAGCGTGATCTCGGTTAGCAATTTTTCGTACTCCTTTTCAACCTCCTCTTCCTCTCCTGGTATTTCTATGTCTCCACTGAGGATTTCGGAGGCAGTTTCTATTTCTTCAAAGAGTCCTTGAACCCTACCCATGGTCTCAAATGCCTTTTCCCGAGATACAAATGTTTTCGTCTTTTCTAGGATGTTAGATGCCTTTTCTAGTGCTCTTTCGAGTTGCACAACATCTTGGGCTGTTTTTATCTCCATGATCGTATCCTCTAAGTTTGCGGCAAACTTATAGTACCGTTCCAGATATTTTGAGTAGCGCACATAACGCTTTAGGTGATGACGAGCAAGCACCTTATTTCCTGCCCTTATGAACTCCTTTGCCTTTTCTCTGCTCGCCATTGCTCGTCTTTCCAGTTCTTTGGTTCGGAGTTGCAAAACGTTGATAACGGACATTAGTTCGGCGATCGTGCGGTCAATGTTCTTTTTTGATCCTCCCGTAAGGGCTCCCTTTAATCTCTTAAGGAACGACATTTACATCAACTCCTTAAAATTCTTCCTTAAGTTTCTTTATCTCCTTTTCTAATTCTTCTATTTTCTTTCCGGGCTCTGGGAGAGCCATTCCGGTCTCTATACCCAACTCCTGGTCTATTTCAGCAAGTACTTTATTCACCTCATCGGGGGACACCTTTGTATCCACGCTGATTCTCTCTATGCTATTCCCTGCCACTTCCGCCGCGACATCTATCTCTCCCATTATTCTCTCAACGTCGCTAATCGTTTCGGCGATGCCAGTTGCACTGACCAAGTCCTTTACTCCCATCAGTATGTACTTGAGATCTTGCATTATCTGGGCGAGATCTGCCAATGCCTGGCTCTGTTGCAGTTTTGCGAGGATCATATCCATGCGTAGTCGGTACATATCCAGTCCGAGAGCCCATTTTTTGTACCTGAGGTAGTATTCTGCGTAGGTTTTTGCAGCTTCGTAATCCCCCTCCATACGGTACTTTTTGGCCTTTTCTCTGCACTTGTATGCCTCACTCTCGAATTTTCTTCTTTGAAATTCGAGTTTCTTTGACAAAATGTGCAATTGTGTCGATAGGTTCCTAGTACTAGGTACGCCTTTAAGCCATCTTATGAACTTCCTCATGGCATCTGAGAGGGGCACCACGGATGCCTCCTTCCGAAAAATACTAACACAAGTAAAATCTTTATATGTTTACTATTGCGGAATTAAACACGGGTATATTGCAAATTTTCTCGGAGAGAAGAGATATGGGCGCCCAGTTACTAAACTATGCGTCTTATTTTGCGAAGATGGCAATAAAACTCGACCGGAAAGGAGATTATGAGGCGTCGATCAAGTATTACCTCAAGGCCGCGGAAACGTTACTTCAACTTGCAAAGTTGACAGAAAATCGCAAGTTGAGGGCGCTCTATTATCAGCGCGCGCAAGAGTATATAGAGCGTTGCAAGGAACTCAGGAGGTACGTATCCAGAAGGATGCCAGTACCCGAAAAGAAGGCAAGTGAACTGCCAGAAGATTTGAAACAGCTTTCTGAGATCATAGAATCCGCAATAGTAACTGAGCGCCCGTTGATTTCCTTTAATGACATTGCAGATCTCGAAGAGGCGAAGGGCATTCTGAGGGAGGCGATAATAATTCCGATGCTACGTCCCGATCTATTCAAGGGCGCGAGGAGGCCGTGGAAGGGAATACTACTTTTTGGCCCACCCGGTTGTGGAAAGACATTACTGGCAAAGGCTGTAGCCGCCGAGTGCAATGCTACATTTTTCAACGTGGATGCTGCAACTCTCGTGTCTAAGTGGTTAGGGGAGTCTGAAAAACTTGTTAAGACGTTGTTCACCTTAGCGAGGGAGAGGCAACCGGCAATAATATTCATCGATGAGGTAGACTCTATTGCGAGCGTGAGGAGGGAGGACGAGATAGGTGGGGAGCGTAGGTTGAAGACCCAGTTTTTATTGGAGATGGATGGGTTGAAGTCGGAGTCCGATGAAAGAATAGTGGTCATAGGTGCAACGAACAGGCCTTGGGAGATAGATCCCGCAATGAGAAGGAGGTTTGAGCGTAGGATATACGTGCCGCCTCCCGATAAGTATGCCAGGGTTCAGATATTTAAGATTCACACACGTGGTCTAGATCTCGATCCTTCAGTTGATTTTGACAAACTTGCAGAATTAACCGATGGGTATAGTGGTGCGGATATTGCCTTAGTATGCAGGGAGGCTGCGATGATCCCTATTAGGGAACTCGACGAGCAGGGACTTCTTTTGAAGACAGAGAAAATTCGTCCCATTACGATGGATGATTTTCTAGAGGCACTTAAGAGAATAAAGCCATCGATATCGAAGGAAGAAATTGCCAAATATGAAGATTGGGCGAGAGCATATTCTGCATGAGGTTTGGGGGATGAATATCGAGAGAGAAAAGGTTCGCGGGAAGAAAAAGGAAGAAACAGAAGAGATAGATGAAGAGAGTAAACTTGATATTAAAGTTGCCGAAGTGCAAAGAGTTAAAGTTTCGGAAAGGATCCATGAGGAGAGAGGCACCGAGTTTGCACTACCAGAGTGGGTTGAGTATCCGTGGATGTACATTAGGCCAAAGCAAGAGATGTACCTCAAATCGTGGCTCAAAAGCTGGGGAGATCTATTAGTAAAGTGGGCAGCGGCGCACTTTGAGCATGTGCTGTCGATATCTAAGATCTCCAAGGTGTATCCGTTTTCGAAGTTAGGTGGCGAGGATCTGAAGGAAATATTCGCGTATTTGGTGGAGAGCGGTGTCGCGCGCTGGCGCGGTGAGACTTCTATCAGAATTTTCTGGAAGAGCCTAGAGGAGTTTGCTGACGAGTTATACGATTATGCTATCAGGAACGGCATGCTGGAGATGACGCCACTTACTATTATCTCCGAGGGCCCCGAGGAACTAAGGAAGATGCCGCTTGACGAAGTATTAACGTTGTTCGAGATACTTGTCAAGAGGGGTAAGGCTAGATGGATTAAGAAGAAGTCTGTTATACAAATACATGTGCCTTAGTATTCGTATTCTGCTACTTTCCTAAAACTGCCTGGATCAGTTCTCTTGGCGAAATTGTTGCAAGGATGCGAACTACCGCGCATAAAATTACCCCGCCGAGCAACATTCTCTTACCCTTTACAGTATCAAATCCGGAAAACCAGAGTATTGCGCCTATTCCCATTGTAAAAAGAGCCGCATATGTTCCTACTGTTAAGAGAAAATTCCAGCCCTCGATAAGTGACTGCTCTATTGAGTTAAAAATCTCCTTTATCTCACTTGTCGTCTGCTTCATTACTACCCACTTTCTTGTTCTCAGAAACAATATTTAAGTTTCCATGCATACTATCTTCCGACGTTTTGTCCGATTCGCCAAGTTGCGCATTTATGGAGTAGAGTTCCCCCATCCATGTACGATAGTATCTGAAATAGTCCTCCACAGAAATTATTCCCTCTTTGAACTTTCGCTCCAGTTCTTCCAGTAGTGATATTAACTCCTTCTTCCGCATTTCCAGATAGGACTTCCGCCCATTAACTTCTCTTACTAGGTTCGTTTTTGCGCGGCTAGTATCCATTCGATCGTGTTTTGTTTTCGATTCCTTAGTGCCCACTTTCTGCGCATTTCTCAACTTCTCTTCAAATTCGACAATCATCTTGTCCAAATCTTCGATAGATACCGTGATCTTGTCAAATACTTCCTTATACGGTTCTTTAATCGAATAATTTTCGTAATTGAGCGCAATTTCCATATACTCACGCAACAATTTCAAAATTTCGGGTGATGACTGAAATTTCACACTCCCGTTACTGAACTTCAGGAGAAGGATCCTTCTCAGCACCCCCATCTCTCTCATTCCCTTGATCGACATAAGTTCATACTCGCAAAATATCCTCGGCACCTTATAGTACTTATCTATCTGAAGTGCAATTATCCTCATGTTAGTCAGTATGACCATACAGACACTCTTTCTGCCGTCAGAGCGCGTGGTTAGAATCCCATCAAGGACAAATATCGGTTTTTCATGGTTTTGCAAACGGATAAACCTTCCATACCTGCTAAAAAGACGACTGTTATAGTATAGCGTGTATATTGGTATCGAAATCTCGAAAAGTTCCCCCATCAGTTTATCCTTAACATTACTTATCTCGTTCTTGATATTCTCGATCTCATCGATTAGACTTTTCGACTTTTCCATCGCGAGCACCATTTTCTCCCCATTACTCCCCCCCAAAAACTCCACACACGCAAGCATGTCGTTAAGTATCCTATGGAGTTTCTGAGATATTAGCAACTTTATATCGCGTAATCTATCCGAAAATTTCTTTAAACTCAATTCTATTATCGGGAAGTGATGAAAACCAGCAGACCGCGCCTCCAACGCAATTCCTTTTATTTTCTCAAACCTTCGCACAAGAGATGATACCGAGTTCAATACCTCTCTAGCAACCGCAATTACCTGCCGTGCTCGCTTCAACACGAGGGCCTTAAGTTGAGATAACGGAAGTATTTTTTCCGATCCACAAAACTTGCAGGTTTTTATATATCTTGTGAGAAGAAGGAGACGGGAGGAGCCACACCTCTTACACGCGGGAAGATCGCCCAAACGCTCGTATTTCGAATTACAATTCTTGCATAAGAAGTACATTTTCTTCTTGACATCAACATCTCCGCTACGGAGAATACTTCCACACATTAAGCAAATGAAAATCTCTAAATTCGTCTTTGCACATAATAAGTCATCGAAGCCATTGGTGACCCTCAATAGCATCAGCCCAAGAGTTAATTTGAAATAAGACCAAGGACTATAGTCGTGCAAGAATATTTAATGCCTTGTAACATCATCATATTAATTACCGAGAACAATATTAGGAAGGTCCGGGCGTGACATCGGATCAAATAAGAATATGCCCAAAATGCGGCGCTGAAATCAGAGCCCCGTCCATAAAGTATTGCCCGATCTGCAACACGCCACTAGAAACTCCTCCCCCTCAGTTTAAACCCCCAACTCCCGTCGAACCGAAAATCCTAACCTGGAAAACTTCCCTGAAAGCATTAATATTGGGCTTTTTACTCCTACTCGTCGCCATAAACTCATGCGCATACATTCTAATAGTACTATATGGACCGCTTGTACTCGATCTACCCGACCTGGCAATTCTTTCTGTCATCTCCGCAACGAAGGCGGTTCTGCTGATCCCAGTAGCATGGTACATTAACAAAAAGGAGGAGCTCGGAGTATCCTATGAGGACTCTCGCTCATTACTTTCGGATATCCTCATCGGCATCGTTTGGGCGGGGATTCTAATCGCGGTCGTTTGGGTCATTTATACGGTGGAGGATACATTATTACCACCGTATCCTCTCTATGAATTCGTGGAAACAGTTTTTAAGACGGCAAAACCTGAAGATTACGCGCTTTTCTTGGTAAGCACCGGCCTAATAACACCAATTTCAGAGGAGTTCTTCGCACGTGTACTCATTCAGCAGGGACTTGAAAACAGCAGCGGGAAAAGAAAAGGGCTACTGCTCTCCTCCCTCCTCGTAACACTTATGTTTATAATCTTCTCGTACACATACGCTTTATGGCTTTTCCTACCAATGTTCATAGAAAACCTGCTACTCGGCCTCCTATATCAGTTAAGAAATAGGAGAATCCTTCCATGCATATGTTCACACGTGCTCTACCAAGTAATACCCCTTTTCATCTGAGGGTATGAGTATGACTTCTAGGCCCAGGTTCGGCACCGCCGGAAACCCCATTGGATATAAAGGACCAACTGAGGAAGTTCCCTTCTTCCTCATAGAAAAGGGCCTAGACGCTTACGAATACCAGGCGGTGAGAGGGGTAAGGATAAAAGAAGAGAAAGCAAGAATATTAGGCGAAAATGCGAAAAAATGCGACGTCCTTCTGTCACTACATGCTCCGTACTACATAAATTTATCTTCTGATAAAAAGACAACATATGAACAGTCAAAGAAAAGGTTGTTCGATGCGCTAAAGGCGGCACACTGGATGGGCGCGCGTCTGGTGGTGTTCCACCCAGGGTATTACGGTGAAAAGAATCCAGAAGAGGCGCTTAAAATGTGCATAGATGCCCTTAAAGAAGTCCTCGAAAATGCCGAGCGCGAAGGTATAACAGACGTACTACTCGGTCCGGAGACCACCGGTAAAACGTCACAACTCGGAACTTTAGAAGAAGTCATCAACATGTGCGAGGAGATCCCACGAACAGTCCCTGTGATAGATTGGGCACACATCCATGCGAGAAACCAAGGATGTATAGCGGGAAGAGAAGATTATGAAAAAATACTATCGCTATTGGAGGAGAGACTGGGAAGTGACGTAATAAAAAACCTGCACTGCCATTTCACTCACGTCGCCTTTTCCGAAAGTGGTGAGACCGAACACAAGACTCTCTCCGATCAAGAGTATGGTCCGAAGTTCGAACCATTTGCGGAGATAATTGTAGATTGGGAATTACATCCGGTAATAATCTCGGAATCGCCAGTCCTAGAAGAAGATGCGCTGAAGATGAAGGGAATCGTAGAATCCCTTATTAAGGCACGGGGTAAAGCAAAGAAGTAGTGGAAAGAACCGAACCCATGGAGATGTAATTGTGATGAAAAACAAAAAGAGAGTTATCATAATGGGTGCCGCCGGTAGGGACTTCCACAATTTCAACGTTTTCTTCAGAAACAATGACGAATACGAGGTCGTCGCATTCACCGCCGCTCAGATACCGTTTATCGAAAATAGAAAATACCCCGCCGAGTTGGCGGGACCAAAATATCCAAACGGCATACCAATATTTCCTGAGGATAAACTGCCCGAACTGATAAAGAAATACAACGTCGATCAGGTAGTCCTCGCATATAGTGACCTCACCCATGAGGACGTTATGCATAAAGCCTCCCTCGTTCTGGCATGTGGAGCCGATTTCGTTCTCCTAGGACCAAAATCCACGATGATTAAATCAAAGATTCCGGTTATAGCTGTTTGTGCTGTGAGAACCGGAGCCGGGAAGAGCACGGTGACTCGCAGAGTTTGCGACATTTTGAGAAATAGAGGCCTAAAGGTCGTCGTGGTCCGTCACCCAATGCCATACGGAGACCTTGTTAAACAGAAATGCCAGAGATTTGAAACCTTAGAGGATCTGGATAGGTATAACTGTACAATAGAAGAAAGAGAGGAATTTGAGCCGTTGATAGAGCGGGGCTTGGTAGTATATGCCGGAGTAGACTATGAAGAAATACTCAAATCAATAGAACGCGAAAAACCAGACGTAATAGTATGGGATGGCGGAAATAACGACTTTCCCTTCTTTAAACCCGACCTGATGATAGTAGTTGCGGATCCCCATAGACCAGGACAAGAATTGAGTTCGTATCCAGGAGAAAGCAATGTTCGCATGGCAGATGTTGTCATAATAAATAAAGTCGACAGTGCTAGGCCGGAGGATGTCGAGACTGTTAAAAGGAACGTGAAAACGCTGGCACCAGATGCGGCCATTATTGAGGCAGCCTCTCCAGTTTTCGTTGACGATCCAGATCTTATAAAGGGCAAAAGAGTCGCCGTCGTGGAAGATGGCCCGACAGTAACCCACGGCCATCTCGGATACGCGGCAGGATACGTCGCCGCAAAGAAATACAACGCTGCTGAAATAGTCGATCCACGACCTTATGCGGTTAGAACGATAAAAGAGGCCTACGAAAAGTATCCACACCTAAGGGAAGTTGTACCATCACTCGGCTATAGCCCAGAACAGATAAAAGATCTCGAAGAAACGTTGAATAACATTCCATGCGACACAATCGTCGCCGGAACCCCCATAGACCTCAAGAGGATAATCAAAGTCGATAAACCAATCGTCCGCGTCAAATACGAACTTAAGGAAGTAAGCAAACCATCACTCGAGGACGTCATAGAGAGGTTCCTAGAAAGAATCGGAATGTCGTAGAACATAATCAGAAAAGTTAAAAAGGCTTTACACAATATTTTTTGATTAGCGGGCCCGTAGCCTAGCTTGGAAAGGGCACCGGCCTCCTATCTTGCTTCTGGAAGAGAGCCGGGGGTCGCGGGTTCAAATCCCGCCGGGCCCGCCACCTACAGTGAGCAGGTTGATTTCTTCATCAAGATTTCTTTTTAAGAATTTTGCTAAGTTAGTACTTCTGAAACTTCTTCTCGGAGAATGCGAAAGGTTTATGCGGCGCCTGCTGGCACTTAGCAGTATGAGATGCTGACATAACTTTACACAAGCGAAGCGCGCACCGATGGCGATCAAAATGCAGGACGACGGGCGCAGTATTTAAGTATACCGGTGATCGTGGAAGCGCTCCCCCGCTCCATAGTCACAACTATCAAGGCGACAATTACTCCGATCGTCAAGCTCCATGAAACATCAAATGTTAGAGCTCCAGATGTGCTTTGTAACTGCGGGTTGAGCTGATTGCTATATTACCTGTAACATCAAAAAGCTATCGCTTTGAATTGGACAGTTTTGCCTGCAGGCTGTCCTAATATTGTAGCGTAGCCTCGCATATATATTTCCACCTTTTGCATTCATTGTTATGTTTACCCAATACTACACCATCTAAACTATATGGGAGGAGTACATTCTCCACACCACTACCAGCATCAGTTACATTACTGTAACTGTAACACTTTCCTTGGCTGTGGGTTTGTGAGGAGTATAGCTTAAGAGATTCGGAAGTGAGGCAAAAATTCTTTTTAAATTTTATTTGCGTTCGATATATTCTCCGATTGCCTAATAAAACGATTACCAAGGCAAGTAAGACCACGTTCTAGCGTGTGTTGGAACTGCCAAAGCTTAATTCAGACGCTTAAAAATATAGGATAAAATATCCTACCGAAAAAAAAGATAATTTCAACAATATTTAACTAGCGAAGATCTATTTGCAACTAGTAGAGGTGGATATACGTGTCTTCTAGCGAGGAGTTCGTAAATGCAATCTTGGAACTCGAGGAAGAGAAAGCGCTTAAAATAACTAGGGAAAGACTTGAAGCAGGAGAGGATCCCCTAAAGATCCTAGATGATCTTAAGGTTGTAGCTGAAAAAGTTGGAGAAAAATACGAGAAGGGAGAGTTTTTTGTGGCAGATCTCGTTATGGCTGGAGAGATCATGAAGGAAGTGAGCGAACTAGTTAGACCGAAGCTCAAAGAGCTCGGTAAAGCTAGAGAACCTATCGGAAAATTTGTCATCGGTACGGTCGAGGGCGATATACATGATATTGGTAAAAATATTGTTGTAACTATGGCCGAGGCGGCTGGGTTCGAAGTCATTGACCTCGGAGTAGACGTTCCGCCGCAGAAATTCGTTGAGGCAATAAAGCAGCACAACCCGGATGTAGTTGGTATGTCAGGGCTACTAACATTGGCAATAGAATCGATGAAAAAGACGATAGATGCCATAAAGAATGCTGGGCTCAGAGATAAGGTTAAGATCATTATTGGCGGTGGAAGAGTGGATGAATATGCAAAAGAATATACGGGTGCAGATGCGTGGACAAATGATGCAGCAACAGGAATAAGAATAATGTTAGGATGGGTGGGAGGAAAGAAGGTTTAGAGGTGAGCTTAATGGGTGTTAATAAGGAACCAATAGATGTTTTAATTGAAAGACAGCAAAAAGAACCTGAAACAGTAGCTAAAGAGAGGCTGGACATTATTCTCAAGGCTGTTGAACTGAAGGTTCCAAGCAGAGTTCCCATAAGTGGATTAGGAGGAGACATAATGGCTTACTATAATGGCAAAACATGGTACGATGTGTGCTACGACTTCGAAAAAGCTCGTGAAGCCGTACTTAGTTTTGCTAAAAACTTTCCACAAGACTTCCCATTTATCTTAGCTCCATACGGCCTTGAAGGATTTATCTTTGCATTGGCGTTTTCAGACTTTCCTGACTTTTCAAACATTATAAGGTTCTTGACAGGCCCTGTACATGATATAATTAAGGATAAGTGGTCTAGGTGGCCTGGAAGAGAACTTAGAGAGCATCAACATCCCCAGTTCCTTGGCGGAGAGTTCATGAAGCCAGAAGAGTATAAGCAGCTTATCGATGACCCTCTCAAGTTTATTCACGATGTTGTATTTCCAAGAGCTTGCCCAGGTCTCGGGAAGCCTAAGTCACCACAGTGGAATGGAACACTAATTAGGATAGGCTTAACACTACAGAGAGTTGCATCGTTCCAAGGAGCACTCTTCCAAGAACTCGGAAAACTCGGTTACCCTGCCATACCTATGACGTCGGCATATTCACCTGCTGACATCATAGGTGACTTCCTTAGACATCCAACCGGCGCTATGCTTGATATGAGAAGACATCCGGACGACTTCAAAGCTGCATGCGAAGCACTAATTGAGCATATACTGAAAGTGGCTACAGCAATCCCTCCAACACCACCACTAACGATAAGCTTCATACCGTTGCATCTTAACGAGATGCTTTCACCTAAACTGTACAACGAATTCTACTGGCCATATCTAAAGAAAGTGATATTGGAACTCGTCAATAAGGGCTACAAGATGTTCATATTCTTTGAGGGTGACCACACGCCGCATGTAGATACAATACTTGAACTGCCTAAAGGTTGGGGCGTGGCGTGGTTTGAGAGGCCTAGAGATTTTATAAAAGATGTTTGGGAGAAGTTGAAGGGCCATACATGTGTTATGGGCGGAGTACCAACAAACCTACTGGTCGGAGGAACGCCAGAAAAGATTGAAGAATACGTGAAGAACTTACTTAACCAGACCAAATCAGAAGGTGGGTTCATACTATCGACAGGTATAGCCGAGTTACCCAAGGAGACACCTAAACAGAATATAAGAGCTTATATAAACGCAGCTCTAAAATATGGAGAATAGGAGGTAAGTCTTATGAGTGAGGTAGAAACAAAACCCCAGCCTCCAGTTAAGCCGAGTATACTACCAATAATTTTGCTCACTATTTCGTCATTCATTGGTGGTGCCGGCTTCGGTATCTATGCCCCCCTAATTCCGTTACATGCTCTTGAGCTCGGAGCTCCACCAGCAATAGCTACAGCTACTGTTATGGCGCTTCCATCAATACTAGCTGTCATCGTTCTGCTTCCCGCAAGTATCTATGCCGACAAGTCCGGTAGGAGAAAGGAGCTTCTAATAGTAGCATTAGCTCTCGCCACAATCTGTAACTTGCTACTGGGTTTTGCTCGAGGCTGGGTGGAACTCGCAATTTACAGGACGATAAGTGGGTTGGTATTTGCTTTTCTGTCGTTGTATATGGCTATAGGCGTCCTCATAGCCCCTCCAGAGAAACGTGGAACTGTGCTCGCTGTACTTGCAGGTTCTGGTATGCTCGGTATGGGCGTATCGCAATTATTTGCTGGTTCACTCTACAGCATACTCGGTGGATACCAACCAATATACCTTCTAGCAGCTGGTTTATCACTTATCAGCTTACTATTACTGCTACCTGTTGAAGCACCTCCTGTTAAACTTCCAGCAATGAGTCTAACCGATGCTGGGAAAGTTCTGAGAACTCGTGGTGTATACTGGGTCGCTGTGAGCCTGTTCATCTATCTATGTGGATGGAACCTCATGTACCCATCGCTATCAATAATATTGACTGAAATCTACGAGGCCCCCGTTTGGATAGCTTCGATAGCATTTGCTGTTGCATCCATCATGCTGGGTGCAGGAACTTACATATGGGGTCCCGTAATAGACAAAATCGGTGGCAGAAAATCACTGATATCCGCTATTCTCGCATCAGCTATATTTACATTCGTAATGATTCCCACTTTAGGCTTCATGTGGGCATTCATCATATTGTTCTGGATAGTTACGGTGTTTGGCGTTGTCGGTGCGCCAGGTTCTACCTATGTGGCAACAAAAAGTGTTAAACAAGAATATGCCTCGATAGCAACAGCTGTACAGTTCGTATTCCTAAGCTTAGCCAGCGTAATCGGAGGCTTTGCAGCAGGAGCGCTCTTAGCTTCACTAGGATTAAGCTATACATTGCTGATAGCTGCTGTTATAGAACTGGTTGGAGGAATAATGATGTTCGGAGTACCAGAGGTGTAACCTCTGATGCAAAAGACGGTGGAAGAACTTTATCGTGAAAGGCTTGAGAGATTCGAGAAAGCTGCAAAAAACCAGAAACCGGATAGAGTGCCCTTCATGCCGGCATTTACATATTTTCCAGCTCGATATGCTGGTATAACATATCACGAATATTCTTTCAACTATAATAAGTTCGTTGAAGCTGTTCTAAAGGTATATAAGGACTTCGACTTTGATTTGGCGGGATTCGTGGCACCTGGAACAGGTATACCAGGACCTTTAGGTTTCCCAATAATATTTGTTAGGGAGTTTCCAGAACTTCTCACCACCATACCAGTTTTTGCAGGACCTGCGCACGATATTCTGGGCGATAAGTATACTAAGTGGCCTGGTAGGGAGCTGGATGTAAATAAACCCTCTCAGATAGCCTATGTAGATGCACCGTACATGACTGTTGAGGAATACAGGGAGCTCGCAGAAAACCCAGTAAAATTTCTAATAGAGAAAATCGTACCAAGAGTCTACAGAAACCTCTCAAAGCCGGGAACACCACAATATATAGCTACGTTGGTAAAACTTGGCATGGAATCGTTGAAATTCGGTGCGGTAATGCAACAACTGGTCATGGAACTCAGGAAAATAGGTTATCCTATGCTTCCATTCTCTTTTTCAACAACTCCACTAGATTATATAGGTGATAATTTAAGATGTCCACATAACTACATACTCGTAGACATACACAGAGTGCCAGAAGACGTGAAAAGTGCAACTGAAGCACTTCTGCCATACCTAATAGAACTAGGTTTAAAAGCTGTACCTCCACCGGAGATTAGAAAGAAACTCTACGGCACAGAACTCTGTACAATATTCATACCGTTGCATCTTAACGAGATGCTTTCACCTAAACTGTACAACGAATTCTACTGGCCATATCTAAAGAAGCAAATAGTAGAATTCCATAAAGCTGGTCTTATATCGTGGGTATTCTTTGAGGGCGACCATACACCACACCTGGAGACATTGCTGGAGGTGCCGAAAGGTAGTGTAATAGCGTATTTCGAGAAAACCGATCTTAGGAAAGCCAGAGAGGTGTTAGGGGACCATGTCGTTATCATGGGTGGATTACCACCAGCACTTCTTGTGCTCGGAACACCAGAAAAAGTCTATGAAGAAGCGTGTAAGTTACTTAACGATGTTAAGGAGCCAGGAGGCTTCATAATGGCGGGTAGCGGTGTGACTGGTATACCAGATGAAACAAAACCAGAAAACCTGAGGGCTCTTATAGAAGCAGTGAAGAAATGTGGAACTTATTGAAGTAAAATGGTGAAGCATTAAACTTAACAATACAAAACTGAAATAATGTCGGCAAGTTTTAAATATTTGTGAAAGGAAGTGATCAGATGTTTAAGTTTGAAAAAGAACAAAAGATATTTGATATATGTGGCGTGAAGATTGGCGGCCAGCCAGGGGAGTTACCTACAGTTATGATTGGAAGCATTTTCTACCATAAACATAAAATTGTAGAAAACGAGAAGACAGGTGAATTTGACAAGAAAAAGGCGGAAGAACTTTTGAAAAAAGAAGAAGAACTAATGGATAAAACCGGGAATCCTAGGATCGTCGATGTTTGTGCTTCTTATCCTGAAGCCTTCCCAAAATTCATCGATTTCGTTGCAAGTATAATTGATGGACCATTCCTCATCGATGGTGCAACCGAAGACGCGAGAATTGCGGGAGCAAAATATGTCGAGGAAGTGGGTTTAGCTAACCGCGTCATATACAACTCCATTACGCCCCACATAAAGGAAAGGGAAATCACAGCACTAAAAGAGTCAAAAATCAAATCTGCAATACTACTTACATTAAACACAAGAAACCCCACAATATCCGGAAGACTAGAAGCCCTAGAAGAACTTCTAAAAATAGTAGGCGAAATAGGAATCGAGAAACCCTTAGTGGATACAACCGTCCTAGACATCCCGGATCCGGGTCCAGTAAGCAAAGCAATATACAGAGTTAAGGAAAAATATGGACTACCAGCTGGAGCAGGAATACACAACGCTATAGACAGATGGAGAGAAAGAGCGAAACTAGATCCATATAAATATGCTTTGGCCAGTAGCGTTGCATATGTAACATCAATCATAATGGGCGCCGACTTCGTCCTATACGGCCCGATAGAAAATGCTCCAGAGGCATACTTCGCCGTATCACTAGCTGACGCATACGTATCATACAGCATGAGACAAGAATACCGCTTACGACCACTAACACAAAACCACCCAATATTCAAAATATTTAGAAGATAAGCGAGGCCATTTTGTGATTTTACAAAAGGCAATTTTCTTTTATTTCGATAATATGGTGCTTCTGAACTTTTTTGAGGTTGAGCAACCACAATTAAGAATTAAGTGGACAAAAACATATTTCGTGCACAACCTCTATTTCCTTAACTGGAAGGCCATAGAGTCGGGATGTACATGAAACGGCCACGCGGCGGACGTCACGAAATCATTAGAGACAGTAGCCTTCGTCAAGATCCAGGAGAGAGCCTCCTTATCGAGTTTGTAGGCCGCGTATGGAGTGGAGGAACACCTCCGCGACCCTCGATATGCTTAAATACTGCACCCGCTGTACCGTATTTTCGTCTTCCCATCAATGATAATTCGTCTTTTTGATGTTGTGTCGGCATCTCATACTGTTAGGTGCCGCAAGCGGCCGCGTAAACCCTTCGCATTCTTCGAGAAAAAGTTTCGAACGAGAAAGAATTTATTGTTTTCACTTCATGGTTTCTCTTTGAAGCTTTAGGATCTTACAGCGGAAGTAGCAATAGAGGTGTGAAATAGTGCCTGAAGCAAAAGGATTGGAAGTAGGGAAAATAGTGGTGGTTTTTGAACCAGAGGGAAAAAAGATAGTAGTAAAGTCTGGAGCCACCATACTGGAAGCAGCGAAAAATGCAGGTGTAGGTATTAGATCTGAATGTGGAGGAGAAGGAATTTGTGGAAAATGTAAGGTGATTGTCAAAAATCCTTTGGCCATAAGCGAGTTGACCGAGGCTGAAAAACGACATTTATCTAAGTTGGAGATAGATTCAGGCTACAGATTAGCTTGCCAAGCACATATCAAACAAAGTGTTGTGATAGTAGTTCCTCCTGAAAGTAGAATTGGGGAACGTAAAATTCAAGTTGCTGGTTTAGAAAGATACGTGCCCTTAAACCCTTTAGTCAAGAAAATTCACGTAGTTATGGCAAAACCCACATTATCCGATGTTAGACCAGACTTCGAAAGACTTATCGACCATCTGAGGGACAGAAACGGCTTTGAAGATTTAGAAATAGACTATGAACTCTTAAAGAAACTGCCTGATATAATTCGTAGCAAAAATTGGGCCGTAACGGTAACAATCTGGGATGACAGAAAGCTAATTGATATTGAACCGGGAGATACCTCAAATGAACTTTTTGGGTTTGCCGTAGATATAGGCACTTCCAAGATAGTTGGCTATCTAGTTGATCTGACAACAGGTAAAACTATAAGCATAGGGTCTATTGAAAACCCCCAAATCATGCATGGTGAAGACATTATAACAAGGATAGGGTTCGCAACAGGTAGCGATTCAAACCTCGAAGTACTGCAGAAACTTGTTATCAACGGTATAAATCAAGTCATACATGAAGCTTGCAGAAAAGCGAAAGTCAACCCAAACAAAATATACGAGGCAACAGTTGTTGGGAACACAGCAATGCTTCACTTTTTCTTAGCAATCCAGCCAAGATATCTTGCTCTTTCACCTTTTGTACCAGCCATAAAAAAATCTCTGAATATTAAAGCCAAGAACTTAGGGCTCAAAATAAATCCTAGAGGAAATGTTCACGTTCTACCGGTTATAGCCGGATTTGTTGGGGCAGATGCGGTTGCAGATGTTTTATCAACAGGAATTCTCGAATCCAACGAGGTTTCTTTGCTGATAGATATTGGAACGAACACTGAAGTGTTTGTAGGAAACTCCGAAGATATGATAACTTGTTCCTGTGCTTCTGGACCAGCTTTCGAAGGAGCGCATATCAAACATGGGATGAAAGCTGTAACAGGTGCAATAGAAAAGGTTCGCATAATTTCAGAGGATGAGGTTGAATATGAAGTGATAGGGGGCGTAAAACCTACTGGCATATGTGGATCAGCTATGATTGATATCATAGCTGAAATGTTTAAACAGGGAATAATAGATAGTCGTGGAAGATTTAACCTAAAAATAAAAACACCTAGATTAAGGAAAAACAACAAGTGGACAGAGTTTGTTGTTGCTTGGGGTGATGAGACCGCAACAGGTAAAGAAATCACGGTAACGCAAAGAGATATCAATGAAATTTTACTTGCAAAGGCCGCCATATACACGGGATGCTCAATTCTAATGAAAAGGAGAAACGTTAAAGAGGAAGATATTGATAGAGTTTATATTGCTGGGGCCTTTGGAAGCTACATTAACCCTGAAAACGCGAAAATCATAGGTTTAATCCCCGATATACCAACGAGAAAGATAGAGTTTGTTGGCAACACCGCGATAACAGGTGCAAAAATGGCCTTAATATCTAAAGAGATGAGGGAAAAAGCAAATCTAATATCAAAGAAAGTTCGTTACTTGGAACTTACGATGGATCCCGACTTCAGCAAAGAATTTGTAAACGCCCTATTCATACCAAACAGAAACATAAATAGATTTCCAACAGTAAAAAAATTATTAAAGAGACTTAGGAAAAATTAAGTTCATAAAATATTTAGCACGCATACACTGCCACATCGAAGGCTAAATTTTAATTACTTACTTAAATTGTGAATAAATAACGCGCTAAAATATTTTTGCGTTATACGTTATAATTCTCCTCAATTTTAAAAGTTAAAAATTAAAATGTTTTTTGGAGATGATCTTATGTTTGAAATTGATAAGCTCAAGCCTAATCAGAAGATTTTTGAGATTGGAAAGGTAAGGATTGGAGGTAATCCTGGGGAACTTCCAACAGTTTTAATTGGAAGCATTTTTTATAAGGGGCATAAAATTGTTAAGGATCAAGTTAAGGGCGTTTTTGATAAGGGGCAGGCTGAGAAGTTAATTGTGAAGCAGGATGAATTATCAGAGGAGACGGGGAATCCATGTATGGTTGATGTAGAAGCATTTTCAAAAAAAGCTATTGAAAAATACATCGACTTCGTATCTGAGGTAACAGATGCACCTATTTTGGTAAACAGTATATATGTGCCAGTTAGGTTGCACGGAGTCAAATATGCTAAGGAAGTAGGTCTCATAAATAGGATAGTCTATGTTTCTATTAACTATAAGGTGGATGATAAGGAAATAGAATTTTTAAGGAATATTGGATTGAAATCCGCTGTAATTCAAGCTTTTAATCCAAGAAACCCTTGGCCAGAAGGCATGTTGCAAATTCTCTTAGGAAAAAACGGTCTACTAAACATTTCTTCTAAAATTGGTGTGGAAAAACCTTTAATTTTAACTAATGTTTTAGACGTTCCTAGCATAGGTTTAGCGGCAAATGGAATAAAAGTAATTAAGGAGGAAACCGGCTTTCCAACTGGTACAGCCCCTGTCGGCGTAGTTGGATCTTGGTATAGAAATGTTGCGATTAAAATTTTTGGAAGTGATGCTAAAGGTTGTTGCGAAGCGGTAGCTATGGCGATGTGTCAATTTGCTGGTGCAAATTTTATACATTACGGTTCTCTAAGAAAAGCCAGTAGGATCTTTCCTGCAACAGCTATGATAGATGCTATAATAGCATATAAGGCTAGACTTCACGGAATAAAACCGAAAACCAAGAATCATCCATTATACAAAATCTCTTTCCACATTTGAAATCTCTAGTACTTCTGAAACTTTCTGAGGAATGAGGGTTGTTTCATAATTTTACAAATGTAAAGGGGAGGGTCTATAGGGGCGGGCCGCCCCCATAGACTCATGCGACGACACGACCAGCTCATGGATATACCGTACAACCGCAACGCAATTATGGCTATTCTCGTCGCGACAAGGAGGCTGATATCAGAGGCACGGACGAGACGGAGACGCAGGGGACGCCCGCCGAAGTACGAGACGTGGAAGCTCGCAACACTCTGCGCAATAAAGGTACTCCTCAACATAACCTTCAAAAGAACCGCGGAGCTCGCACCACTCATCGTGGGCGCATCCCCAGCCCTGCAACCATCCACAGGGCCCGGGTGAAGCTAAAGGAATGGGCAATGGAGGTCGCAGCAAAGGCCACGGGAAACCCCGACCTCCCGGTCGCAGACTCAACCGGAGTCCCGCACCGCCAAAAGGGCCTCCACTTCAAGGTTCACTTCCTATACGACATACTATCCGACCCCGTAATAGCCGCAACCCCCCGGCTCCACCGCAGACTACCAAGGCTACCGGAAACTCCTGCACTCGGTCCCTGAAAAATCCGCCATGCTCGCAGGCTCGGCGTACTTCGGAAGGAGCAACTCCGAAAAAACCTGGAAAGGATGCGCCCCTCCTCACAAAACCCAGAAGGCCGCCCCGCTGGGGAAGGAGGCAGGACTGGGGCGCAAAATACGAAAGGATATTCGAGGCCCTCAAGTACCTCTACCGCCACAGAGGCGAGGGAGAGCGCTTCTGCTCGAGGCTAAAGGCGAGGTTGAAGAGGGCGCTGAAGTATCATCTCGTTGATAGCGCGGACGCCTTCGTGAAGTGGCTATCACTCGCGATGAATATAGAGCGGATCGTCATCGGGAAGACAGGCGCGTGACTCGGAATCCGATAAAGCCTGAGGGGCAGAGACGGCTGGCGACGCGCGCATCAGCGACCGACACCCCCGGGCCGATGCCTAGCCGTGAGTATTTATGTTGAATTTATTTATGAAACAGCCTCATGAAGCAAAAAGTATTAGAAAGTAATAATCAGAATATTATCCGAAATGATAGGGCCCGTGGCCTAGTCTGGATAGGGCACCGGCCTGCGGAGCCGGGGGTCGCGGGTTCAAATCCCGCCGGGCCCGCCACATCTCATGCTTCCTCAAAAGATTTCTATCCGATACGGAAGTTCGGTTTATTTAATCGTAACATTCTCGTTAAAGGAAAGTGCTCGGTAAGATTCTCAGGTTGCTTTTAAAATCCCGTATCGCTTATGGTATAAGATTTTAACACGATCTTTTCATTAATCCCGATATCAAGAACCTTCCTTTAAAGAAAACGATTCGACAACTTTCTTTTTGGACAATAAAAGAATAATGTTAAAACGTTGCGCCCACCAAGCGTTTATTGCGTTATTTAGATTTACAAACGATTTTTAGTCACGTAATAGTTTCCTTAACTTGTAACCCTACTAGGGTTACCTAGGAAATGTGATCAATAAATTCATTTTCCTTTTTAGAGAAATTAGTACATCATTTCGATGGCCAATGCCAATTATTAGTATTCCGTCTAATGGACATTACCGTTATGAGATTCAAGCGCGCAATCCGCATCATAAACTGCCCCGTAGTTCACATTATTCGCATTAGAAATACCATTCTATTATATTTTATTTGTGTCGTATCTCCCCGGTCGATAATCCTGTCTCGGTTCTGTATTAATTTTTACCAGCCTTACAACTCTATGATAAATTCCCCCTTCCTAAGTCCATACCTGAAACATTTTAATTGGCACAATGGAGAATGAAAATGATCACAGTCGTAAGGGCGTAGTAAGCTAGGCAGGGCATCGACGCTCGAATCGGGTCACGGGTTTAAATCCCGTCGACCCGCTCATCGTTTCTAAACTCGAATGATGGCGGAGGACAGCCCTAATGAGCCTGTCCCTCAGAATTGAGAGGCTAATAAATGAAATGAGGTCCGAAAACGTAGAGGCAGTCATGATCTTCAGACCTGAGAACATATTCTACTTTTCCTCATTTATGCCACAGAGGTACTCCCAGTGCGTTTTCATAATTCCCGACATAATGTCGCCCAGCAGACCGCTACTTCTGATATCCGAGTTCGAAAGCGGGTTAATCGACAGAAGAAGAATAGCTTACGACCTGCGAACATTCCGACAGTACCCTATATCGTTCGAAGACGAAACACGCGATTTCATAAGATCTCTAATAGCGGTTATCAAGGAGTACGGACTGGAAAGAAGCAATATAGGCATAGATGCTGATGCCGTTCCCGGTCACATAATATTAAAGTTACAAAAAGCATTGCCCGCACTTACCCCGATAGATATCAGCAAGCAAGTCTATCAACTGCGAATGGTAAAGGACCATATGGAACTGGAGAAGATAAGGAAGGCCACGGAAATAGCGGACAGGGCGGTCAGAATAGCAATCGAAATACTGAGACCTGGCATGACGGAACTAGAAGCATGCATGGAAATAGAAGAGGCCCTCCGCTCATCCAAAATACAGTTCGCGAATCTAAAGATACGAATCAGTTCAGGTGTACGAACGGTCCACCCTCGAACCTCCCCCACAAATAGAAGAATCTCAACTGACGACCCCATTGTCGTTAACGTTACCTCCAACTTCCAAGAGTACTATGCTAAGGCAATAAGGACCTTCTTCATAGGAAAGATATCCGATCGGTACAAACAATTATTATCCGCGATCGATGATGTCCACTCTACCTTACTCGAGGTATTAAAGCCGGGAACTACCGCAAAAGATGTCGATAGCGTCGTTAGAAGGGTGTTAGGAAAAAGAGGACTTCTTAGGTTCTTCCCCCACCCCACCGGGCACGGGATAGGGCTCGAGGTCTTCGAACCACCGGTCCTTGCCCTCAACGACCACACTCTAATGACAAAAAACATGGTCCTGTCCATAGAGCCGGGAATATACGTGCCCGGCATGGGAGGTGTCAGAACGGGAAACCTTATGCTAATAAGCGAGGATGCCCCCATCATATTGAATGAACTGCCGGAAAATATAATGGCGCATCACATGTAATACTCTCCATCATTCGTACACTCGATCTCAAAAGACCAGAATCTTAAACCCCGCAAGATTCCGTCCTTTCAGAAAACGCAGAGATCTGCTAGAGAAATCTTAATTTATATTCTGCAACTAGTATTCTTCAGCAACTGTAGGGGGTTAAAAATGCCGCAGAAAATCACCGTTTCCGTAATAAAAGCGGATATTGGAAGCTTGGCCGGTCATCACGTTGTGCACCCCGTCTGCATAGAACTTGCCAAAAAGGAACTCGAGGAGGCAAAAAAGGAGGGTATAATACTCGATTACTATGTATTCAATTGCGGCGACGACTTGGAACTCGTAATGACGCACAGAAAGGGAGAAAGCAACCCCGAAATACACGAACTTGCATGGAATACGTTCAAAAAAGCTGCAGAAAAGGCAAGAGAATATAAATTGTACGCGGCCGGGCAAGACCTCCTAAAAGAAACGTTCTCCGGAAACATAAGAGGGATGGGACCTGGTGTGGCCGAACTCGAGTTCGAAGAAAGGCCAAGTGACCCCATTGTTATATTCGCAATGGATAAAACCGAGCCTGGTGCCTTTAACCTCCCACTGTTCAAAATATTCGCGGATCCGTTCAACACAGCAGGACTTGTGATAGATCCGAAAATGCATGGGCCGGATCTTGAAAGCACAGGTTTTAGGTTCAAAATACTTGATGTCCTAGAAGGAAAGAGTGTGATTCTGAAGTGTCCCGAGGAGATGTACGATCTGCTGGCTCTAATAGGCACGCCGGGGCGATATGTTATAGAGAGAATCTGGAGGCATGACTGGCTACCAGCCGCCGCGGTGTCCATCACAAGGCTTAGCCTAATTGCCGGAAGATATGTAGGAAAGGACGACCCTTGTGCCGTTATCAGGGCGCAACACGGGCTACCTGCAGTCGGAGAGATCCTCGAAGCATTCGCATTCCCCCACTTGGTTGCAGGGTGGATGAGAGGATCTCACCACGGGCCGATAATGCCAGTTAGCCTAAAGGATGCAAAATGCACTAGATTTGATGGGCCACCACGCGTGGTAGCCCTAGGCTTCCAAATATGTGATGGAAAACTTATCGGCCCAGCAGACCTCTTCGATGACCCGGCATTTGACAGAGCACGGATGATTGCCTGCGAAATTGCAGACTATATAAGAAGACACGGTCCCTTCATGCCACACAGACTCGGACCAGAAGAGATGGAGTACACAACACTACCTCAGGTGCTTGAAAAACTGAAAGACAGGTTCAAGGAGGAACACTAGATCGTTAAAACGAAAATAATACTCTCCCTTATTTTTGTTTAGGTGTTTTTTAATCTGTAAAGCAAACTAAATGGTAAACGAGTGTGAAAAAGTTGAGTATAGAAATAGAAACTCCCCCAATTTATAGGCGAAAATTAGTATATGAACTCTCAAAGACCGTTCTCGTGCAATATCCAGAATCTAAGTCGGGAACCCCAGAGGCAGTTACGACGAAGACTACCACAGCGAAAACCCAAACAAGGCGAAGAACCTATAGAAGGAGGAAGTAACTGACAAAATGGTGGGGCCGCCGGGATTTGAACCCGGGATCACCAGCGCCCCTCGCCGGGCACTCTAATAGGATTTCTGCCCCCAGGCTGGCATCCTAGGCCAAGCTAGACTACGGCCCCGCACTCACATAGACTTACGTAGGTATACTCACTTTATCAGTAATTAAAATATTAGGGTACCGCTCTTAATGTTTTCTCCAAGGGTAGTATTATCTGAGAGACCGATTCAAAGAAAATTTGCCAAGTGTCCCACTAACCACGATATCGCAAATCAGTAGCCCCAGATATCCCCAGACGATGGATATGCCAGCTTGAAATATATGATTTGTCCGAAACGGAAAATTACCAATTGAAGTTTTGCGGAGACAATCACATATATCATGCAAAACGCGAGAGATAGTACCCTTAAATAAGGCTCTCGCTCTCAGACTGCTGACCGAGAAAAGTAGAATTGTTCTTCAAACATGATTGCTAGACTCGACAGGGCGTAGCAACTACCGTGGGCTTCCAGGGAGGACTACGAGGATTACCTGAACGTGGCAACAATGCGACTTTAAGCATGGGCTAGGCTTTAAATGTGGTCAAAACAGAATAATAGATTGCCTTGATTTGGAAAAGTACGATTGGCGGGCCCGGCGGGATTTGAACCCGCGACCCCCGGCTCCGAAGGCCGGTGCCCTATCCAGACTAGGCCACGGGCCCATGCTTATGTGAGTTGATCATCCTGTTTAAGATTGGTAGGAACGTTTTTTGATTTTTGCTATGAAGAAGCCCTCGGTATCGTGAAGGTGTGGGAAGAGGCGTTGAGTTTCGGAGAGTCCTCTGAATCCGGGGATCCCGATGAACGGCTCAGCGGGTATCAATTCGAAGTCCGAGTGCAGTTTTAGAAACTTTTCTATAAGCATTTCGTTTTCTTCCAGCATTATTGAGCATGTGGAGTATACTACTATGCCTCCCGGTTTTACTATTTTTGCGGCGGTTTTCAGTAGCATCCACTGGAGGGGGATTATGGTTTTCAGGGTTTTCTTAATTGGTCTCCACTTTATTTCCGGTTTTGACCAGAAGGCGCCAGTTGACGTACATGGTACATCGACCAAGACTCTATCTGCCTGGAGATCCTCCATAAAGGGCGGGTTTGTTGAGTCGATGCACATAGGGATTGCTATCTTTACATTCATCAGTTCAAACTTCTTGCACATTTCCCGTATTCTCTTTATGTTGAAGTCGGACGCTATTATTGTTCCGCGGTTGTTCATCAGTTGCGCAATGTGTGTGGTTTTCCCTCCAGGCGCTGCGCAGAGATCTACTACAAGTTCACCCGGTTTTGGGTCCAGCACATGGGAGACGAGAGCGGATGCTTTTGTTTGTATGTAGATATACCCTTCTCTGAAAGCGTTTGTTCGCACGATTGGTTTTTTGCTTTCGATTACTTTTACCACTTCGGGAAGGTGCGGATCTTCGACGAAGTTCACGTGCTCCTTTTTCAGCATTTCGAGGATTTCTTCTCGTGGTGCTTTCAAGGTATTGAGTCTCACGTAAAGGGGTGGTTGCGTTATATTCTTTTTAAGCATCTTGATTGCGGAGTGTCTTCCGAGAAGTTTTATTAAGTACTTGACATACCAAGATGGGTGTCCGTACTTCACGGAGAGTCTTGCGATGTCGTCTAGGTTTCTGAAGATTTCCTTTTCATCCATTTTCTCTATCTTTCGAAGGAGGGCGTTGACAAAACCCGCAACCTTTTTTCCAAATTTCCTCTTTGTTATGTCCACGATTTGGTTTGTAGTTATTGCGGGGTTTTTGCCCGCAAATTTTATCTCATAAACTGCCACTCTGAGGAGGTTCTTCAGATAGTTGTTTATGTCATTGATTGACATGCCGACTAGTGCGAGGACTAGGTATCGGTCGATGGCGTTTTTTCGTCTCAGTGTTTCGAAGAGTAGTGCGTGCGCCCCCTTGAGCTCATTGATGTCCTGTACTTCGAAAGTTTCGGAGACAATTTTCATGGCTGTGCGGGCTGATTTTGATTTTAACTCTATTAGCGTTAATGCCTCTGCAGCCAACTCTTCGCGCGTTACGCGTTCCACATCGAATCCCCTTTCCGACGCATGGTTTATATCGGTATTACCTTAGTTTTAAGACACTATTCTTCCGATGTTTAAAGGGGGTTTGGTGATGGCAATGGTAACAATGGACGAGGTAATAAAAAAGCTTGATGAACTCGCACCGCGGGATCTTGCCCTGGAGGGAGATGTTATTGGACTTCAGGTATCGTCACGCGCGTTTGGTAGGCTTTCTAATGTCAGGGTGAGAGGAGTGGGTGTAATTGTTTATCCGACTTATTTAGCGGTGAGCAAATGTTTAGAGAAGGGGGCTAATCTTATAATTTCACATCATCCGTTACCTCTGCATTTAGTTGCGCGGTATGGTGTCCAGCCGTTTGCCTATAGGACTTTGGCGTTGCTGCTGTCGAATAAGGCATATCTTTTCGTCCTTCACTCGAACTGGCTTTCTGCGGAGAGTGGCATTAGTGAGTCCCTGTCGGAGGTGCTGAATTTCGAAGTAATCGGCACATTAAATGTGAGATGTGGGACGAGGAACATTCCCATTGGGAGGATTTGCCGATTTGAGCGTTCTTGCAATTTGAGATTTCTTGCTCAGTACATTTCGCACAGGTTGGGGGATGTTGACATATATTACACGGGTATGCAGGACGAGGATGTGGGGAAAATTGGGGTGGTTGGAGGATGTATACCAGGTCACGAGTTTCTGATAAAGGCATATAATAGTGGTGTTGACACCATAGTAACAGGCGAGTACCGTTATGAGGATGCTGTCTTGGCAAGTGAATTAGGATTGAAGTTAATTGCTGTCGGACGTTATGAATCTGAGCGACCTGGGATGGTAAGATTGTCCCAGATTCTCCAGTTAGAATTTCCGTCGATAAAGGTATTTTTTGTTGATGAGAGAGTGCCGAGATTTCACGTTAGGGTTTCATAGGCGTTTACTGTTTGCGAAAAGGAGTAGCTTTCTGCGTGTAGGAAGGCTTTCCATGCATTGATGCATCTACAGAATTTGATATTTTCCAAGACCTCCGGATTCTGGGATAAGGAGAACTTCCTTAATATGGATACCACGTATCTGTCGCATGATCCGCAGTTATGAGGTCCCCTAGTCTTTCCGGCGGCGACGGGGTCACATAATATTTTTGTCTTTTCGAGGTCGACAATGGCGCTTACTTTTTGCAGGACGAGAATTGCGGACCAAAGCCAGGGGGGCCTGTATTCGCCCCTTTTCCATAGATATTCGAGCAACGTCCCTCTATGGATAGTTGACAAATTGTAGGATATGGTGTCCGCGCCCGCGCTTATAGCATCTCTTGTTGATCTAATAGCGTCCTTTATGGCCTCCATTTCTGTCAAAAACGGAGGTTTGAGGAATATGTAGACCTTCAATCTGCAATAATTTTCCTTTATTATTTTTGCCGCGCTTAGGAAAGTCTTCCACGAGAAGCCTTTATTGAAGCACGTCATTCTAATGTCGTCATTGCTGCTTTCTAGTCCTATTGCGACTTCTAGGATCTTGTCTCCTAGTATTTTCGTACACTCGGTGAGCACATCTGATGTCACAAATTCGGGTCGGGTTTCCACGACGACTTCTCTTACATTGTCGATTTTACTTGCTATCTCGAGTATTTTGTGCCTAACTGGTGGTGGTATCTCCTCTTCATCAAAAAAGCTACCTGATGTGAATATTTTCAATATAACTGGGCGATTTGTTCTTTCTATCTCTCGCACCGCGTATGAAAACTGTCTTAACAGGAGATCTTCGGGTACCGGTTTGAGTGCAGCATCATAAATGTACCCGCAGACAGTACAACCCCCAAATTCGGAGAGAGCCCATGCACATCCACGTGTCTTTAGGGTTATAACGATGGCTTTGCAGATTTCACCATCAAATTTCTCGTCGTATGATTTCATATAAATTGGACGTTTGAGGGTCGAGGACTTCACAGATACCTTTTGGAGGTATTTTTTGCGGATTTTAAGCACTTTATTATAAATTTCGGGCACTACTGGCGGCTTTTGATGTTGGGCTTCATGAGCCGTAATTTTACCGCAACCCCCTTGGACGCTTCTTCCATTTCCTGACCACACATATTTGCTTGACCAATACCTATGACCGTCTTGTCAAGGATAATGGCAACCTCATCATGAGGTCGAATTTCATTACATGCACGGATCACCGTATCGGCGGTAATGTCTTCCGTTCTCGGAATGTCCTTTACGAACACACAATATTTGTTCTTTAAAAGTAGGACCTCTGCACCATGAAGCGATAATTTGTAAAGGCCTGTAGCATATTCCAAGAAAGCAACAAATTTCCCTTCAGTTAACACTCTTACTCCTCTGTTTCCCTCTTCTCTGAATACAGAGGTTTCGTTGATAAGATCTATTGCAACATCTGCTCCGAACTGGTACTCCGCAATTTTCCTGTAATCCTGGACAAGTCTGTCCTTAGCATCTCCCCCTTTCAATTCGTGCCCCTCCAACATTTCTCTCACCGTCGTTTCCAGTCTCTTCAATGCGGAAGGAGATGTGACGCTTTCGCTGTTTTTAACTGTAAATATTGCTTCTAGTCCGAGTTGCGATATCGCCTCCTCCACTATTTCCTTATAGGCATTTTCCACGTGAGCTATTATTCCGATTTTTCCTCCAATCTTCTGGAAGTAATTCACAAGTGCGGATATCGCTATCTCCATTTCTTCTCGATCCCAATGTCCCGTAACTGGCACATCATAATGTGCGGCAGGGAACGTCATCTCCAGCTCTCGCGGCACTATTCCCAGCGGCGAAGTTATGATTACTTCGTGTATTAGGTGGAACTTGGGGCCTGCGCCACACTTTATTGCCTCACGGAACATTTTATGTGTGCGGGATTTTGAGTAGGGTTTACGTGCTGAACACGGAAGTAGAATTACGAGTGCCACATTAGATGGAGGCATGTATCTTTCTTTTACTCTTTCCCGAAATCTAACTACCTCTGGTCGATAGTAGGATAGCGCGCTTGTACATATGACCCTCCTGCTGGTCACAACTGGTGTATACTTTTCTAGGAATTCCTGATGGGATAGGAGCAAGTGGCGCATTGCTGCAGTCGTTACGGGTAGCGAGTATACGTGGTTTTCTAAGAGTTCCCATATTGTCTTACGCTTTATGGCATCACGCGTTTCATTTATGATTTTGAGTAGCATGATGAGGTTATGTGCTGATAGGATCTCAAATCTGGCGTCAGGAGGGAGATTTTTCAGTTCGGACACCGAGTCGTATTTTGAGCAAATTGGGCATGTGCATGATAGTACTGTCATGTTTTGAAGGGGGAGTTCACCTCTTTCGTGCAAATACACATCATATGCTGCCGCAATTAAAGGGTACGCGCAGTCAAGTATGTCCACACCCATATATACGAGGAGAGGGGCGTGCGTTGGTAGCGATATCACCGATGCATGTATAGCGATATCAGCGGGTATAGTTTTTCTCGCATTTACGAGTATTTCGACAAGTCTCCGCTGGTTATTAGCAACACTCTCCATCCCCGATATTGTTGCGATGTCTATGTTAGCTTCCTTTAAGACCTCTCTGATGATCTGATTTTTGGAGGTTCTGAAGAAATCTGCAGGCAGGCAACATGCAATTAGCACTTTCTTGTTAAGACTTGATTTTAATTCACAAATGCGTTCGATGTAACGCTTTAATTCCTCCTTCAACCCAGTACCGGATTTCTCTTCTAATATGAATGGCGTTCGAAGACGGAAGGGTGGTGGGAAAATAATAACGTTCGAATTTATAAGTTCGGATTTTTCTTCAGGTGGAGGCCATGTGGAGGAGGAGAGAAGATGTTTTTGAAACTTTCTGAGCGTCTTTCTCAACGTCTCATTTTTGTAAACTCTGGAGGCAAGATTGTTCTCTAAATTTATCATAAGTGCAGGCGTTTCGGTATCATTTTCAAGTACTCCTATCTTTGCCGGGCCGCAGTGTTGTTTTATGAAAATTCCGGTCAATAATTATTCCCCCAGCGAGGATTTCACCTCTCTGACTATCCGAATCACCCCGTCATCTATTTCCTTCTCTTCAGGCGCGAGGTAGACATCCGGTCCTTTAAACGGTTTGGCGAGTAGACCATTTATGTAAGCTTCTATACATAATGGTAGCGCTAGGGGATTATAGCCACCCTCTAAGACTGCGATCAATTTTCCTCCGCAGTATCTTAAAGCCGCATTACGTAGTGCTTTTGCGATCTCGAAGTAGGTTTCTGATGTGAGGTTCATATTGCCGACCGGATCTGCGAAGTGCCCGTCGAATCCGGCAGATATCAGTATGACATCCGGATTCGCAGCGTCCAGAACCCGAGAGAATATTTCATTAAAAGCATATAGATATGATTTTTCGCCGATATGCATCGGAAGAGGGAGATTTATTATTGTTCTCTTTCCTTCCCCCCATCC
>Ga0180300_10000090_pt1 | contig 31998 bp, 26 predicted proteins | sample GuaBasSediGuay15_FD_121798 | JGI IMG/M metagenome (GOLD analysis project Ga0180300, IMG submission 121798) | Subseafloor sediment microbial communities from Guaymas Basin, Gulf of California, Mexico - Guay15, Core 4569-2, 21-24 cm | ecosystem: Environmental > Aquatic > Marine > Hydrothermal...
AAACAGAAAACCAAATAAACCAAAACCAAAAACAAAACCAGATCCAAAAACAAACAGAACAGAACCAAATAAACCAAAACAAGAACCAAAAACAAACAGACCAGAAAAATCAAAAAGAACAAAAACAAAAAGAACAAAAACAAAAAACCCCAGAAAACCCAGAGAACCCAGAAAGCACAGAAACCACAGAAACCATAAAAACCGCAAAAACTGCAAAAAGCACAAAAAAAGACGAAGAAGACACATCAACAGATGTATCCACAGATGAGATCAACAAAACTCTTCAGAGGATCGCCCGGGGAACCGGCATAATTTTCATCGGTACAATAATCTCCATGGGCCTGGGTTTTATAACCACTCCCTTAATTGCGAGATATTTAACTGTATCGCAATATGGAATCTATTCTCTTACTTTAACAGTCCTCAGTTTCGGAACAACCCTTGCATCCCTAGGGCTGTTCGCAGCATTACCAAGAGAAATACCGCACTACAAAGAAAAGTACCCAAACAAACTACCCGATTTGATTTCAACTGCATTCTATATATCGCTAATCAGCGGTATCTTTTTCACAATACTGCTTCTACTGTCCAAAGATTTCCTGGCCCGATTCTTCAATGAAACTGAATTTTCGTTGCCTTTCACAATAATGATTCTAAGTTTGCCATTTATGATCTTAATCTCATTTCTTAGTGCTATTACTCAGGGTTTAGGAAGAGTAAGAGAGAACGTGTATTTTGGCAGAATAGCGAGAGCCATAATCTTTCTTATAGGTGTACTAATTATTGTTATTCTAAGATTGAACTTTTATCTAATATATGTAATGTACGTTCTGGGCGCTGTTATTACGCTAATAATATTTTTCATAGACATCAAAAGAATTAGAATCTTTGAGGTAAGGCTGAGGTTCAACAAGAAAGTCGCAAGAAATCTTTTAAAGTTCTCCATTCCTCTATTTTTTACGGGTATTTTGGGATACCTCATTACATGGATGGATACATTAATGCTGGGTTACTTTAAACCATCAAGCGTGGTAGGGTTATACAACGCCGCTGCCCCTTTGGTGAGACTTCTCCCAATATTTCTCAGCTCCTTCGCATTCCTTTATAACCCGTTGGCCACGGGTCTTTTTGTAAGAAATAAAATAAAGGAGCTGAAAAGAGTCTATCAAGTCATAACAAAATGGGTTTTTCTTCTAACATTACCCCTTTTTGCCATATTCTTCGTCTTTCCAGAGGCTACAATCACTTTCATCTTCGGTGAGAAATATATATCTGCTGCCCCAGCCCTCCAAATACTGAGCTTAGGCTTTATGTTCCATACTTTTCTCGGACTCAACGGAATTTCCTTGGTAGTGATTGGTAAACCAGAGCTCAATTTGTATGGAAACACACTAGCAGTAATCCTCAACTTCATTCTGAACATTGCATTAATCCCAAAGTATGGAATCACAGGTGCTGCGACTGCAACAACATCCGCCTACATCATAACCAACATCTTCAGAACATCATACCTTTACAAAGAAACGAAGATTCATCCGTTCAGTATGAATTATGTAAAACCTTTGCTAATAAGTTTTGTCCTGCTCGGTGCAATAAAGATAACGAACCCGGGGATTACGAGCTTCTGGCTAGCTCTGGGGTCATTAATCATCTTCCTAGTTCTTTACTTATTCCTTGTCCTTATCAGCAGAAGCATAGACAAAGAGGACATACATCTCTTCCTAACTTTAGAAAAGAGAGCCGGAATGGACGTTAGAACAATAAAAAGAATACTGAGAATATTTATCTAAATTAGTTAGATTTTGATTTTAGGAATCCTTGAAACAGTGGTTGTTTTCAGAAACTTTACCACTTCTTTTTTCATTTGCCTTATCACTTCCCCATTAATATCAATGTTTGGGTCATAGGTTTTGAAGTTTTCAAATTTCCACGACTGTACATCAAAAACTCCTTTAATTCCATTATGGTATATTGCAAGCTTATACCGTTCCAGTTTCTCTATAGCCCTTCTATCAGCATCTGTAAGTTTCCAATCGAACTTAACCTGCATTCCATAACTCTCTGCAAAAACAGTATCTGAATAAAGTAAATTACTTTTGACATGCCTACTCCTAGCATAACCTAGAATTAATTTATAAATTTCTTTTAAAGAGATATACTGATTAGTTTTCACCGAATCAATTCTCTTTCCATCGGGATACCGGACATATAATGGTACAGAAATTAACTCGTCATATAAGAATATTCCATGATTAAACCTCCCATAATCACCTAACAGCTGACCATGATCGCTACTAACAATCAATAATGTGTTATCAAGTAGATTTGTGTCCTCAAAAAACTCCAGAATATCATCCAGAATTTTTGAAGCATAAACAACTTCCTTCATATAGCTACATCTTATCCGCTTTAAACATTTTTCATTTAGTAATTTCTCCCTCAGTTGTTTTCTCGAATCGAGATTAGCTATTATAGGTAACTTTCCGCAAACGCCCCTAAAATATGGGTCGTGGACTTCCATCATATTAATAAACATGAAAAAAGGAGTATGTTTTCTTACTAACATAGCGTTATTATAGATATATTTACAGATGTCCTCTCCACCCTTCTTAAAAGGCCATGATTTTATTTTCCCATACATAAAAGCAACTGGGCCATCAAGTATCTTTACCGATAGACCATATTTGATAAGGTTTATATCTCTCTGTAGGATCAAATACTTTAGTATTTTTGAGAAGGACCAAAGTTTATTCTCTTTAATTATTTTCCTTAATTGTAAACGGGTCTCAGGAGAAACAAACCTATCTTTAGGGGTAAAACTTGGTTCATAGTAGTATTTAAACCCTCCAAAACCAAAAGACCTAGTAACAAAGGGGTTTGCTGAAAGGAGAAAATTCGTATAACCGAGACTATGTAGTGTTTCGCTCAGAAGCCTTACTTTGTCTGTAATCTTTACATCAAATATGCCTTTTCCCCTCGTTTCATGAATCCCATGAACAAAAGGATACATGCCTGTAAACATAGACACGTGACTTGGCATCGTCCATGGTGAGGGAGAAATAACATTCTCATATAAATGGAAGCCCCACTTTTTTAAAATAGTAGTAACTGGGACTGAATAATCTTTCCGTAGAGTGTCTAATACGATAAATAAGATATTTGGTCTTGTCATAACTCACCTCCATTATATGCTCTGTTATGTTAATCTCATTTGAGAACGGTCAGTCACTGAAGATGTGAACCAGAAAATTCCCATTAAGGTTTATTTAACAAGAATCAATATCACTTTACTCTAACCAGACGGACATAAATCAAATATATAAATAAGCATTTCACACTAAAAGTATATTTCTAAACATAAATCCGTCAATAGTTAAGAAACTATTTATTTCAATATTTAGATGTATATTAACACACAGACCAGCAACAACCACATTTGAATTATTATACTATGAAAGAATTTTTTTCTCAATTATATTTTTTAAAATGTGACCTACCATTCTCGTTGAGAATAATGTTTGAGAAGCATTTATAGAACCTAACTCCAACTCCTTCAATAAATCTGATGAATTACAAAGCATATTAACAATCTGTCCATATTTATCATATCGATCAGAAAAATAAGCATTCTTTTTATGTTTTAACTCAGGGAATAGGTGTTTAGCCATCGTATTTGTTAATATGGGCTTTCCGTAATAAAAAGCTTCAATCAATCTGTTTGATGTAGTACCCCAAAAAACAGGCGCAACTACTAATTTCGCTTTTTTGTAAAGGTATTCTAGAAATGAGTCTGAATATATTCTCCCCAGACAAAGCAAATTGTTTGGTACATGGTTTAACAATGAAGAACGCTGAAGATCTAAAGTAGATGTGCCAACAATAACGACCACCAACTTTGGGTTCTGTTTAGCAATCCTCACTAATGTGTTAAATAGAAAATTTTCAGCAGCATTTGCATTTTTATACGACACAGAACATATACTAAGAATATAATCTGAATCTTCCAAGATGTTACTTAGTAGTTTATTTATACTCCCTTTTCCTTTCCTATTCTCGCTTTTTAATATTGCAAAGTTAGGATATGCAAGAGAAGTTTTTTCTCTATTCCAAAACATCCACTTCTGTAGAGTTGACCAAGTGTTATAGTCAATAGATATAACAGCTTTTGATAATGCACATTCCAATGTACAGTGTATAACACTAGGTACAAAAAGAGTTGCTACGCCCACATAATCTCTAAATGATAAACATGATTTGATTTTAAGCGCCTTAAATCCCCATAACCTAAGTGCCAAAGGTGCCTGAATCCGCATGGCCAAGTGGTAGCCTACCCACCAGGGTGTGCCCGGTGTGGCCATTATTAAATCAAATGATTCTTCTTCCAACCTAAATTGTCTACAGATCGAAGGTAGTATTCCATTAATTGTACGAGGAAGTGAAAGCTGTGAAATAACTGTCACTGGTATTGTAAAATCACCTGCATTTGTCGATACTGTAAGTTCCTTAGTTCCACTATTTAACGGAAAAGAAGGTACATACCCAATAGCAAAATATTCTACCTCAAATCCTTGTGCTTTAAGCGCAGCGGCGCAACCCAATTCATGTCTATGATGATCACTTATGCAAAGAATCTTCATGAAGACATCCCTCCAAACAACTAATTATCTAACACCTTCATTATTTTGTTCATATCAGTCTGCTCTCCCAGGAACCAAATAAATGGAATTCTTTCAAATACTAGTTCCATGCACACATATAGATTATCGTCCTATCCCTGCAACAATAATGATGTTTCTTCTATAATATCAAATAATATATTTAATATTTTAATCAAATATAGAAAGGTTGTCGCGAAAACTATATTCTAAGTTTACCTAAGCGGTGTTTCAATTCATCGTTTGTGAAAAGTATTGTTAATCTACTTGTAAAATACGCTCACCACCTTGGAATCATAAATTTCATTAAAACCTTGATTGCTAAGTTTTGCATAGGGATCATAAGCTATTTGATATAAACCTAATGAATAAATTGGTTTCTCGGTGAAATGTTCTCTCAGTATCACAATCCCTTCAAATGCTGAGAAGTTTCCTGAATAGAAATTTATAGGTATTGCCTTTCCATTTTCAATTCTTTTGACATAGCTGCTTGTTATGTCATCTGCCCCTATAGTACCATTATAGAAGCCTGAAATATCCTCCAAACATTGAATTTCCGATGCTTTCAAATATTTTTGTGATATAACATCTTGGGAATATATTGGTGAATCATAGTTTGAGAAAGGGCTTGTAATCATAAAGAAGGGCAGGAGTAAAATAACCAAAATGAAAGTTATTCTCACATATGGAATAGAATAATATTTCTTAACAGAATATAAAACTCCATAAGCAGAAGATATAGGTATGAACATATATGAATAATAGATAAGCCTATCGGGTGCTGTACCTATCGAAAGTATTTGACTAATAACTCCTACAAACAGTGCAGTCAATCCTATAGTCGTCAATATCATAATCTCCCTATATTCGTATAGTTTCGAAATACAATAGAGAAATCCAATAACCGAAAAACTATAAAGAATCCCCTGACCAAACGTGCTTAAAAAATATTCTGAAACGGGAATAGTTTGAGCATAAGAAGTGCCGCCAATTGTTGTGAAAGAAGCGTAAACCCCTCTTTCCTGAAAAATAACTTTTATGAAACGGGTAAAAATTAAGTCCGATACGTATATCCAATAACAGAACATTAAAGTCATGTAAAAAGGAATGAGGTAATTATCTATCCTTACACGGCATTTTAGTAATCTGCTACCGTAGAATAGGAAAAGAAGTATTATCAGAAAGAAGAATGGTGTTAATGAGTGGGTCAGTATTAATATAAGCATAAAGAAGAGACTTATATTACGATAAATCTTCAATCTGTTTTCTTTCACAAGAAGAAAAACAATTGGGAAGAGGAATAATATAGCAAAGGTGGTCGGAAACGCACCTAAAAGGCTATACCCTAACGGAACATCTGAGAAGCTAAATAGAAGTGCCGAGAGTAAAGCAGCTTTATAATTTCCACTAAGCTCTTTTACTATAAGATAGACAAAAATACTCCATAACGTTATCTGTAATAAAGTAACAGAGGAAACAGAAGAAAGTTTAAAATCCATACCCGACACTATGCTGTGTATTGCTATTTGAAGATGCATTATTGGGAAATCAGAATATGTCATATTTTGTGGTACATGATGTATATCTATTAGAGTAGTAGTAAAACTTTGGTGGGTTAAAGGGTCATCACCATACAAGCCCGGTATCATAAATAATGGTGTCAAACGTAGAATTGTACCAGCAAAAATAATTTTGAATAAATTAAGATAAGTTAATAGTTTATCTTTTGGGGAAAGGATTATATCCAAGGTGAGTATTGTGATAGCCATGGACATTATTAAAAAGAAGAGATGTGGTCTGGAGTATAAATCAGGTCTTAAAATGATAATAACTAAAGAGAAAATAGTCAATATGAAAAAGGTAATAGAGGTGCATATTGAAAATCGTACAGAGGTTTGAGTTCCTTGTTTAGATACAATCGACGCAGAAGTTTTTGGGAGAAGATAGAACACAAAAGCTAATAGTAGTAAAAAAGAGAGCAGAATAAAGGATAGTACCGGTTTAAAGTTCGCTTTCAACAAGTAGAGTAGCAAATCAATAATTATTAGCAGGATAATTCCGGAGGTTGCAATCCATTTATCTAAGCGAAAATATACTTTTTCCATCAAGATTAAACCCCCTAAAATCTATTTCTAATAAATCTAATATTGTGGGTGTAACATTGATAATATTCATATTCCCTTTTCTAACCATTTTACTTATGTTATTCAACAGGAATACAGCATGTTTACCATGGCCTCCAGAAGCCACTTTATGATCATAAGCTCTACCATATAGAGTGCTATGTAAGTCCCATCCCACACCATAATCTTCTTTAAGTTGAAAGACAATATCCGGGTATATTTGCTTAGTAAATTTCCCATTGTATAAGTCTTCTCTCTTTCGTACCCATTCAAACAGAGGTGTACCATTTTCTGTTTTACACTCTAATAATAACTTAATTATTTCCTCCCTTATTTTCTCATATTCCCTATCTGAGACAACATTTTTATTTATTTCTATGCCGCCATGGGGATATGATTTAATTCCAGCGAATTTCGACAAATACGCTAAACTTTCATCCATATCAATAGCGCCTCCAGCGGAATAGAACGATTTGCTTGCCTTCGTCAATTTCTGACTTTTGACCACCAACTTAATTAACCAATGTTCAATGTTCAGCTTGTTAGCAATTCCCAAAATAATAGATTTAATTTTATTCATAATCCATTTATTCCCCCCTTTTGAAACTACATATCCCGTTCTTCGTAAATATTCATTTAAGTTAAATGTTTTATACGGCCTACTTCTATGGCCATGGTCACTCATAACTATCAATCTTACATCCGGATACGTCTCAATAAATTCCTCCACTATTCTATCAAACATCTTGTAGTAATCTAAAATAATCCCACTTAGGTTACTCTTATAATACGTTGGATCTTCCTCATCAAAGAACCTCCATAACCTATGCTGAATAATATCCAAGATCGAAAAGTACATAAAAAACAAATCCCATTTCTCACCTTTATAAAGGCCCATCCCCATTTTCTTCTCATTCTCCAGTACCACCTTACCAAACTCTGCCCATTCCTTTAATTGTCTAATTCCAGGAAAGCCCCCCCACAAACCAGGAATACTATTCGGAATCCTATATTTCTCCTTGACAAGCCTTGGATAAACACTAATATCAATTTCTGTCCTTATCCAATCAACTCTTTTATCAAAGGGTGATTTACTCATCATAAAACCGTTCACCTTCCAACTTGGATACATCAACATGGGGTACACCACTCCCACTTTATATCCTGCTTGGCTAGCATAGTCCCAAAATGTCTTGCCCTTAATCCGGTTTATATCTAATTTCCCGAGATCACTTAAATTCGAATCAAAAACATCATAGACATACAACAACCCATGATTACCCGGATTAAGACCTGTATATATGCTTCCCCACGCTGGAATTGTGTCCACAGGGAACACCGATTCAGAGATAAACGTGGGACTCTTGTCGATAAGTCGTGAAAATGTAGGAAGCTTCTTTTTATACGTTAGCAGAATATAAGGATCTAACGAATCAATACCTATTATCACTAGCTTATCTTCCATCTCAACACCTCTTTAAAAACTGGGTGACTGTTCCGAGGATATCTGCTTTAATTTCTAATACCTTTCTCGTATTGTCAACATTTACAATTTTCCCATCTACCAGCTCATCTAATAAACTATAAAGGCGCTGGTACTCATTCCAAATTCGTCTTGCATTCTCTATAGATTTTATCTCCTCTTTCTTTCTTAAATATGAAATCTCAGGTGGGACATTAATTATGAAAATTATATCTGGCCTTGGAAGCAATTTACTAAAAACTTTTAACATTCTCCTTTTTCTAACATCTTTAAAGTCGAACTCCCTAGAAAGGCCAAGTATAATATCGTAAATATATCTATCAAAGATTATAATTTCGTTACTCCGTTTTATCTTAGGCAACCATATCTTTTTAATCCCAAATCGCAGATAATTTATCATCACAATCTGCGGCCAGAATATTCTAAAGAGCTTCATCCTAATGGGCTCGGTTTTATGTTTCACTTCCATACCTTTCCCATGTTCTTTGGAGGCGTAAATTTTGCCGTTTCCAATTTTTCTAAGCAACTTTTTAATAATCGAATCTTCACCTTCTAACCACCATATATAACTAACATTATAACCTCTTTCTTTAAGTTCTTCATATAAATGCCTTGATAATGTCGTTTTTCCTGAACCATCCATTCCAAGAAAAACAATAATTAAAGGACTTTTGTTCATATGCTCAGCCACCATTCACTATATCTCCCCTCTCATAACTAGATTTTTAACAATCTTTCTCATCCTTTCGGCTTCATTTGGGGGTAAAATGATTGACTCCTTATGGAGATATCGTATATCCCTATTTGCAAATTCTCTATGTTTTCTAAATAATTCTAATGGCACTCTTCCAGAAATGCCCAAAGGAATGGGGAGATTCAACAAATAAGATATTGTGGGCATTACATCGAAGACCTCAACCTTGTATCTTTTTGTCTCGTCAATATTTCCCATTTCATTGGCATTAAATCTTGTAACAGGATATACCATAAATATGCCCTCAGAAGAATGTGAAAAAGATTTTATATTCTTCAGGAATAGTTCTCTCACGATTTCATGATGGAGGGAGTATTTAGGATGGGATTCTGCTATAATCTCTGGCTTCTCAACAAATGTTCGTCTAACAACATTCACAATTGGAGGTATTCCTTCGTCATCCTTTATTCGAAGGAGCTTGTTAGATAGTTCTTCAATAATTGATGTATCCTCCATTCTAATACAGATTATCCCTCCAGCAGATGTGTACGCGTATGCCTTAGATTTTTTAATGTCTATTTGGTCTATAAATGACTGTGTAAATGACCTTTGACCTTTTTTAAACATTTTTAGTATTTTTGTATAAAGTTTTACTAATGTAACCTTATCAAGTATATTATGCGTTATTAAGAACTTTCCTATACCTTCAAGTAGGTTATTTAATCTTGACTTCTGCCCAACATCTGAATTCAAATTTAGATATCCCTGCTTAAGTAGCCATGAATTAATGAAAAACTTTTTCTCTTTTGGTTCTGGCGATACCCCATGATCACTCACTATTAATATATATGTATTTTCTAAATCAATTCCATTAAATAACTTTTCTAACTCTCTATCTAGAAATATATATGCTTTTTCTATTTCTTCCCTATCTTTTGCCCAATGGGCAATATAGTCTGTTATCTCGTACCTGAAGATGAAAATGTCAAATTCATAATTAGTATATAAATACCGGAATAGTTCGGTTTCAGCTTTTGTAAGAGAATATAACTGTTTTACACGTCCCCGTTTTGTAATTGGGATGTCGCGAAAAGTGTTCAACATCTTCTTGGTAAATATTTTTTCTATTTCGCTTTTTTTCTCGGGTGGATATATAGATTTCGGGTTCCAGGTACCTATAGGTGTTGAAATCATTATACCATTAACCTTGTATGCAGGATATGTTCCGGGAATGTTGTATATAATGAACCTTAGATCCTTATATACATCCCACAACATTTTTCCTCTAATGTCCTTTGAAGTAATTGGAACGAGTTTATTGTCCACGATCTTGAAAAAGTCTGTTATTCCAAGTTTTTCAGGAGATAATCCTGAAAACATTGATTGCCAGGCGGGAATTGTAATGGGCGGGATGGTTGAACGTAATGGTGCTACTATGCTATAGTTTAGCAGAGTTTTAAACGTTTTGAGAACACCTTTTCTCATTAGTGGAATAATGAATTCGAAGGTGGCCCCATCCAATCCAAGAACTATTATCTTATCTCTCATCCTTTATCACCTTCTAAAGCTTTATATATCTCCAGTAACCTTGAGCCTACTTTATCCCAAGAATATTCCATTATTTTATCCCTAGTTCTTACAGTAAGAGAAGTCTTTTTTACAATAGTCACCTTTCTCAAAATACCTTTCTCGTCATCCGCAAAAAATAGTCCATCGCCTTCTTCGAACATTCTCGGCAAAGCCCCAAATCTGGTAGTCACAACTGGCAGATTACATGCCATAGCCTCCAATACCGAAAGCGGGGTCTCGATACATGCGCTTTTGTTCATTGTTGGAAAAACATAACAGTCAGCGAGGTTATATATATCTTCAATATTCTGGAAATGTTTTAACCACACTTTGCATCCTGCTTTTTTCAACTTTCTCAGAATCTCCAAGTCTACTTTTTCATTCTCCCTGCCTACAATTAATACAATATTTCCGTCATCATTCTGAAGTTTGATTAATGAATCTAAGTTTCTTTCATTTTTTAATGAAGCTAGATGTAACACAACAAACTTATCCTGGGGTATCTTATACTTTTTTCTCAACTTCTCTTTCACTTTTAAATCTACTGGCCTAAATCTATTAACATCAACACCATTTGGCAGAAATTTCGTTTGAAATCCTAGTAACCGAAACAACTTTTCGCTTTCTTCAGATTGAGTGAGTACTAGATCAAATCTAAATATTTTTAATATTCTCGAATTAGGGATTGATGGATGGAGGGCAGAGATAACCGTCTTAGCTCCAGGGAAGAAAAAAGAGACTAATTGTGCAACAAAAAGACCTCTTAATGTAGGGGTTAAGAAAAAATGAATGATATCCGGCTTAAAAGTTCTTGCTTTTTTCCACTCGTTAATTGAAGTAATGTTTACCATTTTCAGACTTATTTCTTTGTTCTTTAAGGTTTCTGCAATATATCTTGTAGCGATTCTTACTCCCTCATCATACGTCTCTTTAAAGTGACCCATCAATAAGACGTTCACGATCTCTCCTCCTAGCTTTCAGACTCTCTGAGAAGAATCATTTCGAACTTTTTAGCAATTGTATCCCAATTATAGTTCTGTTTTACAAAGTTCCTACCTTTTCTTCCCAGCTCTCTTCTTAACTGCTCATCATGATAAAGTCTTAATATCGCCTCTTTTAAACCTGTTGCATCGGAAACAAAAAACAATTTATCCCCAACAGTATCTCTAATTGTAGGGAGAGGGGTAGATATCACTGGTTTTTCACATGCCATATATTCAAACAGTTTGAGAGGAAGGGCACTTTGAGAAACAGCACTTTTGTCAAATGGCAGTAAACAAACATCCATTGCTGAGATATACTCTGGCACCTTTAAATATGGTATCTCACCAGTAAAAATAACCAAATCACGAATGCCATATCTTTTTGATAATTCGTTAAACTCTGTAAACCTACTCCCGTTTCCAACAATTAACATCTTAATCTTCAATTGATTTCGAATTATTTTCAGCACTTTAAACACACTTTTCATATCCACCCAATCCCCTAAAAAACCCACAAACCCTATTATAAACACATCCTCAGGAATACTCAATTGTTTTCTGATCTCTCCAGTACGCTTGTAGAATAAGTTTAAGTCCACGCCATTTGGAACTAATGATGATTTACTTTCAGGGAGAGCGAACGATCTTCTCAAGAAGTCTGCAGAATATGTTACTTTTTCGCTAATCTTTACGAACTTTTTAAACATAAAATAACCGAAAGACCTACCCACTGGTTTCAGTAATGATGGGACTCGTGGGGATATATCAATCCATCTTATTATATCGTCACAAACATCAAATACGGTTGGAATTTTAAGAATCTTTTTAGCAGTATATCCCATAATAAGACTATTAAAACTGATGTGAATGTCGAAGTCATGATTCTCACTTAACCTTCTCAGATTCTTGAAGGATAGGGTTTCCTGAACAATTGCATTTAATTTACTTTCCGTTAAATAATACAATTCAACGTTTTCTACAATTGATTTTAGATATTCATCTTGAATCTCCCTTAACCACCATGCATTAACACAAAGAACAGTAATTTCATGATTTCGCGATAGGTTTTTGAGTAAATGATGCGGTCTCTGCGGGTGTATTTTTCTGATATCTGGAAGAGAAGTGACAAGTATTTTCATATCGTAGCGCCTCCAACAATATCTCTAATCTTTTCGCATTATTAAAGTTTTCTAATCAAACCGTCATATATTTTTACCCTTATGTTTCTTACATATTAATTCTATCCGTTCTTTTATTTTTGAACCTTTTTATAAGCATCACACATCATATATTTAGCTGACCTTGACACAACACTCGAGCATGGCGAAAGAAACAACTGGAGCCCTCACGCAGAAACTAGAGGCGTGGGAGAAGTAGATTGTTTCGATGAGCGTTTTTAAAGTTTATGGAAAGATATATATTCTGCCACACTATCGGTATATCTATATGAGCCCACGTCGGCGGTACTCAATTTTGCTCACGATCCTCACGATAGGATTAATCACCAGAGCTATTTTAATGTTCTATGCTCCTGTGGAGCCCGATGAGGAGATATATGCCTACTCAGCTTGGAACCTTATGGACGGTGGGGAGGTTTTCAAAGATAATCTTGGACGCTCACCTGTCCAATTATATACCATCGTAGTGTTCTATCACTTGTTTGGCTTGTCGTTAGAGTCCGCTCGGTTAGTATCTGTTTTGTTTTCCAGCTTCACAATACTCATCATTTATCTCATAGGTAAAAGGCTGACATCAGAGAACGGTGCCTTATTAGGCTCTGCTCTATATGCACTTTCCCCATTTGTTCTCAGATATTCCTATGTTGCTTTAAATGAACCTTTCCAATGGTTTTTTCTTTCATTATCACTTCTATTTTTCATAGAAGGCTACCGAAAAGACTCATTAAAATATTTTGCATTATCAGGTTTTCTCATAGCACTGGCCACCGGTATCCGGAGATCGTCTTTGGCAATTGCAATAGGCTTATTCCTTTATTTAGTCATAACAGAGTATTCCAGTGGATTAAAAGCTCTATTCAAAAAGCTCACCATCTTCGCAGCAGCTGTTACCCTTCCCATTGGAGTCCCATTGCTTATACTATTCAAAACAGCAGACATAGAGAAAGTTCAATTATACATGGACGTAGAAAGATTCGTTATAACCGAACGTAGCAAAGATCCATGGTGGGTAGGAATCCAGATTACATGGTATGCTCCAATTCTATTAATTGGACTTTCAATTATCATGTGTTATTTTATTTATACCCTCACGCATAAGGATAATCGAAAACACGTTATAGGAATATCAATGATAGCCTTTCTTTTTTTAGTTCGCACCTCTACTTACTGGGAGTGGGGACCTGAAATAATTCTTATCTTAGGCGTCGGTGTGCTATTTCTACTCATGCGATTTGAAGATAAGTTATCATTATGGTCCACACCATTTTCAATTTCATTGGCAGTTTCTCTTTCTTACGTTACATACGTTGGTCCTTTTTTAAAAGTTATAACCTATCTTATTATAGGACTTATCTGTTTCCTCTCAATTTCTTCATATATACATCCAAAATATGCAGGAACACTAACCGCCATATTAATTTCAATAATAGGTTATCTATATTTAATAAAGCCTGAGCCTCATCTTATAGAACTCCTATTATTTTCGCTTCCCCTATTCATCCTTTCTACTGCACTCATAATACCCATTTATAAAAGAGAATCATGGCCCGCTACTGCCTTATGCCTTCTAATCACTGTTCTTCTTACTCTTGCTGGGGCGGGACTATCTAGGGCGATTGCACCATCTCTTATTACAGCATCTATACTTCTTCTTCTATTACCTTATTTAAAGAAAATAGAAAAGTATATCATTATGGTAGTAATCACATTACACCTCCTAGTAATCCCTATTCTAAAAATCTCTCTAACTCCAATTTTAATCACCCTCATTCTTACTTCTGTTTTTATATGTTTGAAAAACATAAAAAACAGGCACATACATTATTCATTATTGGCACTTCCTCTGGGACTTGTTATATTTCACCCTTCACTAATTGCCTTATCTTCTGTAGTCTTTCTTTATCTAACAATCTTTTTTATACATCTACTCCCTACCCGAATAAAAAGCCCCGCTGGTACGCTCGCTACAAGCGTTTTATCTACATTTAGTTTCTATTTACGATACGCTTTTATGACGGTTTATACATTTGAATTTACACCAATAGCCTCAATCTTTACTGGGAGTTTATTATCCAATGTATCACATAGCAAACGAATGAAAAGGATTGGAATCTTTCTAATATTAACCTCCACAATATTATCAAGTTCCATATTTGCCAACTCCCCCTTCTTTGTAGAGAATGAACGTGATCAACATCCGTATATGTCAACGGTAAGGATGGTGGCAACAGAAATAGAGAAATTAACAGATGAAGGGGAATATATACTAGCGTGGCATACATTTGCAGTAGAAGCAAAAAGAAAAACAATAATCTGGGTTTCTAATGCTGGAAACTACCCTGGAGAATTTGTAGTCAATGAAATGATTAATAAAGACGTAAGGGTTTTTGTTAGAGATTTTTATTTGGATAAGATTTTATGGAAACAGGACATTTTTCGTGAGTATATTGAGGGGAACTTTACTGTTGTGAAAAACATTAATGGAATCGAAATATATGTTAAAACTTAAATCTTCTCCAAGGGTTTACTATGAGCCCCGTATGTTTAACAGTTGGATCTCAACCTCAACATCTTCAGTAAGAGATTTCCACGTGAAATCCTTTATAGTAGGTTCGTTAACCTTTCTTGATTCCTCAGCCAACATCCTTGTTTTATTAACAAACTCTTTAATACTCTCGTAAAAGAACACATTTCTAAAATTGAGGTTCTCAACAACTCCTCTCAGTTTGGTTGAAATGACAGGCTTGCCCATGTAGAGGTATTCAAATAGTTTCAGGGGTACGGCGTTTTCTGTGATTTCGTTCTTTTTGAAGGGGATGAGACCAGCATGAAATATGGAGATGTACCGGGGTACTTCCACGTATGGTACTGTACCCACAAAGATTACTTTGTCCTCTATTCCCATGTTCTTTACCATCTCTTTGTTTTCCTTAATCCTCCCCTCCTCTCCCACCACAACGAGCTTTACCCCTTCAAGTTTCTGGAGGGCTTTGTAAACAGGTTCTAGATCAACCCACTCCCTTAGAACACCAACATATCCCAGCACAAAACAGTCTTCCAGACCAAGCTTCTCTTTAAGTTCCTCGTCAGGTTCTCTTCTTTTGAAGATCTCCGTATCAACCCCATTGGGTATCCAGACAAACTTTTCTTCAGGGAGGGAATACTTCTTCTGAAAGAGTGGGGTTGTTGCTGTAATAGTTTTCGCACTCTTTACGTTCTTTTTCAGGTTGTGCTCCCCGTATCTTTTCCCAACTCCTCTGAAGATTCTGGGTATCTGGGGTGAGTTCGCTATCATCTCCGGTAGATCATCAGCAATATCATAGACCATGGGTATCTTTTTCTTCTTCGCTATCCACCTGCCAAATATGAGTGTATTGTAGTTGAAGAGAACGTCATAATCTCCATCCAGCACATCTGGGTTGAAGAGGAACCTGCACAGAACCTCCTGCATAATGGGGCTGATCTTCTTCTCTGTGAGATAGTGGTATTCAATCCTGTCAAAGACCTCCTCAAACTGCTGGTGATAGATCCCTCCATCAAGCTGTTTAGCCCTCCACCAATCATTGATACTTACAACCGTTATATCATGCTTTTTTGAGAGATAGCGTATAAAGTGATGGGGCCTGTTTGGTGGCGACTTTTTAAGGTCCACTATGGATGTTACCAGAATTTTCATCTTTCACCGTCCTTGGAATAAAACTTTTTTATAAAGACTTTTCCCCCGCAAGGGCCCCATTGGGGCCCCTGGAACCCTTTAAAAAGGGTCCCCCTCCAATTCCGTCCCATAGACGGGGCCTCGCCTGTAGGCCAGGGTTCACAGATAAACCACTTCAATCCCGTCCCATTTACGTGACCTCTCTGTCCCATAAACGTGACCTGCCCCTTGTCCCATATTCGTGACCTTTTTGTCCCATAATCGTGACCTAAGGTCTGTCCCATAAACGTGACCTACCCTGTTTCATAAACGTGACCTTGCTTGTTTCATAAACGTGACCTGCCCCTTGTCCCATATTCGTGACCTCCCCTGTCCCATATTCGTGACCTAGGTCACGTTTATGCACCTCCCATATTCGTGACCTCCCTGTCCCATTTACGTGACCCAGGCCCCGCGAATGCACCGTGCATAAACGGGGCCTCCCCTGTCCCATTCAGGTCTTAGGACCCGCGAATGCACCGTCCATAGACGGGGCCTACCGCATAAGGCCCCGCTTATACCCCCCACAGACAGAACATCAACCATATGCGGGCACACAGCTAACGTTCCGGGGATATGTGAAGTTTGCGGAAGCAAATTTGGGCGGAGCGAAGGCGAAGTCACATATCCTCCTGTTAGGCGTGGGCGATAGCCCCGAAGTGAGCGTTAGCGAACGGAGAGTCGGGGACGACGGGCGTTTTTAGATTTAATGTAATTCTAATGTACATCATTTAAATATGAATACGGACTTAATGTATTCTTTATTTTCAATAATATTTTTTAAATCTATTTCTTTAGTAAATGGTATTGTTCGTACCATATTTTCCATATCATTATTATACAAGGTTCTCAAAGCCTCTATTGATTTATGAAATTCTTCAACGTTATATGCAATTTGCGAATATATAGATATTTCTTTTTCAATTAATTTTTTAATATTGATCCTCCTGTAGTCTCCATAGTAGCCACCTATTTCAAACAAAATGCCCCCTTTTTTTACTAAACGTAAGGCCAAATCAATACTTTTTTCATCACCAACAGTATCAACAATAATATCAAAACTATCGGCATGTTTAAGTAAATTTGCATTAAAGGTATCTGAATATTTATATAGGAGAACATTAGCAGCATAATTCTTGAAAAAGGAAATAAGTCTTTCGTGTTTTATTATACAATATGGAGTGGCATTTTTTAGGATTGTTCTGATTGTTGACATAATCGCCATGGTGCCAGAACCTATTATCCCTACAGTCATATCTGATCTTATCAGGTGTTCCAATTTTCCAGTACAAGCAAACGGCTCGCTTAATACGACCATTAAGGGGTCAATATTCGATGATAGGCGTATAATTTGCGCCTCTGGTGGAATATAAGATATTGTTGACCATCCGCCAAAAACGTACGGTGGAAATTCACAACTGAGTGTGATACCGTAATCAAACGCCCTATCACAAAGATTTGTTTTACCTTTTCTACAATAATTGCACTTCCCGCAAGGAATAGTAACGCACCAAGTAACAATATCACCCTCTTTTAAAGGTTTCCCAGTATAATCTTTGACACCATGGTTTTCAAGAACACACCCAACATTTTCATGACCTGGTATGATAGGATAAGGTATGTCTAAAATCTTCCCTTTAAAAATTTGTTTATCGGTTCCACAAATTCCAGAAGCAATCATTTTTACTATACAACCATACTCAATATCGGGAATTTCAATCTCTCTAAATTCCCAATTTTCAGGACCCTTTAGTACAATTGATAATGCCATATATTTTTCACCTCCATAGCTTTCTTCTACTGTTACTGGTACAGTAAACTTGTCAAACCAACTAAAACACCCAGTATTTCCACTTTTTCTAATTCCACCCCACGGCATAAATGGAGATTCTATTGTTGGATCACCGTTAACTACTAATCTAGAATAAAGCTTTCCAATATGTTTTTTAACATGTTCTATAAGTGTTTTATTATTTGACAATACTGTAATGTTTAGACCACTTAGTCTTTTTAAGACATCATCTATATCGTTAATATCTGAATAGAAATCTATCCATATCACGGGACCGGGAATTTCTACGTCGGGTAAATTTGTTTTTAAAGCATTTGAAATTATAGTCGGAATAAAAATATTTCCTACATTTTTCCCGCCTATTAAAATAATGCCACCTTCATTTTGTGCATCTCTAAGTATTTTAGTAATGTATCCTATTATTTTATCTGAGGGTAGAGGGCCAATTTCTGTGAATGGATCAAGTGGATCGCCCCATCTGAGTTGAGAGAATCTATCAACTAGTTTCTGTTCGAATTCTTTATATATGTCCCTATGAACCAACACCCCATTTATTTTTGAACATAATAAGCCATTGCATCTAGTTGCACCCCTTAGAACTATGTTTATTGCATCATCCATGGAATAGTTTTTATCTACAATTGCAAAACCATTTCCTTCACTATCATATATTACATCAATATTGTGTTTATGTGCAATATTTAGTACATCGAGTACATACTTACTGCTTCCAGAATAATATATGGAATTTATACCCCTCTTAAATCCATCTATAATTGCATCAGTAGCACTTATGTTCCTATAACAACAAACCTCATAATCAAAGAGTTCCTCGTAAATATTGTATATAATTGTTGATGTCTTGGGAACCTTCGAAGACATCCTCAGAAAAACTTTATTTCCTACCAACAATGCGGATATTGGTAGGTTGATTCCCAATGGAAATGGTGCATTTGCGGGTAATAACATAAGTATCTTTCCCTTAGGTACTCTCTGGGATATAATCTTTTTACTAAATATCACCCTCCCCGGATAGAAATTATAGGTTATATCATGTTTTTTAATCCAGTTATCATAATAATCTAATATATATTGTAGAAATATGATTGATTCTTCAATAAGTGATGCTGAGTCTCTAATGCAATAGCCAAGTTCTCTACTTATGCTCTTTGCGTACTCAACTTTGTTCTCAATAAGTAATTTCTGTAAAGTTTTTATTTTATTTTCTACCACCGTACGTCTCATTGATTTTCCCCTCCAATTTTGCTTTTAAAGTATGAAGTTCCTCAGAGGATAGAGAACTGAGTAATGTGGCTATTTTGGGGCCCTTTTGTTTACCTAATAGTATATCATATATAAACCTACAAAAATCATCATATTTAATTTTGTAATCCTCACATATTTTTCTAACTACTTTGTTATTTAGTTCAATACCTTCCTCAGCATTAGAAAGTAATATGTAAAACACCCTATTTAAGTTGCCACAATCAGGGGTATCGACATCATCAATAGATTTCAAATTCCATATAACCTTCTTATTGTAGTTATTCAGCAGATAGAACAAATGAAAGACCTTAACGATCTGAAATGTTCGGATTTTTGTATCTGGATATAGAAATCCAGAAATGGATTGTAAGATTGCATTTAATTCCTTGAATAGATTAATTTTCTTAGAAGTTTGTTGTGCTAGGTTAAAATAGATCTCATTCCCTATTCTATAATTTTTCCCTATTTTAATCAGACGATTTTTGTTTAGATAAAGAGGCTTTTGAATGTTTTCTAAGAAAACACTTTCTATGATCTTGGGGGGTAGTAGATCTGTGGGTGCACATTTATATTCCTTATAGTTAAAATAAACATAATCATAATTTAAAATTAATGGCGGTTGATGCGCAAAATATTTTTCAACAATATGTGCTGCTATATGTACAGAACCGGATGGGGATGTTGTATGAACTTTGCCCATAGGTTCAAAATCTACATCATAAAGTAGCCACCTTAGACCACAATATATTTTCCAAGGTAAGCGCACTTCCTTAAGGTTACTGTATCCTTCATATCCGCAAGAATTGCATTTATACTCAAAACCCTTATCGTATATTGAAGTCAGACGCGTCGTCGAGACTTTTTCACATTCCCTACACACAGCCCTGCAAAACGTATCTTTTTTTAAATTTTTTAGATTATATCTAATTTTCAGGTCATACTCTATCTCTGACGCTTTGTTTAATATTTTTTTAATGTATCGTATAAGCTTCCCTTTCAAATAAATTTCATGAGAAAAAAATACTACAGGATACACATCAAATAATTGTAACTTACTGATCCATTTTTCATGGAAATGGTACGCAAGATTTTCATGACATCCATAGGGGTCAGGAACACGATAGAGAGGCACGCCTATATAATCTCTTAATCTTTCCAAAGAATGATCATAAGTTATTAACTTTTGTAAATGTTTTTTGGTAAGGGGGTCCATACTATCATTTATGAGGATACAGGAAGGAACAAAACCTCTATCTATCAAATATCTGCTTACTTTTTTTATTATTAGTGGTTCTCTAAGCATACCATCGCCCCACTCGTAAGCTGTAGTTATTCCTGTAATCATTGTAACTAGTTTTTTATTTTTTCTATCAACGTCCTCAGCAATTCTTTCGGCGATGGCGTTCAAGTTTTTCTCTCTTAGAATCTCCACCATATATTCTCACCAGATGTCTATAGAGTGCATCTCTAAATCTGTCATATCTACTGTGGTTTTCATCGTAGCGAATCTACGCATGATTTTATATTGTTCGTACAGTTTATCTATAAAATCATCCTCGGGAAATGTAATATTACACACCTTCTTACCATATAAATAAGCATCTGCATACATCTCCATAAACCAGTATATCTTAACTAACATTTTAAATAAAGTTCTAGAATAAGTGAATCTTATAGTGCTACGCAGACTCTTATTAATAAGATCTATAGTTTTTAAATATAATTGTTTGTCTATCATGTTTTTCTCAAGCATATTTCTACACATAAATTTCAGCATTTTTGACGATGTTTTTACTATGAAGGGTATGTGTATGAGCAACGTAGGGGTAGTTATTTTCCGTCTGAGCCAATACCTATAAAAGTAGTAATCTACTTGCACATCCTCTGCTGAAGAGGGTTTTAGTCTTTTTACTACGTCCTCTCCGTACAACACAATATACTTTTTACTTATATTTTCTATCGTCGTTGTGTTAAAGAACGGATCTATGGGGTATTTAGTGATATCGTCATTAGAAAAGACATACGGTTCAAGATAATATCTTAAATAGAAACTTCTAAAATTACATAGTGCTATATATGACAAAGTATTAATATTTTCATAAAAATCAGCACTATTATTAAATACAATGATAAGGTCTAGGTCAGAGCGGGTGGGTACGTATTCGCCAGTACAGAAACTTCCAAACAGAATAATACTCTTTATGTTCCTATGCTTTGAAAGTAAAGAACTAAAGCGATTTAGAGCTATTTTGAGTGTATTTTGTTTCTTTACGTCAGTAAAACATATCCACGCTAAGTACAGAGCCTCTTCCCTCCAATCCTTTTTATGAATTCCTAAAACGTCTTTTATCTTTTTGGGCATATCAAACATCATCTTATTTTTTATAATCTTAGTCACCTCCAATAAGGTTCTTAATTACCCATTCATCACATTTGTCAGGTGGAACGCCATAAACGATAAGGTTTTCCTTATAAACCTTCCCACAATCAAAGCTCCCTTTCCATATATATGTTCCGTCATAAATAACAATATGATTTGAGCGTATTTTGCTATAAATAAAGTGTAGGATATCTGGCAAGTATTTATGTGTAAATGTTTTGTTTTTATTTACTATCAACCCTATTAGATTTTTTAATGCTCCAGAAAACCCATATGGAGGTATCCATTTTATGCATGGAATATTTATTAAGGTGACACTAGAGTCTGTTATAAATGATGGTAAATAAAATGATGTATCATTATAAGTTACTTCTATACATTCATTTCTATTTAATTTGGATAAGTTAACATAAGTTACATTGCTAGGTTGAAGGTAACGATAGTTACGAAATGCTTCGTCTGCGGTTCGTTCGAGAGTATCACTTTCACATACGTATATCCTACACACTTTCTTAGCAAGTTGTTGTATAATTTCATTAAATAAATCTTTTGTTGTAGATCCACCTATCATAGGATGTTTTGTAGACATGTTTGGTTTTATATATACAGTACTGCTAATTTGGAATGTTGACAATATCTCTCCAGCAATATGTCTTAAGTCGGATGTATCCCTAAAATACCTACAGAAAATTTTCAGCGTCATGTGACCCACCAGTATACACTTCATCAATTTTATTGTTCACAAATTTTGTAATCATGGCGTGTATTTTGTCTTTCTTTTCCCAAAGTGATTTACACGGATTTTTCATGTTATTTATTAGGTATGTGACCCATATACTGTATTCAGAAAGATATCTATAAATTCCCCCATACTTTTCAAGAAGGATTAGTGCTTTATCTTTGTCTATACGTACAATTTTTTCAAAAATATTTTTTTGTAAAATAAACATAATAATTGGTAGATCATTACGAAAGTTAATTGCTTTATATTTTGAATCCAATATAATTCGCTCATCACTATTTTTGATATGAATATATGGTAGACACCATCGTATTTTCATCTTAGAATCGATCCACAATATATCGTCAGATAAGGGTGTATATCCCTTTTTCATACCTTTCAAGAGTAGTGTTGTTTTACCCACATGCGGCGGACCAGCAAATATGAAGCACTTATGCTTACTGAAAATCGCACTTGAATGAATTGGAAAAATATCTTTTCCATACCACATTAAGATATCGTCTAATAACCATCTAAGAATCACGTCTTCGTTAATATTTGTTATTATGAAAAGTTTAGTATTTTTTTTATCTACTAAAAACAAAGTGTTCCTTCGCGTGAGAGAAAACCAAAAGAAGTTATCAAATAATCCAAAATTAACGTAACCCATGGAAAGATTAAATCCTAATTTTACGAGTTCGTCTACGATTTTTTTATTTTCTAGAATAATATGCGGGATTTGGGATTCCTCTTTTAGTATAAAATGAAGGGTATTTTTGTAATAATCGTATGGTAAAAAATATAAATCAAATTCAAGAGATCTTTTTAAATATGGATATAGATTTTCATACGAATTAAATACGCCTTTGATTCTGTCAGAATTTATATACTTAAGGTTGGAATAATAAATGCTAATACTAAGCTTATCATTATTTAATTTTACCTCATTTTTGCACGATTGATAGATTCTTTCTAACGCCTCATAGATCATTAACACTCACCTCCTTTATCAACTTTGGATCGTATATTTCTATTCCACAATTCTCTATATATCTTTTTAAATGAAGTATCTCATGATATTCCTTACGTGCATCTTTACGGTTCAGTCTATTTAGTAACGTTAAACCATAAAAATCAACAAGACCACTCTCATTTGATATGATTATATATCCACAAAATTTTGGTATTCCACCATATTTTAGGGAGGGGGCCCTGAGCATTACATTTATTGCGTCCATGATTGTAAATGTTGGTTTTATGATAGAATTTATGTCAGCCAAAGCGTCATGAAATCCACTACCTACTAAAGAGTGAATTCTTACTCTTTCGTAGGGCGGAAGTAATCCAAAAATATTTTTTAAAGCTCCGGTAATTCCTGTATAGTTGTGCTCTTTAAGAACTGGAAGATTTATTAATATGTCATAGGCATATAATATTTCTGGTAAATCTACATAATCTAATATTCTGCCATTTACTGGCACTCTCACAAATTTACAATCATTGATATCTATGATATTAATTTTATTTATATTTATTCCATTTTTTTCAAAAATGAATTTTAAGTTATATGGTATTGTAGGGCCTTCACATATACTTATATTATCTAAATCACATCCATATTCAACCAACGTGTTGATAACATTCAAAATAAGTTTTGGATGGGTAATTGAGGGATTCTGTTCTGGGAAACCGAAGTTGGGTTTAAGTAAAACCTTTTTATTCTCTAGGTCTAACTTATTTTCTTCCATATAATGAATAAGTAACTTATCTATTACATCGTATGTGTTTGTTTTACATGAATATAGCTTAAGTTTAGTATCATCGCTTAATATACTAACAAATTGTGGAGGTCTGTTATTGATTCCAACATAAAGATCATCCCATAATATTGCTTTTATATATGCAACGTTATAATTTGTGATAAAATTCGAAATCCACTTACCTTTTTGTTTTGATGCTTTTGAGGGGGCAATACCAACCGATTCACCATCAAACTTCGTATTAGCGTAAACCCTTCTAAAACCCAAATCAGATAGATTTTTGTTGTTCTCTTCTTTAGAAACGTTCTTATCATCGCCACTATAAAGTTTATATAGTGATTGCTCTATAGCGTCAGAATGGAGTATATCATCAAGAGGGGATTCTCCGAAAACATCTTTAGCGCAGACTTTAGCTATGTGTGTCCATTCACACAGAATAATTTTCACATCGGGAAAACTGTCTATAAACTCGTCTACAATGAGCCTGAGAGCGTCAAATCCCTCCCTACCCGTTGAAGAATATAAAACTATTTTATTAAACCCGAGCAAAATAAATTGTCTGATAATGCTTTTCATGTAATTTATGTATACATCAAGTGTAGGAGAAATAGCTAGTCTATTTCGTTTGACATACCCATAATTTATAGGGGGAGCTACACACATTCCTAGGCGTTCGGCAAGAGCTTTCGCTAAATTTGTTACTATGATAATATCTATTTCCCATGGTAAAGATTCATGATATTCCACATGTGCTATTGGTATTATTATACCACTAGATGCTTTTTGTTGATCATGTAACTCTATCATTTATTTCCCCCCTTCTAATCAAAGAACACAGAGGATCGTTGACATAATAATTGTCAAATTTTAACTTGGTCATCATCAAACAACCTCTTCCACATTTTTGATTATAGGGGCAACTTTTACAAAGCCGTAACTTTGAATATCGCACTTTCTTTATTTTATCAATATAATCTACCATCCTCCTATGGAGATGCGCTATATCTCCTGTCAATAAATTACCAAAAATAAATCTCTTGTCAACTTTATATAACCATGGACAGGCAGCAAAATCACCCTCTGGAGTGATGACAGTCACTTTACTTGCATAACAATCCTCTAAAGGACCTAATTCGTGGGAATCAGTCATCCATATATATTCTACTTGTATATCGTTGATGTATTTATCTCTCAAATTACGTAATTTACTGGATAAAATACTCAAGTCTTTCGGATTAAGGCACAAACTTGCAGATTGTCTTCCCCGACCTATTGGGAGTAGTGGGTAAAAAGTAATTGTTTTACAATCCTTTTCTATCCCTATTTTTACTACTTCCTCTATTTCATTTGTATTCTTTTTGTGTAAAATACAGCTTATGGTAGTTTGAATGCCTTCGTTTTTCAAATAATCTAATGCACGCATAGCTTTAAAAAATGCACCATTATATCCCCTAAACCAATCATGAGTTTTTTTCGTAGCTCCATCCACACTAACATGGACACCATCACAACCAATTTGAGACAATATGCTAGCAATTTTAGCAGAAAGTAATGTACCATTTGTTGACATAGAAACTTTATAACCATAGTTTTTAAGTTCCGTAATTATTTCAAAGATCGACCTCACTATGAGTGGCTCACCTCCAGTCAAGAATACCTCTTCTACCTCGTAACTTCCAAGTTTATCGATAATTGTTTTGAAGTATTCTTTTCCATAATTTTGTACTTTATGACCGCTATTCGTGCAGCAATGAATACACCTTAAATTACATTCTCTAGTAAGTTCCCAAAATATTCTTAATTTTCCTGATTGGGGAGGGAGAAATGCACATGTAGCTATATATCCGTTATATATCAACTAACACACCTCCTTGCTGATTGTGTTGATGGTATTTACTTTCTTGTTTAGCACTTTCACTTATTTTAACAAATATAGCATTTTCATGTAATTCGTTAATATTTCTAGCTCCAATATACATCATTCCCAATTTAATACCAGCTATTAATCTTTGGATAATATTGCTTACCGGACCAACAATAGGAACATAGGTTTCAATCCCTTCAGCGAATATATTTTTTTCTACACTATTTGAATTGCATACATCTTCTTTGGCACAATCAATTTGCCGAGATAACCATACCGTTCCTCTATAAATTTTGTAGCATTTTTCGTTTTTTCTAATCAATTGCGCCGGACTTTCATTAGTTCCTGCAAGTAATCTCCCTATCATTATCGCAGATGCCCCTGCTGCTAACGCTTTAACTGCATCTCCAGGGATCCTTATTCCACCGTCTGCTATAAGCGGTATGTTAAGTTCTTTAGCCTTCTCTGAGCATTTTAGTAATGAAGTTAGTTGGGGGACGCCGACCCCAGCAACGAGTCTAGTAGTACAAACAGAACCAGAACCTATACCAACAACAATCCCATCCGCGCCAGATGATGAAAGAGGTTCTATACTTTCAGGGGTGGCTACGTTACCCACTATAATGTCAACATCCCCCAAAAAGCTTTTTAGTCTTTTAAGGATATCAATAACCATTTTGCTATATGCATGTACAGCATCTATTTGTAAAAAATCTACACAAGCATCAAACAACATTTTAGCGCGCTTAACTTCTTTCTCTTTAGGACCAATTGCTGCACCAACTAATAGTTTATCATCTATCAATGAAGGATTAGGCATATCCGACGAGATTTCTGTCTCTTTTACTTTTTTAACTTCCTCAACTTGTTTATCTATGGACATGTATCGATGAATTATTCCTACACCACCTAGAGACGCCATGGCTATTGCCATTTCAGCCTCTGTTACTGTATCCATAGGCGCACTTATAATAGGTATATTAATTCTGATATTTTTAGTTAAGAGTGTTTCTGTTGATATTTCATCTTTTGACATAATTGTAGAATACCTTGGCTCTAGGAGTACGTCATCGAAAGTAAGTCCTTCATAATCCCTAAACATAATCTTTTCCGCCTCCTTAACCTATTTTCATTTGAGGGAACAAAATAACTTCTTTAATAGACCTTTTATTTGTTAATATCATAACCAACCTGTCGATTCCTATTCCGACACCCCCAGTAGGAGGCATGCCATACCCAAGAGCATTGATATAATCATAGTCAATCATTTGGGCTTCAAGATCGCCTAATCGTCTCTTTTTTTCTTGCTCTTCAAATCTCATTTTTTGATCTATTGGATCATTTAATTCAGAGAAACCGTTTGCTATTTCCCATCCATTTATAAATAATTCGAATCGTTCTGTAAATCCTTCCTTTTCTCTATGTTTTTTCGCCAGTGGAGATATCTCTATTGGATAATCGTATATAAAAGTTGGTTGAATAAGCTTTTTTTCAACCAAATTTTCAAATAAAAAAACTAAGAATTCACGGTGTGATGACACACCCCCGTAATTTTCGATACCATAATCTTTAGCAATCTCTTTTAATTCCTCGAAAGAGTGCTTCCAAATATCAATATTCACATATTTTTTAACGGCCTCTTCCATGCTTATTCTATTCCACGGTTTTTTGAAGTTGATTGTTGTGTCTCCGAACGTAATCTCGTATTTACCATGGATTTCCCAGACGAGTTGGGAGATCATATCTTCACATAAGTCCATCATGTCATTATAATCTTTGTATGCTTCATAAATCTCAACCATCGTGAATTCGGGATTATGTAAAACATCTATATCTTCATTTCTAAAATTACGAGCCACTTCAAACACTTTTTCAAACCCACCCACGATTAATCTTTTTAGATACAGCTCAGGTGCAATACGCAAATAGAAATTTTGATCAAGGTAATTGTGGTATGTGATAAAGGGCCTTGCATTAGCTCCCCCATATATCGGTTGCAAAATAGGGGTTTCAAATTCCAAAAATCCACGTTTTTCGAGATATTTTCTGATAAAAGATACAACTTTACTCCTAATTCTAAAAACGTTTCTGATATCATCATTTACTATGAGATCAAGATATCGTTGTCGGTATCTCCTCTCAATATTTTTGAGACCGTGAAATTTTTCTGGTAGTGGACAAAGTGACTTAGCTAACAATATGAACTCGTCCACCCATATGCTGATCTCTCCCATTTTTGTTCTAAACACACTCCCACACACTCCAATGATGTCTCCTGTATCGATACATTCTTTAAAAAGTTTAAATTGTTCCTCTCCCAGATCATTTTCCCTTAAATATAACTGTATCTTTCCACTTTCATCTTTGATATCGGCAAATATCACTCTACCATGATATCGTATTCTATAAATACGACCAGCGATTTTAACTTTTTTTTCACTTTTCTCATGACCTATATTTTCGTATAACGATTTTAGATCGGCTATCACCATTGTTCGATCAAAACGATAAGGATAAATTGTAACACCCTTGCTTATCAATTTTTTCATTTTGCTCATTTTTCTATTACTAAATTCAAGTTTCTGAAAACTATTCATACCACCACCTCAGTACTATGGTTATTTTCCTTAATATCTCCACGCCGCACGGGCGGGAGGGGATTCGAACCCCTGACCACCTGGTTAAAAGCCAGGTGCTCTACCAGCTGAGCTACCCGCCCAGAGATTTGAGGCGGGCCCGGTGGGATTCGAACCCACGACCTACCGGTTAAGAGCCGGTTGCTCTTCCACGCTGAGCTACGGGCCCAAGTCATTTGCCCTCACCTGCTATTTTCTTAAGTGCTTTCTCTACTCTCGTTATAGCATCACCAACTTCAGATTCTGTTATATCTAGGTGCGGGCGGAGGCGAATAGTTTTACGTCCGCAGGTTAAACATAAAAGCTTTTCGTCATATAAAGCCTTCCAAATTCTATCTCGGAGCTTTTCTGACACAGCATCAAACGCAATAAGAAGTCCTCTACCACGAGGATTTTCGATGTAATCTTGGTAATCATGCGCCAGTTGGCATATACCTTTTAACAGAGAATTACCGATTTTGTTCGCATTATCTAATAAATTATCTTCTTGGATTATTTCTAGTAATACCTTACATCGAATCATATCTACTGGATTGCTTCCCCATGTGCTATTTAATCTGCTTTTTCCATCATGCTGGTCACTAAAGACATTATCATCTATGCGGCTGAACACATCATAATTTGCCATTATTCCAGATATTTGAGTTTTTTTGCCAAAACATAGTACATCTGGACGGGCATCATCTCCAAAATATTCATGCATCCACATTCTTCCTGTGATACCCATACCCGTTTGAACTTCATCATATATCAAAATTATATCATTTTGATCCGATACCTTCCGAAGATATTTGAAAAAGGTCTCTGGTATGTGTCTATCTCCCCCTTCACATTGGACGGGTTCAATAATTATAGCAGCAATGTCATCTTTATACTGTTCAATAATGCTATTTATTTCGTTAGTGGCTTTTTTCTCGTGTTCCTGTACCTCTTCTTTATTTATCACTTTCCCATCAGCATCAAATTTCAATACGGGAGGATTTATTCTAAACCAGTTAAATTTGGGAAAATATTTGTACTTTCTAGGATCTGCGGTGTGTGTCATTGATAGCGTATAGCCCGACCGTCCATGAAATGCATTTTCAAAGAAAAGAACTTTTGTACCAAGAGGTTGCAATACCTCTACAGTATCTTCCGATATTTTCCCCTTCTTAATATTTAACCTCACTTTCCAGTCAAAGGCTGCTTTTAAGGCATTCTCTACGGCTAAAGCCCCTCCTTCAATGAAAAAGAAATGATGCATATAGGAAGGAGTAGCAATTTCTCTAAACGTTTGGACAAATTCAGCCAACTCTCTTGTCCAAAAATCCGATAAAGATGGTCTATACATCGCCACCTTTGCAATTTTAGATAAGAAAGATTCATCACGGATTTTTGGATGATCAAAGCTAACTACAGCGGTTCCAAAAAAGCCACAAAGATCAAGGTATTCATCTCCACATTCATCTCGTAAATACGACCCCTTACTGTTCCATATATCAGGCGCTATATAAGTCCACCAATCATCTTGAAGCCCAGCTATTCCTCTTTTGGGGTTGCCAGCTATCAAATTTCTTATGATGATTTTATCCATATTACATCACCATTTTTCCATAATGTCTTTTTTTTATAAACTTTTCCTTTAGCCCGTCGCCCCCGATTACGCCTAACTATCGGATATGCGAAGTTGTGCCGAAGGCACAATTTGGGCGACCGGGCCAATCTGCATATCCGCATGATGTCAAAAAAAATGCCCATCTCTTATAAATCTTTTCTCAATTTCACCATCCTCGTAACGGCATTTTTACAAAAGCCCTTCCCAATGGCCTTGAGGCAGGGAGTTGGGGCGGGTCCGGAACCCTTTAAAAACCCCCACCCCTTCAATCCCATCCCATTAACGTGACCTACTGACCCATCCAGACCTTCATCTACTACCAGCCTAGTCCTGTCCCATAAACGTGACCTCTCTGTCCCATATTCGTGACCTGCCCCTGTCCCATAAACGTGACCTAGGTCACGTTTATGCACCTCCCATATTCGTGACCTCGCCTGTCCCATTTACGGGTCCTACCCTTTGCCCTATTTACGGGGCCTACCCTGTCCCATTAGCGTGACCCAGGACCCGAATATGCACCTCCCATAAACGGGGCCTGCTTGTCCCATTAACGAGTCCTGCCCTTTGCCCTATTTACGGGGCCTGCCCCGCCCCATAGACGGAGCCCGTCTGCGTATATTCGAGACTTCACTCCACCAAAACAATCTCCTCATTCGAACAGACTGTTACCAGTTGCATGACGAAAAGTTAGCTCGTTACACATTTCTGATAACACAGAAAAGAGCATTTCATGTTTTCATCTAATTCTACCATTCGTCCAAACTTCCATTCACAGATTTTCAGACTTCACCTGCTGGTTAGAGGGGTACCAGTATTTCACTAAGGTGTCCTCCTTAATCCTATACTCATACTCTGTAAGATATTCGGTCTTCCAGTCCTCCGAATTATGTGGATACTGGCTGTCATATAGAAAATGAACAAATATTCCACTTCTGAAGTCTGAACGAAACTCTTTAAGTTTTCCGATATCTTCTTCTATCTTTTCTTCTATCCAATCGTCGTAGGGATTTTGTTCCGTGCCACATATCTTCATCTCAATTACTGCCAACATCGTTCCATCCCTGTCCATAATGACAAGATCAGGGCGTTTTTTCTTGTAATAGTAATTTAGATGGACTTTCATGTTTCTCCGCTGCGCAAAAGGGAGCAATCCACAGAGAAAGTGCCCACGCAAATCATCTTCCGTTTTTATGTTCCCCTTCTTGTATTCATCAACAAGTTTCTTCAAAACATTTTCAATCTCCTGCATTAGAAACATATCATACATGAGTACCACCTCCTTACATCTATGGCGTGTTAAAGAGGGACTATCTAACTTTCCTATGCGTTTAGGCCACCGTACATAAACGTGACCTACCCGTTCCCAGAAACTATAGTCCACGTATCACACCACAATCGATTTATTTATCATCTACATAGAAATATATTTCCAAACATTTAATTCTTTAAATACAGCCATTGGAGGTGTGCCTTTCAGAGAAGAATCAATTAACTTCTCAATAACCTCATTTGTGGCAATTATAATTTGTTCTGCCCTAGCATCTTCTTTGACTTTTTTCGGGATTTCAGAGGAGTCCCTATTAATCACTATCATCGGCAATATTGT